>ERZ773258.1289-NODE-1289-length-20980-cov-3.487407_pt1 | contig 20980 bp, 20 predicted proteins | sample MGYA00511962_ERZ773258 | MGnify/ENA primary metagenome ERZ773258 (study PRJEB29015, sample SAMEA2737755) | human gut metagenome | biome: human gut; feature: human-associated habitat; material: faeces | place: China | collected 2012 ... | reverse complement strand
TAAATCTTTTATAATTTAATTCCGCCAATAGGTGGATATGTATAAATTATTTATCTTCAGTCTCGTTTCGCTGTATGCGAATTTTTCCTTCGGCGCCGTGTGCGACACGGTCATCGTTGGAAACGGAATCCGCTACGAGGGTCAATACCCTTGCGGCGAAGGGGTGCTCTATTCCGATTCGCTGGGCATTTATATCGGCCATTTCGAGCGGGGCATCCCCAACGGAGTATGCACGCATTACAAAAAGAACGGGCACCGCTACTACGGCGAATTCAAGGATGGCGAGTATTCCGGGCGGGGTATACAGTTCTGGAAATCGGGAGCGGTATGCGTCGGTGATTTCAAAAACGGACACTGTTTTGGAACGGATACGATCTGGTACAAAAAGTCTATCTATGTCGGAGTCTGCGTAAAAGGCAAACCGAACGGAGACGGCATATTATATATCCACAAGGCTTCAGGACGTAAATATTATTTTATGGAAGGACTGTTTGTTGACGGAAAGTTTGCAAGCGGACTTTATTCGAATTCCTATGGGGTATTTTCGACGGCCGGCGGGAATTTCACAGCCGACTATCGCAAAGGGAATTCCGATATAGAGATTTATTCCCAATTGGAATTGCGATATAGGTATGAATTCTTAAAGACATTGAAACCTAAAAAATTCCCGGGAGCGAATTTGACTGAAGAGCAGCGTCTTTTCCTTGACGGGAAATTAAGCTCCGAACAAATTCTATCAATCCGTAAATCTCAATAAAAAAGACATAGAGTTAGATAATGACAGTTATGAAAATTTACCGCCGTTCCATCAAAAAGTCTACTTCAATGTACACTTTAAAACCGATCGTTGTTATATTGGCCCTGTTTTTATTGATGACGATTGGAAATCTGAAAGGCTTTCTTGTTTTTCTTGTTATTGAACTTTGTGTCCTGTCTTTTATTGTAGCGTGTACTGCAACTCAATTATTTTATGTTGTTTTAACGGAGAATTCATTGATTGTCCAAAATCCGGCATATCGCTTCTGGTATGCTGAATTTCAATTCAATACTATTGAAAAAATTGAAATCGGCTATAAGGGCGGATTATCGCGGCCTTATATTCAGGTGATGACGCCGGCGAAGAAATCATGGCGTTATGTGACCGATTTGGTCGATGAACGAGATTATCCGGATTTAATTCAAACATTACGCGAGAAGGGCTTCACGGTGGAAACTCCCGGATTGCATCATATCCTCAATAAACATGAAAACTTATAAGCGTTCGATTTGGAGTTCGGTAACGATCTGGGCTTGTTTTATACCTATTCTAACTTTTGCATGCATAATTCCATTAACAATCCTTTATGTTCCGGAAAAAAGCTCCTTACTGCTCATTCCGTTTATCCCGTTGATCATACTGTTAGCGGCATCGGCCAGCGCTTTATTTTATATTGAATTGACCGAAAATGAATTGATCCTGAAAAATGCGGTATGCCGGTTCTGGCATAAGGCATACCCTTATCAAACAATAACCCGGATAAATACGGTGCGCTTTTCGCTTTCTCACAGCAGCAGGTTGCGCACCGAGCGGCGGATGATCAGCGACGGCGGCAGGTGCAGGTGCGAAGGCGCCGCGCCGGGCTCGCGGACGGCGCGGATGAGCAGTTCCTCTTTCACGGCGCATACCTCCTCAGGGCCTGGCAGACCTGCCGCCAGCCGATGCTGTAGAACCACCTGTCCCAGCGGGCGCACATGCTGCTGCCCTCACAGCAGGCGCTGACCAGCCCGGCGGGCCAGTCCTTCCTGCGCAGGGGGCTTTTCCGGCAGCCGTAACAGGGGGATCGCTTCCATTCCATCTGTGTCACCTCCATAGAGCGCCGCCTGTGGAGCGGCGGGATATCCTGTGTTTTCCGGCGCCCGGGCCGGACTGATTTCAGGGCGGGCCGCCTCCCGGCGGCGGAGGCGCGGGGCCCTCCGCCGGGCCGCAGACTGCGGCCCTGACCTCCGGCGGGAGCATGGCGGATTCCCTTTCGCTCTGCCTCTGGGCGCGGTAAGACCGCTGGAAGTGGCTGGCCGTCACCGACTGCACCGTGTCCGGCGGCATCAGCGCCCAGGATTTCAGCACCTCCGGGCTCCCCACCGCCCGGCGCACCTCCGGGGGGAGCCTGGTAAACTCCCGCTCCGCGTGGTAGCTGCTGTTCTGCCCGGCCCGCCACACCAGGTTCCAGGCCTCCAGCTCACTGAGCCCCTCCGGCTCCGTGATGCGGCGCAGATATGCCTTGACCGCCCCGATGTGGGGCGGAAAGCCCTTTTCATCGGCGTCAATCAGGGCGGCCACCGCAGCGGAGACCAGGGAATACGCGTCGTCTTGAAAGCGGCTCTCCCAGAGGGCGACCACGCCGTCGGCCTCCCGGCGGCTCATTTTGGCGTAGAACGCGGGGTAGGCCGCCCGCAGCACCGACAGGATTTTCAGGGTCTCAGGGCGGTTCACGTCGTCTCCCCCTCCCGCAGCATATCCAGGAAGACGTTGCCGCCCGCCCGGGCCTTGTCCTCCTCCAGCCGGCGGACGCACCAGGACAGGATGGCGCGGTAATCGTCCCGGTAGACCTTGCCTGTGGAGCCCTTGTAGTTGTCCAGGATTTCAATCAGCCTGGCGGTATCCGCCCTCCCGTAGGAGGCCAGCAGCTTCTCGTGCTGGGCTTCGGTCATGGCTACATGCTCCGCCCACTGGACCTTGGGCGGGGCCGGGCGATCGGGTTGGGCGGACGGCAGGAGGGCTGCCGGGGCGCCGGCGCGCATGCGGCGGCCGTCCCGGTACCGCTTGGAGCGCGCGGCGTCCAGCCGCCTGGCGCGCTCCCGCCGGAGGATGCCCCGGTAGACGGCCGCGGCCGCCTCCCCCATGGGCCGCGCCTGTTCCGCGAACAGGGAGAGCAGCACTGCGTCCCGCTCCCGTTGGGACAGGAGGACGAGCAGGGCCTGCTCGTCCTCCGTGAGGGTGAGCTTGGGCATGGAAAGCGCCTCCTCTCTATCAGCGGCCCGCCGGCCCGGCGGACTGCAGCCGCTCTATGTCCAGCTGCATCTCCAGCGCCACCTGGGCGGGATCCTCCTCCAGGGCCCGGCGCACCGCCGCCCGGAAGCAGTCGGGACAGAGCCAGCGGCTCTCCCACCGGAAGCGGCATTCGCCGGGCCAGATCTCGTGGCCGCAGTCTCCCCAGGCGGCGGGCGGCGCGTCCTGGGGATCCCGCAGGGGATTGGGGTTGACATACATGGCAGGCTCCTTTCTCCAATCCGGAACAGATCCGGAAAAGGGAGGTTTATGGGACAGCGGATGCGGTATCCTTGCAGCATCCGGCGGGGCGTCTGCTGTGAGGATATTCTCGCGTTCCGTGAGAATAGTATCTCACCTAATGTGAAAAAAGTCAAGAAGAATTTTAACGAATAGTGAGAATAAAATCCGATGATTGCAGTTGCTCACTTTTGGTGATATTGTCTAAAAGAAAATATCACGTGAGGTGAGAAGATGTTTGCCGAAAAGCTGAAGGAGCTGCGGAAGGCCAAAGGGCTCACGCAGATCCAGTTTGCCCTTGATTTTCATGTTGCAAGCGGGACGGTCGGCATGTGGGAGACCGGCAGGCGGGAGCCGGATTTTGAGACCACGCGGCGGATTGCGGACTATTTCGGCGTGTCTGTGGACTACCTGCTGGGCAGGGAGGGACGGCCGGAGCCGTCCGCCGGGCGCGCCGTGACCTTTGACGACTTCACCTATGCCATGCAGAATGAGACCAGGGATCTCACCGACATGGACAAACAAATTCTGCTCTCCATGGCGAAGCAACTCAACGACGCGAGGAAGCGAAAGAATGGAGAATCTGGATAACCTGTATCAGTGGCTCCGGGAGGAGGGGGTCTGCCTGTTCGACCGGCAGCTCCCCTTCAGCCGGGACAGCTCCAAGGCCGTGACCATCCGGTTGAATGGGTATGATACCTGGGGGATTTTTGTGGATACCGGGCGCATGGACGGCCGGGCGGAGGAGAAGTCCGCCGTGCTGCACGAGGGCGGGCACTACGCCACCGGGACCACCCACGAGGTGTGCAGCCCCTGGGATCTGGTGGAGAAGCACGAGTACAAGGCCGACAAGTGGGCGGTGCAGCGGGCCCTGACCGCTGAGGAGCTGGACGAGGCAGTGGCCGGCGGCTGCACCGAGATGTGGGAGCTGGCCGAGCACTTCGGCGTGACCGAGGAGCTCATGCGCAAGGCCGTGTGCTGGTATGTCCACGGCAACCTGTCGGTGGAGGACTATATGAATTACTAGGCCTTGTTTGAACATTGGCGGAAAAAATCCCTCGCCGCTGGGCACATCGCCATTTTTCAAACAAGCCCTAGGGATAACTATTTCCTTGGCCCCTCGGCATAATAAGGGCAGTGTGACCCGTTCTCAATAAAAAACAGCGCATTTGGCTGACACCTGAGGAATGCCAAATGCGCTGTTTTGCGTAAATACCTCATCTCGTGTTTTCTATCGGATTTCGCTGTTCCAGTCACGGCCCGTATCCTGCACCGTCTCCCAGATTCCCCCTCATTCACGGTCTTGTACGCCGCTCATTGTGCAATTCGCCTTGGCTTTTTGCTGTTGCCCTGTATGTTCTGGTGTTTATCACAATAAATCGCTCCGTTTTTTTTGGTTAATTGCAATGCAATTTGATCTGCAGAAAAGTATCCTAAATATACAGATAACCTATGGCGCGGCGAGAAGGGGGGCGTGGAGCACAGATGAAGATACATACTGCCGCCATTGGTAGGTTAAGAGGGAGCGTTTATATGTAAGGAGGGAATTCTTTTGGGGAAAACTGGTAAAACCGGCATCGGCTTCAGCGGAAGCAGGGTAATCGGACTCATAATCGGCATTATCATTCCCATCGTTTTTAGCTTTTTCCCAACTCCAGAACCTTTGCAGCCAAAAGCGTGGCTGGCTATCGGCCTTCTGCTGGGGGCCGTCGTCTGGATCATAACAAAGACATTCCGTGACTATCAGGCCATGATTATCATGTGCTGCCTGCTTGTGGTCACAAAATGCGTCTCTTTCGGCACCGCGTTCGGTTCCTTTGCCGGGACCTCCTGGTGGATGATGTTTGGCGCGCTGGGTATCGGCGTTGCCGCTGTGGAATGCGGCTTTATGAAGCGCATTGCCTATCTGATGTTGAAGGTGCTGCCGTCCAGCTTCCGCGGCCAGTGTCTGGCCTATATTTTTTCAGGCGCCATTATTTCTCCCATTATGCCCAGCAGCACGGCCAAGGGCGTCATCATGGCCCCGCTGGCCAAAAACACCAGCGACGCCCTGGGCTTCCAGCCTCACAGCCGCGGCGCCCAGGGTATGTTTATCGCCATGTATTCCGGCTATGTGGGCCTCGCGCTGATCTTCCTCAGCGGCTCGGCGGTGAACGTCTCCATCGCCGGAACCATGCCCGCAGGCTATGAAGTGGGCTGGATGAAATGGTTTACCACCCTGCTGCCCTGGGGGATTGTCTTTGCTGTTTTGATGATCCTGGTCCTCTTTAAATTCTATGCGCCCAAGAACGCCAGCGAGGGCCGTGTCTCCCAAGAGAGTGTGCAGGCCGAGCTGGATAAGATGGGCCCCTGGAGCGCCAGAGAAAAAATCACGCTGGTAACACTGCTCGCCGCCTTGGCGCTGTGGATTCTGGAGAGTCAGATCGGCCTGAGCTCTACTGTGGTCGCAATGATCGCCTTCATCTTCCTGTTTGCCAGCGGCGTGACCACTCCGGACAAACTCAAAAGCGTCGGCTGGGAGCCTCTGTTCTTTGTGGGCGCGTTTCTGTGCCTGCCCAACGTGTTCAAAGACCTGGGGATCAACGACTTTATCAGCGGATTCTTGGGTGACAAAGTGGCCCCCATTATGAGCAACATGTTCCTGCTGGTGCCCTTTATCGCTATTTTGACCTATGTGATTCGTCTGGTCTTTGTCTCCACATCCGGAACCACCATTCTGATTACAACCATCTTTCTGCCGTTCTGCGCCCAGTATGGGATCCATCCGTTTGTCATTGCGGCTACCGCCTACATGTCCACAAACACCTGGAATGTAAGCTATCAGAACACCCAGACTGTGGCGGCCCTGGCGGCCAACGGCCCGGAATGGCTGACCAACCGGGATGTGCTGTCCGGCTCTGTATGGTACATGATTATCAACGTAATCGCCCTGTTCTGTTCCATTCCGTATTGGAAAATCCTGGGGATGTGTTAATGCCGTGAAAGACGCGCTTATTTTTGACATCCAGCCCTTTTCTCTGCACGACGGCCCTGGTATTCGCACCCTCATCTTTTTCAAGGGCTGTTCACTTGCCTGCAAATGGTGCGCAAATCCCGAGGGAATCGAGCCAGTGCCGGAGATCAAGCAAAACCCACTGCTGTGTATCGGCTGCGGGGCCTGCCTGAAGAGCTGCCCCTCGGGCGCGATCTCCACCTCAGAGAGCGGCATCGTCCTGGACAGGCGCCGCTGTAAACGCTGCGGGGCCTGTGTCAGGAGCTGTCCCTCCAAGGCCATAAGCTGGTGGGGGGAATCTGTCTCAATTGAACAGCTTGTGGATGCGGCGCGGAGAGACAGTCCCTTTTACAGCGCCTCCGGCGGAGGCGTCACACTGGGCGGCGGAGATCCCCTGCTGCAAAACGAGCAGGCTGTGGAACTGCTCCGGCGTTGCAAGCAGATGGGGCTGAACACGGCCATCGAGACGGCCGGGAATTATCCCTGGGACTATTTGGAGCGGGCAATTCCCTACTGCGATACCATCCACTTTGATCTGAAGGGCTGGGATCCGGAGAAATGCCTGAACTGGTTCGGCTCGGACAACGTCCGCATCAAGGATAACCTGCGCCGGCTGGACGAGGCCCTCCGTACCCGGACGCCCAGGCCGCGGCTCATTGTCCGCATCCCGCTCCTCCCCGGAGAGAATTACACCCTTGAGGAATTTGAACGCGCGGGAGAATTTCTCTGTACGCTGAAGGCCGTCTCCGGAATAGAGATCCTCCCCTTTCACAATCTGGGGGAAGGGAAATATGGACAGCTTGGCAAGCCCTATGCCCTGAAAGGGCGGACAAATCTCAAAACCGAGGATGCGGAGCCATACCTTTATATCCTGCAGGATAAAAAGCTGCCTGTAACAATAACCACCATGTAAACGGAGAAAGGAGTTTATTATGGGAAAAGCAGATAGTTCCAACGTATTGAGAGACGGTTTGGTCTGGGCACCTCTCAAGTGAAGGACCTGGACAAGATCGAGCTCCACCGCCCCGACTGTTCCACAGCAACCCCCCGCATTGAGCGGCTGCGTGAGCTGTATCTGACCGCGCACCGCACCCTGGACATCGAGCGCTGCCGCACCTATTACAATCTGCTCTACAAGTCCGACAAGGCCAAGGGAGAGCCCGCTATTGTCGCCAATGCCATGGTGTTTGCCCAGTATCTCCAGGAGCGCACGATCTATATTGAGGAAGGGCAGCTCATCGCCGGCTCCTTCGGAAAGTGCCAGCGGGCTATCCCGATGTACCCCGAGACCATCGGAAAGGAGATGATGGTGGAATACCGCAAGCTGCCCCATCGCCGCATCGACGCCTTTGAGATTTCCGACGAGGAGCTGGATGAGCTGGAGGCCATGCTTAACGAGATGGACCGTCCCTCTATCCGCAAACTGGCTTTCGCCGGTCTCTCGGACGACGAAAAGTCCCTCTTCCTGAAGGATCCGGAACACGATCCGGTCACCCTCTCGAAAATCTTTACCATCGACATCGCCATCCAGGGCCCCGGCGGCCACATCAACCCGGACTATCAGACCGTCATTGAGGTGGGGCTGGACGCCATCCGCGCCAAGGCAGAGCACCGCTTGGAGCAGGCCAAGGCGGAAGGCGATCAGAGAGGAATCGACTTCCTGCGGGCCGCTATCATCACCATCGACGGCTTTGAGAAGTTCGCCCTGCGCTATTCCGCCCTCTGCCGCGAGCTGGCCGACAAGGAGGCCGATCCCAAGCGCCGGGACGAGCTGCTCAAAATGTCCGAAATCTGCGCTCGTGTGCCCATGAAGCCCGCCCGCACCTTCCACGAGGCCTGCCAGTGCGTGTGGTTCCTGTTCGTCGGTATCCAGGACGAGGCCTTGGAGAAGTGCTACAGCGTGGGCCGCTTCGACCAATTCACCTACCCGCTCTATAAGAAGGACATCGAGACTGGCGTGGCCACGCCAGAGCAGGAGCAGGAAATCCTGGACTGCCTGTTCATGAAGTTCCCCGAGACCAACTACATCAACTCCGACGCCAACCAGACCGCGGCCGGCTTCTCCGTGCAGCAGCAGTTTATTGTGGGCGGCCAGACGCCCGACGGCAAAGACGGCACCAACGACGTGTCCTATATGCTGCTTCAGGGCAGTATGAACACCCGGTTCGGCCAGCCCAGTGTCTCCCTGCGCATGTGGGAGGGAACGCCTGAGCCGCTGTACCGCAAGGCCGCCGAGCTGGCCCGGCTGGGCACCGGACACCCCTCCTTCTTCTGCGACGAAACCATCGTTCCTTCTCTTATCGCCAAGGGGGTGCTCCCGGAGGATGCCCGCGATTATTCGGCCGTGGGCTGCTCTGGCGTGCAGTGCACCCGGAAAGACAAGGGCTCCCACAACGCCGGCTACATGAACTTCGGCTCCTGCCTGGAGTTCGTGCTCTATGACGGCTACTGGCCCTACGGCAAGTCCCAGAAGAGCATCCACACGGGAGATCCCCGCACCTTCACCAGCTTTGAGCAAGTCATGGAGGCTTTCCGCCTTCAGGTCCGCTATCTGCTGGATATCTACACCAAGGCCACGGTCAAGATCGAGGATATCCAGCGTAAGCTGTGTCCCACCCCCTTCCTCTCCTGCTTTGTCCAGGATTGCATTACCAGAGCCAGGGACCGCAGTGACGGCGGCGCCTTCTACAATTTCGGCATGACCTCCCGCGCCGTCGGCTTCGGCACGGTGGTGGACTCCCTGGTCGCCATCAAGAAGCTGGTCTTTGACGACAAGCGCGTCACGATGGATCAGCTGCTCAAGGCGCTGGAAGATAACTATGAGGGCCACGAGGAACTGCTGGCTATGATCGCCCAGTGTCCCAAGTACGGAAACGACGACGACTATGCCGATCAGATTGCCCGCGAAGTCACCGTCATCTATTCGGAGGAACAGGACCGCCACCGTTCTCTGTTCGGAGGCCGCTTCAATCCCGGCTTCTCCACCATTTCCGCCAACGTGTTCTGCGGAGAAATTGTCGCCGCAACGCCGGACGGGCGCAAGGCGTGGACGCCTGTTACCGAGGGAATCTCCCCCTCCCACCATGTGGAGAAAAAGGGCCCCACCGGTGTGGTGCTCTCCTCCGCCAAGCTGGATCATGAGGGACTAAGCGGCGGCTCCATCCTGAACCTCCGCTTCTCCCCCATGACGGTGGCCGGAGACAAGGGCCTGGATGCCCTGACTGCCTTTATTAAGGGAATGCAGAAAGCCGGCATCTGGCATGCGCAGTTCAACGTCGTGGATACAGAGACTCTGCGCGACGCGCAGGTCAACCCCAATAAATATGCGGATCTGCTGGTCCGTGTGGCGGGGTACAGCACATTCTTCACTGGCCTGCCCGAGATACTGCAGAATGATATCATTGATCGCTCCATGTATTCCCTGACTTAACCCCAGAGGGGCGGCGGACGGCTGACCCACAGTTGTCCGCCGCCCTCTTTTTTTGAACGGACCTTTTTCACAGGGAAAGACGGACAGAAAAGGAGAAGCCTTCGTGTATACAACCATTTTATATGAGATCAAGGACCAAATTGCCACCCTCACCCTCAACCGCCCTGAGGTAGGCAACGCATTTTCGAAAGAGAGCTATACAGAGGTGCGGCAGGCCCTGGAGGACGCCTCTGAAAATCCGGATGTGCGCGTGGTGGTTATCACCGGAAAGGGCAAGCATTTTTCCGCAGGCGGGGATATCCTCCGCTTTCAAAAGCTGATTTCCTCCGGCGTATATCTGGAGCGGGAAAATATCCTGGCGGCGGGCCGAATGGCCGCCAGAATCAAGACCTGCAACAAGCCCGTGATCGCAATGGTCAACGGCGCAGCGGCAGGCGCCGGGTGTTCCCTGGCCCTCGCCTGCGACTTCCGGGTGCTTACCCCAAAGAGCAAGCTGATAATGTCGTTCATCAAGATGGGCCTCTCGGGCGATACCGGCGCTATGTATTACCTGGAGCGGCTGGTGGGCGTGGCGCGCGCTACGGAGCTGATGATGACTGGCGCGCCCGTGGACGGAGTCCGCGCGCTGGAGCTCGGCTTGGCCACCAGGGTGGCCGAAGAGGGCGCGCTGGTGACTGAGACCTATGCGCTGGCCAAGGAGCTGGCGGCGGCCCCCACTTTTGCCCTGGCCCGGCAGAAGCAGCTGCTCATGGAGACTTTTTATCATGAATTGGCGGAATATGCCGAGCGTGAGGCGGCCTATATGGCCGACTGCTCCCGCACCTATGACTTTGCCGAGGCAGTCAATGCTTTCCTGGAAAAGCGTCCGCCCCAATTTACAGGAAAATAGTACGGGGTCCGGCCAGTAACGGCCGCGCAGACAGCCCTGCTGCCGGGAACACGAAGGAGTGAATTACTTGTCACAGAGTGTGTTATCCCTGTTAATTCTGGCTGGAATTATCTTCTGCTTTGCTTCCAGAGTGATTCCTCTCGGCATCACAGCAGTGCTCGGTTCGCTGGCCATGGCTGTTGTGGGAATCACAACCTTCAGCGAGGCCATTGCCCCTTTTGGAAGCGATACCGTACTGCTGATCCTGGGGATGATTGTGGTTGGAAATGCGCTGACAGAGACGGGACTGACCGACATGATTGGCAGAAAGCTCATGCGCATTCCAGGAGTGGGAAACCATGAAAAATTGTTTCTCATGGTAGTCCTGTCCGTTGTGGCGGTTCTCTCCGGATTTATCAGCAATACTGCTGCCGTCGCCATTTTCCTCCCCCTGGTCGCGGGCATTGCCAAAACATCCAAGGGTACCATCACAAAAAAGAATACATATATGGCCATCGGCATATCTTCGGTTATCGGCGGGAATCTGACGCTGGCGGGCTCTACCCCACAGATTGTGGCCCAGGGCATCTTGAGCCAGACCGACGGCTGCACGCCCATGAACTTCTTTGACCTGACCAAGGGCTGCATCCCTCTGCTGATCACCATGCTGGTGTATTACGGTACCATCGGATACACCTTGCAGAAGAAAAAATTCCGCTTTGAGGAAAAGTGGGACAACGCCGCAACTGGCGCAGTGGAGAAGCCGGCGGCGCACAGGGGAAAGGCCGTCATCTGCGGCATTATCTTCGCCTGGTGCATCGTCGGCTTTGTCTGCAACATTTTCACGCTGGGAACGGTGGCCATAATCGCCGCCTGCGCCTGTGTGGCCACCAAGTGTATTTCCATAGAACGCGCGGCCGCCACCATGGACTGGACCTCCATCCTGGTGCTGGGCGGCTCCATGGGGTTTTCCGCAGGGCTGGATCAGAGCGGCGCGCTGCAATTGATTGCCGACAAAATTATCCACATAGTAGGGGAAAGCGCCCCAATTTTCTTGATCTTTGCGGTCTTCCTGGTTCTGGCCGCCGTCATGGGCAATGTCATGTCCCACACGGCTACCACAGCCATTCTGGTACCTATTGCCATCACCGTGGCCAAAGAGCTGGGGAGCAACCCCACGCTCTTCGCCATCGCAATCGTAATCGGGTGCAACCTGGCATTTGCTACGCCGGTAAGTACGCCTCCGCTCACTATGACGCTCAACGGCGGCTATCGCTTCGGCGACTATGTGGTGGTCGGCGGCGTCCTCAATATTTTATGCTTAATTGTGGCGTTGGCAACGCTCCCAGTTCTTTATGGAATTTAGCGCAGCCGGTCCGCCCGCCTCCATAGAGCCGGCGCGAACCCGCGATCCCGCCGGGACGGCGGCTATCAAAGGAGTAGATATCATGAACTTTCAATACTTTACCTACCAGCTGCAGGACACCATTGCCACGCTGACCATCAACCGCCAGGAGGTGCGCAACGCGCTGAACGGAGCGTGCTGGGAGGAGATTGACGCCTTCATCAGCCATGTGAACGCCAGCGACGACGTGCGGCTCGCGGTTTTCACAGGGGCCGGGGAAAAGGCCTTCGCGGCCGGTGCGGACATCAGCGCCCTGCGTGCGCGAACCATGGTGGAGGCCCTGTGCAGCCGGGCTCAGACTGTGCTGCGCCATGTAGCTGAATGTGAAAAGCCGGTTATCGCCGCGCTCAACGGAGTGGCCTTCGGCGGCGGCTGTGAGCTGGCCATGGCCTGTGATATCCGGATTGCAGCCGATCACGCCAAGCTGGGGCTGCCCGAGGTCGGTCTGGGCGTGATCCCGGGCGCGGGAGGTACACAGCGGCTTGCAAAGCTGGTGGGACTCGGGCGGGCCAAGGAGCTGATTCTGACCGGCCGCGCCGTCAGCGCCCAGGAAGCGCTCCAAATCGGTCTGGTCAATCGTGTGGTCCCGGCCGCTTCGCTTATGGACGCCGTCCGGGAAACTGCCGGCTCCATTCTGGAAAAGGGACCGCTGGCTGTGCGTCTGGCCAAAAAAGCCGTGGAGGCGTCCCTTTCCACGGATACGGAGAGCGGGATGCGCCTGGAGCTCCTTAGCTATGCGCTGGCCATCGCCAGCGAGGACCGGCTGGAGGGTACCGACGCCTTTCTCAATAAACGCAAACCTGATTTTCAGGGGCGGTAATCCCCCTTGGACCAATAGAAAGGAGACAGAAATTCGATGGAAAGAGCAGTAATTGTATCCGCCGTGCGCTCGGCGGTGGGGAACTACGGCGGGCAGTGGAGCGGCATCGAGCCCTATCAGCTGGCGGCTCAGGTCATCCGGGAGGCGGTGAAACGATCCGGGGTGGATCCGGCGGAGATTGAAGACGTCATCATGGGTAATCTGTACGGCCAGCATGGGAATATCGCCCGCGTGGCGGCACTGGAGGCAGGGATTCCCCATACCGCCGGTGCGGTGACCGTGGATCGGCAGTGCGGCTCCTCCCTGCACACGATTTACGATGCAGCCATGAATATCATGCTGGGAAATGGCACGGTGTTTGTGGCCTGTGGCCTGGAGCATATGACGCGCGAGCCTTGGCAGCTGGAGAAGACCTCCGTGCCCTATCAGCGCACGGGCCCCGGATGTATGCCTACCAAGGTGAGCATTTATACCGACGGCCTGGACCGGATGGGTATGACCGCTGAGCGCATCGCGGCGGAGTACGGCCTGAGCCGCACGGATCTGGACGCCTTCGCGCTGGACTCCCACCGGAAGGCCGCTCGCGCTCAGGCGCGGGGCGCTTTCCGGGAGCAGATTCTGCCCATCACCCTGCGGGACCGGAAGGGGAAGGAATTTGTGGTGGATACCGACGAGGCGGTGCGCCCCAACCTGACCATGGAGCAGCTGGCCAAGCTGCGCCCGGCCTTCCTGAAGGACGGCCTAGTCACGGCCGGCAACGCCTGCCCCTGGTCCGACGGCGCCAGCGCAGTGGTGCTTATGAGCGAAAGCCGCGCCAGGGAGCTGGGTATCCAACCCATGGGCGTGGTCATCTCCTTCGCCGTCAGCGGTCTGGATCCCGCCCTGATGGGCCTGGGCCCCATATACGCTGTGCCGAAAGCCCTGAAGCGGGCCGGGCTGACTATCCAGGATATGGACGTGGTGGAGCTCAACGAGGCATTCGCCGCCCAGGCGATCCCTTGTATGCGGGAACTCGGCATTACCGCCGAGCAGGTGAACCCCAACGGCGGCGGCATCTCCCTGGGACATCCGCTGGGCGCTACCGGCGCGCTGCTCACCACGAAGCTGGTCTACGATATGCGGGATCGGAATTTGACCTACGGCCTGGTTACCATGTGCATCGGCGGCGGACAGGGCTCAGCCCTGGTCATCAAGCGTGAATGCTGACACACGCGGACGGGGAAACTGTGAGGGAAATAAATATGGACTGCTTATTTGAAGAGACCGCCATCGGGCCGTGCAAGCTGAAAAATCGCTTTGCGATGGCGCCGCTGGGACCGCTGGGTATGAGTGATTCCCAGGGGGGCTGGAGTCAGCGCGGCATCGACTACTATACGGCCAGGGCCAGAGGCGGAGTCGGGCTGATTCACACCGGCATCGTCTTTGTGGAAAACGAGATTGAGGGCCATGCCATCGGAAACTGTCCCTGCGCCACCCAGAATCCGGCCCACTTTATCCGTACCAGCCGCGAGATGACGGAGCGGATCCACGCCTATGGCGCTAAGATTTTCTTGCAGCTGACCGCCGGCTTCGGCCGCGTCAGCGTTCCCAAGGCCTGGGGGATCTTCCCGCCCGTCGCCCCTTCGGAGATCCAGCACCGCTGGCAGGATGTGGCCTGCCGCGCAATGACCAGGGATGAGATTCATACCCTGGTCCGGAAATTTGGCGAGGGCGCTTTCTACGCTAAGACGGCCGGATTTGATGGCATTCAGATCCACGCCGTGCATGAAGGCTATCTGCTGGACCAGTTCACCATTTCTCTCTTTAACCACCGCACTGACGAGTACGGCGGTTCCCTGGAAAACCGGCTGCGCATCGTCCGTGAAATCCGGGAGGAAATTGGGGCGCGGTGCGGAGGCGATTTTCCGGTTACCATTCGCTTCAGCCCCAAGAGCTTTATCAAAGCCCTGCGGGAAGGGGCGCTGCCCGGCGAGGACTTTGAGGAAAAGGGGCGCGACCTCCCCGAGGGGCTGGAGGTCGCCAGGCAACTGGAGGCCTATGGCTATCACGCGCTGGACGTGGATGTGGGTTCCTACGACGCGTGGTGGTGGAGCCATCCCCCCATGTATCAAGAAAAAGGGCTCTATCTCCCATACTGCCAGGCCGTCAAGCAGGCAGTGCGGATCCCCGTGATCTGCGCCGGACGCATGGACGATCCCGCACGGGCCAGAGACGCTGTCACCCAGGGGAAATGCGATATCATCTCCCTGGGCCGCCCCCTGCTGGCAGATGCGGATTATGTAAATAAACTGTTCCTGGGCGCGCAGGACTCCATCCGCCCCTGCATCTCCTGCCAGGAGGGATGTATGGGCCGGGTACAGAGGTACTCGCAGCTCAATTGCGCGGTCAACCCGGCCTGTGGACGCGAGCGGGACATGGCGCTTGTACCTATGGCCCGCCCCAAAAAAGTGGTGATTGTGGGCGGCGGTCCAGCCGGCTGTGAGGCGGCCCGGGTTCTGGCCCTGCGCGGCTGCCGGCCGGTGCTGTTCGAGTCCGGAGAGCGCCTCGGCGGCAGCCTTCTGGCTGGCGGCGTGCCGGATTTTAAGCGGGATGATCTGGCGCTGGCGGACTGGTTCGGCCGGGAACTGGCGCGGCTGGCCGTGGATGTGCGGCTGAACATCCCGGCCGACCGCGCCGCAATTGAGCGGGAAGCGGCGGATGTGGTGCTCTTTGCAACAGGCGGACAGCCCAGGCGCCTGCCCCATCTGGAGGGCAGCGCCATGGCCTGCAGCGCGAAGGACGCGCTCCTGGCGCGGCATCCCGTGGGACCGCGCGTGGTGGTGGCCGGCAGCGGCACGGTGGCCTGCGAAACGGCACTCTGGTACCGCAAAACCGGACGGGATGTGACCATCGCGGCGCGGGGGCCGGGCCTCCTGCTCCGCCATCCCCCCTCCTGCTCCGCGAACGCGGAGATGCTCAAGAGGCTCATCGCCTACCACCAGATTCCGGTCCTCACGGGGGTGTGTGTGACAGGCGCCTCAGACGGCCTGGTGACGCTCCGGCGGGAGGACGGATCCCAGACGGTGCGGGAGGCGGACACCGTCATTACAGCCATCGGCTACGAACCGGATCGGCGGCTGTATGACACATGCGCCGGGTTGACGTGCGAGCGCTATGTGATTGGCGACGCCAACAGCGTGGCCAATGTGATGTATGCGATTTGGGGCGCCTACGAGGTGGCAAGGGCGCTGTGAGAGCCAGCGGACAAAACGACAACAGAAAGGTATGAATGACGACATGAAAGCAATTCAAAAGGTTGCGGTATTGGGCGCCGGGGCCATGGGCCGGCAGATCGCCCTCAATGCGGCGGTAAACGGCTTTTCGGTACATGTGGCGGACTCCTTTTCCAACGCCTGTGTCCAGGCGGAGGCATGGAGCCAGTCCTATCTGTCCAAAAGCGTGGAGAAGGGGAAGATGTCCCGTCAGGATGCGGACACCGCTCTGGCCCGCGTAACCTATACCGGAGAGACTGGGACGGCGGTCACAGACTGCGATCTGGTCATTGAGGCCGTCATCGAAGACGAGGACATCAAGCGCGCCCTCTTCACGGAGGTGAACCGCAGCGCGCCGGCCGACGCGCTGATTGCCACCAACTCCAGCTACATCCCCTCCTCCCGCTTTGTGGATGTCATCGACAATCCCGCAAGGCTGTGCAATCTGCATTACTTCAATCCGGCCATGCGCATGAAGCTGGTGGAGATTGTGCGCGGCGAACATACCGGATCGGAGACGGTAGAGGCCCTGAAGTCCTTTGTCCACGCGGTCGGCAAGGATTATATCGTGGTCAACCGGGAAATCGAGGGCTTCGTCGTGAACCGGCTCCTGCGCGCCATACAAAACGAGGCGTTTTTTCTCTACCAAAACGGCATTGCCTCCTTTGAGGATATTGATATCGGGGCGGAAAAGGGGCTCAACCACCCCATGGGCCCCTTCCGTCTGCTGGATCTGGCCGGACTTGATATCTGCTATCTGAACCGTCAGAACACCTATAAGAAAACGGGCCGGCCCGAAGACCGTCCACCGGCCTTTCTGGAGGAGAAGTACCGAAAGGGCGAGCTCGGAGTCAAGACCGGGAAGGGCTGGTATGACTACCGTGATAGGGACGGAGGTACACAATGAAAGGACTGTTAGAGGGAATTCGCGTCGTGGAGCTGGGGACTCATATGGCGATTCCGCTGGCCGCCCGCCTGATGGCGGACTGGGGGGCTGATGTTATCAAGGTGGAGCCCCCCAAGGGCGAGGCGTGGCGCACCATAGGAAATTCCTATGGAATCCCTTATTCCAATGACTGCAATCCTGTGTTTCAGACGCCCAATGCCAACAAAAAGAACATCGCCATCAATCTCAAGGAGGAGGCGGGGCGTGAGGTTCTCATGAAGCTGCTGGAGGACGCCGATGTATTTTTGACCAACACAAGACAACGGGGACTGCAGAAATTAGGCCTGAGCTATGAAGATATCAAGGAGCGCTTCCCTCAGCTGATCTACGCCCATTTCAGCGGCTATGGAGATTTAGGGCCGGAAAAGGACCGCCCGGGATTTGATATCGCGGCTTACTGGGCCAAGGCCGGAATGCCCCTGGAGTGGAGCACCAGAGAATCAGGGCCGTCCCGGCCGCTGCCCGGTTTTGGCGACAGCACGGTGGCCACGGTCATCCTCTCCGGCATTCTGGCCGCTTTGCTGGGGCGGACACAGAGTGGTCAGGGAGAATACCTGAAGACTTCCCTGTACAGCTGTGCCCTGTGGTTCAACAACTGCGGCCTGCTCCAGGCCCAGTATCAGCCAACCGGCTATCCAAGATCCCGCTATGAGCAGCCGACCCCCTACCATGTCATTTATCAGACACGGGACGGGGACTACTTCTTCTTTTCCATTCCCACTTGGCAGGCAAACTGCGACCGTCTGCTGCGCATGATGCATCTGGAGCAGTATGTCGGGGACGCGCGCCTGACCACCCTTGCCGCGTGCCGGGAGAATATGGAGTTTGTGGCGGATCTTTTCGACGCGGCCTTTTCCAAGATGTCTACCCAGGAGATTGCAGAGGGCTTTCAGGCCATGGACTGCGTGTTTGAGGTGGTGGCAAACCCCAAAGATATTCCCTCGGATCCCCAGGCATGGGCCAATCATTATTTGGAACGGATCCAACTGGAAGACGGCAGCAGCGCGGTGCTCCCGACACCTCCCCTCCAATTTACCAATACCCAGAGCGTCCCCTTCCACCTGGCTTCGCAGATCGGCGGGGACAGCCGGGAAATTCTCGCGTCCCTCGGCTATGCGGACACGGAAATTGCGCGGCTGATTGCCGGCGGCGTTGTGATATCAGGGACGTAGTACGGGGGGGCGGAAAGGGATACAACCGTTCCCTTCCGCCCCCTTTCAATGGTAAATTTCCCCCCTCTCGGGACGGGTTTCACAAAGATTGCAGCAGAATGCGCAGAGATTGGCATTGAAAAAGGAAAGGAGAGAGCCATGGTAACAGTTCGAGATCTGCTGCGGGTACTGCCCGATATATCAGTCTGTGCGGGAGATGGCGGGTTGAATCGGACAATCCAAACCATTTCCTTTATTGACGCCCCGAGTTCCGTGGACTGGCTGAACGGCGGTGAAGTGATTCTGACCACCGCCTTTCTATATAAGGAAAACGCGGAGATGCAGCTGAAATTTGTCCAGAAGTTGATTGATATGGGCGTGGTAGCGCTGGGAATTAAAATCGGCCGCTATATCGAAGAGATACCAGACACCATCATTGCTCTGGCCAATCAGAATAATTTTCCCATTTTCCGCATCGGCTTTGACACGGTATGGTCCGAAATTTTCTCCGCGTTCCACACCCTTCGCCTGGACAAGAAGGACAAGCAGAGTATACTGAGCACCGAAATTGTCGCCTTTGACAAGCTGTTCCGCTCCTCCACCTGGGACAGCGAGGCGATTCGAAGCTATTTTCTCAAGTGCATCAGCGTCCCGGCTATCATCACAGACATGGGGTATGAAATCCTTTGTAAGGATGTGGGTGACGACAACGAGGGGTTAAAAACCGCCGAGTCTTACTGCGAGAAGATGCGCACCAACCCAACGCCAGAGAAAAATCCCGCCTACTTTATTACTCATGCCAAGCAGGGACGCAAACTGTTTGACCACATACTCTATCCCAACGAGCGAATTGTTCTATGCTCCAAAAACGGAGATATTCAGCAGGCCGAAATCGAGTGGATTTCAGCGCTCTATAAGACCATCCGGGAAAAAAACCGTTTTATGCAGGATGCCCCCACCCTCTGGAAAAATTTTATCAAAGAGTGCCTTATCGGAGACTCCAAAGAGAACATGGTGGACTATATCCGCATTTTAAATCTGCGGGACGGCGGCCTCAAGGTTTTGTTGGTGCTTTCCGGCGCGATGGCCGAAGCTGTCAGCAATGAGCTCAGACAACGCCTCAGAACTTCCATCTCCCGGCGGGAGGCCATGATACACTGCGCTACCATGGAAAGCGGCGACATCATCATGTTGTACGGCGTTCCGGCGTGCATGGAGCACTATCAGTTCACCAATACTCTGCGCGCGATGCTGCAGTGGGCATTGGTGAACTATCCTGATGTCAAGGTAAGAGTGGGAATGCCTGTTACCTCCTCCGACGATATCAAGCTCTCCTATCAGTGCGCCCGCGCGGCATCCTACCTGGGAGATCGTCTGTTTCCCGATGACAACCTGATTTTTTATGAGGACATACGGGCCATTGATATTCTGAGAAACAGCAATTACGATTTCAGTGAAATTGAATATCTCAACAAGACGATAACATCGTTTAACGCATGCAAAACTCTGGAAACATTTCTGGAATGCGGCAACATCAAGCGAGCGGCAGAATGCTCGTTTATTCACGACAATACCATGCGCTACCGCATCCAGAAAATCGAGCAGCTGCTCAATATGGATTTAAGGCGGCCTCTGACCCGTGTCAGCCTGTTGTTAAAGCTGAAACTCTGGTATCTCTCCCAAAACTAAGGCTCCGCTTTGAGCGTCCGCAGCCAGCTTTATCACGCCAGAGTACACGATGGCATCTACTCTCCTGTTTCTGGCGTTAAAATTGTATCCAGTCCCATCTCCTTATCCCCCTGCTGTAGGAAAATAGACTACATCAGGGGGGATTGTTATGAGCAAACGAAATTATACGCATATGCAGACATTGACGCAAACAGCGGAAACTGGAAGCAGGAATTATGCCACGGCCGCAAGGGCGTCCCAGAAAGGATGGGACAGTAGCGCTTGGTTGTTCCATTCCCCGTTTCCCTTTCACAGAGACAATGAGATATGCATAGGATGAGACGGCTTGGAAGGTCGTATTTTGTCACAATGGAAATCACACAAGGGGACAACTGATATATGCTGCGGTAGTTGAGCCGGATTTGAGATGAAAAACAGATAGTTCTGAACCTTTATATATATAAATAATTTCCAAGCCGGACGCAGATACGAGAGTCCTGTTTAGACGGAGGTTATTGTATGAACTATTATGGTTACAAACCTTGCTGCACTTCTATGATGAGTGAGGAAAGATTGATCCAGGGCCCACAGGGCTTACCTGGTCCTCAGGGACCTCAGGGACCGCAGGGACCGCGCGGTGAGCGGGGCCCACAGGGGGTCCAGGGGGAGAAAGGAGAAATGGGATGCCCTGGTCCTGTCGGTCCCAGGGGAATGGTAGGACCACAGGGACCACGGGGGCCTCAGGGGATCCGGGGAGATATGGGGCCGAAGGGAGATCCGGGTTCCATCGGTCCCCAGGGGCCGCGCGGAAACCCGGGTCCGATGGGGCCTCAGGGCGATCGCGGTCCTGTAGGTCCCAAAGGAGATACAGGCCCCATGGGGCCGGCGGGTCCAAAGGGAGACAGAGGTGATCCTGGAGAACGGGGACCGGCTGGCGAACAGGGCCCTATGGGAGAACAGGGCTTTGCCGGAGAGCGGGGTCCCCAGGGACCCCAGGGAGATAGAGGGTGCCCGGGGCCTCAAGGTGAACAGGGCCCGCAGGGAGAACGGGGGATACAAGGAGAAAAAGGAGATCCTGGTCCCCAAGGTCCTATGGGGCGTACGCCGACTGTGGCCATTGGGACGGTGAGCTCGGGCGAGACGGCAGGCGTTACAGCCAATGCGACAGACACCGGAGTGGCCCT
>ERZ773258.1285-NODE-1285-length-21069-cov-13.009660_pt1 | contig 21069 bp, 19 predicted proteins | sample MGYA00511962_ERZ773258 | MGnify/ENA primary metagenome ERZ773258 (study PRJEB29015, sample SAMEA2737755) | human gut metagenome | biome: human gut; feature: human-associated habitat; material: faeces | place: China | collected 2012 ... | reverse complement strand
CTGCGCAAGAAGCTGCTGGGCGTGGACGAGCTGCATTTCTATGACGTGTACACCCCCTTGCTCAAGGATGTGGACAAGCGCATCCCCTACGAGCAGGCCAAGCAGACCGTCTATGACGCGCTGGCGCCCTTGGGCGACGATTACCGCGCCATCCTGAAGGACGGCTTCGATCATCGCTGGATTGATGTGTACCAGAATGAGGGCAAGCGCAGCGGCGCCTACTCCGCCGGCACGGTGGTGCATCCCTATGTGCTGCTGAACTACACCGGCACCCTGGACAGCCAGTTCACCCTGGCTCACGAAATGGGTCACGCCCTCCATTCCTACCTGTCCAACAAGCATCAGAACCCCATCGACGCGGATTACGTGATCTTCGTGGCGGAGGTGGCTTCCACCTGCAACGAGGCGCTGCTGATGGAGTATCTTCTGAGCAAAACCACGGACAGAAAAGAGCGGGCGTACCTCATCAACCACTTCCTCGACCAGTTCAAGGGAACGCTGTACCGGCAGACCATGTTCGCCGAGTTCGAGCTGAACATCGGACAGATGGCAGCCCAGGGGCAGACCCTGACCGCGGACGTGCTGAGCGCCGAGTACAAGCGCCTGAACGAGCTGTACTACGGCCCGGACATGGTGGTGGACGACTTCATCGCCATGGAGTGGGCGCGGATTCCTCACTTCTATTACAACTACTACGTCTTCCAGTACGCCACCGGCTATTCCGCTGCCATTGCCCTGTCCCGCCGGATCCTGCGGGAGGGTGCACCGGCCGTGAAGGATTACCTGGGCTTCCTCTCCGGCGGCTGCTCCAAGTCCCCCATCGACCTATTGAAGGGCGCGGGGGTGGACATGACCAGCCCGGAGCCTGTGAACCAGGCGCTGGCGCTGTTCGGCGAGCTGCTGGATGAGATGGAAGCGCTGACCCGGGAGTAAAGCCATGGCAGAGCTGTTTTTGCCCACCCTGCACACCTTCGCCATGAACAACATCTTCACCGGCTCCAAGGGGCTGTTCCGCTTCCGGGCGGAGCCGAAGGTGGTCATGGCGAACCCGAAAGAGGTGGACTTTGCCCAGAGCGCCATCCATGTGGAATACTGGCACGGCCTTTACTGCTATGAAAAAAGCACCATGGAGGGGGAGTCCACCTTCCCCATGAGCGAGGAAGGCCGGGAGGACATGCGCCGCTGGCTGGAAGAACGAATCTGATTGGAAAACCTCTGCGGAACCGGCAGCCGCCGGTTCCGCAGACTTCCGTCAACCCTAGGATATTTTTCGGAAAACCGCCCGGAAAAACAGGAAATGAGCCTTGACTTTTTCCCTTTTTGTGATAGAATAGCGACGATATGGAAAGACATTGCGGAAACCAAGCGGAAATGTAGTCCTTCAGCGAGGGGGAGAAGGTGCAAGCCCCCGGATGAACTCCCGCAAGCCATTTCCCGCGTTGCCCGGGATGACCGGGACGGGCGCTCCCGTTACAGAGCGGCTAAGATGCCTGATTTTCAGGCGAATTAGGGTGGTACCGCGATTTACGTCGCCCCTATTGTGTAGGGGCGGCGTTTTTAGTTGGAAGCGAAAAATTCACTTTCAGCTCCGACAATTATTATGGAGGTAGAAACCAATGAATCCCAAGCCTTACGGCGTAAATGAACTGCGCGAGATGTTCCTTTCTTTCTTTGAGAGCAAGGGGCACCTGCGCCTGCCCAGCTTTTCTCTGATTCCCCAGAACGATGCGTCTCTGCTGCTGATCAACTCCGGCATGGCGCCCATGAAGCCCTACTTCAAGGGCGAGGTGGAGCCGCCCCGTCACCGGGTCTGCACCTGCCAGAAGTGCATCCGTACCGGCGATATCGAGAACATCGGCAAGACCGCCCGTCACGGCACCTATTTCGAGATGCTGGGCAATTTCTCCTTCGGCGATTACTTCAAGCACGAGGCCATTGCCTGGAGCTGGGAATTTCTGACCAAGGTGGTCGGCCTGGACGAGAACCGGCTGTACCCCTCTATCTACGAAAAAGACGACGAAGCCTTTGAGATCTGGAACAGGGAAGTGGGCGTCCCCGCCGAGCGTATTTTCCGCTTCGGCAAGGAGGACAACTTCTGGGAGCATGGCTCCGGCCCCTGCGGCCCCTGCTCCGAAATTTACTACGACCGGGGCGAAAAGTACGGCTGCGGCAAGCCCGGCTGCACTGTGGGCTGCGACTGCGACCGCTACATGGAGGTCTGGAACAACGTCTTCTCCCAGTTCGACAACGACGGCCACGGCAACTACACGGAGCTGGCGCAGAAGAACATCGACACCGGCATGGGTCTGGAGCGTCTGGCGGTGGTCTGCCAGGACGTGGACTCCCTGTTCGATGTGGACACCGTCATGAACATCACCCACAAGGTCACGGAGCTGACCGGCGCGACCTATGGCCAGAGCGTGAAGATGGACGTTTCCCTGCGGGTCATCACCGACCATATCCGCGCAGCCACCTTCATGATCGCCGACGGCGTGCTTCCCAGCAACGAAGGCCGCGGCTACGTCCTGCGCCGTCTGCTGCGGCGGGCTGCCCGCCATGGCAAGCTCCTGGGCGTCAACCACCCCTTCCTCTATCAGATTGTGGAGACCGTGGTGGAGGAAAACGAGGTTCACTACACCTATCTGCGGGAGCGCTGCGACTATATCACCAAGGTGGTGAAGGTGGAGGAAGAGAACTTTGCCCGCACCATCGACGGCGGCATGGCGATCTTCTCCAACATGCTGGCAGAGCATAAGGCCAAGGGAGAGACGGAGTTCTCCGGCGCCGACGCCTTCAAGCTGTACGATACCTACGGCTTCCCCATTGACCTGACTCTGGAAATGGTGGCCGACGAGGATATGACGCTGGATCAGGCGGCATTTGCCCAGCTGATGCAGGAGCAGAAGGTTCGCGCCCGGGAAGCCCGGAAGGCGCTGGGCGATCTGGCCTGGGCAGGCATCGACCTGGGGCTGGACAACACCCCCACCACCTTTGTCGGCTACACCCAGAATAACTGCGACGCCAAGGTTCTGGCTGTGTGCGTGGGCGACGAAGTCTCCGGCACCATTGCCGGCGGCGAAAAGGGCATCATCGTGCTGGACAAGACCCCCTTCTACGCCGAAATGGGCGGCCAGATCGCCGACCAGGGCGTGATTCTCATGGGCAACAGCCGCTTTGTGGTGTCCGACGTTCAAAAGGACAAGGGCGGTAAGTACCTGCATCACGGCAAGATGGTCACCGGCTCCATTAAGGTGGACGATATTGTGGTGGCCTCCATTGACGTGGAGCGCCGCAAGGCCATCATGCGCGCCCACTCCGCCACCCACCTGCTGCAAAAGGCGCTGCAGACGGTGCTGGGCGACCATGTCCATCAGGCGGGTTCCTACGTGGAGCCTGACCGGCTGCGCTTCGACTTCACCCACTATTCCGCGCTGACGCCGGAGGAGCTGGTGAAGGTCAACGCCATCGTCCAGAATTCCATTCTGGAGGGCTACAACATCGTGACCCGGGAGATGCCCGTTGACGAGGCCAAGGCCATGGGCGCCACCGCGCTGTTCAGCGAGAAGTACGGCAGCACGGTTCGGGTGGTCAACATGGGCAACTACTCCATCGAGCTGTGCGGCGGCACCCACCTGGACAACACCGCTAAGGTCGGCCCCTTTGAAATCGAGAGCGAGTGCTCCGTCGCTTCCGGCGTCCGCCGGATCGAGGCCATTACCGGCAAGGCCTGCCTGGAGAGAATGGAGCGGAACCAGACCATGCTGCTGGAAGCGGCCGCCAAGCTGAAGACCAAGCCCATCGAGCTTGGCTCTCGGATTCAGGCACAGCTGGAGGAGCTTCGGGAGCTGCGGCGCACCATCGAGGCCTACAAGGCCAAGGAGACCGTGGGCGAGATCGACCGGATCCTCTTCGGCTCCCACAATGTGGACGGTCTGAAGGTCATCACCGCCAGCGTTCCCAACGCCGACACCGGCAGACTCCGCCAGATGGGCGACGTGCTGCGGGATAAGGATGCTTCCGTGGTTGCGGTGCTTGCCACGGTCAACGAGGGCAAGATCACCTTCCTGGCTGTCTGCGGCAAGGATGCCATTGCCCGGGGCATCAAGGCCGGCGATCTGGTGAAGCAGGTATGCTGCTGCTGCGGCGGCAGCGGCGGCGGCAAGCCCGATTCCGCCATGGGCGGCGGCAAGGACGTTACTAAGGTGGACAACGCCCTTGCCATCGTGGACGATTACGTGGTTTCTAAATTGAAGTAATAAGGAAGGCGCTGCCGCAAAGGCGGCGCCTTTTCCAACGATAAGGGGGCGGCGGGATGCGTAAACTGGTGTGGTTTTCTCTGGGCTTCGGCGCGGCCTGCTGCCTGTGCGCGTATGTCCTCACGGGAAGCGTGCGGGTCATTTTGACAGTCGCGGGCGGGGTGCTGACGCTGCTGACGGCGATTGCGGGGAGAAAGTACATTTGGTTCCGGCGGGTTGCCGCGATTTTCCTTGGCTTTGCTGCGGGAATGGGCTGGTTTACCCTGTATGACGGCTTTTACCTCAGCGCCGCCGGGACGATGGACGGGAAGACGGTGGACGCAGTCATCCGGGTATCGGACTACAGCTATGAAACGGCATACGGTATCGGCGTGGACGGCACGGTGCAGCTGGAAGGAAAATCCTACCGCCTTCGGGTGTATCTAGATTTGGACGAACCTCTGGAACCCGGGGACGTGATCTCCGGTCAGTTTCGCTTTCGCGCCACCACGCCGAAGGAAAGCAGAACCTATCATGCCGGAAACGGCATTTTCCTGCTGGCGTATCAGGTGGACGAGGTTACCGTTTCGCCTCATGAGGGCACGTCCTGGCGGGATTTTCCGCCACGGCTGCGGCACCGGATTCAGGAAATCCTGCAAGCTTGCATCCCGCAGGACGCCGCTCCCTTTGCCCGAGCGCTTCTGCTGGGCGATATCACCGGCCTGAGCTACGGGGTGGATACCAGCCTGAAAATCAGCGGAATCCGCCATGTGGCAGCTGTTTCCGGACTGCATGTGTCGATTCTGTTCGCTTTGCTCACTGCCATAACCTTCCGAAAACGGTTCCTGACTGCTCTCGTCGGTTTCCCTACGCTGCTGCTTTTCGCGGCGGTGGCGGGCTTTACCCCGTCGGTCAGCCGCTCGTGCATCATGTGCGCGCTGATGCTGGCGGCGCTGCTGCTGAACAAGGAATACGACGGCCCTGCGGCGCTTTCCTTTGCCGCCGTGGTGATGCTGACTGGCAACCCGCTGGTCATCACGTCCGTGGGCTTCCAGCTGTCCGTGGCCAGCGTGGCGGGGATTTACCTCTTTTCGCCGGGCATCCGCAAGTGGCTGGTTTCTCTGTTCCCGGACGGCAAGGGGAAGGGCGTCAGACCCACCCTGATTCGCTGGTTTACCGCCTCCGTGTCCATCACCCTCAGCGCCATGATCTTCACAACGCCGCTGAGCGCCTGGTATTTTGGCACCGTCAGCCTTGTGGGCGTGGTGACCAACCTGCTCACCCTGTGGGTCATCAGCTTCATTTTCTATGGGCTTGTGGCGGTCAGCCTGGCGGGCGCGTTCTGGACGGGCGGGGCGATGATTCTTGGAAAAATCGTCGCGTGGCCGATTCGTTATGTTTTGTTTGTGGCGAAGCTGCTGGCGGGATTTCCGCTGGCGGCGGTGTATACCAGAAGCCCTTACATTACCATCTGGCTGGTGGCCGTGTATGTGCTGCTGCTGGTGTTCCTACTGAGCCGGAACCGCCGCCCGGGCGTTCTGCTGTGCTGCGGCACGCTGGGACTGTGCCTGGCGCTGCTGGCATCCTGGGCAGAGCCGATGCTGGACAGCACCCGGGTAACGGTGCTGGATGTGGGGCAGGGGCAGTGCATTCTGCTGCAAAGCGAAGGCCGGACGTACATGGTGGACTGCGGCGGGGACAGCGATACCGAAACCGCGGACATTGCTGCCGAAACGCTTCTGAGCCAGGGCATTTCCCGGCTGGACGGGCTGATTCTGACCCACGGCGACCGGGATCACACCGGCGCGGCGGAAAATCTTTTGAGCCGGGTAAAAGCGGATGTCCTCATTCTCCCGCCGGAGAATGGCATTTTGACGCCGGATAACGAAGAGGCAGTTTACGCCGGGCAGGACTTGCTTTTGACCTACGGGAAAACAAATCTGCACATTTTCGCCGCCGATTCCTATGGAAGCGAAAACGAAAACAGCCTGTGCGTCTTGTTTGATACGGAAAACTGTGATATACTCATAACGGGAGACCGGAGCGCCTACGGCGAGCGGATGCTGCTCCACGCCGGGAAAATCCCGGAGGTGGACGTGCTGGTTGCCGGACATCACGGCTCTAAAAACTCCACCTGTGAGGATCTTCTCGCCGCAGCCAGACCGCAGACGGTCTGCATCAGCGCAGGAAAGGACAATCTCTACGGACACCCGGCGGCGGAGACCCTGCAGCGGCTGGAAAGCTTCGGCTGCACGGTGTACAGGACAGACCGGGACGGAACCATTACCATCAGAAGGTGAAACCATGGCAAAAAAAACAGCCCCCGGGGGCAATTTACAGGAACTGAAAACCCAGCTGAAAAACAAGGACTTGGGGCGGCTGTACATTTTCCATGGGGAAGAGGTCTTTCTGCTGCACCACTACCTGGAGCAGATGAAAAAGCAGCTGCTGGACGCGCTGACGGAGTCCTTCAACTTCCACCGGATGAACAGCGAGACCTTCGATTTGCAGACATTCGCCGATGCCGTGGAAAATCTGCCCATGATGGCGGAGCATACCATGGTGCAGGTGGACGAGGTGGATCTGTTCAAGCTGGGGGAGTCCGACCGGAACAAAATTGCGGAAATTCTGGCGGATATCCCGAATTACTGCACGGTGGTGTTCACCTACGAGACGACCCCCTGGAAGCCGGACAAGCGCCTGAAAAAACTCTGGGAGGCGATCGACGGCGCCGGGCGGATCGTGGAATTTGCCAAACAGAATCAGAAAGACTTGGCGGCTTGGGTCACAAGGCATTTTATGGCCCGGGACAAGCGGATATCCACCGACCTGTGCCTGTACCTCATCGACATCACCGGCGGCACCATGACGGCGCTGAGCGGCGAAATTGACAAGATCTGCGCCTATTCCGGCGCAAACGAGATTCGGAAGACCGACATCGACGCTGTCACCGAGCCGGTGCTGGACGCCGTGGTGTTCCAGATGACGGATATGCTCAGCGCCGGACGTTTCGACCAGGCGCTGGTGAAGCTGCAGCAGCTGCTGAAAATGCAGCAGGAGCCGCTGGCGATTCTGGGGGCGGTGGGTAACCACTTCCGCCGGGTCAGCGCCGCGCGGACGCTGCTGGACAACGGGAAAAACGCCTCCGACCTGCAAAGGCTCTGCGGCATCCCGGACTATCCCGCGAGAAAGACCATGGAGGCGGCCAGACGGTTCACGCCGGAATTCTGCCGCCGGGCAGCAGAGCTGGTGCTGGAAACGGATTATAAGATCAAAACCTCCTACGATGACCCGGAGCGCCTGTTGGAGCTGCTTCTGCTGCAGCTGGCGCAGGAGGGACGCAATGGTTAAAATCAGGGAAGCCATTGTGGTGGAGGGACGCTACGACAAAAACACCCTTAGCCAGGTGGTGGACGCCCCCATTCTGGAAACGGCGGGGTTCGGCATTTTTAAGGACAAACAGCAGATGGCGTTGCTGCGCCGTGTGGCGGAAAAGCGGGGCTTGATCGTCTTCACGGACTCCGACGGGGCGGGTTTCGTCATCCGCAACCACATCAAAAGCGCCATCCCCGGAAAATACCTGAAGCACGCCTACATCCCGGACATTCCCGGCAAGGAACGGCGGAAATCCGCCCCCGGCCGGGAGGGCAAGCTGGGGGTGGAGGGCATGACCCCGGAGACCATTCTCGCCGCCCTGCGAAACGCGGGAGCCACCATAGAGGGGGAGGAAACGACATCCTCCGGGGGTATCACCAAGCAGGATCTCATGGCGCTGGGGCTTTCCGGCGGGAGCAACGCCGGGGAGAAGCGGAAAGCGCTTCTGAAAAAACTGAATCTGCCGGAGCACATGAGCGCCAACGCCATGCTGCAGGCGCTGAATTTGCTATACACCCGGGAAGAACTGGAGCAAATACTGAAAGAATCCAGAATCGAACGCGGCTAAATGGAGAAAATATGGTTGATATACAAGTCAGGAATCTGACAAAATTCTTTGTAATCGGAGAAAATCTGCTGGACGACCTGAGCTTTGAAATTCAGGAAGGGGAGCGGGTGGCGATTCTCGGCCGCAACGGCTGCGGAAAAACCACACTTTTCAACATCCTTACCGGCCAGATGGACTATGACAGCGGCGAGGTCTACGTCAATCCTAACAAGCGCTTGGGGCTGATTTCCCAGATCCCCAAGTTCCCGGCGGGCTACACCGTGGAGGATGTGCTGCGCACCGCCTATTCCGGCCTCATGAAGGTGAAGGCCAGAATGGAGCGGCTGGAAGCGGACATGGCGGCCGGCGCAACGGCGGAGCAGCTGCGGGAATACGACAGCCTGTCCAACCGCTTCCAGTCCGGGGGCGGCTACGAAATGGACGTGGACGTGGACAAGGTCTGCAACGGCCTGGGCATCCCGGCGGAGCAGCGCGCTCAGGAATTCGACAGCCTTTCCGGCGGCGAAAAGACCAGAGCGAATCTCGCCCGCCTTCTGCTGGAAAAGACGGACATCCTGCTTCTGGACGAGCCGACCAATCATCTGGATTTGAGAAGCGTGGAATGGCTGGAAGGGTATATTCAGAATTTCCGGGGAACGGTGCTTGCCATTTCCCACGACCGTTATTTCATCGATCAGATCGCCCAGCGGGTGATCGAGATCGCCGACGGCCACGCGGAATTTTACTCCGGCAACTACTCGTTCTACATGGACGAAAAGCAGGCGCGGTTCGACCTGCAAATGAAGCAGTACGAGCAGGAGCAGGCGAAACTGAAGCAGCTGGGCTACACGGTGGAGCGGATGAAGGGCTGGGGCATCAATAACCGCACCCTCTACCGCCGCGCCATGTCCATCCAGCACCGGATGGATCGCATCCGCAAGACGGAACGACCCAAGACGGAGAGAACGATGAAGGCCAGCTTCGGAGAGCGGGATTTCTCCGGAGACGTGGTGTTCAAAATGAAGAACGTGTCAAAATCCTTCGGCGACCGGATGCTGTTCTCCGACGTGAATCTGCTGGTGGAGGGGGGCGAGCGCATTGCCCTGCTGGGGGACAACGGCACCGGCAAGTCCACCTTCATCAAGTGCCTGCTGGGGGAGGAGGACTGCCAGGGGAAAATCCAGTTCGGCCCCACGGTGAAATGGGGATATCTGCCCCAGATCATCCATTTTGACCACCCGGAGCGGAGTCTTTACGACACCATGCTCTACGAGAAAAACTGCACGCCCCAGATGGCGAGAGACCGCCTCGGCGCATTCCTGTTTCAGGGGGAAGACGTGTTCAAAACCGTGGGCAACCTGTCCGGCGGCGAGCAGTCCCGTCTGCGGCTTTGTATGCTGATGGACGAGAAGATCAACCTTCTGATTCTGGACGAGCCGACGAACCACCTGGACATTGCGTCCCGGGAGTGGGTGGAGGCCGCCATTGAGGAATTCGAGGGCGTGCTGCTGTTTGTCTCCCACGACCGGTATTTTATCGAAAAGTTTGCCGAACGCATCTGGCTGCTGGAGGACGGGAAAATCCGGGATTTCCCCTGTGGCTATCAGAAATACCGCTCCATTCTGGAGCATGAAGCCGCGGCGAAACCGGCCGTTTCCGCCGTGCCGAAGCCCAAAAAGGAGCGCCCCAAAGGTGGAACCAAGGACGTGGACAAGCTGGTGCGGCGGCTGGAGCGGGAGATCGAGAAGCAGGAGCAGGTTGTTGCCGACCTTGACCGAAAAATCGAAGCGGCATCCGCCGACTATCAGGAGTTGACCCGTCTGCTGGGAGAAAAGGAAGAAGCCGAGGCGGCGCTCATGGATTTGATGGAGCAGTGGGAACAGGCACAGGCGTGAAGAATGAAGCTTTGATGGTTGACACAGTTCGACACCCGGCCTATAATAGAAGTATCAAGAAAAAAGGAGCAACAGAATCATGAGTTCTTGTAACGGAAATTGTTCCGAATGCGGCTCTGACTGCGCCGATCGCAAGCCCGAGAGCCTGCTGGCGGAGCTGAACCCAAATGCCAGCGTGAAAAAGGTCATTGCCGTGGTCTCCGGCAAGGGCGGCGTGGGCAAATCCACGGTCACGTCCATGCTGGCCGTTGCCATGGCACGGAGGGGAAAGCAGGTCGGCATTCTGGACGCCGATATCACCGGCCCCTCCGCACCCACCGCCTTTGGCGTCACGGAGTGCCAGGGCGCGGACGAAAGCGGCCTGTACCCGGCGCTGACCCGCACGGGCATTCAGGTCATGTCCATCAATCTGCTGCTGGACAACCCCGCCGACCCGGTGGTATGGCGCGGCCCGGTCATCGCCGGTGCGGTGAAGCAGTTCTGGACGGACGTGATCTGGGAGGACGTGGACTATCTGTTTGTGGATATGCCTCCCGGAACCGGTGACGTACCCCTGACGGTGTTCCAGAGCTTGCCTGTGGACGGCGTGATCATCGTCACCTCTCCCCAGGATCTGGTGTCCATGATCGTGGCGAAGGCGGTGAAAATGGCGAACATGATGCACATTCCCGTGCTGGGCTTCGTGGAGAACTATTCCTACCTCCGCTGCCCGGACTGCGGCAGGAAAATCAACGTCTTCGGCAAGAGCCATCTGGACGAGATCGCCGCCCAGTTCAATCTGCCCATTCTGGCGCGTCTGCCCATCGACCCCGCCGTGGCGGAGGCCTACGACAACGGCCAGATGGAAACGGTGAACACGGAAGCACTGTCTGCGGCTGTGGAAGCCATTGAGAAAACGGAAGCGTAAAAAAGAACCCCCTGGGGGGTTCTTTTTTTACAGCAATCCCAGACTTTGCTTCCATTTCAGCACACGCATAACGGAAGCGTTCAGGGCATCAAAATCGATGCGCCCGTCCAGTACGGCGCTCAATACAGCGCTGTACTGCTCCGCATAATCCGTGGAGCAAAGCAGATCGTTTCCCGCCTGAACGGCCAGCACGGCGGCCTCACCGGTGCCGTAGCGGTCGGTGATGGCTTCCATCACCAGATCATCGGTCATGACCACGCCGTCAAAGCCCATGGTGTCCCGGAGATATTGATGCACCGCAGGGGAAAGGGACGCGGGATAGTCCCCGTCCAGCGCCTGGACGATGTTATGGCTGACCAGCACCGCGCCGCAGCCCGCCTCAATTCCGGCGGCGAAGGGGAGAAGATCGCTGCTTTCCAGCGCTTGCAGGGAGCGGCTGTCAACCGCCAGCCCGGTGTGGGTGTCGGCGTTGTTGCCGTAGCCGGGGAAATGCTTCAAAACGCTGCCGATCTGGTAGGCGTTCATCAGTTTGACGGTTCCGGCGACAAAATCCCCGGTGGCTGCGGCGTCCTGCCCCAGCGAGCGCTGGTAAATAAAGGCGTTGGGGTCTTCGGAAATGTCGCACACAGGCCCCAGATTGACGTTGATTCCGAGAGATTGCAGCAGCTGGCAGATTTCCTCCTCATTGGAAAGCGCCTGAGTCAATCCGCCGCCTAAAAAGGATTCCCGTGGAGAGGGAAAGCGCTGAGAGCGGAAGGCGGGGTAGCGGCTGATTCTGGTGACGGTGCCGCCTTCCTCGTCCACGGCCAGCAGCATTGGAATTCTGGCGGCGGATTGATAGCCGGACAGCGTTTGCCGGAGGGAATCCGGCGTCTGCCCTTCAAAATCCTCCCCGAACATGACAAATCCGCCCAGATGGTACTCTTGGATGTCCGTCAACGCGGATTCGGCGTTGCAGCGCGCCAGAAACAGCTGGCCGACCCGCTCCTCAATCGTCATGGAATCCAGAAGTTCCTGAATCGGGTCGGGGGGCGTCGTGGTGACGGGGAGGTTTGTCTCTGTAGGAACCGGGGCTTCGGTCGTGGGCGTCGGGAGCGTCGGCTCCGACGTCTCCACCGGGGCAGCGGCGCAGCCGGTGAGAAAAAGCAGTAAAAGCAAAATAGAGAATCGTTTCATGGTTGTACCTCGAAATGCCAGGAATGGGAAGGCGGCGCATGTCCGCCTGGCAGACATTCTAGCACAACTGTCGAAAAAAGTCAAAAACCCTCCGCTTGAAAGCGGAGGGTAACATTTTGTTTTTTACAAAACCCAGCCGATCAGGAACCACAGCAGCAGTAAAACGATGGCAAGGGGGATATACGCGGAAAGAGCGGCGGCGCTGACACAGATCACCGTACAGCCGAAATATCCCAGCAGGAACACCACGCCGCAGATGATGCCGGAGGTGAACACGGCCTTGCTCAGCTGCTTGCCGATGATGTTGGAGAAGAAGAAGGTATACAGCGCACCGAAAATCGGATTGACCACCGTCAGAACCACGCTGAGAACCAGATTCATCAGACCCATCAGCAGTGCGACCGCCAGAATCACCAACAGAATGGTCGGTGCATAGGTCACAAGCACGTTGGGCAGATAGGTCTTGAACGCCCAGTCCGCCAGAATGTGCAGCACCATGGCGAACAATACCATCAAAATCCGCAGGAAAAACCACCCCACGGCGGAGTTCCCCCGGGGAATCAGCGTGTCCAGGAGATTGACCAGAAACGCCAGGATTATCAGCGACAGAATTTCACTGCACACAATGGTCATCGGCGACCCCTGGAAGGGGATGATCAGCAGATGCTCTCCCGCAAACCGGACAAAGGGCAGGGGAGACAGCAGCGCGTCCAGCGACCAGGGTTTGAAGGTGTACACCCCAATGGCCACCGCATAGACGAACAGGATGCCCATGGCCGCAGACAGGGAATGGTTCAGACTGGAGCGTTTTCCCAGAAAAACCCGCCCCATAAAGCCCAGAATCAGGGAAGCGGCGGCAAAAAACAGCATGAACTGCGCTGTACCGGCCAGGTCGATCTCCGTTGGTATGTAGGACGCCGCGCCGGAAATCGCCTTTTCCAGATCGTCCGGCAGGTAGGCGGAGGCGGCGGCAAGCACGTTCTCCACGTCGCTGGGAAGGTAGTCCGCGACGACGGAGAGGGTAGAGCGAAAATCCATAGGAATGTCCTTTCCCCAGGGTCTATCTGAAAGCCGTCAAAATATCCGGTTGCTTTACCGGCCTTCAGATATGCCCCGGCCCAGGGCAGCGCCGCACGATTGTGCCTGCGAGTCTCAGCCGTCTTTTTACCAAATTGTACGGCGCTGCCTTAAGAAAAGCGGCCGCCAAAGTTTGGCGGCCGCGCACCTTTTGAAGATGAGATAAATTACTTGATCTCGGCCTCGGCGCCGGCTTCCTTCAGCTCGGCGACCAGCTTCTCGGCGTCTTCCTTGGAGATGGCTTCCTTCAGGGTCTTGGGGCAGTTGTCCACCAGATCCTTGGCGTCCTTCAGGCCCAGGCCGGTAGCGGCACGGACAACCTTGATAACGCCCAGCTTGGAAGCGCCGGCGGACTTCAGGATGACGTCGAACTCGGTCTTCTCCTCGACCTCAGCAGCAGCGGAAGCAGCGGGAGCGGCAACAGCGGCGGCAGCGGCGGAAACGCCGAAAACCTCTTCCAGAGTGTGAACCAGTTCGGACAGCTCCAGAACGGTCAGTTCCTTAACCTGCTCAACCAGAGCAGTGACTTTTTCACTAGCCATGATAAATTTCCTCCTAAAATGATGTGTAGTGAGATGTTTGTGGGGTTACGCGATCAGGCTTCTGCTTCCGCAGGAGCGGAGCCGTCCTTCTGCATCCGGATCTGATCCAGAACGAAGGCCAGGCTGGAGATAGGCGCCAGGAAGGTACCCAGGACAGAAGCGACCAGAGCGTTCTTGCTGGGCAGCTCGCCGAAGCCGTTGAGCTGGTCAGCGGACAGCACGGAGCCTTCCACAACGCCGCCCTTGATGGCCAAGGTCTTCAGCTTGTTCTTCTTGGCAAACTCGCAGACGATGCGAGCAGGGGCGATGGGGTCGCCGGTGGTGGAAGCCATAGCGGTGGTGCCGTTCAGAACCTCAGAGAAATCATAGCCGGCATTTTTAGCGGCGAAATTGGTCAGGGTGTTCTTAACGACGGCGTAATCCACGCCTGCTTCACGGAACTGCTTACGCAGCTCGGTATCCTGAGCGACCGTGATACCCTTGTAATCAACGAAGACGACGGAAGAGGCTTCCTTCACCTTGCTGGTCAGAGCATCGACAACGGCCTTCTTGCTCTCAAGAACCTTTGCGTTGGGCATAATTTTCACCTCCGAAAATAAAAAAGTCCTTCTGCCACAAGACAGAAAGACACGCAGAAATTTTGTATTCAGCGCACCTCGGCAGGACTTACGGATGACTCCACCTGCTGTCTCTGGCAACTGCTATATTCTAGCATGGGGGAGGGTAAATGTCAAGGGAAATTTGATGTATTTTTGAGAAAAAGCGGGAGGACACGCGTCCTCCCGCTTGGGTTTCACGTTATGGAATGATTCACTCCACGTCTGCCTATGGTGTTTCATTCAGATTTGCTGGGGTAGGCAGGAACCAAATCCTCATGGGTAAACAGATCAATGACCCGCATGGACATCATTTCTCCCTGCCACGAATAGCTGAGACTCAGCGTCATGGATTCGTATTTCTCATAGACGTCTTTGGGTATGGTATAATGCCCTGCGGGCAGAGTTTTATGAAGCAACAGATCTTCTTGCTCACCATCGGCTGTTTCTGCAAGGATTCCAGCGGAAAAACCGTCTTGCACCAAATTCAAGGGAACATAGATAACGATGGTTGTCGGTACACCGTCTGGTTCCTCAGGCCCTCCTGACGTTGAAAAATCGTCCAGAATCGGGGCGCCGCCCAGATACCACAGCTCTTTCGGAGGGGCACCGTCCTGACTGCGTACCGCGTCCGTTGCGTCCGTTGCATCCGGCACACTGGCCTGAATTTCATTGCGGCCGATGGCAAAGCCAATGCCCAGCAGCACAGCCGCGGCCAGAATCAGGCCGATTATGGACAGGATTTTTCGTGACTTCATGGGAATACCTCCTTTGTTGCCTGTTTCAGGAAACGGTAAAATCCAGATTATAAATCTGCGTGTCGTAGAAGTTCCGCATCAAGGGGTGCTTCTGGGATTCGTCGTAAACATCGTGAACGTAGAGCATGATTCTATATTCTCCGCTGGAAAGCTGCCCGTAAGGCTCTGCCCAGTCGAGGGTGAACTCGGTGACATCATCCTCCTTGAGGACGACATTGTCCATGGGAGGACTAAATTCAAAACCGTCGTTCAATAACAGGAAAAGGCCATTGCTTGCCAGACAGTAGCCCGTCGCTTCCAGCTGGCCGATCTGCTGGCCGCCGGAGTGGGTACACCGAATGGTCATGCCGGTGGGAGAGACTTCCGTGATCTCAAAGGACAGCCCCCAGTCCTCCAGGTCATAGATTTCTCCGGTTTCGTCATCCACAAAAAGGTGGCAGGGTGCCAGGCCGGTGTCCTTTTCATATACGACCATTTGGCTGATCAGGCGCTGCTCACCGCTTGGAGATTCATAAATGTCATAAAGCAGCCGGAGATTATAGTCGGGGTAGGCGAATGTAAAATTGGTCAAGCCGTTCAGGGATTCATAGGTTTCCTCGCAGAATCCCTCCCGGGCGTCCAGCCGTGCGTTGCAGAAGATTTCTTCCTCGGTGATGAAGCCGTCCCGCAGTGCCTCGTTCAGGGGCATACTCTGACCGTCAATATCAATGGTCACACTGGTTATGTTAAAATTGTAAATCAGCTTCTCGCTGAAATTGCCGCCCAGCTCGTCGCTGGTATATTCAACGTAATCGGCGCCCTTGTCGAAGCTGACGGAAAGACGCAGATGCCCCATGGAAGCGGATCCCGTTTCTGCGGGTGCCGGGGTCGTATTTGCGGCATCCGGGGCTTTTTCATTTGTACAGCCGGTACACAGCAGCAAAACCGCGGCCAGAAGCAGGCTGATTATGGACAGGATTCTTCGTGATTTCATAACAGCGCCTCCTTCCAAGAATGTATATTTTTATTGACACAAAATCATGATAACACAAAACGTGCATTTTGTCAAATAATTCAGGCCGAAGGAGAAAATACGGAATTTTGTAATAAAGCATGTTTCCGGACGGAACACATCCGGAAACATGCTTTCGCTATTCAGGATTGCCGGTTGAAACAACGCATAGGCGGTATAACAGAGCGTCTAAAACACGAGCGCGATCCATTTTTCAAAAGAATGTTTTATCCGTTCTTCACAAGACCGGCTCCCATTAGAATGGTGTCAACTGTGGCTTGATCGAGGCTCTTTGTATCCAACCAGACATCGTATTGCGTTCCGATTTGGCCATAGGGTAGAATGAAATGAGAATACTCTTCGTTTTCGCTCGTAAATACCGCAGTGATCAGCGACTCGTCCGTGATCTCCCCGTCGAACCCGGATAAATCAATCTGATCTTTCACGTATTCCCTTAGCCTTTCTACGATCAAATTCCGGTTATCATGTACAGCGGGGAGAATGCCTTTTTCAAAATGCACAGTCTTGTAACCGCCGATCATTTGACCGTTCCTATAAAACAGTGCACCATCGTCTGCCGTTGGCTCTTTTGTCATACCCTCCGGAAGACTGACGTCAAACCGATATTCTCCAGAATCAATCTTTTCGCCCATTGCAGCCATGTAGTCTTCGGACGATATTTTATTGAGATCGTCCGTTATATCCTCCGAGTGGACACTCTGCATGATTTTCGTTTCGTCTTCATCAGAAATCTGCCCCCGGTCGAACCAGAAGACATAACATGCGGAATAACCTCTGACAACATAGGCAATGTATTCCAAGCCGTCTTCGTTCCCCCAGTTGTACGCATACAGCCCATAAAGGGAGCTTTCCCCCATATGCCATGTGATGCTTTTGGGCACGATATCCTCCATGGCCTGAAACACCAATGGCGTCAGGGAATCGGAGAAATTCATAACATCGTCAAAAATGGAATTATCGCATTCCAGTAGGAAAATCCCGCCTATCGTGGCGTTGCCGGTTTGGATGATTTCCTGGGAATCGGATATGCGGGTGCGTTCCATTCCAGCCGGGAGTGTAATTTCCAGAGTGTCCAATGCGTTGAAAGCGGCTGTGGTGCTTTCATTAACCTCTGTCGGAATAGATTCCGGAGAATCTTTCTCAGCTACAGAACCTGAACTCCCTTTGCAGGCAGTCATAAGCGTCATTGCAGCCAGTAAAATCAGGCAGAGAAAGGGTATATTTTTTCTTGAATGTTTCATAAGCAGTGTCACTGATAAATCCACTCCGTAACAACACCCTCAAAATCAGAAGGTGCCGCAAAGCTCAAGCAGAAATATGTTTTGCCAGATTGCATCGTGAATCTAATATCCTTTTTCGTCTCCCCAGCGGGAATCTCAACATTCGTGAGAACGGTAGTATCGTGAGGGGTCATAATAAGCTCTCTGGAAGAGGAACGATTTGTCACGTCAACGGAATAATGATCGGCACCATAAATCAGTCTACTCAAGTACAATCTGGAATAGGATGCTGTTCCGCTAAAACTGTAAGCCCCGTTTATCCGAATATCCCAGCCCACAGTAGGAGGATTAACACCATATGTAGTAATGCGTTCCCACGGGCAGACATCGGATACGTTGTGGTTTTGAGAAAAGACTACTGTATCGTTTCCGGCAGCGTAGGTGCTCACGGGCATGACGGACAAAAGCATCACCAATGCCAGAAAGATGAATAAGAACCGCTTCATATAATTACCTCCTATGTGACAATGTATTTTGTGAATGGAATGAATGAATGTACATGGGGGGGCGACAAGAACTGTTTTCTTTTCGGCATTGCGACCGATTGCAAAGCCAATGCCAAGAGGCAAAACTGCGGCAAGAACCAGGACAACGACTATCAGAGCATTCTTGCTGAGTGAATTAAACCTCCGAAATTGTTCCGTCTAGGCTGATTTTGTATCCGAGGGAGCCGATTGTTGCTCCGTTCAGCTTGATATAAACTGTTGCACGGTTGCCGCTGCATGTTGAGGAATAGGAAAGCCCGCTGAGAGCCTGATTACTAAAACTTCCGGTAACACCGACTATTGTGGCATCAACAGATGTGACTTCACCGGTTACTGTGGTGGAAAAATTTGCGACAAATCTTCCGTTTCTATCACTGATTTGGTGCGTAAAATATCCGAAAACGTGTTTCTGAACGGGACCACAGGGTACGATGGATTGATATTCCGCATAATGGTCGAGCGTGATGCACACGTAGTTTCCGTTATCCCAAAGAGACACTGAGTCCGCGCATAAAGTACGACCCTGGATGACGGTATCCTGATTTGGAAGCTCCAAAGCGGAAGCACTGGCGGAGAATGCAAACAGCAGGACGATGATCAACAGCAATGACAGAACTTTTCTCATAATATAACCTCCCATGTGACGGAATGCTATTGTGCGTGGACATAGACCGGAACATCAGCCCATTGGAATCACCTCTTTCTGAATCTGGTATCGCCATAATAACACATAATAAAAAATCTGTCAACAAATACATTTATAAAAAAGGTATTGCAAAATGAAAAATATTGAAATATAATATACTCAAAAGTTAGGTGATGGATGTGGCGACGGATAGTGGGCAGAACAGCTTTCGCCGGGGCGTAATGTCTCTGGTGATTTTAGGGTTGCTGAAAAAAGAAGATATGTACGGTTATCAGCTTGTGCAGGAAACGGAGCGGCAAAGCGGTGGACGGATCGTCACGCAGGAGGGTTCGCTGTATCCCGTGCTTTACAAGCTGGTAGATCAGGGACTGATTTCCGACCGGAAGGTTCTGGTGGGCAGGCGCATGACGCGAGTGTATTACCATCTGGAACCCGCCGGGGAGCAGCGGCTAAAAGAACTGACGCAGGAATATGAGGAAATCACAAAAGGCGTACTACAGATTATAGAAGGATGTGATACAGATGGTTCTCAATGTCCATCTTCTGCGGTATCTATGGAAAGTGCGCGGGGAACTGCCGGGCAACAGCAGACAGAAGAAACAAATTCTGTCCAGGGTGGAGTCCTCCGTCCGGGACTTTGTTACTGAAAATCCCCATGCAGACTATGCTGCTATTACGCAACGGTTCGGGACGCCCCAGCAAATTGCAGCGTCCTGCATTGAGGAAATGGATGCGCAGGAGTTGACGCTGCAATTGCGGATAAGAAAAACGATTGTGCGCATTGTGGCGGCGACTGCGTTGGTGCTTGTCTTGCTGTGGGCTGGTGTGGTGGTAACTGCACTGATAAGGCATGTAAAAGCAATGAACGGTTATCTCATTGTAGGGGAAGCCGAGGTTATTGATAGGACGGAATATACGGAGGGAAAATGACATGAAAAGAATTGCTTGCTTTTTGTTGGTTACAATATTTATGATGTGCTGGATGGCATTTCCTGGAAGTGCGGCAGAACGTAAACAGGAAATAATCCAATTTGAAGATGGAAGCTATGCTATTGTAGAAGTAACTACAACCGGAGCAAGGGCAGCCAAGAGTGTAAATGGCAGCAAACAATATACCTACTGCGATAGCGATGGTGTTGCGCAATGGAAAGCGGTATTGAATGGGTCATTTACATACACCGGAAGCACTGCTACGTGTACTAGTTCCAGCTGCTCAATTACCATTTATATTTCTGACTGGTACACAATCTCAAAAAATGCAAGTAAAAGCGGCAACGTGGCCTCCTGCTCGGTGACAATGGGAAAGAAAGTGCTGGGGGTAGTTGTGGATAAAATGTCAGCTAACCTTAGCCTGAAATGCGATGCCAACGGCAACCTCAGCTGAATAAACATAAAACCCCCGGATGCGAAAGCATCCGGGGGTTTACCATATCAGCTTACAGATACTTGGAAGTGGAAACCTTCACGCCGGGGCCCATGGTGGAAACCACGGTGCAGGAGCGGATATACTGACCCTTCGCGGCGGCGGGCTTCGCCTTCACGACGGCCTTCAGCAGCGTGTCCATGTTCTCGGACAGCTTCTCGGCACCGAAGGACACCTTGCCGATGGGGCAGTGAATGATGTTGGTCTTGTCCAGACGGTACTCGACCTTACCGGCTTTGATCTCCTTGACGGCAGCGGCCACGTTGGGGGTCACGGTGCCGGCCTTGGGGGAGGGCATCAAGCCCTTGGGACCCAGAACCTTACCAAGACGGCCGACAATGCCCATCATGTCGGGGGAAGCGACGACCACGTCGAACTCGAACCAGTTCTCCTTGGTGATCTTCTCCACCAGATCCATGCCGCCGACATAGTCGGCGCCGGCTTCCTTGGCCTCGTCGGCCTTGGCGTCCTTGGCGAAGACCAGAACGCGGCGGGTCTTACCGGTGCCGTTGGGCAGAACCACGGCGCCGCGAACCTGCTGGTCGGCGTGACGGGAGTCAACGCCCAGCTTGATGTGCAGCTCAACGGTCTCGTCGAACTTGGCGGAAGCACCCTTCACGACCAGATCCAGGGCTTCGGCGGGATCATACTGAACAGAGCGGTCGATCAGTTTGGCGCTCTGCTGATACTTTTTACCTCTAAACAATGTAATTATCCTCCTTATAGTGGTGATGCGGAAAAATCCTCCCACATTTCCGGGTCAGACTGCCCGGACAAGCAAATATCAATCGACGACGGTAACGCCCATGGAGCGGCAGGTACCGGCAACCTGGCTTTCGGCAGCCTCAAGCGTGGGGCAGTTCAGGTCAGGCATCTTGGTCTTGGCGATCTCGGCGATCTGCGCCTTGGTAATCGTGCCAACCTTGGTCTTGTTGGGAACGCCGGAACCCTTCTCCAGACCGATGGCCTTCATGATCAGCATGGGGGTCGGAGGAGTTTTGGTGATAAAGGTAAAGCTGCGGTCAGCGTAAACGGTGATGACCACGGGAATCTTGTAGCCCTCCATATCCTTGGTGCGGGCGTTGAATTCCTTGATGAAAGCGGCGATGTTGACG
>ERZ773258.1279-NODE-1279-length-21206-cov-14.415772_pt1 | contig 21206 bp, 12 predicted proteins | sample MGYA00511962_ERZ773258 | MGnify/ENA primary metagenome ERZ773258 (study PRJEB29015, sample SAMEA2737755) | human gut metagenome | biome: human gut; feature: human-associated habitat; material: faeces | place: China | collected 2012 ... | reverse complement strand
CGCCCTGATACAAGCCGCCCTTGAGAAAGTTCGGCAGGTGCAGGTTGGTCAATAAGGCCGCCCCTGCCTGTATCCAGCCCCGAAAACGGGCCAAAAGATGGGACGCGCCCGAAATATTCTTCTTATCCAATGCCCACACACTCCAGACATAATTTGATCGCTTTGCTCAGCACCGTGGCGGCCTCGCCCCGCCAGACACCGAAGCACAGCATGGCGGCTCCCGCCAGCAGCAGCGCGACCTGCGCTGCTGCCTTCTTCCTGTGACTCATTTTGATCACCCTTTCCTGTTTCTGTGGCCTATCATAGCGCAGGCGGGTTAAAATCTCTGTTAAGAACAGAAATTTAACACAAATCTTATCCGGCTCTGCTATAATAGGAGACAACCTGTTCATTAAGGAGGCGGCTATGCACCTTTTGATTGTAGAGGACGAGCGCGCCCTGTGCGACACCGTCGCCCGCAGCCTGCGGCGGTCGGCCTACAGCGTGGATTGCTGCTACGACGGCGAGAAGGCGCTGGAGCTGCTGGAAACGGAGCGGTACGATCTGGTGCTGCTGGATCTGAACCTGCCGAAAAAGGACGGAATGACGGTGCTGCGCACCCTGCGGCAGACCGACAGAGAGACGCCTGTGCTGATCCTCTCGGCTCGCGGCGAGGTGGAGGATAAGGTGACGGGTCTGGATGCCGGCGCCAATGACTATCTGGCGAAGCCCTTCCATCTGGCGGAGCTGGAGGCGCGCATCCGCAGCCTGACCCTGAGGCAGTTTACCCAGCAGGATGTGGTGCTGCGCTGCGGGCAGCTCACCTTTGATGCCCGTGCGCGGGCAGTTTCCGCCAACGGGCAGCCCCTGACGCTGACCCGCAAGGAGACGGGGATCCTGGAATACCTGATGGCGCATCAGGGGCGGCCTGTGAGTCAGGAGGAGCTGATGGATCACGTCTGGGACAACAGCGTGGACAGCTTCAGCAACTCCATCCGCGTCCACATCTCCGCCCTGCGGAAGAAGCTGCGCACCGCGTTGGGCTACGACCCTGTCCGCAACCGCATCGGCGAGGGCTATCTGATGGGAGGGGACGAAGAATGAAGCGGCTTTCCCTGCAGTGGCGCATCACACTGATGTCCGTCCTGCTCATCGGCATCACCTGCGTGGCCATGAATCTGCTGCTCTGTTCCTCCGGTGTGTACTATATGGACACCATTGCAGACAGCTTACAGGGCGGCGGCACGGTGATCCTGAATGAGGGCGGCGCGGCAAGCTTTGACCCGCAGCTCGTTGCGCCCAGCGAGGAGCTGACCATCGTTGTCGATGGGGCGCAGGGACGCTTCCGCACCACCAACTGGTATATCACAGCGGCGGTAACGCTGCTCAGCGGCATCCTCGCCTATTTCGTCAGCGGGCGAGCCCTCAAGCCCCTGCACAGCTTCGCCTCTCAGGTAGAGAAGGTGCAGCTGAACAATCTGGCGGATGTGAGGATCGATGAGGACGTGCTGCCGGAATTCCGGCAGCTCAGCCACTCCTTCAACCAGATGCTGGAGCGGTTGAACAACGCCTTTACCGCCCAGCGGCAGTTTACCGGCAATGCCGCCCACGAGCTGCGCACGCCGCTTGCGCTGATGCAGGCGCAGCTGGAGCTGTTTTCCGCAGAGCACACCGATGTGCTGCCGGAGACGGCGGAGTTTCTCCTGCTTTTGCGGGAGCAGACGGAGAGGCTGACGCAGATGACCAAAACGCTGCTGGAAATGAGCAATTTGCAGCAGGTGGCGCGGAACGAGCAGATTCAGCTTATCCCAATGATTGAGGAGATCTTCACAGACCTCGCCCCGCTGGCAGAAAAGCGCGGTGTCACGCTAAAAGCGGAGGGCGACGGCGTTATGACCGGCAGCGACGCGCTGATCTATCGGCTGATCTTCAACCTGACGGAGAACGCCGTCAAGTACAATCGCCCTGGCGGCTCGGTGTGGGTCTGCGTCACACAGGAGACGGAAAAAGTCCTGATCCGCGTTTCCGACACCGGCCGCGGCATTCCGGAGGAATTTCAGCGGAGCATCTTCCAGCCCTTCTTCCGGGTGGACAAGTCCCGCAGCCGGGAGTACGGCGGCGTGGGGCTGGGACTTTCACTGGTGTGGGAGATCGCCGATCTCCACGGCGGCTGCGTCCGGGTAGAGGAGAGTTCAGATGAGGGCACTACTATTGCGGTGGAGCTGCCGGTACAGTGAAGCTGCATCTCACATAAAGCAATAAGCCGCGCAGCGGGAGCACCCTTCGGGCGCTCCCGCCTTATCTTAGCATTTTGAATGACTTTGTATTTTCCCAAAGGCCCCCGCTTCGGCGGGGCCCTTGTCTTTTCACCTTTCGTTTCCCGCTGCGTAGGATAGACTGTACGGAGCCGCCCGGCTCCGCATACTACGGATACGGAAAAGGGAGTGTCTATGCAATCATCTGTCCTTCAGGGGATATTGCTCCCCTTCTGGGGCACGTCGCTGGGTGCGGCGTGCGTATTCTGCCTGCGAAGAGCGCCCTCCGCCGTTCTGCGCCGCGTGCTGGAGGGCTTCGCCGCCGGGGTGATGACCGCCGCCTCGGTGTGGAGCCTGCTGCTGCCCGCTATCGACTGGGCGGACATGGGCCGCTGGTCCTTCCTTCCGGCGGCGGGCGGTTTCTGGCTGGGGGTGCTGTTCCTGCGGCTGCTGGAGCGACTGCTGCCGGAGGCTGTTACCGACCGTTCCACCACCATGACCCTTCTGGCGGTGACGCTGCACAACATCCCGGAGGGGATGGCGGTGGGTGCGGCCTATGCCGGATGTGTGGCGGCAGGAGCCGCCGCGCCCGCTGCGGCGTTTACGCTGGCGCTGGCCATCGCCATCCAGAATGTGCCGGAGGGCGCCATTGTGGCCCTGCCCCTGCATACCGCCGGTGCGGGGAAGGGGAGAGCCTTTCTGGGCGGCGTGCTCTCCGGTGTGGTGGAGCCCCTGGCCGCCGGCGTGACGGTGCTGGCGGCGGCGCTCATCGTTCCGGCACTGCCCTGGCTGCTGGGCTTTGCCGCCGGGGCCATGCTCTATGTGGTGGCCGCCGAGCTGCTGCCCACGCGCGGCGATTCCGGCCCGGGGGCGCTGGCCTTTGCCGCGGGCTTTACCGTAATGATGATCCTGGACGTGGCATTGGGGTAGGGAGGAGGGTTGACAACGGCCAATTCCTGTAATATAATGTCGCTGACAAGTAAATAAACAGTCTGTTGATCCAATGTCGCCGGCGGCCGTACAGCCCACCACGGGCCAGGCGTCGGCATAGAAGGAAAGGGGTAGCCAAACCCCGCACGACCGGTACTGTGAGCGCAAGGATGCACCGAAGCGGCGTAAGCCGCCGGGACGAAAGTCCGCCATTGTGGGTAAGCCCATGAGAAGGTAGGCTGCAAACGAGGTGGGATGGCTGTCCCCCGCGGCGCGAGCCAGGAGAATTGCATTGTGTAGGACAAAGTTGCAGCGGGCGCGCTCTCCGTGTGCGGGAATCTTGTACCACCATGTAGATGTACCACGCTGACCTCCTGAACGGGAGGTCGGTGTTTTTTGCGCCGCCTTTTTCGCGGCCGGCCCTTTTGGGCGGGCGGCGGGGGCGGCGACGTCTTTCCGTGGTGCAGGGGTCGTATCTATTGCGTTCGCTGTCCGGCTTTGCGCCGGGCAGCGTTTCATTTTCGCGGGACAGAGTGCACTCTGTCCCGTTTTTCATGCCCTGCATGAAAAATACTCTCCTTGTCAAACTGTAGCGCCGTGCGCTTTCCATCTGACCGTGAAACTGTGCAGATGGGTCCCCTTTGTCAAGCGGAGGCGGCCACTGGCCGCGTGCTTTTCCATAAGTGGGGCGGGGATGTTGCCGCATCCCCGCCCACCCCCTCACGTCGACAAAAAATTTACATAAAGGAGAAAGAGATATGAGGAAGAGAGTCATAAGCTGGCTGCTGACCGTCGTGATGGTCGTCAGCATGCTGCCCACCTCCGTGTTGGCCGACACGCTGGCCGCGGATCAGGAGCAGCAGACCCAGCAGGAACAGATAGCTCCGGTGGACACGGAGAACACCGTCCCTGCCGGGAATGAGGAGACGCAGGAGCAGCAGGAGCCTGCTGAGGAAGTGCCTGTGTCCCGGTCTGCCCGCAGCGGCGGGGCGGACAGTGCGCCGACAGCCATCAACGATGCGGATGGCTTCAGGGACATGGTCGCCGGCGGCAGCTATAAGCTGGCAGCGGACATCACGGTTACCGAGCCGTATGCCAACGACTTTTCCGGTACCTTTGACGGCAACGGCCACACCGTGACGCTGAATATCACCGCTTCCACGGCCAATGTCGGCCTGTTCAGCAAACTGGCGGGCGGCGCCGTGGTGAAGAATGTGAAAGTGGATGGTACAGTGTCGGGCACGGAAGGCGTTGCCGGCATTGCAGCCCAAGCCAATGGCGCAACCATTAGTGGCTGTATCAACTGTGCAGAAATCTCCGCAACCCAACGACATGTAGGCGGTATCGTTGGAAAAATGGGGGGAGGCACAGTAGAGAATTGTTATAACACAGGTGCCATTTCCAGCACCAGAACAAGACCCATAAATATGGGAGGGATAGCTGGTTATGTAGATGGCGGAGCGAGTGTTGAGAATTGCTACAATACTGGAAGTATCACTGGAAGTGGAAAGAATACAGCCGCAGTTGTCGGATGGAATGCTGCTACAGTTAAGAACTGCTACTACTTGGAGAGCACATATAAAGTGGGGTCTTGTGGAAATGCCGACTACACCGACCCCACTGTGTCCAAGACCGATGCAGAGATGCGCAGCGGTGATATTGTTACCCTGTTAGGCAGCGCCTTCATGGCTAAGAGCGGCGACTATCCCGCCCTCAGCTGGGAGACCCCCACCGCGGCGGTACTCTTTACCATTGCTCCCGCGAATGCCGCGCTCGAAATCAACGGCGGCACTTATACCGGCTCCACCACCGTGGCGCTGCCCGCCGCCGATGCACCGTATTCCTACACCGTGTCCTGCCCCGGCTACACGCAGCAGACCGGCAGCGTGACCGTGACCGATAAGGACAACCCCGTGGCTGATCCTGCCAATGTTACTGTTACGCTGGCGGAGGATGCTGCAAAGTGGGTCACCGTGACCTTCACCGTGACCCCGGAGAATGCCACGCTCACCCTCAAGGACGGCGAGACGCAGGTTGCGCCCACCGAGGGAACGACCTATCAGCTGCTGAAGGGTCACGCCTATACTTACACCGCCGAGACGACCGAGGAGGGCTATGAGCCCGCCGCCGGCACCGTGACTCCCAACGAGAACAGCACCCAAACCGTGGCGCTGAAAAAGGTGCAGAGCATTGCGGTGACCAAGGCTCCCACAAAGACGGAGTACTACAAGGGCGATGCCGAACTTGACCTGACCGGCATGGTTCTCACGGTGAACTATGATGGCACCGACGAAACCCGCACCATTACCGATGGCTATGACGCCGCCGGTGTGACCTGTGAGGGCTTTAGCACAGAAACTCCCGCCGAGAGCCAAACCGTCACTGTCAAGTACAGGGGCAAAACCGCCACCTTTACCATCAAGGTGAAGGACAAGCTGCAATTCTCCGATTTCTTTAGTGCCATCAGTGACAGCGTCACGGCAACGAATAGTACGTCCCGTCCATTTGAGCCGGTACAATCTGAGGGATGCCTACAACCGGCAAGTAACGCGAGTTCCTATTCCCCCTCAACGATAACGATTGCGGCTATCAAGAATGTAACTGTATCTTTTGACTATTGCGGCGGTACAGGTTATACGGACTTCTATGTCAAAAAAGGCAGTAGTCAACTGTTAGCCTCCTATTATAGCTCCGAGTGGAAGAATTTTTCTGCTGATCTGAGAATTGGGGAGACACTGACGCTGAGTTATGGTTCCTCAAGCGGACTCAAGCTCAAAAACTTCACCGTCTCCCCGCTGTACACGCTGACCATAGCGCCGAACCAGACGGACGCGACGGTCACTCTGAAAGATAAGGAAGACAAAACCGTCTCCGGCAGCAATGGCGTATTCGCCGTAAAAGCTGCGGCGGACTACACCTACACCGTCACCAAAAAGGGTTATGAGCCCGCCACCGGCAAGGTGACCATGAGCGCCGAAAATCAAACGGTCAATGTTACCCTTGTCAAACTGCCGGTCATTACCCTGCAGTTTACCCCCGATGATGCGGCGGTAACACTGAAACAGGGAAACACCACCGTTTACAAGGAGTCTGCGGACAGCGAAAAAGGCAAGAATGTCTATATCGCTGCCAAGAATACGGCCTACACCTACACCGTCAGCAAGTTCGGCTATGAGACGGCCACCGGCACGATCACTGTTGCGACCGCCGATGTGAACAAGACCGTCAAGTTGACCGAGTTGGCAAAGCAGACGGTGACCTTCAACATCACCAAGCCGGAGGGTGTGAACGCCGAGCCTGTCGTCACTGTGAAGTACAACGGTACCAAGGTGTACGAGGGCAGCGGCACGAACTGCACCCTCCCCGCCGGGAACTATACCTACACGGCCAAGTTGGATGGCTGCGATGACCTCTCCGGCAACTTCACCGTTGCCTCTGCCGCCGTCGCCGTGGACTTGCCCTTTGCAAAGAAACTGACCTTTGATGATATGTTCCAAGGCATCGAGGGCATCACCGCCACCAATGGCACCAGCGGGTTTAAGCCCGTCAAGGACGCTGCCGGAAACTATTTGGAGAGCAATGGAAAGTATTACGGCACGACTTCCTTGACCCTGACGGCGACAGAGTCCCGCTTGGTGTCCTTCCGGTATCTTGCAAAGGGATATGAAAACAATTGGGATGAGGATAACTCCGCCTTCTTTACCGTGAAAAAGGGTACTACTACTCTGCTGACAGTCTATGAGGAGGACGATTGGAAAACCTTTAGCACGGTGTTGAACACGGGTGAAAAACTCACCTTGTCTTTCAGCGAAAGTGGCAGCAGTTACTATGTCCGGCTCAAGAATTTTGCCGCCGCCGCAGCCCACACCCTCACCCTTAAAACTCCCGACGGTGCAGCGGTGGTGCTGAAGGACCGTAGCGGCGCGGAGATCACCGGCAAAAACGGCGCATACACCGTTGCCGCCGGTACCTATGCCTACACCGTCAGCAAGTTCGGCTACGAGACCAAGACGGGGAACATCACCGTTAGCGCCGATGTGAACGAGACCGTCACGCTGACCGAACTTGCCTCCTGCACCCTGACCTTTGCCGTGACCCCGGCGGAAAACGCCAAGGTGACCGTGACCCACCCCGTGGGCGGCACCATCAAGGAAGCCGACGGCAGCTACAAACTCTATCTCGGCGAGACCTATGCTTACACCGTCACCAAGGAAAACTATATCCCCGTTCACGGCAGCATCACCGCCGCCGAGGACAAGACGCTCTCCTTCACCTTAACTTACGCGGGTGAGGGCTGGGACGGCACGACCAAGACCGAGCCCAAAACAGAAAACGGCGTCTATCAGATCGGCACCGCCGCGGAACTGGCATGGTTTGCCGATGCCGTCCAAAACGGGCAGACCGCCATCAGCGCCAAACTCACCGCCAATATCAACCTCAACGGCAAGACCTGGACGGCCATCGGCACCAGCAGCAATAAGTTCGCCGGCACGTTGGACGGCGATAATTACACCGTTAGTGGACTCGTTACAACCGGCCTTGTGGGGGAACTTGCAGAGGGCGGCGTAGTTGAAAATCTGCGTGTGAATTGCGCGATTGTCAGTACTTCGTCGCTTTTGGGAGGTGTTGCCAATTCCAGTGCAGGAACGATACGGAACTGCATGGTCAGTGGTAGTATCACGTTCTCCAGCGGGGGCTATAATGGTGCATCGGCAATCGGCGGTATTGCTGGACGGAATACCGGCAACGGTGTGATTAGTGGTTGCGTTAGTAGGGCTGTCGTCAAGGATGCTTACGATAATAGTACATATGGTACATCCGCATCTTTGGGAGGCATTGCCGGATATGCATACGGTGTTGTCGAGAACTGCTATTTTACCGGTACTCTCGCGGTAAAAAAGACGCAGCCGAATAAGATTATCAATCAAAAACGCGGCGGCCTTGTAGGCGAACTGAACGCTAATGCAGAGCTCAAGGGTTCCTATGTGGCAGGAGAGTTCGCAATAGCAGATGAGAGTAAGTTCGGTGCGGTGGTAGGCAAGGTGAACTCCGGTGCCACCATCACCAACTGCGCTTATCTGGACACCGTCGCACCACAGGCCGCGGCGGATGGCACCACCAGCGGTATGACTGCCCATACCGCGGACTATATGCGCTCCGCGGAGTTCGCCGTGGACATGGGCATGAATCAGGATGACGGTACCCTCAACGGCGGTTTCCCCGTTCTGCCCTGGCAGGGCGGCACCGTGCTCTCCGCCGACGACCTGCGGGCCGTCAGTCAGGTCCAGCAGAGCCTGTCCCTGCGGGGCATGACCGCCGCCGACGCCGCCAAGAAAGCCAAGGCCGACTGGTACGCCAAGAATGTGCTGGAACTCTATGACCTTGCGGACTATAACGATAAGGCCGATCTCTGTGAGGAATACGGCATCGAAGAGCCCGGCGAAGCGGTCACGAACCTGCACGACTACTTCCTGACCGCCCTGCAAAAGCACTTCTATAAGGAACTGGGGCTCGATGCCGAGAATGCAGACCTTCTGAAGGCCGATGCCACCGGCGTCTATCAGCTCCGCGGCCTTACCCCGGTGAGCGGCGACCCGGAGGAGGAAGAGGAGACCGCGCAGACCTATACCGGCTTCCTGACCCTGCCCGCGAGCGTCACCGTTCCCGTGGGCGGGGAGGAAAAGATCGTTTCCCTCGCATGGACGGCGGATAACGATCTGGTGAACACCGCCACCGGCGCGCTCACCGCGCCTGCGGCGGATAAGGTCACGGTGACCCTCACCGCCACGCTCCGAAGCGGCGCGGCCACGAAGGTCAAGACCTTCAAGTTGTGCCTTTGGTCCGAGAATGCGGAAAAGGTGCAGACCCTGGAGGATATTGCCGCCGAGTTCACGCGCAAGAATATTGCCGTGCAGCCCCTGGAAGGCGTGGGGCTCTATAATGAAAAGAACATCACCGACGCCTTCCGCCGCCTGCTGAGGGAACAGGGTTACGCGGATGTGGCGGACAACTCCAAGATCACCTATGTCAACGGCAGCGCCAAGGCCAACGGCTTTGACGGTACCAAGATACAGTACATTGCCGACAACGGCGACATCACCTACTTCACCGGCGACGGCACCGCCCGCCAGACCGTGCAGTACACGGGATTGAAGTTCAAAATCACCTATGCCGGGGTCACCAAGGAGATCACCCTGCGAGGCACCGTGGGACGCAGCGCCGATGCTGTGCAGCAGCTGGTGGAGAGCGCCGCCGCGTCCCTGAACTGGGAACTCATCCGCGGCGAGAATACCAACAAGGCCACCCGAAGCGAGGGGGAGGTCTGGACGCTCTACACCGTGAACGACCGCATCACCTCCAACCTCACGCTTCCCTCCGGCATTGCGGGGCGCTATGATGTGAAGGTGCAGTGGGGCACCCGGAACACCGAGTGGCTCTACATCACCAACGGCACCAACGGCGCCGGCGTGGGCACCGTCAACCGCCCCCTGCAGCCCGCCGACGGCACGCCGCTGCCCGAGAAGGCCGGCAAGTTCCGGCTGATCGCCCGCGTGACCTATGACGGCTTCGATGACTACACGCTGGCGCACATCACCGGCGACAACGGCGTGGAGGTCTATGCCGATGTGTTCTTTGACGCCACCGTTGCGCCCTTCGACAGCAGCGTGACCAGCGAGATGCAAAACGCTCTGGCGGAGAAGTATCAGGGGCTCCTGCGTGACTTTGTGGACAAGACAAAGCCCGTGAATTTGGATGCCGTCAGCGACGATATGCAGATGCCCAGACCCGCTCTTCTGGAGCAAACGGGCATCATGAGCGACAGCTATAACCAGAAGGTCACGATGGTGAGCCTCACCCCGGATGTGCTGGACTTCAACGGGTATCACGCCATGGTCTACCGCCCACTGCCCGGTGAGGAGCCGGTGGAGGCGAAGTATGTGGTGATCATCACCACCCGCAGCTCCGGCCTTCTGCTGGCGCGGCAGGAGTTTACCTTCACCATCGCGCCCTTTGAGGAGCAGGAACTGAAGGATGCCGCCGACTTTATGACCGAGGCGCGGACCGAGAACGCCTACTGGGACGGTATCAAGAACAAGAATACGGTTAAGACCGAGGTTACCTCCGACCTGTATCCCTTTGCGGAGATCTGCAAAAACGAGGACGGCACGCTGAAATACGTCCGCGGCACGGTGAATATGACCTTCGACGGCATCGAGGCCGACGATATCCCCGGCTGGCTCGATACGGAGAAGTACCGCTGCTTCCGATCCTCCCGACCCTCCGTCATCGAGAATGAGCTCCTGCGTGTACACCAGCCGGAGTACAATACGACAGTTACGCTGGACAGCGTCCTGACCTACACCAAGTACGCCCAGTATTGGGAAAAGTTCGGCATCAACGGCACCGAGGAGAGCAAGGAACGCTACAAGAACTTTGCCCAATTCTACAAGCAGCCCATCCAGATCGACCTGACGGTGCCCGGTACCACGGTGCAGAATGACCCCAACGAAAATCAGACCCTCACCGTGAAGGTCAAGGTGGACGGCTACAACAAGAACGGCCATACTTTCACGGGAATCTCCGACTTTACCTTCACCGGCAAGGCCAACGAGGATCCCACCGCTTGGGACGCTGTGAAGGCGTGCCTTGACAGTGCCAAGTACACCTATACCGGCAGCGGCGCCTACATCAAGAGCATCACCGATGCGGCGGGCCACACCCTCAAGGAGAAGGGCGACGGCAAGTCCTCCGGCTGGATGTTCGGCCTCACCTTACAGGGCGGCACCGAGACCTTGCCCAAGACCACGCTGGACAACACCTATCTCAAGGACGGCGACACCCTGCGCCTGTTCTTTACCGACACCTATATCCCGCTGGATCCGACGGATCCCGCCGTGCCCGGTGCGGAAGTGCCCGGCTTCGATGAGGCGTATGCCGGCGCCAAGGCGTATATCCAAAGTGCGGTGAGCGCCCCGGTCGTCAGCTATCTCTTCGGCGAATGGGCGGTACTGGGACAGGCTCGCGCCGGCGTGGAGCTGTCCGATGCATACATTCAGGCCTACTACGATAAGGTTGTGGCCTATGTGCGGAAGAATATGGGCGCGGACGGCGTTCTTCGCGATCCCGAGAGCCATAACCCCGCCATCACCGACAATGAGCGTATTGCCCTGGCCCTTACCGCCATCGGCAAGGACCCCGCCAACGTGAGCGGCAAAAACCTGCTGGCAGCGCTGCAGGACAAGGATATCATGAAGGTCACCGATACCAGTGACACGGATATCAACGGCCTCGTCATGGGTCTGCTGGCGCTCAACAGCCGCAATTACACCTCCGACACCTCCTGGCTGGTGCAGGCCATTCTGGGCCAGCAGAATGCGGACGGCAGCTGGAGCGCCAGCGCCGACACAAAATCTGTCGGCGACGTGGACATGACCGCCATGGCGCTGCAGGCGCTGGCACCCTACTATAAGGACGGCGGCAATGAAACCGTGAACACCGCCGTCAATAAAGCGCTGCAGTGGCTGTCCGACAAGTACAAGGGCACGGGCTATACCAGTGCGGAGAGCTGCGCGCAGGTGGTCATCGCCCTCTCTGCCCTGAATTTGGATGCCAACACGGACGCGCGCTTTACCAAGACCGTGGAGGGGAAGACCCTGAGCGTGCTGGGGAACCTCCTGCAGTACCGCGTGGCGAAAAGCGGCGGCTTTAAGCATCAGTTCGCAGACAAGGCCGTCAACGAGATGGCCACGGAGCAGGCGCTTTGCGCCATGGCCGCCTATGCGCGCTTTACGGAGAAGGCCAACGCCCTCTACGACATGACCGACGCCGCCTGCGCCCATCGCTTCGGCGAGTGGAAAGTGACCGTGGCCGCCACCTGCACCAAGGACGGCGTCAGCCGCCGGATCTGCTCTATTTGCGGCGCCGTGGAGGAAAAGTCCGTTCCCGCGCCGGGACACAACTTCGGCGCATGGACGGTGACCAAGGCGGCCACCTGCACCGAAAGCGGTATCAGCACCCGTAAGTGCAGCGTTTGCGGCACGGAGGAGACGATAATCGTCCCGTCTCTGGGGCACAGTATGACTGCCACGGCGGGCAAGGCTGCTACCTGCACCGAGGCAGGCAACAGTGCCTACTGGTCCTGCTCCCGCTGCGGCAAGTTCTTCAGCGATGCGGCGGGCAAGACCGAGATCGCCAAGGATAGCTGGATCATCGCGGCGCTGGGTCACGACGAGGCTACCCGCGCTGCCGTGGCGGCTACCTGCTACGCCTCCGGCCGCACGGCGGAGACCTACTGCAAGCGCTGCGGCATGGTTATCAACGCCGGCGCGAACATTCCCGCCACCGGCAAGCACACCTACGTCAACGGCGTCTGCACCGTCTGCGGCGTCAAGAACCCGATGGCCAACGTCAAAGGCGATGACATCAAGGTGGACAGCAAAGACAACAAGACCGCCGCGGGCGACGGCTTGGTCATCAAGGCCGATGATACCATCACCGGGGAGGTGCTGGCGGACATCAAGGCAGCAGTGAGCGACGGTGCAATCACCGTGACCGTGACGGATACGCTCCAGCTCACCAACGAGCAGAAGGCCGCCGACGGCGGCAAGAGCGCCCTGACCGAGGCGGCCAAGACGGCCGGTGACGAGGTTAAGAAGGAGCTGAACAAGCTGGCCGAGAAGCTGGACGCCCTGCGCGGCGACAAATCCCGCAAGAACGCGCAGTTGGAGAAGGTCGTAGACGTGACTGTGGCGCTGGTCAAGACGGAAGGGAACGAGATCAAGACCGTGGCGCAGCTTATCGAGCTGCCCCACAGCGTCACCGTGACCATCCCCATCACCGACGAGCTGTACGCGGCCCTTCAGGGCAAGCGCGTCTGCGTGGTACGCAGCCACACCGATGCCAGCGGTAACGTGACCACCACCGAGCTGTCCGCTACGCTGGGCGGCACCAAGGGCAATTATGTCCTGACCTTCCAGACGGACAAGGCATCCGCGTTCGCCATCGTCTCCTATGAGACGGTGTCCTCCGGGTACTACTACGGTGGAAGCAGCACGGCCGGCAGCGGCAAGAAGGACTCCGCCAAGACGGCGGACGACAGCCAGATGGTGGTCTGGCTGGGCAGCGCGGTGCTGGCAGCGGCCGGCGTCGTGATCCTGAGCCGGAAAAAGCGCGCCGTCAAGTAACAACGAAACAGCCAACGCAGAGGCGCGAAAGCGCCTCTGCGTATGGCGCTTTTACGAGGTATGAAACGCATGAAGAAAGTGAAGAAAATTTGGCTGTTGGCGCTGGCGCTGTCCCTGCTGCTGACCTGCGCCGCCTGCGGAAAAAAGACCGTATCGTACGCCCCCGGCAACATTCCCACGGCAACGCAGGAGCAGACCGCGGACACCAGGAAGGACGACACAGCTGAAACGGGCACCACCAAGGCTGACGGCAAGCAGGACGCGGCAAAGACTGAGGATAAGGCCGCGGACGATAAGAAGCCTGACAAGCAGAAGCCGGCTGATGATGCCAAAAAGGCCGAGGAGGACGCCAAAAAGCAGGAGGACACCAAAAAGCAGGATGAAGCCAAGCGCCTGGAGGAGCAGAAGCGGCTGGAAGAAGAGAAGAAACAGCAGGAGCAGGCGCAGCAGCCCGCTGTGCCGGGCCCCGATCCCACGCCTGCACCTGACCCTGCACCGGCGGCATCCGTATCGCTGTACATCTCCTGCGCCACGGTGCTTGATAATATGGACAAGTGCTCCGACGGCGTGAAGGGCCTTATCCCCGCCGACGGCGTGATCCTGTCCACCACGGTGACCATCACCGAGGGTGAGTCTGTCATGTCCGTACTGAAGCGGGCCTGCGGTGACGCGGGTATCCCGGTGAGCTCCAGCGGCAACTATGTCAGGGGCATCAACGGCCTGTTCGAAAAGAACGTAGGCAGGAGCTCCGGCTGGATGTACTGTGTGGGGGGAACCTTCCCCAACTATGGCGCGGACAGCTATACGCTCTCCGGCGGCGAGAGTATTCAGTGGCTCTACACCTGTAATATGGGTGCAGACGTGGGCAATACCTACATGGGCTGACAAAAGGGCGGCTTTTGCCGCCCTTTTTCCGCACGCAGGATTGACGTATCCCCTGGCGGCAGGGTATAATCAAAAGGTTAAGACATCATGTATGCAGGAGGTGATTCCATGGACGATACGCTGCGCTCCTGCCATCCGGCGGTGAGCTTTGCCTATTTCGCCTTGGTCATCGCCTGCGCGATGCTGCTGATGCACCCGGTGTGCCTGGTTCTGTCGACGCTGGGCGGCGGGTGGTATGTTGCCCGTCTGCTGGGCGGCAAGGGCCTGCGCCGCCACCTGCTGTGGCTGCTGCCCATGGCCCTCCTGGCGGCGGCCCTGAACCCGGCCTTTGTCCACCAGGGCGTCACCATTCTGGCCTACCTGCCCTCCGGCAATCCTTTGACGCTGGAGAGCCTGCTCTACGGCCTGGCCGCCGGCGCCATGCTCAGCGCCGTGGCGCTGTGGTTCGTCTGCGTCACCGATGTCATCACCTCGGACAAGGTGGTGTACCTCTTTGGCCGCGTCATCCCGGCGCTGTCCCTGCTGCTGAGCATGATCCTCCGCTTTGTGCCCCGCTTTGTCCGCCGGCTCCGCGCCGTGGCGCAGGCCCAGCGGCATCTGGGCCGTGATACCCAGACCGGCGCCCCGGCCCGGCGCGTCAGAAGCGCCCTTCGTGTGTTCTCCATCGTTGTCACCTGGAGCCTGGAAAGCGGCCTCATCACCGCCGATAGTATGCGCTGCAGGGGCTATGGCCTGCCGGGGAGGACCTCCTTCTCCCTCTACCGCTTTGACCGGCGTGACGGTGCCGTCGCCCTCTGGCTGGCCTTCTGCGGCCTGTATCTGCTGGGCGGCGGTCTGGCCGGCGGCTTGCGCTTTCAGTATTACCCCATGCTGCTCAGCGGCCCCGTCACACCGCTGACGGTCAGCTTTTTCGCCGTTTACGGCCTGCTCTGCTTTACGCCGGTGCTGCTGGACGCCCTGTCCCGGCGCCGCTATCTTGCCCGGAAAGGAGGGACACCCCGTGCCTGAACTGCTGCGTTTGGAGCATTTTGGCTTCACCTACCCCCAGCAGCCCCGCCCCGCGCTGGCGGATGTGTCCCTCACGGTCCGTCAGGGCGAGTTCTGGGTCCTCTGCGGCGCCTCCGGCTGCGGCAAGACCACGCTTCTCCGCCAGCTGAAGCCCGCCCTGCGCCCCCACGGTGCGGCCGAGGGCCGTATCCTCTTCGACGGTCAGCCGTTGGATGACCTGCCGCCCCATCGGCAGGCCGCCGATATCGGCTTCGTCCTTCAGTCCCCGGAGGAGCAGACCGTCACCGACAAGGTCTGGCATGAGCTGGCCTTCGGACTGGAGAGCCTTGGCTGCGACACGCCCTCCATCCGTCGCCGCGTGGCGGAGATGGTCTCCTTCTTCGGCATCCAGGACTGGTTCCATAGGAAAGTGGACGAGCTCTCCGGCGGCCAGAAGCAGCTGCTGGCCCTGGCCTCGGTCATGGTGCTCCAGCCCCGTCTGCTGATTTTGGATGAGCCCACCAGCCAGCTGGACCCCATTGCCGCCGCCGACTTTTTGCAGACCGTGGGCCGCCTGAACCGCGAGCTGGGCATCACCGTCCTGATGACGGAGCACCGTCTCGAGGAGGCGTTGCCCCTGGCCACCCACGCCGCCGTGCTGGACGGCGGCCATCTCCTCTGTGCCAGCGCGCCGGAGGCGGTGTGCCGTTCCCTGCGGGGCCGCGGCCACGATATGTTCCTGGCCATGCCCGCCGCCGTCCGTATCTGGGCCGGAGTGGACAGCGACGAGCCCTGCCCCATCACCGTCCGCGAGGGCCGCGATTTCCTGTCCGGCTGGTGCGATGAACACCCCCTGTGCCCGCTGCCGCCGGAGCCGGTGTATCCCGCCGGGGATACCGCCCTTGCCGGCGCGGGCCTCTGGTTCCGCTATGAGCCGGACCAGCCGGACGTGGTCCGCGGTCTGGACCTTCAGGCCCGCCGGGGAGAGCTGCTGGCCCTGCTGGGCGGTAACGGCGCGGGCAAGTCCACCACCCTGGGCCTGCTGTCCGGTGCGCTGACGCCCCAGCGGGGCACCGTGACCCATACGGGCCGCATCGGCGTTCTGCCCCAGGACCCGCAGGCTCTGTTCGTGAAAAACACGGTCCGTCAGGACCTGTACGAATCCTTTGACGGCACGGACCTCCCCAAAGACCAACGTGACCGCCGGGTGGAGCAGGTGACAGCCCTTTGCCGCCTGACCGAGCTGCTGGACCGCCATCCCTATGACCTCTCCGGCGGCGAGCAGCAGCGGGCCGCCCTGGGTAAGGTGCTGCTGCACCAGCCGGATATCCTGCTGCTGGACGAGCCTACCAAGGGCCTGGACGCCGCCTTCAAGCAGTCCTTTGCCGCTATTCTTTCCACGCTGACCGCCGCCGGCACGACAGTGGTGATGGTCAGCCACGACGTGGCCTTCTGTGCCCGGTATGCCCACCGCTGCGCCCTGTTTTTCGACGGCAGCATCGTCGCGGAGGGCACACCCCGTGACTTCTTCTCCGGCAACAGCTTCTATACCACTTCCGCCAACCGTATGGCCCGGGACTTCTGCCCCTGTGCCGTCACGCCGGAGGATGTGATCGCGGTCATCGGCGGGACCGTCCCGCCCCAACCGGAGGTGCCTGCCGCCTGGCAACCTCTGCCTCCGGTGGCGGAGGAGTCCACCGCCTGGAAGCCGAAAAAGCTCCCCTGGTGGCGCAGGACCATCGCCGCCGTATGCGGTGCGGGTGCGCTGGCGATCTTCTGGCTGGCGGCCAAGCACACCGACCTCACCGCCCTGGTGGGCGGCGGCACGCTCTCCCAGGCCGGCTGGCAGGCCCTGGGCCTTTACGGCCTGTTCATCGCCCTGCTCTTCGGCTGCATCGCCGCCATCGGTCGGCGCTCCAAGCCCCTGACACTGCTCCAGACCCCGGTGCAGAAGCGAAAGCTCTCCCACCGTACCCGCCTGGCGGCGGTGCTGATCCTGCTGTGTATCCCCGCCACGCTGTATCTGGGCTTTTTCTACCTGGGCAACACTGCCTACTACCCCATCGCCTTCGCCGTGCTGCTGGAATGCATGGTGCCCTTCTTTCTGGTGTTCGAGGGACGGAAGCCACAGGCCCGTGAGCTGGTGCTGGTGGCCTCCCTCTGCGCCCTGGGCGTGGCGGGCCGCGCCGCCTTCTTCATGCTGCCTCAGTTCAAGCCCGTCCTGGCTCTGACCATCATCTCCGGCGTGGCCCTGGGCGGCGAGACCGGCTTCCTGGTGGGCGCCATGACCATGCTGGCCAGCAACGTTCTGTTCTCCCAGGGCCCCTGGACGCCCTTCCAGATGTTCGCCATGGGCATCATCGGCTTCCTGGCGGGGGTGTTGTTCCGCCGGGGCTGGCTGCGCCGCAGCCGCGCCGCCCTGTGCGTCTTCGGTGCAATCTCCGCCGTGCTCATCTACGGCGGCATTATGAACCCCGTCTCCGCCCTGCTCTATGCCCGCACGCTGGAGTGGAAGGTCATCGCCGCCTACTATGTCACCGGCTTTCCCATGGACTGCGTCCACGCCGCAGCCACGGTGTTCTTCCTGCTGGTGCTGGCGGAGCCCATGTTGGAGAAGCTGGACCGCATCAAGATCAAATACGGCCTAGTGGAATAAGCAGACGCGCCCACCCCGTCGGGGTGGGCGCGTCCGCGCGGTGCAACTTCAGGTTTCCCACCTTTTTTCCGCCGCAACCGAAAGGTGATAGACATTCCGCCGCTTCTCCTGTATAATGGCGGTGAGAACACAGAAGGGAGGACCGCCTATGGCTTCTATCCGCTGCAAGGCCTGCGGCAAGACCTATGATTCCCGTGAGGGCTTCTGCCCCAAGTGCGGCGCCTATAACCGCCCGCCCCGCCGGGAGTGGGTGGACGCCGGCGGCGACGTCCACTACGCCGAACAGGAGAAGGTCTGCTACGAGCAGAAGGAGTGCCACGAAGAGAAGGTTTGCTATGAAAACCAGACCCGCCGCCCCCGACCCCATATCCAGTGGCACGTGCCCAAGAAGAACACCGCCTCCGGCGCCATAGGGGCCGTGATCGCCGTGTCCATTGTCATCGTGCTCATCAACACGCTGCGCGGCGTGTCCGGTGACATCTTTGACCGCAATGAGCCGATGCCCGACTACGGCTGTGAGCAGGTAGCACCCGCCGAGGAGATCGAAGCAACGGTGCGGGAGTACGCGGAGATAGGAGCGAGCTTCTATCTGGAGGATTCTGCCTTCGCCGTGGCGAGTCTCAAAGCGGACTGGGAGGGGGATGTCCTCACCGTCTATGTCGTAGAGGGCGACACATATCAAACATTCCCTTACCTGGTGCAGGTGGACAGCGATGGCTTTGAAAACTGGTACTATCCCGAGGATGTTGTCGTTTCAGACACCGACGACGATGTGTTTATATGCACCTATGACCTGTCGGTGCTGGAGGATCTCACGGGGGACACCTCTCTGATATTCTCTGGATTCGATAAAGAGGTCGCTGTTCCCGTTGACCTTGCACAATGGTGATACAAAAGCCTCCCCCGTCCGGGGGAGGCTCAGTCTGTCAAAAAAGCCTGTCATTGCGAGCCAGTCCGCGCCGCGAAGCAAGTGCCCTTGGGGTACAGACTGGCGTGGCAATCCGTTTCCAAAACGCACGATTCTTGCGTTTTCATGCAAATTTGCGGCTAAAAGATTACGGATTCTCACGTCGCTTCGCTCCTCGGAATGACAGAATGTTTTTTTGACAAGCTGAAGACGGCCGTATGGCCGTCTTGTTGCAAATAAGCTGTACTTGCCGGTATTAAAGATGGCTATCAAGACTTTGAACAAAACGTTCGATATCTTTCCGTATATCTCCTAATGCCTCATTTTGAAAGACTCTATATTTCCGCAGAAAGAGAGGGGGCTCACACCTGCTGGTTAGATTGCCGCATATATTTCATCTGAACCAATATATTCATCCGCCGCTCTCCACCGAACTTTTGACGCACATATTGTGGTTCCTGTATAGTTTTCTATATCCGTTGCAGATAACCCACCACAATCACACCAATAAATGCAATCTTTCTTTAAAATCATAGTTGTATCGAGTATTTCACAGGTGTAGTCTTCACCAATCGGGAATAGTCTTAAATATTTTAGTCCCACAAATTGCATTTCAACCACGGAGGGGTTTTCAAACTGCCGCTGGATAATCATGCTCAATGTTCTTTGTGTATTGATTGGAAGCATACTTAGTGTTTCATCTACATATGCACCGCTGATGTATTTGATTTCTTTTATACAACTGTCGTGAAAACCACACACGGTATCCATAAAACTTTTTAAATCTTTTTCACTTTTGATTTCATTCCACATACACGCTCTCCTTTGGTTATCCAAAAGCCTGACGGCATATGCCGCGATTTTGGTAAGCAGAGTAGAAAATATCTACCTTTTGGGCGGTGACTGGTTATTGAGACTATCTTGTTTTTTGGCTATTTGTTTCGCTCGTTCCTTTGCTCGGTGCTTTTTTTGCACAGCCGGTAACAGGGAAATCTCGCATCCGACGCAAAGAATAAAGATGCCGGCAAATACTGCGCCGATCAAAACGAGAGTAACGCTGCTGCTCTTCCGTTCTCTGTTAGAATCACGCAGCGAAAAACACAGTTCACCATCAGATTCCAGTTCTGCTATTTCGGGGGTCGTATCCCAGGGGCACCAATTATAGCCGGTATAAATACGGATACGAATCGAATGAGGAGTGCTGTTGAAATCGGAAGGAAGCTTCTTATAGAACGAAAAGCCAAAGGTGTATTCCGTTCCGTCCGTGCATATCAACAACGGAATAGGATATAATCTGCGCTCTTGACTGGACATCAGTGCCTTTTCGGATTCGGCATAAATTTCCGTGGTGTTTTCTTCCGTATATGTCGGCTGTGTCAGCCCCATAAAGAAAAACACTCCGCCCAATACCAGCCACAGCAGGTACTTGAAAAATTCCTGCATCCGTTGCTTCTGTGCCGATTTTTTTCCTTGAGGACACTTGCCTACACCTCCGATGTCATAGGAGCCTTTGCGATTACGCTACGACAGGATTTTCAACAGAGCAAGCAGCCGCACACCCCGGTGTGCGGCTGCTTTTATATCTCAGAACTTATCCTTATTGAATATCCGCAGGATCTCGTCGAAGGACTTGTCCATCTCGTCCTGACCCTGCTCGCCCTTCACCTCGTCCAGGGGCTGGGGCGCGCCGCTGTTCTCCGTCTGTGCGGGCTGGGTCACAGCAGCGGCATTGGCGGCCTGCTGCGCCTCGTCAAAGCCCGTGGCGATGACGGTCACGCGGATCTCATCGTCCAGCGTCTCGTCGAAGGCGGCGCCGAAGATAGTCAGCGCGTCGGGATGCACCGCCTGCTGCACCAGCGTGGCGGCCTGCTCCACCTCCTCCAGACCGATGTCCATGGAGCCGGTGACGTTGATCAGCACGCCCCGTGCACCGTTGATAGAGGTCTCCAGCAGGGGGGAGGAGATGGCCATCTTGGCGGCCTCCTCGGCCTTGCCCTTGCCGGCCGCGCGGCCCACGCCCATGTGGGCCAGACCCGCGTCCTTCATAATGGCGGTCACGTCTGCGAAGTCCAGGTTGATGAACCCGGTGTCGCGGATCAGGTCGGAGATGGACTGCACCGCCTGACGCAGCACGTCGTCCGCGATCTCAAAGGCGTTGGCAAAGGTGATCTTCTGGTCGGTGGCGTATTTCAGGCGCTCGTTGGGGATGATGACCAGCGAGTCCACCTTGCTCCGCAGCTCCTCAATGCCCTGTTCCGCCTGGGTCATGCGGCGGCGTCCCTCGAAGCCGAAGGGCTTTGTCACCACGCCCACGGTCAGAATGCCTGCCTCCCGGGCGATCTCAGCCACCACGGGTGCCGCGCCGGTGCCGGTGCCGCCGCCCATGCCGGCGGTGATGAACACCATGTCGGTGTTTTCCAGCG
>ERZ773258.1275-NODE-1275-length-21223-cov-3.939768_pt1 | contig 21223 bp, 20 predicted proteins | sample MGYA00511962_ERZ773258 | MGnify/ENA primary metagenome ERZ773258 (study PRJEB29015, sample SAMEA2737755) | human gut metagenome | biome: human gut; feature: human-associated habitat; material: faeces | place: China | collected 2012 ... | reverse complement strand
TCATGCCCTCCTGGGCCAGCTCCTTCATGACCTCCAGCACCTCGCCCACCATCTCGGGGTCCAGGGCGGAGGTTGGCTCGTCAAAGAGCATGAGCTTCGGCCGCATGGCAAGGGCCCGTACAATAGCGATACGCTGCTTCTGGCCGCCGGAGAGCTGGGCGGGATAGGCGTCCGCCTTGTCCTCCAGCCCCACCCGCCTGAGGAGGGTGGTGGCGGTATCCTCGGCCTCCTCCTGGCTCATCAGGCCGGTACGGACCGGGGCCAGCGTAATATTCCTTCGAATGGTCATGTTGGGGAAGAGATTGAAGTGCTGAAACACCATGCCCATCTGGCGGCGCACCTTGTCGATGTCCGTCAGAGGATCGTTTACCACCACCCCGTCAAACGTGATGGTTCCCGCGGTGGGGATCTCCAGCAGGTTGAGGCAGCGCAGGAAGGTGGACTTGCCCGACCCTGACGGGCCGATAATAACGACTTTTTCCCCCGGACTGATGTGCTCGCTGATGTCATTGAGGACCAGGTTGCTCCCGAACGATTTGGAGAGGTTTTTAACGTCTATCACTTTGACGCAGCCTCCTTTCCAGCCTGCCTTGAATCCCGGAGAAGATCAACACCATCACCAGGTAAATAATGGCAATTCCAAAGAGAGGGAACATCTGCTCGTAGGTGCGGTTCATGATGCCCTGAGCGGCGTACAGCAGCTCCTTCCCACCGATAACCGTAATAAGCGAGGTGTCCTTAAGCAGGATAATAAACTCGTTGCCCAAGGCGGGAAGGATGGCTTTAAAGGCCTGGGGAATTACAATAAAGCGCATGGTGTCGATGTAGTTCATCCCCAGGGAACGTCCCGCCTCCATTTGACCGGGATCCAAGGACATGAGGCCGCCGCGAATGATTTCCGCCACATAGGCCCCTGAGTTGATGCCCAGGGTCAGCGCTCCAACCGCCGTGAAGTTGCGGCTGCTCTTAAAGATAACCATGCCCATAATCAGAAGCTGCACCATCATGGGAGTGCCGCGGATCACAGTGACATAGATCTTGCAGATCAGGTTGACGAAACCCAGCACAGGGTTGCGGTGGCCAAGCCGCTGTTGATCGTGAGCGGTTCGGCACATAGCCACCACTACGCCAAGGACGATACCGATTGCCAGCGCCAGGGCGGTCGTCACCAGCGTAATACCAACGCCCTCCAGATACTGCTTCCAGCGATCTGCCTGTATAAAGGCCTGATAGAAATATATGTAGAATTCCTGCCACCAGGGCAGATTTTCTCCCGCGGCCATCATGGGCTTCCATAGTTCAAAATAGTAAGCCAGATCCATGCGTCTTCCCCCTCCTGTGTGTCTGTGACAAAAAGGGCGGCCCGGGGGCCGCCCTTTTCAAGGTTGCGTCGCTGAAGCCGCAGGATGCTCAGCCCTCGGCAGAGATGTACTTGTCCAGAATGGTCTGGATAGTACCGTCGGCCTGGAGCTCGGAAAGAGCACCGTTGATGGCATCGAGAAGGGCGGTGTTGCCCTTGTTCACACCGATCGCATAGTCCTCATTGGCGTACTCCGTATCCAAAATAGTCAGGCCGGCATTGGCGGCTACAAATTCCTCTGCAGGGGCCTTGTCAATGACCACACAGTCCACCTGGCCGTTCTGGAGTGCCTGAACGGCAGTAATACCGTTATCATATGCTACTACATGATCCTCACCGTAGTCGTCGGTGCAGTACTGCCAGCCCGTGGTGCCCCGCTGCGTTCCAATCATCTGATCTCCCAGGTTCTCCAGCGTCACATCAGAACCCTCGGACACGATGATGACCTGGATGCCGGTGGCGTAGGTATCGGAGAAGTCCATGACCAGCAGACGCTCCTCGGTAACCGAGACGCCTGCCATGACAATATCGCTCTTGCCCTGCTGAACAGCCAGGAGCGCGGAGTCAAAGTCCATATCGTCAATTTGGATCTCCAGCCCCAGCTTGTCAGCGATAGCAGCCGCGATCTCTGCGTCAATGCCCACCACATTGCCGCTGTCGTCGGTCATCTCATAGGGCGGGAAGGCCGCGTTGGTGGACATAATGAGCTTGCCCTCTTCTACGGTGACCAATTCACCAGAGGCGGCAGGCTCAGTCTCTTCCACGGGAGCGGTGCTCTCAGCCTGCGGCTCCGTGGTAGCGGGGGCGGGGTCTGGTGTGGTCGCCGCGCCGGGGTTGGTACCGCCGGAGCAGGCGGTCAAAAGCACAGCGCTCATGGCTGCCGCCATGATAATCGCAAGCAATTTCTTCATATTCATTCTCTCCTAATCATAAGGTTTCTTAGGTCTGCAAGGGGTATTATACATCTTATTCAAAGTTATTGCAATCTTTATGCATTCGTCAAAGGCACCAAAAAACAGAGGGCGGAGCCAGACGGCTCCGCCCTCTTGCTCGGATGTTAACCGCGGGAAGCGTACTGGAAGAAGAAGTAGCCCAGCGGAGTATAGAACACGCCGTCTACATCGCTCTTCAGCATATAGGGCTGGGTGTAGAAATAGATGGGGCCCAGCGCCCAGTCCTCACCGATGATCAGATCCTCAGCCTCGTGCATGGCAGCCATGCGCTCTGCGGGATCAGAGGTGGCCTTGGCGGCGTCGATAGCGGCGTCATACTCGGCACGGCTGTACTGAGCGTCGTTGTTGCCGCCGTCGGTGTACCACATATCCAGGAAAGAGATGGCGTCGTTGTAGTCGGCAATCCAGCCGTTGCGGGCCACCTGATAGTCGCCCTGCTTACGGGTCTCCAGGAACACGGACCAGTCCTGATTCTGGAGTTGAACCGTGACGCCCAGGCCGGTGGACCACATGTTCTGCAGCGCCTCGCCAATGGCCTCGTGCTTGTCGTCCGTGTTGTACATATATGTGACAACGGGGAAAGTGGAGCGGTCCTCGTAGCCGGCCTCGTCCAGAAGGCGGTTGGCCTCCTCCAGATTGGCCTCATAGGCCTCCTTGGAGTTATCCCAGTAGTCGCCGCCCACGGTGCGGAAGTCGTCGCCGGAGGAGCCCTGGGCATCATAGATACCGGCGGGCACAAAGCCGGTGGCGGGAATCTCGCCGGCCTGGGTCACGTTTTCCACAATATAGTTGGCATCGATAGCCAGCGTAAACGCCTTGCGCACACGCCAGTCGTCGAAGGGCTCGGCAGTCACGTTGTAGCAGACATAGTAGGTGCCGATATAGTCGGCGATGGACAGCTCACCGCTGGCCAGCAGGGAGGCAAACTCATCCACGGGCACGTTCTCAATGAACTGCAGCTCATCGGAATTGTAGGCGGAGAGCATGGCGTTGGCGTCGTCCATCAGCTGGAAGGTAATGGAGTCGGGACCCAGATTTTCATAGTCATAGTACTGGTCGTTCTTTACCATCACGATGGAGGCGTTGTGGTTCCACTCAGACATCTTATAAGCGCCGTTGCCGATATAAGACTCGGGGGAGAAGGTCCACTCGTCGCCGTACTGCTCAATCATATCCTGACGGACGGGCAGGGTGGCGGGGAAAGCGCACACCTCCAGGAAGTAGGGGCAGTCGTAGGTCAGGTCAACCACAAAGGTCTTCTCGTCGGGGGCGGAGACAGACAGGGTGGAGGGCTCGGCCGTACCGGCGTTTACGTCAGCATAACCCTTGACCATGTCGATCATATAGCAGTAGTCGGCGGCGGTGTCAGGAGTGGCCAGGCGCTGCCAGGCGTACACGAAGTCCTGGGCGGTGACGGGCTGTCCATCGGACCACTTAATGTCGTCGCGCAGTGTAAAGGTGTAGGTGACGGTGCCGTCGCCGTTGTCGGTCTTCTCATAGGAAGCGGCCTGGCCAGGCACGACCTCAGCGGCATACAGCTTGTCGTCGGACTTGCTGCCGGTATTAGACCACTTCATCAGGCCCTCAAACATGTGCTGGGTCATGATTGCGCCGTCCACGGCGCTGTTCAGAGCGGGGTCAATGGTCTGGGGCTCGGAAGCGACACAGACCTTCAGGTCAAAGGTGTCGGACACGGGTGTGGTCTCAACGGGCTGCGTCTCCACAGGAGCGCTGCTCTCGGGGGCAGGGGTCTGGTTACCGGAGCTGGTGCCGTTGCCGCAGGCGGCCAGCAGGGTAAAGAGCATTGCCACAGCCAGGACCAGAGACAGGATCTTAGCCTTCTTCATTGCAAGAACCTCCATAGTTATTTTTTGTATCTAGACGCCTTGAGGCGTGATACACGATGCATTTATAGGTTCTCCACAAGAAGGAGAACCTATAAACAGACCCCAGGGTCTGTTGCAGATGCCATTATATCATGGCTGTAAGTTTGTTGTAAAGCAATTGTTTCAAAACTGTTACAAACAACAAACTTTCCTAATAAATATGCCGCTATTTCCTCTATATCCGATGAGCCCCTCTAAAGCAGCGGCTCACTCTTCCTCGCAGCAGCACACGCCGCCTCAGCCAAGCAGGTGACAGGCCGCCCAGTGGCCGGGCGCGTGCTCCTTGAATTCAGGCACAGCCTCCCTGCACTGCTCGGTTGCATAGGGACAGCGGGTGTGGAACCGGCAGCCTGAAGGAGGATTGATGGGGGACGGAATATCCCCCTCCAGGACGATGCGCTGGCGGGTGCGTGAGACCTCCGGGTCAGGCACTGGCACCGCTGAGAGAAGGGTCTTGGTGTAGGGATGGAGAGGATGTTTATTGAGCTCATAGCTCTCCGCCAGCTCTACCATGGTACCCAGGTACATCACGCCGATACGGTTGGAGATATGACGCACGACGCTGAGGTCGTGGGCGATAAACAGATACGTGAGGCCCAGCTCCTGCTGCATGTCCTCCAGCATATTGACCACCTGGGACTGGATGGATACGTCCAATGCCGAAATGGGTTCGTCACAGACGATAAACTCAGGCTTTACCGCCAGAGCCCGGGCGATGCCCACCCGCTGCTGCTGGCCGCCGGAGAACTCATGGGGATAGCGGTTTGCGTGTTCGGTGTTCAGCCCCACCATCCCCAGCAGTTCCTTAATACGGTCAGTGCGCTCCTTCTTGCTGCCATAGAGCTTGTGGATATCCAACGCCTCACCGATAATCTCTCCTACCGTCATGCGGGGATCCAGCGAAGCGGAGGGATCCTGAAAAATAATCTGCATCTTCCGGCGATAGGGCATCATATTCACTTTTTGGATTTTGGCAGGATAGCGTCCCTGCTCGTCGGGAAGATAGTCATAAATGGGCTCTCCCCGATACAGAATGCGCCCCTGGGTAGGCTCATGAAGGCGCAGAACGGTGCGCCCCAGGGTCGTCTTGCCGCAGCCAGACTCCCCTACCAGCCCCAGCGTCTCTCCCTCATGGATAAGGAAGGATACGTCCTCCACAGCCTGAACGCCGGGCCCCTTCACCCCTTTTACAGGAAAGTATTTCTTCAGATGCTCCACCTGCACCAGGATGTTTTCATTCATGCTCATTTCCCTCCTGGGCAGCGGGCTTTCCGCCCGCCTTCTGGTTATTGATCTGCTCCTGCACCCGCAGCCAGCAGGCCGACCGGTGCCCTTCCCCCACCTCGACATAGGGGGGCATCTTCTGCAGACAAATCTTCATGGCATGAGGACAGCGCGGTGCAAAGGGACAGCCCTCGGGCGGATTGAGCATGTCTACCGGTGTACCCTCAATGGGGATAAGGCGTTCGTGCTCCTCAGCGTCCACACGGGGCATAGACCGCAGCAGGCCGACGGTGTAAGGGTGGGCGGGACGGTAGAAAATGTCGTCCACCGGGCCCTGCTCTACCATCCGTCCGGCGTACATAACGCTGACCTTATCGCAAATTTCGGCCACTACGCCCAGGTTGTGGGTGATAAAGATGATGCCCATATGGGTCTTTTTCTGAAGGTTTTTCATCAGCTCCAGAATCTGCGCCTGGATGGTCACGTCCAGAGCGGTGGTGGGTTCGTCGGCAATGAGAAGCTGCGGATGGCAGATCAATCCCATAGCAATCATAACACGCTGACGCATTCCCCCGGAAAACTCGTGGGGATACTGGCGCATCCGCTTGGCAACGTTATTGATGCCGACCAGTTCCAGCATCTCCATGGCCCGCTTGGTGGCATCCTCCTTGGAGATGGACTTGTCGTGCGCCCGAAGCGCCTCTATAAGCTGGTTGCCCACCGTGTATACAGGGTTCAGGCAGGTCATGGGGTTCTGGAAGATCATGGCTACCTTGCTGCCCCGGAACTCGGTCATCTGCTCCTTGCTGAAGGAGAGGACATCCTCCCCTTCGAAGGTAATGGAGCCGCCGATGACCTTGCCCGGAGACTGGAGCAGGCCCATAATGGAGTAGGCCTCTACGCTTTTTCCGGATCCCGACTCGCCCACGATGCCCATGACCTCGCCGTAGTCAATCGTATAGGAAATGCCGCCCACGGCCTTGACCTCGCCGGCAGGCGTAAAGAAGGAGACGCGGAGATCCTTCACTTCCAGCAGGGGGCTGTTCTTTTTCTCATCCATGTGGTCTCCTCCTCTCTACTTCTTCAGTCTCGGATCCAGGGCGTCCCGCAGGCCGTCGCCGAACAGGTTGAAGCACAGGATCATAATGCTTAGAATGACCGCTGGGAAAATAAGGCGGTACGGATAGGTCCACAGCCCGCCCAGTGCATCAGAGGCCATGGAGCCCAGGCTGGTCAGCGGAGCAGACACGCCCACGCCCAGGAAGGAAAGGAAGGACTCCAGGAAAATCGCCGAGGGGATCTGCAGGCAGGTGGTGACCACAATCTGGCCTACACAGTTTGGCAGGAGGTGGCGCTTGATGATCCGCCCGCCCTTGGCGCCCAGGGCCCGTGCTGCGGTGACGTACTCCTGCTCCTTGAGCTGGAGGATTTGGCCGCGGATAATGCGGCTCATGGTGACCCAGTAGAGCAGTCCGAACGCGATAAACATGCCAATGAGGTTTGATCCCAGAACTGTGGCCAGGTCGGCCAGGAAATTGGTGTGCGTATTGATATAGTCGTTGAGCACGGTACCCAGCATCATGGCAATCAGCAGGATGACCAGCACTTCGGGGATGGAATAGATGACCTCCACAATGCGCTGCATGACCGCATCCACCTTGCCGCCGAAATAGCCGGACACAGACCCGTAGATGGCGCCGATGATCAGCACCAGCACAGCGGCTGCCACGCCTACAATCATGGAGACCCGGGTTCCGATCATCACGCGGACCATGATGTCACGTCCGTTGCGGTCGGTACCGAAGACGTGCGGGAAGACAAACTCCCCCTCCTCCATCTTCTGCAGCTCATAGTTGGAGTAGCCGAAGAGCTTGGGACGGATGCCCAGCTCCTTGCGGAGCTGCTCCTCCGTAACAGTGGCTCCTGCCTCGTCCTGCGCCTCGGCCGCCACCTTGGCCTGAGCCCGGATCATGGCAATCTCGCGGGCGGAGAGTGTCTCGCCCCTGGCCTCGGCCTCAGCCTGTGCCTGCGCCACAGCCTCCTCAGGGCTCATGCTGGCGGCGCCGGTGCGGGCCTCCAGCTCGGCGGCCAGTCTGGCCTGGTCCTCCAGTGAATAGTGCCAGGGATGGAGGTTTTCGCCGCCCGTATCCTTCTGTGAAAACTCGGCGTAGCCGTAGGGTACGATCAGGGGCCCTACAAAGGCAAACAGGAAAATCAGAATCAGAATTACCATGGCCACCATGGCCACCTTGTTCTTGCGCAGGCGGCGCCAGGCGTCGGACCAGTAGGAAACGCTTTTGCGCTCTTGAATAAAGCCCTCTTTTTCCTCCGTGCTGGCCGGGGCAAAATCATCGGCGGTCAGTGTATTCCACTCCAGCATATCCTCAATATCAGGCTGAAGGGACCCCATGGGGCGGGTGCGCTTCTTTTTCTCCGCCATCTCTTACTTGCCCCCCTTTCTCAGGCTGATTCGCGGATCCACCAACTGATAAAGGATGTCCACGACCAGATTCATAACAATGATAAAGGCAGCCAGGAAGATAGTGGTGCCCATAATAACAGGATAGTCCCGGTTTTGAATCGACTGGACAAAGTAACGTCCCAGCCCGGGAATGGTAAAGACCTTCTCCACCACAAAACCGCCGCAGAGTGTGAACGCTACCTGTGGTCCAAGGTATGTGATGACGGGAATCAGGGCGTTGCGCAGAGCATGCTTAAAAATGATCTTATTGGTCTTAAGGCCCTTGGCCCGCGCCGTCTTGATATACTCCTGATTGATAGAATCCAGCATGGCTGCGCGGGTCTGACGGGCAATATAGCACATGGGATAAAAACCCAGCGAGAAGCATGGCAGCACATAGCTGCGCGGCGATCCGTCAAAGATGGTCGGAAACCATCCCGTCACACCTCCGCAGAATATAAACAGCAGCAGGCTGGCCACTACAAAGGTCGGCATAGAGATACCGATGGTACAAACCACCCGCAGCGAACTGTCTGTCGGCGTCCCCCGGTAATAGGCCGCCAGACACCCCAATGGAACGCCGACAACGATTGCCCAGGCCAGCGCCACCACGCCCACCTTTGCCGATACCGGGAACATGTCCTTGATAATGTTAATGACCGGATAGTTTTTCTGCATCTTGATGGATGTCCCGAGGTCCAGTTTCAGCAGGTTTCCCAGATACTTGGCCAGCTGAACCGGTACAGGCTGATCCAGTCCGTACTTTTCATTCAGAGCATCAATGACGCTCTGAGGCGGCGTTTTTTCCGACAGCCATGGGTTGCCGGGTACGGCGTTCATCAGGAAAAAGGTAATACACGCTACAATCAGCACCGTGATCGCCGCCATGATGACACGCTTAATCACAAACTTTGCCATTTCTTCACTTCCCACTCAGATTCATTCGTTCCTATCATCTCATTCTAAAGGTTTTTATATTTTATCGTAAATTCCCATGACCGTCAAGGCAAATCCGCGGGAATTTGATGCCTTTCCCGTCATTTCTTGCACGTGTCCTCATACGGCGGACAAAGTGTATTGAAAATGTCCTCCAAAATATTCGAAGTGTGAAAATTTGAACCACACTCCCATTGGAAATAGGCTGTCGAAAGGCCATTTTACTTTACATACGAATAATTAACCACCCAAAGAGAATAAAAATACAGTGAAAGTTTTCCCCTCAAAAAATGCATTCCCGTCCGTCCACTATAAACAGCGCGCCGGTGCACGGAAAATTGATCCACGCACCGGCGCCATGTCGCCTGCTCAGTCAAATCCAAGCCCCATATAGCTGTGTGTACAGGCGGCCCAGAGGGCTTCTTTATCCCGATTGTACCACTTAACCATGCCAAAGGGCTGGAGGTATCCCCCAGGCAGCCCCTCCCAGCAGGCAGGGGTACGCACATGATAGCGCCTGGCAGGGTGCCGCGCGGCAATCAGTGCCACTGCCCGTTCCATATGCGCCGGCGAGATCAGCAGCTCCTTGCACAGCACACTGTCCCTGTCCACATACTCCACAGCGGCGCAGCCTGTCTCTCCCTCCACGGAAATCTGATATAATCCCGCACCCGACAGTTCCGCAAGCCCTTTTTGGTACTCAATCAGGTCATCGTTGTAGCGCACCCGGCTTCCCCCTTCCAGCTGGGCCTCCCGAATCCGATTATATACCGCCGCCCCTGTCTGCTCCAATGCATCGGCACGATTTGCCGGGGAAATCATTGCGGGCAGCAGTTCCAGCTTTCTTGTCGCAAAGCAGGGCTGAAAGCCTACCGTACTGAAATAGCGGTGCAGGCTGGGCTCGGCAGGGACGACCGTGAGGCAGTCAGCCAGCCGTTCCCGCAGATAGAAATCGGCATAGTGGAGAAGCTGACGGCCAAAGCCCTTCTTCCGCTGATCCGGATCGGTAGCAAGGGCATAGACATACCAGGCTGAAGCGCTCTGACCAGCGGGAGCCACCAGCTCCATAGGCAGCAGGGCCAGCATCGTGCAAATGCGGCCGTCCTCTGCCAGCACCAGCATATCTTCGCTCCTGTAGCAGCACTGATAGAAGCAATCGATGACCTCTTCTTCATCTCCAAAGGCCGTGCGCCAAAGTTCTCTTTGACGTTCCTCTTCACCCGGGCGGGATGGGCGGATTTCAATCATCACAGTTACCTCCACGTCTCTATGGCAGTCCGGCGGCGATACAGCTTTACCGTTCAGGCGTGTGGATCAAGGCGAAGCGCCTGCGCAAAAGCGGCATATACACCACTGTATTGTTTACCTGACATCCATCGGCATACAGGCAAAAATTTATCTTTTGTCTCAACGTCCGGTATCCCTTACCCTTTTCGCACTGCAGTATGCTTCTCTACCATCAGGTCAGGATAATAGGATTCCTTCGCCTTCCTCAGTCCCTCCACCCCCATATCGTCCTCCCTGTTGAGGTACTTCACATCGGGGTGTCTCTCCCGCACCCAGCGGGCAAATTCGCGGTTGATCATGGCATAGGCCCCCTGAAGTTCACCGTAAGCCTTCTCAAAATGGACGTCGTAGGTATCGGAGTTCAGCCGGTCTCCGATGGTAAAGGCCACCACTTCTCCATAGACCCGGAGGAGTCCGCCCTCAAGTCCCAGCGTATGAAAGTGATCCATTGCCGTGCGCAGGGCGACTCCCTCATCTCCCAGGTCCCGCTCTTCAGCCTCCCCTTCCCGCTGAAGAGAGCGGCGATACCACTCCTTGTCCATAGCCAGACACTCAGGAAGGCTCTCAGGCGTAATCTCTTCATATACCCAGGAGGGGTTGTTTTCTACGAAGCGGTTGATGTGGTTCCGCTTGGCATGGAGCTTCTTGCCCGTCAAATCCGCTAACCGATCCACCTCATAGAGGTAGTCATACCCATCACGATCTGCGGCAAATTCAAATTCGCCGGGAAAGGCCGCCTCCAATTCCTCCACCTGCCCCCCGGTCAGGCAGACCAGCCGCAGGGGACTGTCCCGTCCGGCCGCATCCTCTTCAAGCGCCGGGACAACGGTACGCAGGTCGCCGCTTCCAGCCGGGTACATATAGCTGCAGCCCATTCGTCCGCACACCCGCGTCACCAGGAAGTCATCCACGCGGGCGATCTCCTGGCTGTAAGCCCGGCTCCAGGCAAAGAGGTTGGTAAAATTGTAATCGCAGCCCCGGTAATCGGCCCGGGCCAGGAGCTCGTCCACCCAGGGCTTATCCGCAAGCTGCGGCGCATGAAAGGTTATCATACATTCACTCCGTATCTATCTGTGTCAAGCGCGGCATACCGCTTTCTTGGGATTTAAATTGTATCACGCCGCCGGGGACAAAGCAAGAATTTCCAGTTCCCTTCCGTCTGGTTTGGCCGTGGTCCACCATCCCAGGCAAACTCCATCTGAAGCGCCGCCTGCAACTCATTGCTCCCAGCCGTCCTAAGTTCCATCCCAGCGGCAGCGGCTGAAATCCACCCGCCCCTCCTCGGTAAATGGGACCCCCTCGGCCTCCAGCAGCGCCCGCTGAACACCGGGCCCGAACGCGCAGGTCGTAGATCCATCGGCACGGAGAACCCGGTGGCACGGAATGGCCGGATCCCTGCAGGCCCGGAGCGCGTACCCCACTGCCCGGGCGGCTCTGGGGCTTCCTGTCATAAATGCCAGCTGGCCGTAACTGGCGCACTTTCCTTCCGGGATGCGGGCCACCAGCTCATATACCCTGTGGTAATAACTCAAGTTCTTCTCCGCCTCCCCCTGAGTTTATATATGGATGGAGTATACCACAAACCCGGCTCCATTACACCCCCAAAATGCAGCGTCCTCTCGGGGGATGCCCTGAGAAAGCGCCTGCGGGGCAGGCGTTCCAGGCCCTCTGTCGGTATATTGAGAATGGCACAAGGCAGTACGGTATAGAGCCATACTGCCTTGCGCCATTTTCTGCAGCTTTCAGACTGTCTCTTTTCCTCTGCGTCAATAGCCGGGATAGACCTCGCTCTTCTTCGGCAGCAGAAACGCCGCCACCAGATAGAGCACCAGTCCGACGCCGAAAGAGATCAGGGTGACAATGACCCAGATTAACCGGACCAGGTTGGCGTCAATATTGAAATACTCAGCCACGCCGCCGCAGACTCCCGCCAGTTTCGCTTCACGCTCCACGCGGTACAGACGTTTGGGTTCGTTCATGATGACCTCTCCTTTTATCGCTTAAGGGGGCTCTCCCCTGTTGTCTGAAGTCATCATACCACCCGGGTATTTAAAAAGTCCTTCGGTCAATCTTAAAAATGGATTAAATCACATAGCCGCTCACTTCTGATTCTCTTCCACCAGTATGAGGCAGCCGTCCTCATCGTATTTCAGCCTCTGGACCTCGGCCTTGGTATTGCGGATAATGTCGTCCATGCGGATGCCCTCCGTGACGTTGGTAACAAAGGTATAGGCCACACCGTGTTTCCTGGCCCGGCCGGTACGGCCGATGCGGTGGGTGTAGTTCTCCAGCTCGTCGGGCACATCGTAGTTGAAGACCGCGTCCACATCGTCGATGTCCAGTCCCCGGGCCGCCACATCGGTGGCTACCAGCACCCTGATCTCGCCGCGCTTAAACTTTTCCAGGGTTTTCTCCCGGATGCGCTGCATAATGTCGCCGTGGATGGCCTCGCAGGAGATCCCCCGCATCTTCAGAAGTCCGGAGAGCCGGTCGGTCATATTTTTGGTGTTGCAGAAGGCGATCGCCCGCTCGTAGCCGCCGTTTTCGATGAGGGCCGCAATGGTCTCCACCTTCCTGTCACGGCCGTCCATGTCAATCCGGTATTGTACAATATCGGGCTTGGAGTCCTCCACAGGGCGCACGGTAATCTCCACGGGATCCCGCTGGTAGACCCACGAGATATCCATGACCTCCCGCGAGATGGTGGCGGAAAACATCCCGAGGTTTCTGCGGTGCTTGACCTGGTCCAGAATCCGGGTCACATCCCGGACAAAGCCCATATCCAGCATCCGGTCGGCCTCGTCCAGCACCACGGTCTCCACCTTGTCCAGCCGGACAGTGCGCCGCTTCATATGGTCCATCAGCCGTCCGGGGGTAGCCACTACAATCTGGGGGTTCTTTTTGAGCGTATTGATCTGCTTGTCAATGGGGGCCCCGCCGTAGAGGCAGACGGTGCGCACCCCCTCCTTAAATTCGCACAGATCCCGCAGCTCCTCCTGAATCTGGACCGCCAGCTCCCGGGTCGGAGCCAGCACCAGAGCCTGCACATCTTTGGACTCTGGATCAATGTGCTCCACCATTGGAATTCCAAAAGCAAAGGTCTTGCCAGTCCCTGTCGGGGCCTTGGCAATGACATCCTTCCACTCCATAAAAAAGGGAATCGCTCCCGCCTGAACAGGGGTGGCCATCACATAGCCCTTTTTATCAAGGGCCCGCATGATCTCCGGGGATAGCTTCAGTTCCGCGTAGGCGACCTTTTCGTCTACCTGCTCGCCGTTGATTTCCATGGGCACAAAATTCCTTTCTGATATTCAGATTACCCGATTCAAGGTCCCCCACAGGTAATCGAAAATCACTTCCGTACCCAACGCCCGCCTCGCTCAGAGGGGCGCGACCTCAAATCTGTCCGCACGAGTGTATCACAGGACAGGGCAAATTGCAATCTTTCTCCTGATTTCACCGCTTCCGCCGGAATACATGGATACGAAAGGCGGCCGTTACCGCCAGCGCGGAGAGGCCTGCCAGCCGCTCCACCCCCTCTCTGGGCGTCTTCCATGCGTAGGGGGTCATCTGGAACAGATCCATCAGATCCTCTTGGCTGCTCAGCTCCATCAGGGTCTCCACAGGCACAATCTCCAGGTACTCAAAGCCCTCATAGGACACGGCCTCCTCCCTCTTCCTGTAAGGCCGGTCGTAGAGCACTTCCTTCATCTCCCACAGATGGCCGGCGGCGGGGGTCACATAGAGGAACACGCCCCCCGGCCGCAGCACCCGCCGGAACTCATCCAGCGCCAGGGGCGAAAAGCAGTTGAGCAGCAGGTCTGCGGCGGCGGACCCCACCGGCAGGTGATACACTGTGGCCACCGCGAACTCTCCCGCCGGGCATTTTCTGGCGGCCTGCTTCACCGAGGGCTTGGAGAGGTCCACCCCCGCCAGGGCGGGCCGTTTCCCCGCCCCCGCCAGCGCCTCCAGCAGCCCCGCGTCATAGTACCCCTCCCCGCAGCCGGCATCCAGCACCGCCGGCGCGGCATTCCCCTGTGTATGCCGCAGGGCCAGAGCCTCCAGGCAGTCCCTCAGCGGTGCGTAATAGCCCTTCGATAAAAAGCGGCCTCTCGCCGCCGACATCGCCCGGTCGTCCCCCGGCTGGGGGGAGTGCTTTCGGTTGGCGGGCAAGAGATGGACGTATCCCTCCCGGGCAATATCAAAGCTGTGTCCGGACGGACAGGTATAGGCCCGCTCCCCACGCTTCAGGGGGGCGGCGCACAGGGGGCAGCAGAACAGGCTCATGCCGGCGGACAGCTCCTTTCCAGGCAAAGCGCGGTGGATGGAGAACAGGGCGTCCGAACCTCCGCGGCAGCATTGCCGTTTCCAGGCTATTATACCACAAAGGCCGCTATTCCTCCAGCAGCTCCTTCTCTGAGATGCCCGGCTCGGTCATGGCGTAGAGATCCAGAATTTTGTCCAGGGCGGCCTCGCCCAGCAGCCCCTGGGAGAGCACCACGCTGCGCACCGACTGCCCGCTCTCCATGGCCTGCTTGGCGATCTCCGCCGCCTTTTCATAGCCGATGTGGGGGCACAGGGCAGTGACAATCCCCACGCTGTGCTCCACCATCTGGCGGCACCGCTCCCGGTTGGCGGTGATGCCCACCACGCAGTGGTCCACTAGGGTGCGCACGGCGTAGGTCAAAAACTCCACCGCGTGGGTCAGGTTCCAGAAGATGATGGGCTCAAAGGCGTTGAGCTCCAGCTGCCCCGCCTCGGCGGCCAGGGTGATGGTCAGGTCGTTGCCCATGATGTTGAAGGCCACCTGGTTGACCACCTCGGGGATCACCGGGTTGACCTTGCCCGGCATGATGGAGGATCCGTTTTGCCGGGGGGGCAGGTTAATCTCGTGCAGGCCGCAGCGGGGGCCGGAGGACATGAGGCGCAGGTCGTTGGACATCTTGGACAGGTTGACCGCGCAGGTCTTCACCACCCCGGACACGGCCACAAACTCGTCCAGGTTCTGGGTGGCGTCGATGAGGTCGCAGGCCTGCACCAGGTTCAGCCCGGAGACCTTGGATAGGTTGGGCACAATGCGCCTTAAATACTGCACATCGGCGTTGATGCCCGTGCCGATGGCTGTGCCCCCCATGTTCAGGCAGCGCATCTCCCCCTTGGCCCGCTCAAAACGGGCAATATCCCGGCGGACGGCCTGGCTGTAAGCCCGGAACTCCTGGCCCAGGCGGATCGGAACCGCGTCCTGCATCTGGGTGCGCCCCATCTTCAGCACGTCATCAAACTCCTCCGCCTTACGCTCCAGGGCCTTGCACAGCCGCTCCAGCTGGATCTGGGCCCGCATCAGCAGCTTGAGCACCGCCATCTTCCCTGCCGAGGGGAACACGTCGTTGGTGGACTGGCCGCAGTTGACATGGTCGTTGGGGTTGACCAGGGTGTAGTCCCCCTTCTCGCCCCCCAGCAGCTCTATGGCCCGGTTGGCGATGACCTCATTGGCGTTCATGTTCAGGCTGGTGCCCGCGCCCCCCTGGATGGGGTCCACAATAAAGGCGTCGTGGAGCTTGCCGTCCACAATCTCCCGGCAGGCCTGGACAATGGCGCCGGCCACCCTTTTGTCCAGCAGTCCGATCTCGTTGTTTGTGATGGCCGAGGCCATTTTGATCTCCGCGATGGAGTTGATAATCTCCGGGTGCATGCCCAGCCCCGTGATGGGAAAGTTCTCCGCCGCCCGCAGGGACTGCACCCCATAGTAGACGTCCTTGGGCACCGCCCGCTCCCCCACCAGATCATGCTCCGACCGGTACTGTTCCGCAGCCATGCTTCTCCCCCCGTTTGCAGCAAATCTTTCATTCGCACTTAAATTATACGCTAAACATTTGATATTGCAAGTATTCCTGCAAAATATTTTTCCCGCCATCCATATACTTGCTTTGTGGCAGATTTGTGATATACTGTTTGGGCCAATTTGTTTTATGTTATAAGGAGTTTACCATGATCACAGTTTCCGACCTGGGCCTGCAATACAGCGGCCAGCCCCTCTTCTCCCACGTGGACCTGCAGTTTACCAAGGGCAACTGCTACGGCATCATCGGCGCCAACGGCGCGGGCAAGTCCACTTTCCTCAAAATTCTCTCCGGGGATCTGGAGCCCACCTCCGGTGAAATTTCGGTGCTCCCCAAAACCCGCATGTCGGTGCTCAAGCAGGATCAGAACGCCTACGACGCCTACACGGTCATGGATACGGTCATCATGGGCAACCAGCGGCTCTATGACATCGGCAAGGAGAAGGACGCCCTTTACGAGAAGGAGGATATGACCGAAGAGGACGGCATTCGGGCCTGTGAGCTTGAGGAGGAGTTTGCCGAGCTGGGGGGCTGGGAGGCTGAGAGCGACGCCAGCCGTATTCTTCAGGGGCTGGGCATCCCTACGGACTATCATCAGACCCAGATGGCCGACATGGACGCCCGGATGAAGGTAAAGGTCCTGCTGGCCCAGGCCCTGTTCGGAAATCCCGATATTCTGATGATGGACGAGCCCACCAACAACCTGGACATCAACGCGGTGAACTGGCTGGAGGATTTCCTGCTGGATTTTGAGGGCACGGTCATCGTGGTCAGCCACGACCGCCACTTCCTCAATACCATCTGCACCCACATCGTGGATATCGACTACAACAAAATCAAGATGTACGTGGGCAACTACGACTTCTGGTACGACGCCTCTCAGCTCATGCAGAACCTGATGAAGAATCAGGCCAAGAAGAACGAGGAGAAGGCCCAGGAGCTCAAGGAGTTCATCTCCCGCTTCTCAGCCAACAAGTCCAAGTCCAAGCAGGCCACCGCCCGCCGCAAGCTGCTGGATAAGATCTCCCTGGAGGAGATCCCCGCCTCCTCCCGCCGCTACCCCTGGGTGGCTTTCTCTCCGGACCGGGAGGTGGGCAAGGACATCCTTTTTGTCACCGACGTGAGCAAAACCATCGACGGCGTGAAAGTGCTGGACAAAGTCTCCTTTATCGTGGGCCACGGGGACAAGATCGCCTTTGTGGGCGACAACGAGAACGCCCACACCGCCCTCTTCAAAATTCTCACCGGCGAGCTGGAGCCCGACGAGGGCACCGTCAAGTGGGGACAGACCGCCACGTTCTCCTACTTTCCCAAGGACAATACCGCCTTTTTCAAGGACTGCGACGACAATCTGGTGGAGTGGCTGCGCCAGTTCTCTCCCGACCCCCACGAGGCCTATCTCCGGGGCTTCCTGGGCCGGATGCTCTTCTCCGGGGACGAGGTCTATAAACCCGTCAAGGTGCTCTCCGGCGGCGAAAAGGTCCGGTGTATGCTCTCCCGCATGATGCTCTCAGGCGCCAATGTCCTCCTGCTGGACCAGCCCACCAACCACCTGGATCTGGAGTCCATTGCCGCCCTCAACAACGGGCTGGAGGCCGTCAAGTGCAACGTGCTCTTCTCCACCCATGACCACCAGCTCATTCAGACGGTGGCCAACCGGGTCTTCGACTTCACCGCCGACGGCAGGCTTATCGACCGGAAGATGACTTACGACGAGTATCTGGAGAGCGTCTCCAGCATGAGCTGACCGCCCAGCCGGAACCCCCGGGCAAAGGCCTGATCGATCTCTACACCGCAGGCCTGTGCATTTTTCTGATAAAATTCATTTACAAACGCGAGCCCCAGCGCCCTCTCGATGGCATCGTAATAGGGGGCCAGTTCACTGTTGGCCGCGCGTTCCTCCGGAGAGGCCTCCGGAGGTTTGGTGGCCTCTTGGATCTCTTTCAGCAGCGAGGACATTGCAATCCCTCCGTTACGTTCTCGATGAACATATTATAGGCGAACAAACAAAACGCGTCAATAAGAAGGAGCCTGCCTTGTCGGACTTTCCTGCACGCCTGAAGGCTATCCGCAGACAACGCGGAAAAACGCAGCGCGAATTAGCGGAATATCTTGGGATGAAAATTCGCTCCTATCAATTCTATGAGGGCGGCGAGCGTGAACCCCCCATTGATAAGCTGATTGCAATTGCGGATTATTTGGATGTGTCTATTGATGAGCTGGTTGGCCGGACGGGCCGCCAGTGATGTTTCATGCCGTGCTGCAGAGCTTGAACAGAGATTTGAACATGGGAAGTCGCCTCTTTCCGGGCCTTGCTTTTCCTGTCCGTACAGCCGGCGGGGAGCGCGACGCGGGCAGGCCTGCCTCGCACGTTTTCGTGGGGAGGCCTTCCTTCCCCCTCGTTGGTGCCATCCTTGCGATATTTTTTATCATGTGATATACTAAAACATTCCAATAGAAACTTTCATCCCGAAAGGATGCTGACACACATGCGCAAAGAAATCGTTCTGCCCGTTGTGGCGGCGGCGATGGGAGCCGCAGGTTTTGCCCTGCGGAAATGGGAGCTGGCGTCCGCCTTTGAAGCGGATACCGGCCTGCCCATTTCCGGCGCCCCCGCCACTGGGGCCCTTATTGTCCTGTCCATTGCGGCAGCCGTAATTCTGTTTTTTCTGTGCCGTGCAGGGTACCGCCCCTTCACCGGCGGCTATGACGCGGCCTTCGCCGCCAAGGGCAACACCGCCTATGCCGCAGTATCGGTGCTCTCGGCTTTTCTGCTGCTGGTCTCGGCCGTACTGATGATCCGGTCCTTTCTGCTGCGGGAGAACACCATGGCCACCCGGCTGATTCTGGCGCTGCTGTGCGTCATCTCCTTTGCCTGTATCCTGGCCGGCGCAAAAAACAACCTGCGGGGTGAGGGCAAAGGAAAGTACAGCTTTATTTTGCTGATGCCGGCCTATATGGCCTGTATGTGGCTGGTGGTGGCCTACCAGGCCAGAGCGGCGGATCCGGTCATTCTGGACTATGTTTATGAGCTCTTTGCCATCATCGCCTCCCTGCTGGGGCTCTACTTCACCGCTGGGTTCTCCTTTGAGCGGCCCAAGGTCCGCCGCGCCTCCTTCTTTTCTCTGCTGGGCGTCTACTTCTCCATTGTCACCCTGGCCGATTCCCATGATCTGGCCTCCATGCTGCTCTATGGCTTCGCCATCCTCTACCTGATATCCAACACCGCCGTGATGCTCTGCAACGTCCGCCGCTGTCCCCCGGAAGAAAACACCGAAAGGGAGGGTCTCCCCGATGAACCGTAAGAAATTCTATATCACCACCCCCATCTACTACCCCTCGGACAAGCTTCACATCGGCCACGCCTACTGTACCGTGGCCTCCGACGCCATGGCCCGCTACAAGCGTCTCCAGGGCTACGACGTGATGTTCCTCACCGGCACCGACGAGCACGGCCAGAAGATTGAGCAGAAAGCCAGGGCCGCCGGCGTCTCTCCCAAGCAGTTTGTGGACAACATCGTGGAGGGCAAGGGGGGAATCCTGGACCTCTGGAAGCTGATGAACATCTCCAACGACCGCTTTATCCGCACCACCGACGACTACCACGTGGAGTCGGTCCAGAAAATTTTCCGCCGTCTCTACGAGCAGGGGGACATCTACAAGGGCAAGTATGTGGGCAAATACTGCACCGACTGCGAGGCCTTCTGGACCGAGACGCAGGTCAAAGACGGCAAGTGTCCCGACTGCGGCCGGGAGGTCAAGGACGCCGAGGAGGAGGCCTACTTCTTCCGCCTGTCCAAGTACGCCGGCCGGGTGCGGGATCTGCTGGTAAACACCGACTTCCTGGAACCCCGCAGCCGGGTCAACGAGATGGTGAACAACTTTATCGACGCCGGTCTGGAGGATCTCTGCGTCTCCCGGACCTCCTTCACCTGGGGCATCATGGTGGACTTCGACCCCAAACACGTGGCCTATGTGTGGGTGGACGCCCTCTCCAACTATATCACCGCGCTGGGCTATGAGAACTCCAAATACGACGATTTTGACGACTACTGGCCTGCCGACGTCCACTTTGTGGGCAAGGAGATCGTCCGCTTCCACTCCATCATCTGGCCCGCCCTGCTGATGGCCCTGAACCTGCCCCTGCCCAAGAAGGTCTTCGGCCACGGCTGGCTCCTGCTGGACGGCGGGAAAATGTCCAAATCCAAGGGCAATGTGGTGGATCCCTATCTGCTGGCTGAGCGCTACGGAGTAGACGCCCTGCGCTTTTTCCTGCTGCGCACCTTCCCCTTCGGCTCCGACGGCAATTTCTCCAACGAGGCTCTCATCAACACCATCAATGTGGATTTGGCCAACGACTTGGGCAATCTGGTGAGCCGTACCACCGCCATGGTGGGCAAGTACTTCGGCGGTGCTCTTCCCGCCGAGCAGCGGGAGGATGCGGCCCTGGACGGCGAGCTGCTCGTCATGGCCTCCGCGCTCCGGGGGCTCTATGAGGAGCAGATGGAGAAATACGCTTTCCAGAACGCCCTTGCAGAGATCTTCAAGGTCATCGGCCGGGCCAACAAGTATATCGACGAGAACAAGCCCTGGGTGCTTGCCAAGGACGAGGCCGAGCGGCCGCGGCTGGCCCGTGTCCTCTACAATCTGCTGGAGACGGTGCGCATCTGTACAGTCCTCCTCACCCCCTTTATGCCTGAGACCTGCGGGAAGATTTTCGCCCAGATCGGTGCCGGCGGGGCATACGCCACCTGGGAGGCCGCCGGTCAGTGGGGTCTCCTCCCCGCGGGCACGCCGGTAAACAAGGGCGAAAATCTCTTCCCCCGCATTGATCTGGAGAAAGAGCTCTCGGAGCTGGAGGCTGCCGCCCCTGCCTCCGCCCAGGCCGTCAAGCCGGAGCTGGAGCCCTATCTGGATGAGCAGGTGGACTTTGACACCTTCTGCAAGTCCGACTTCCGGGTGGTCAAGGTCAAGGCCTGCGAGGCGGTGCCCAAGAGCAAAAAGCTGCTGCGCTTCACCCTGGACGACGGATCGGGGACCGACCGGCAGATCCTCTCCGGCATCGCCATGTACTATAAGCCCGAGGAGCTGGTCGGCAAGACGCTGGTTGCCATCGTCAACCTGCCCCCCCGCAAGATGATGGGCCTGGACTCCTGCGGCATGCTCATCTCCGCCGTCCACCATGAGAACGGCGCGGAGAAGCTCCATCTGATGATGGTGGACGACGCCATTCCCGCCGGCGCCAAGCTCTGCTGAGCACCGCCCGGAGGCAATAA
>ERZ773258.1270-NODE-1270-length-21273-cov-5.957866_pt1 | contig 21273 bp, 18 predicted proteins | sample MGYA00511962_ERZ773258 | MGnify/ENA primary metagenome ERZ773258 (study PRJEB29015, sample SAMEA2737755) | human gut metagenome | biome: human gut; feature: human-associated habitat; material: faeces | place: China | collected 2012 ... | reverse complement strand
AGGTGCAGCAGCAGGGCGGCTACACCGACGAACAGGCCAACGAGGTATTTGAGCGTTTTGCCCAGATTGTGGATGATGCCATCCTCAGCAAGGTGGCCCCAGAGACTTGGCAGGTGATGTTCAAGGCGATGAACTACGATAAAGATCTGAGCACAGCCGCCATGGAGGGCGAGGTGCGCGGACGCAACGCCAAGATCGATGCCAACAAACGGAAGATGACCGTCCCTGAGGGGGTACCTCCCATATTGGGCGGAGAGGGCAGCGACGTGCGACCACCCAAACGCCCCGACTATGGAGCCTTGGATCGCTTCGCTACCGATGAAGATATATGGACTCGCGGGCGCATGAACAGAATCAAGCGCAGCTAACAAAACTCAACATTCAATAATTATCAAACTTAACAAGATCAGGTATGAAAAATTTCAAATGGAGCTATTTGGGTAGCTTGGTACTGTTTCTGATGGCACTGGTATGCGGTGTCACCCAGGGCGTCTGCATGGCGGATACCGTCATTGCAGACCTTCCCGATGCCGGTAAAACCGTCTCTCGAAATGAGGGAGGTCTGACCGAGACCGTCGGTCGAGAGGCCATCCCGGAAATGTATCTCTCCGACATCGACAAACGGATTACACGCATTCGCCCCATGGCCACCCCTATCGATCAGATCTCGCGTTATGGCAAGGCGATCGAATGCGACTCAATGGAGGTAAAATACTACTCTGTCGGCACCAAACCGATCAAGACCACCGTGAAGACCGCCTTCGAAAAACAATCCAGCGGCACCTCGACCACCTTGGAGGTGACCGACGCATCAATGTTCGATGAGTCAGACACCATTCGCGTGGTAGGCATCAAAGGTTACATCAACGGCGAAGAGGGTCAACCCAGCACGGAAGATCTGATGTTGCATGTGATCGGGGCCAGCGACTCAAACGGCCAGCCGGTAGTCTATGCAGTGAACGGTCTCAAGGCCAGTGACGGACAGCCCACCATGCTGCCGGCCATCGCTCAGGATACGGTATTGATTCGTTTGGGCAAGGCCTGCGCCGAGCTGGATGCCCAGACCGCCGTATTCTCCAACATTCCGACCCCGGAGACGCAGTATTGCCAGAACTTCATGATGCAGGTTGAGCAGTCCACCTTCGACAAAATCGCACTCAAAGAGGTGGATTGGACCTTCAGCGATCTGGAGGAGGACAGCGTCTATGACATGCGTTTGGGTCAGGAGAACTCCTTCCTGTTCGGCGTCAAGGGCAAGATCAAACATCCGCGCAAGAAGAACAACACCTGGTTCACCGAAGGTATTTGGTGGCAAGCCGGCAAGGACATCACGCTCGGCACCTGGGACAGCGACAAGAGCGAAGCGGTCGTCTCGGACGATGAGCTGGTAGATCTGGCGAAGGATCTCTTCACCGGCACCGGCGTGGGCAACAAACGCAAGGTGCTCTTCGCCGGCTCGAACCTGCTGGCTGCACTGAGCAAAATCACCTCCGAAAAGTTCCGACTGAAGGAGAGCGTAGAGGTGTGGAACCTCAAATTCAAGTCCTTTGACACCGACTTCGGAGAGGTGCTGGTGATGCATCACGAGCTGTTCGACCAAAATGGCATGGCCGACTACGGATTGGCCATCGACCCCACCTACCTGACCAAGAAGGTACACATCAACTGGGAACGGAACGTTCTCGATCTGAAGAGTGCAGGTATCCGCAATACCGATGCTACCGTATTGCGGGAGGTGTGCTGCCTGTATCTCCGTTACAAAAAAGCCCACGCGCGCATCAAACTCGCAACGGCCTAAACGAAGTTCCTTTCTCTTGTTCAAGCCCCTTCCCAACAGTGGGGAGGGGCTTATTTGATACCATTCAACCCAAAACAGACTATGAGAATCAAATACAAAAGCCATTCCGACATCTCGTTCAATATCCGGATCGACGGCAAACGTCGTCACATCCGTTTTGAATCGCTCTCCACGGGAGGATCAATCTACATCACAGGCGATCCACAGGAGATCGAGCAGCTCAACCACCATCCCGACTGTGGAGTGTTGTTTACGGCCGAGCCCCTCGAGTCCACCCCCAACGAGCACCCCGCATCGAATCCAGCCGTCGAGGCCCCCTCTAACGAATCCGAAGCGCAGACCTATGCTGAGGTGACCTCCTTGTCCGATGCCAAACACATACTCAAAGAGCTCGGCGTGCCAACCACACAGCTGCGCACCCGTTCCAGCCTACTCGAGGCTGCCAAAAATCAAGGTATCTCCTTCCCCAATTTACAGTAACCATGCAATATCTGCTCGAAGGCATCCTCTCCGATGTGCGCATAACGCTGGACGAAAACGAGATGACGGCCGACCTGATTCGTGACATAAACACACTATCGCTCAACGACATCATCCGCCAAAAGGTCGTCGATGCCGTTCGTACCGTGTCGCTCAACGCTTCGGCCGATCTGATGGGAGATGCCCCCTCCATAGCCTCGGAGATCACCTGGGGAGGGAATGTCGCTACGCTCCCCCTACCCGACGACTTTTTACGCTTGGTGATCTTCAAGATGAGTGATTGGACCATTCCGGTGTTGGCTGCCATCACCGACTCTTCGCCCACCTATTTGCAGCTGCAGTGCAAATGGGCCGGCGTGCGAGGCAACGACGAGCGGCCGATTGTCGCCGTCGTGCAATCCCCCGAAGGATACCGACTGGAGGCCTACGGCTCAAAAGATGAAACCGCCCAGATTGAAATGGCCAAATACAACCCGGTACCGCAGATCGAAGAGAACAAAATCTCCTTCTGCAAGCTGCTCTATCCGGCAGTCATCTACCAGACGGCAGGATTGACCGCAGCCACCTTCGGAGAGGAGCGGGCCACCACACTGATCGAACTGTCTAAATCCTATTGGACCAAATAAACCATGCCAACAGCCAAAGTAAGAATCGGAAACGATGTCCGTTTGGTCTGAGCTCTTTACAGCGCCGACCAACCGCTCTCCATCGACAACTGTTCAGAGATCGAAGTAGAACTGTATTGCAGTCGTAAACAGCTAACCATCAAGCCGGACTACACCATCAGCGGGAATAAGATTATTATCCACTTTCCCGCTATCAGTCAGCAGACAATTGGAATCTGGGATGCACGGCTGCGCTACAAACAGCCCAGCATGGCCGACCCCGACACTCTGCTCACATACACTCATAACACTTGCGCCGTCTTTGAGTTAGTCGAATGCTCTTCTGAGGCCAACGACATCGGCACCGATTACGTGGATGAGCAGGGCAACAGGATTACCATCTCTTCGGTTTACATCTCCTCCTCGCTGGATCGCATCACCTCGGCCGACGAGTGGATACTCGTCCAAGCCCGAGATTACACCGATCAACGGGAGCAGATCATCCGTCAGGACTTTGCAGCGGCCGATCAGGTGATTTTGAACTCTGCGAAAGCCTATACGGATGAACGAGAAGAGGTCATTCGTCAGGACTTCGCCCAGGCCGACACAGCGGTTCTCCAAGAGGCACAAGCCTACGCCGATCAAGGAGATAGCACCACTTTAGCCAATGCTCAAAGCTATACCTCCCAACGCGAAGAGAGCATCCGGACCGATTTCGCCACTGCCGATCAATATGTATTGTCACAAGCCAAAGAGTATGCCGATACCGTCAAAGATTGGAATGACGAAGACAACCGCAAAAAGATCTGGACCGGCTCTCAAGACGAATATGACGCTCTTCCTTCCAAAGACCCCAACACCATCTACCTGACCGACGACCATGCGGTAACTGTCACCCCGACCTCTCTGTCGTTCTAGGTCGATCAAACCTCTAGAACGCTAACCATCAACTGTGAGGCCAACGATCAATGGGTTGTAACGCCAGAACTTCCCGACGATTGGCAGGTCTCGCCGCTCTCGGGAACCGGTCCGGGAACCATCACCGTAACCGCCACCGCAAACAGCACCTCCACTCCACGCAACGGATCGCTTGCCATCTCCAGCGGTGGTCTTTCGATCCACGTCCCATGCCATCAACCGGGCATACCTAAAAGAGACACCTTCCACCTGATACTGAACGACGTTTCTCACGATCAAGGGATTGTCAGAGTCATGACAAGAGACGGAGAACCAGTGCAGGACTATTTAGAAATTAATGGTGTGGCAGGAGGGAAAGACCTTCCAGAAACACCTTGGTCAATACTGATGCTTCCCGGGAATACTGACGGCCAGACCTCTGTGGGGGGAGCCATAGATAGTGCGAGAATTTTGTCGGTGAATAAGGATTACACAGGTTCGTATAAGGGAGAGATTGCCGATTACACTTGGGATAACTTCTGAAAAACAAAATGATATGGCTATTTATATAGGTGACAAAAATATTACTGAGGTAGCGGCTGGTAACGCTTTGGAATCTGCAAAGCAGTATGCCGATCAAGGCGACGCTTCGACTTTGACGCAGGCCAAAACATACACCAATGACCGAGAAGATAGTATCCGGACAGATTATACTGAGGCCGATGCCACAACGCTGCAAAGTGCCCAAGAGTATGCCGACAACCACAAGGTGGATAAAACCGATATTGGCGTTGCCGGCGGTGTGGCTGAGCTGGATGACAACGGATTAATTCTCTCCTCTCAGCTCCCATCCTATGTGGATGATGTCTTGGAGTACGACTCTCTAAGTAGCTTCCCGGCCTCTGGCGAAGCTGGGAAAATCTATGTAGCCAAAGACAGCAACCTTACCTATCGGTGGAGTGGATCGGGCTACGTGGAGATTTCGCCCTCCTTAGCTTTGGGAGAGACCTCCTCAACAGCCTACCGGGGAGATCGAGGCAAAACAGCCTATGACCACTCACAGATCAAAAGCGGAAACCCCCACGGAACCACATTCGCCAGTCTGCCGGACAAACCCAATGCCCTGCCCGCAAACGGTGGAAATGCCGACTCCTTCACAGACCAGGCCGGAACCGGTAACAAAAAGATCTGGACCGGAACTGAAGATGAACTCGCCCTAATCTCGTCTCGAGACGCAAATACCATCTATTTGGTCTTCAAAAACGAGTCGGATTTTCTGTCGGTATCCCCCAATACCCTCTCCTTCTCTGGAATGCCGGAGGATCGCAGCATTCAGATCAAATGCAACCCTTCGCTCCAATGGAGTATCATTGGTCTGCCCGAGGGGTGGACTGACACCCCGACCTCTGGGGTCGGTCCCGCAACGGTAACCATACACGCAACAAAATCAGAGACAGCCTCCGAGGGCTCGATCTCCGTCAGCGGTGGAGGCATGACCGCAACAGTGAACTACACGCAGGCTGCATTCCAACGTAAACCGTGTACTTGGTATTGGTCAAATCTAATAATGGTTGCTACGTCCGCCTCTCTTGGGATCATGATTCCATTGATCGTCCTGTAAAGGCAGCCTCAAATGTCAGCTTCTGGTATGACTCAGTCTCCCATCCCACAGCCTACGAATACACCATCGAAAAGGGGAAAGACCGATGGGAAGGGAACGGTACAGACTACATCGAACAGGGCACACCCTACCCGGAAAATGCTTCCATCTGGTTTGAGGGCGAAAATCCCCAGGATGAGCTTTACACCTATGAAATTGGAGATACACTGACACAATAATGATCATCATCGGAACCAATAATATCGCCGCTGCATACGTAGGAGCAACGGCTGTCGAAAAGGCATACGTCGGCAACAACCAGATCTACCCCAATACCTCGCTGACTCTGTCTGCCTCTGAGCTGTCATTTGCCGCTGCGGGGCAAAGCTTGACATTGGATATTGTTGTGGATGAAAATAAGGCCTGGACAATCACAGCTCCCAACGATTGGCAGGTATCACCGCTCTCGGGCACCGGCCCGGCTTACATAACCGTAACCGCTGCAAACAACACCTCCGCAAACAGACGGTCCGGAACCCTCATGGTATCCAGTGAACAAGACGCTGCATCATGTGCTCTCACCCAAGAGGCGGGAGTCAAGTTTTTTTCGGAGGTTACCATATCTGCGTTTAGTTACTCGGAGATATCGGCAAAGGGAGGGTCCGTCGCCCCGAAACTGAACTATACGCAGACCTGGACCTGGAACGCTGTCGCCGAAAGTGGAGGGAACATAACCACTGGAGCCACAGTAGTGTACACTGGCGACAATGTGGATACGGAAGGAAACGTAACAGCTCCATCGAAAGAAACCACAATATCCAATCGAACTCAAATCACCTCCACTTCAGTAACTGTTACCCTGAATGGAAAATCCGCAGCTGCCCAAGCGGACGTTTATCAAGCAGGTAATTATGTAACCAAACTTTCAATTATACCATTTACTCTGGCTTATCAGACTATTAATGCCGGAGCAACCTCAGCCTCTCCAACCTTAAATGGAGGTGCTTATCAGTTTACTTACTCAAGTGGGGCAACTGGAATTTCTGCTCCGTCAGATACCTATGGTATATTAGGGGTACAAATCACGTGGTCGTTAGGATCAATCCAAAATGGATTTACTGCTGTTGATGCAAAGACAGGCGTTTTGACTGCTACTAACCGAGGAACAGAGATTGGTAATGCACGAATCTCAGGGGAAGTGACTCGTAAAATTGATGCAACTTGGTATCCTACAAGTATATATAATGCTGAAGGAAATCAATCTGCTACTATAAGTGTGTCTGCTACATGTACTCAGGCTTTGAATAAGGTAGTTAATATCCAATTTGAACCGGCCGCAGGATCAAGTAGTACGACTGAATATCCAGCTGGGGACATACCTGCTTCAGGAGGAACCAAAATTCCTAATAAAAGTTCGCAAACCAAATCAACTTATTCGTCTGGGGCAACAGAAATAAACACAGACGGAAGAGTAGCACATAGAACGTGGTCTATGCCTAATGCTACTGGATTTTCGCTCAATGCGGAGACTGGAACTATTACCGCATCCTCTCGTGGAATTACGATTGGTAGTCGCAGAAGTTGTAATCCTTCCTGTGTTTTAGATGTTACCTTTACTAACCCTGAATCCGTTGGTGGTGATACTGTTAGGGATGTACTTACTGAATCTTTTACAGTTTACCAAGAAGCCAACTATATTGAGTCATTAAAGATCGGTGGTAATAACTTGTCAACCTACATTACCCCAGGTGGTTCTTTTAGTGCGGGTGAAAATGCGCATTTCTATACGGGATGGGCAACAGTTTCTTCTGGGGAAGATTTTTCTGTTACTACGTGGGTGACAGGTGATTGGATCGTATCACAAAATTATTTTAGCAAATCTTTATCTGAAACCGGAGTTTTAAAAATAACGGCTGAATCACGAGGAACAACCGCAGGTGCTGAAAGAGATGCAGCACTAACGTGGACTTTGACGTCACCTTCAACTGATAATAAAACACTCTCTGTAACTATTAATTTAACACAAGCAGCCAATGGTGTAATAAGTTATGGTATTCCTACTGGAAGAACACTGTCTGTTTCCGACATCCCCGCAGCTGGAGGTACTATCTCAAATGGAACTCTCGGAGGCACGATAACTCAGACCAGAACTTTTAGTTCAGGATCTTCTGATACGATTACTACTCCGACAGTAACAAGTTCAAATTATTCTGCAAGTGTTTCCAGTGGATCATTGGGTTTTACGGTAGCACCTAGAACTAAAAAAGGGACTTTAACTTATTTTTATGTTTGCAATGGTCAAACCGGATCTGTTAGTGCAGATGTATATCAACAACAAAATACCGTTATTTCAATTTCAATCATTGAATCGGGTACTAATGATCATGCTGTTGTTTCAATTCCTGCGGCCGGAGGTAATTATGGATATGTGGTTAGCCCTAAATTTACATCTGGGGGATCTGGTGGAGCAGTAAATTTCCCTGCATCTGTATTCTCATGGAATTTCAATCAATCTTGGGGAACTTGGAAACCTAATACAGCTTCCTCTGTCCCTTATTATGGTCAAGTTACCTACGAATCAAGAGGAACTACAACGAGTTCAGACAGAACGGGATCTTTGTCATGCACTATTAATGGGCCTATTAATGGGGTAGCAGTAAACAAAACTACATCACTAACTATAACTCAGGCTGCAAATACCCTCACCTGGAATACACCAACCATCTCCCGTACTACCCCTGTAACCATAGCAGCAACCGGCGGGACTGATAATGTGGCAACTGGATTGACCTATTCTCAGACTGGACAATACTCAAGTGGATCGTCGGCCTCGGCCTCCTCGGGCGGAAACTTGTCATACTCCGTAATAACTGCTATAACCGGATTTAGCCTGTCCGGTTCTACTGTTACTGCAACGAATAACATGTCCTCTTCCGCAAGAAATGGGTTTGTGGTTAGGATTACGTTGACGTTGAATGGCGAGACCGCTACAAAGGACATTACCTATAACCAGGCAGCAGGATACTTCACATATGCTAATCCGGTTATTAATGCGACCTATCCGATGATTCCCGCATCGGGTGGAACAGTGACCCCCACCGTATCGTATTCTCAAACCTACGGTTGGAATGGTGCGACCTCGGGGGCTGGTACGGATACGACCGGTGGAAGTATTAGTTATGCAGGGAGCTCGGTGAATACCTCCAATGGTTCAGTAACTGCTGTATCTAAAGGTGCTGTCGCATCCGGCGTCACTGATGTAACAACTGCTACAATTACCGTTACCATGCACGGTAAGAGCAGCAATAAGCAGGTCAAAGTTCAGCAGGCAGCTAACTCCATTGAACGGTATAACTATGGGAATTATACCGCCAGCCTGTCGTTAAACAACACTGCAGCTTTGGCAGCTGGAGCGACTACACGTACTGTAACGTGGGGCTATATTCGAAGATCCAAAACTCCGGTTTACTCTTCCGGTAATTTAGGGTCAGCTTCGACGGAAACGTGGAGCGGAACCGCATATTTAACCGTATCGGTGAATTCAGGCACCTCTTATTGTAGCGTGAATCCGGCAAGTTACACCAATTCCAGCTCTACAACCTCCTCCACTTTAACTAAGACGACGTATGGGACTACCGTCATCTCTGCGCAAACCTATACGCTTCAGGTTCGACAAGGTTCCGCTTCAGGCACTGTGGTAGCCTCAACATCAGTTACATCTAACGCAAACGCGGTTACCAATTCGAATTACAATCCGCGCATCACCACGTATGGAACGCCCACTGTAAGTATTGGTTCAGGAATGACAGCTGCAGGAGGTTCAGCTACGGTGTCCCACTCGGTATCGAATACGCAAACATATAATGCCTTATATACCTCTGGGGCCACAGGTCCTAATCAAACCAGATCGGTCGCTGGCACCACTACGATTTCTATCACCTCAAATGGGAATAGTGCATTCAGTCTATCTGGGAATACGCTCTCTCATAGAGATATGGCAACCACTTTGGCAACAGACTCCGTGACCATCACAGCCAAAAACTCGGGTGATACATCCAAAACTAAAACAGCAAGCACGTCCATCACAAACTCGCGTAAGGCGACAAGCAGTTCCGGTGGAGTAACAACTTATGAAAACGTCATAGCCGGTACTATTACCAACAAAACCATTCCGGCTTCCGGAGGTTCGGCCACCGCTACTGCCGGCAATGGTTCTCAAAGTTGGAATAAAACAGCTGTTATAACAACATATACGTATGACTCCGGAGATACGAAGCAAGAAACAACGACAGCTGCCTCTTCTGGAAAAAACGCCATAGCGCCAAGTGTATCATCCATTACGGCTACAGCCTCTTCGAAAGGTCGAACAGTTTCAGGACAAACCACTGTGAAATCTCAAACCGTAACCTGGAGCGGATCAGGAAGCAAATCAGCTTCAGGAACCATGTATATATACCAGGCCGCTAACTCATTAGAGAAGTACTATAATTTTACAATAGGCACTTTCGGGTATAATGAGATTCCAGCTTCTGGTGGATCTGACACCCCTGTGTGCGATGTGTTATACACCGCCAAATACACCTCAGGCGACTATGACGAACATGGTATCCCTTCAGGATATTCCATCTCCTACACCATCTCTGGATCAGGTTTTTCAATTAACGCCTCTTCTGGAGTCGTAACGGCCCAAGCTAATACAACTACAAATACCCGAAGTGCAACCGTAACCGCTACGGTAAAAAATAGCTCAGGCACATCTATCACATCTGCTACCACCAAAATCACCCAAGATGCAAAACCTGGACCCGTGGATATTTACATTACCACCTCGTTTAATTACGCCACCTCACAGATCCAAATCAATTTCAGCTCCGCTCCTAAAGATACCTTCTTCATCAAATTCATAGGATATGATCAATTTGGAAGTATTTGGGAGAGCGTGACTGGATTTACCCCAAGCTCTGAAACTTCATTTACCTATACACCTCCAGGATACTCTATAACTGATCAATTTAGTATTGAAGGGATTGGTTCAAGTGAATATACAATCTCACCATCATCTCCTTACGAAACCTCTAACGCTCGGTACTATTGGTCAAGTGGAATGATAACTATTGTATAATCCAAACAGATAACCTTATGACAAAAGAGAATCTTTGGCAAGTCATCGTCGGGATGGTGGTGGCTGCCCTTAGCACTGTAACGCTCAATATGGGCGGTTTTGCGCTGATCCCACTGCTGATCGTAGCGATCGCCTGGGGAGGTATCAAGCAAAGCACCGGGAAAGAGTACAAAAACGCTAAAGGCGAATACGAAAAACCGAAGTTTTGGAAAGACTTTGTACCGGTAATCGCTGGAGGAGTCGTCATGTGGCTGATTTCAATTTTGTAGAAAGTATGGTCGGGGTTCCCGACCTACTTTTAACATACTTACCCAACATGTATGGACTGGACAACTATCATTATAACCATTCTCACGCTGCTCATCAGCAATGGCGGATTGGTCACGTTGGTCACGCTGCGCGAAAAGAAAAATGCCGCCTTTCTGGATAATATCAGCAAGCTGATCGACCAGTGGCAAGAAGTGGCAAACGACCGAAAGCTGCGGGCCGATGAGCTGAAATCTGACCTCGACCGCAAAGATGCAAAAATCGACTCCCTCTATGCCGAAATCGCTAAACTGCGTGGTGAGTTGGATCACACTCGAACCTCCGAAGCGGTGGCAAGAATGCTGAAATGTGAAAATACAGCATGTCTCGACAGAAAACCTCCTTTTGGAAGTGTTGAAATTAAGATCGCTAAAACTGTTGACAAATGAAATATTTTACCATCCACGAATTGACACAATCGGACACAGCCCAGCAAAAGGGCATTGATAACACTCCCCCTCCTGCTATTAAAGTTAAACTGACATCGCTGATTAATAACCTGCTCGATCCGATCCGCGAGGCATGGGATAGCCCCATCACTGTGAACAGCGGGTACCGATGCCCGGTATTAAATAAAGCAGTTGGAGGGGTTCCCACCAGCCAACATCAAAAGGGGGAAGCTGCCGATATTACAGTCGGATCTCCTGAACTGAATCGCCAACTGTTCGATTTGATTGCTAAAGGTGATTTCGACTTTGACCAACTGATCGACGAAAGCAACTACAGTTGGGTACATATCTCCTATTCGGCCGGTAAGAATAGACATGCAATCCTACACCTATGAAAAATGTGATAATTTTCTCAGCTGTTATTTTGGGAGCATTCCTATTAGGTAGGGCCACCAAACCTGTCCAAACGGTTAATGTGATGTATCACGACACTCTGCCTCCGATCGTCCGCATCGATACAGTTCGGGATACGTTGTTAGTACCTAAATATGTCCATGTAGAGCATTTCGACACCATACGGGACACTGTGGATGGAAATCCAATCTGTCTGCCTGTGCCGATCAGCAGCTACCTGTTCACCGATGATTCGACATATCGCATTAACATGGAAGGGTACAACGTCAAAGCCCGCAGCATCGAGGTCTATCCCCGCACCGTCACGCAAACCATCATCGAACAGATCGAGGTTTCCAGAGAACCCAAACGTTGGGGAATTGGAGTAAGTGCCGGTGGGGCATTAACGCCCCAAGGGGTACAGCCCTATATTGGAGTCGGAGTGCAGTATAACTTGATTCTTTGGTAAATTACGGTTATCTTTCAACAAAGATTTCTGGACAGAATTAAACAATTTGAATTCACTCTCAAAGCCTCCTTTGTTTATCCATTGTTTATACAAACACTCAAATACAAAAACGCAACAAACTGATTATCTGAATAAAATACAAAATAAATTTAGCGTTTCCTAAACTTTAAATGCAGGTTCGAGTCCTGCTAGAACCACAAGCGTAAAACGCGCTAAATCATTGAGGATTTGCATTATTGCAAATCCTTTTTTTGTACTCAAAACATCTACACTAGTAACTGTTACGTGGATAGAGATAAAAGACATACAGTGCTTTTGAAATGAATCGTCCTCGCACAACATCAAAAATTCAATCTATCTATACGCTCAATATCAAAATCGATGTCTCAGCTCTCAATGGACACCTGGAAAGACAACTTTAAATTACCTCTACATTCATGTATGAATGCAAAAAGAACAAACTGCAATGTTCAGCAAACGCGCCCAACTTTTTATTTTAGACTGATTACTTCCCGAACAAAATAGACTCCACTATATTCCGCTGCAAATCCATCATCACATTTCCCATTATATTCAAGTTTGAGTATAGCCTCTACCGGCTTACCATTTTTGACTCCACCGGTGAGTTCGTCATACATTGCGTTTAAAGTTCCCGTCTTATCCACGAGCCAAAACTCCTCGTCACTATTTGCAGGCTGAAAAGAGCGTACTTCATGGCCAATCCGAACAGTCCCACTCATGGTATAAAGAATATCCGACGACGGATCAAAAACCCTCTGCGCAGTAAATTCTATACTGTTCTCATCAAACAATGGCGCATCTTGTCCAATTTCAACAAACACAGCCTTATCAGGGTGATTTTCGTGTATTTCAAAATATCTACTGCCGCTATTCCCAACACCCCATCCATTGCACGTCGCCGGAACAGGTTCAGTCTGCATCTGTTTATTGATCTCAACTCCATACTGACCATCGGGAACCATAACATAACGCCGCACTCCTGGACGCCCTGATGCCACCTCTTTAAACGTACATGTTTGCTTTTTATCCCAACCATCCGTTGATTCTAAAGCAAGAATAACATCATCTATATTCTGATTCTTTAAATCAAAAATTTGAATTAACATTTTTGGAGTGAGATCTTGATCTCTCACCATCACGATTCCAGGCAAAGAGGGATCTGCTAACAATCTAATATGATCATTCTTTTGCACATTCAGTTTGAGTCCCGCACCACATAGCTCCGTCCATTCAAACCCTTCATAAGCAGGACGGGAGGCAATCTGATCGGCAACAGTTTCAGGCGCATTAACTCGAACAAAAAAGATTGACCGGCCCCCACTCTGCTGCACCGTTAAGGTGTCATTGACCAAATTCACAATCGTCAATGTATCAGAAAACGGGATAGATTGGCCGTTGCCAATACTCTCGCCATTAATTATAAGTTGATTATCGGATTGCTTCCAATCATGATATTGCAACGTTGCCATTCCAATAGATTGAGCTGTTCCATCAGAATTTAGACATACCCCTTGTTGATAAAACGTATTTTGAGGTAAAATCTCCATCCAACAGCCTGCCAAATCAATCTGATTCTGCTCTGCGCAAGCACACATCCCAATTGTCAGCAACAAAACGCTCTTTTTCATCCTGCATCTATTTTATTAATCCAATCTTCTCAAAATTAGAAAGATTTATTCGAAAGTATCCTTGCTACACAGAATTTTCACAATAACACCACGCAACCAGCTCCGATTCGACAGAGCTGATTTCAACATAAATCACAAACATAAAATCGCACACGTGATCCAACCAGAAGTACACTGTTTAGTAAAGTAAATGATCAGAATTTCAATACATTTTGTATATAAATAAAAAAAGGGGACGCACTTGCATCCCCTACAGCATATTATTCATCGTATTCTACCAGGCTGGAATACCGGTTACAACAAAGTCATATTCATAATCACCTGATCCTTCAACAACAATTTCATCTAAGGCCACATAACTTTCTGGTCTAAGAACAATTGGTGCAACCTCTGATTCAGAGCCAAATGCTAATTGAATCCATGCTGTTGTATTGTAATCCGGGGTAGTACTACCCCACTGATATACATCTACATTATGCAAACATACTGTCAGAATATTAATACCATATTGTTCAGCTTCCGGGCAATTGAAACGAACCGTCTGAGCATCAACAGTAAAATTCAGATGCAAAGTAACAACTTCCGTAGCATTCTCAGTTGTTGCCATATTAGCATTTTCAGTTGTTGCAGCATGGACAAAATAACCACCCAATAGCATCATCGATGCAAACAAAAATAAAAACTTTTTCATAACACTAAATTTATAAAATAGTTACAATACATTGTGTTTAATAATGTTGTAATAAAAACGACAAGATCAAACACTAAAAACTAAATTAACTTACCATGCTGGGATACCGGTAATCACAAAATCAAAAGTATAACCAACTGGGCCTACAACCTCAATCTCATCTATTGCCACATAGCTCTCTGGCTTAACAACAACGGGAGCAACTTCTGATTCCGGATTCAATGCTAATTGAACCCAAGCAGTTGTGTTATAATCCGGACCTGTTCCATCCCACTGATACACATCTACATTATGAATATAAACATTAATTTCATTAATACCATATTGATTCCATTCTGGGCAGCTAAAATAAACTATTCTGTCTCCAACAGTAAAATTCAAATGTAAGGTTACAACCTCAGTAGCGTTCTCAGCTTTTGCCGTACTGGAATTTTCTGTTGTTGCTGCATGAACAACATAACCACCTAACAACATCATCGATGCAAACAAGAATAAAAACTTTTTCATAATACAAATTTTATATGATTAATAATACAAGGTAAAATTATAATAATACAATTAAACATACAAATAAACACATAAAAATAAAAGTTCTTTTTATTATACTTTTGGTTATATATTAAAATATTTAAAATTTATTTATACAAATCAACCGAGAAGACCCTTCACAATAACATATCATCCACGCACACCAACAACAGTCATTTCTCACACACCCACACACTCACACAAAAAATAGCCCGGAAAATATTGACGACAAAGTGATAACCGATTCAAAAAAATTGGAAAGAAAATTGCAACGTAAAAACCATACGCATTCAACGCAACAAAACCGACTGATTTATTTTATTTCATTGCCATGACCACACATACTATGAAAAAACGAACCATTTATATCACTGCAGGTAGTATCATACTCTTACTGCTTGCTGGCATCATCAGCAAACAAATCATTGAAAATCGGATTGAACAAGCCTTAGTACGAGAGGTTGACCAACGTACTGCCGGTCTGTATCATCTGCAAGTTGAGCGTACAACGCTTGGTCTCATCAAACGATCCGTTACACTGGAAAAGATATGTTTAATAGCTGACACGACAAGATTGATCTCACAAGGAGAAAGCCACTTCATTTCACAAATAAACATTGCACAATTAACAGCGACAAAGATCGATTGGCACAAAAACTCTTCGGACCTAATGCTATCGTGTGATCAGTTCACGCTGCGAGATCCGATCATCCATATTTTTAGGAATGGGAAGGTTACTAAAATGCCTGACAGCCAAAATACAAATCCCATTCATGAGATAAATCCTAACGGAATTAGATCAGAAACAGAACACACAAACAATACAACCACGTCAAGTCAACAGTTGATCAATAAAAATCCCCGTAGCAACTCGCAGACAAGCACTCCTTCACAAATTGGCCTCTCTCGACAAACTTTTACACCAGCCAATGAAAGGGTCAAAATCGGGAACCTCATCTTAACTAATGGGGCTATTTACGAATACGAAACCGATGGAGAGAAGTCCAACCTCCATGTAACCAATGGCATTAGTTTCGAAACAGGAGCTATTGCTATCGATCTTACCTCAGACACTGCCAACACACATCTGAGCAGACGAAATCTGACAGCAAATATTGTCGGAATTCAGTACACGTTTCAAAATAAAGAGAATCAGCTTCGTCTCGACACCCTTTACCTCAACACCACAAAACGCTTCATACGAACAACAGGATTACAATTGATCCCTCAACTACCACAAAGTGACTACGCGGAATTAAGCCAAAATCACAGCGACTGGACCAAAATTCAAACTTCAACCACTATATGGACTGGTATTGATTTTACAGCATTCATGAAAGAGCGTAGTATCGTCATCGATACAATCACTATTCAACATGCAGAGATCAGCAGTTACAAAAACAGACAGATAGCTCAGTCTCAACGAGAAAAACAGCTGTTAAATCAAACACTCCGCCATCTGCCGATTGCCCTTGACATCCGTTGTCTCCAATTCGGGCCACTTGACGTCGTATATCAAGAGCTAACACCAGAAGGAGTACAACCCGGAAAATTAACGGTTACCAATTTGACAGGAGAGTGCCTCGGGTTAAGCAACCGACCCGCACAAAATCAATCATTCTTGACGATCCGATCAACAGGGAAACTGATGGGACTTGCCAACCTGCAAACAACCATCAATTTTTCCTTACAGGATACCAGTGAACAATTCACGGTCAATGGACAACTGGGTTCACTCGCCATGAATCAACTCAATACACTTACAGAGCCTTTAGCCAATCTATCGATCCAAAATGGACGAATTGACACGCTGATCTTTAACATTACAGGAAACAAACACAGTTCTGCGGTCGATTTGAAACTTTTGTACAATGGTTTAGAGATTGAATTAATCAAAGATCACGATGGCCAAATCAGACAACGCAGACTACTGTCAGAAGCCATTAACGATTGGGTTGTGTACTCCTCCAACCCACAATATGGCACAACCCGAATAGGAACAGGAACAGCCCTAAGAGACCCATACAAATCTCAATTCAACTATTTGTGGAAATCACTTTGGCCGGGTTTAAAATCGACGCTTATCAAGCATCGGGATCGAGACAAAACGCACAGGCAAGAGCGTTAGTCCCCCACGCGCCAAATTTTAACTCAATAGACATTATCATTACACCGAAGAGCTATCTTTTAATATCTATCTAAACTGTCCCATCTTTTGATAACATACTACCAAAACAACAGCGTCCACCCATCTGTATATGAGTGGACGCCGTTATTTATTAAAACTGCAATGCTCAAACGCTCAGCTTAACGTTCTTCGGTAGGCACTTACATCTGCAACGGAGAAGGTTGAGCAGTTTCAGCAGGTGCAACAGGTTGAAAAGCCTCGGTCGGTTCATTCGCACCGGGAGTAAACGTCGGTGTGATCACATCAGGGCGTTCGAGATAGGTATTGGAGACCAAACGACGGCCCACTTTTGAAATCAGCCACGGAGTATAGATTCCTACCGTAATCACCGTTAACAGCGCCTGACCATATACATAGAGGCAGTCGTAACCGATTCGGCCCTGATAGCCAAATGCACTCCCCTCTCCAGCCTCAGAGACCAAACGCATATTTCCGACGATATACCGATAGATCATCACACCAGCGATCGGAATGAAAAGTCCTGCTGTCAGAACAGACAAGACAATCTGAATAAACATAAACAGCATGGTCACCGGGATTGACACTTTCAGTACAATCCGAGAGTTGCCATAAGAGAAATCTATCATCCAACGATATACAAACGCACAATAGAGACCGTACAGCAGTAAAATAGCGACCAGACAGAGTGGAGCAATAATTGCAAACCCAGCACTTCCGCTACTCATGGCTACATATAATGTAAAATAGAATATTCCCAACAAGAATATATAAGGAATGAGCAGTACAAAAGTCATGATATAAAAGAGGGTTGCCCCCGCACCTTTAAAAGCAAACGGTTGATCACGATAAGTCGTTCCGGAAGCAAAGAAGCGAATAATTTTAGTCAGAAACCACGGATAATAAATACCCAGAGTTATGATGGTCAACAGGAAGCCCTTTACAACCAGACCAATATATTTTCCCAACTCATAGTGAGGCTGCAAAGACTCGCCTTTGAACGACAGGCCTTTTACACATTCAGTGATCAGAAAAAATCCCAATAACAAAGAGACCACAAAATAGATCAACTGCATCGTAACATACACGAGTGGAGCGTAATTGACAGGCGATTCCTCCACAGGCATCCCCGAAGCCATCATCATACGGTTCATCTCGTACATACTACCAAACCACATCGCTACCCCCATTACTGCCCACAAACAGATCAGATACCCGAGGCAAATTGCCAGGAGGCGTATTCCTTTCACTCGAAAATCAAAGAAACATTTCATATCGCTGTCAGATTGATTGAATATTGAAACGAATATACGACTATTTTTCGATCTATCGCAGGATAAAAATCGAAAATTTCGTACATTTGTCGTCCGAATTTAACATTGAAATCGTTATTATGAGCACGTTGGAACTGAGTGAACAGGAACAGATCCGCCGCAATTCTCTTGCCGAATTGCGAAAATTGGGCATCAATCCCTATCCCGCAGCCAAATATGAAGTGACGGCAACCACCGCACAGATCGCTGAGCAATACGATGTCGAAAAGGGTAACTTCCAGGATGTGGCAGTTGCCGGTCGTATCATGAGCCGCCGAATCATGGGCAGTGCCTCATTTTTTGAGTTGCAGGATCACACCGGTAAAATCCAGGTCTATATCAAACGCGACGATGTCTGCCGTGATGATCCCGAAGCTACCCTCTACAACAAAGTGTTCAAAAAATTGCTCGATATCGGAGATATCGTCGGTGTCAAAGGTTTCGTATTCGTCACCAAGACCGGCGAGCTCTCAATCCACTGCAAAGAGTTTACGCTGTTGAGCAAGTCGCTGCGTCCGCTGCCGATCGTTAAAGAGAAAGACGGCAAGGTGTACGACGCATTCAGCGATCCCGAACTGCGTTATCGTCAACGCTACGTGGATCTGATCGTCAATCCGCAGGTGAAGGATGTCTTCATCCAGCGCAGCAAAATTATCAACACCATGCGCCAGTTCTTCAATGAACGTGGCTATTTGGAGGTTGAGACTCCCATTCTGCAACCGATTCCTGGTGGCGCATCGGCTCGCCCATTCATCACGCACCACAACTCATTAGATATTGATCTATACCTACGTATTGCAACGGAGCTCTACCTCAAAAAATTGATCGTAGGTGGTTTTAATGGCGTATATGAATTGGGTAAGAACTTCCGCAACGAGGGTATGGACCGTACCCACAATCCGGAATTCACCTGCATGGAGATCTATGTGGCCTACAAGGATTACCGTTGGATGATGGAGTTCACCGAGCAGTTGCTCGAACGGATTTCGACCGAGGTAAACGGCACCACAGAACTGACCATCGACGGACATGCCATTTCGTTCAAAGCTCCGTTCCGCCGGCTGACCATGACTGACGCCATCCGCGAAAAAACCGGATACGACATCACCGGACAGAGCGAAGAGCAGTTGCGTGAAGCCTGCAAACGGCTGAACGTCGAGATTGACGACACGATGGGCAAAGGCAAGTTGATCGATGCCATCTTCGGCCAATACTGCGAAGGTGATCTTATCCAGCCAACCTTTATTTGCGACTACCCGATCGAGATGTCTCCGCTGTGTAAACGCCATCGTGATAATCAGGATCTGACCGAACGTTTCGAACTCTTTGTCAATGGCAAGGAGCTCTGCAACGCTTACTCTGAGCTGAACGATCCGATCGACCAATACGAACGCTTCCAGGAACAGCTGCGCCTCTCAGAGAAGGGTGACGACGAAGCGATGTTCATCGACATGGATTTTGTGCGTGCATTGGAATACGGCATGCCGACCTGCTCGGGTATGGGTATGGGTATCGACCGTCTGACCATGTTCATGACGGGCCAAACCACCATTCAAGATGTACTCTTCTTCCCGCAGATGCGTCCGGAGAAGGCTGTACAGAAGGATGATGAAGCTAAATTCGGGGCAGTAGGTGTACCGGCTGAATGGGTACCTGTTCTGCACAAAATGAGTCTGCTGACCGTAGAGGCCATGCGTAAAATTGCCCCGGGAAAACTGTTCAACGACCTGTGCGGCTTCAACAAAAAGAACAAACTCGGACTAAAAAATCCGACACTGGATGAAGTACGCAGCTGGATGAACGAATAAGACAAGACACAAACGAAAAATAAAACTTCATTAGAATAAAACTATGAGAAAGAAAATTGTTGCAGGAAACTGGAAGATGAACACCACTCCGGTAGAGGGTGTTGAACTGTTCAAAGGTATTGTTGCCAAGAAAGGCGAAGTTTGCTCATGCGTAAACTTCATCGTGGCACCTCCTTTCACTCACCTGTCTGAAATCGTAAAATTGTCTCGTGGCACCGGTATTGGTGTTGGTGCACAGAACTGCGCTGCTGAAGCCAAAGGTGCATACACCGGCGAGGTATCTGCAGAGATGATCGCTTCACTGGGCGTTGAATATGTAATTTTGGGCCACAGCGAGCGTCGTCAATATTATGGCGAAACCAGCGAGACCCTGAACAAAAAAATGGCTCAGGCTTATGCCAACAATTTGACTCCGATCTACTGCGTAGGTGAAAACCTCGAGGAGCGTGAGGCTGGCAAACACTTCGATGTAGTTCGTCAGCAAGTTGAAGAGGTTGTATTCAACCTGACTCCGGAACAGTTCAGCAAACTGATCATTGCTTACGAACCGGTATGGGCTATTGGTACCGGCAAAACCGCTACTGCAGACCAGGCACAAGAGATTCACGCATACATCCGCAAAGTATTGGCTGAGAAGTTCGGCGACGCTGCCAACGAGACCGTTATTCTGTACGGTGGTAGCTGCAAACCGGCTAACGCAGCTGAGATCTTCGCTAAAGAGGATGTTGACGGCGGTCTGATCGGCGGTGCTGCTTTGAAAGCTGATGATTTCATCGCTATCGGCAAAGGTTTTACAAAATAGTAAGCATATAGCTGGATTATAACTTTTCAGTTATAAACGGTTATAATCCCAAATACATCTCATTACAAAAAGAGTTCCGGATCATTCTGGAACTCTTTTTTTGTTATTGTCTGTTATTGGCAGCTATCGATCTATATTGCCCCTTCTCTTTACCATCCGAACGTCTGCAGATTAAAAAAACTGATTCGGCAACGCAAAAACACCTCGCACCTACCTTATCTCACTGCGCATCTGTCCTCAACCATTACTACCCGGTTTATTTGCTGATACTGTCGGT
>ERZ773258.1247-NODE-1247-length-21571-cov-3.479875_pt1 | contig 21571 bp, 17 predicted proteins | sample MGYA00511962_ERZ773258 | MGnify/ENA primary metagenome ERZ773258 (study PRJEB29015, sample SAMEA2737755) | human gut metagenome | biome: human gut; feature: human-associated habitat; material: faeces | place: China | collected 2012 ... | reverse complement strand
CAGCTGGGGAGAGAGGACGTCTCCTCCCACTACGGTATTCTTGTAAATCAGGAGCCCTGCCTGAACACCTGTCTCGCCGGTTGGATAATTGGTGATCTCATAGGTATAGCGCTTAACCCGCTTGCCGCAATACTCGGTGAGATCGAACCCTTGAGACGACTGAAGGTCCAGATACTGCCGGTAGGTTTCATCAAACTCCTCGGGCACGGCAAGTTCCTCAACAGCAATGGGGTCGGCGGATACCTGCCAGCCATAGCTTTCCAGATATGCCACCCGATCTTCATTGGTTTTTACGCCTTTTGGACTGACTGCAGTAGCAACAGCCGCTCCCTTGCCGCTCAAGACGTTTGCGCCCACGAGAGCTCCGCAGACGACTACGGCTGCCGCCGCCACGGCCAGAATTCTCCCCCGATGGAGTTTGGCGGTAAAAATAAACACAGCGCAACGCTCCCTTCACTTCCTAGTGGTAATTTCTATGTCTTTTCTGCTGTGAATATGATAAAATGAAGGAAAAAAGGACAAGGATGGGAGCCCTATGGAGCGATTGGACAGAATTTTGGCTGGGACGGGCCGGTGGTCCCGGCGGGAGATCGGCAGACTGGTAAAGGCAGGGCGGGTGTCAGTCGATGGAATGCCGGCCCGGGATCCCGATGAAAAGTACGATCCGTGGGCCAATTTTACGGTAGATGGAGAACCGGTGTCGGGCAGACGTCTGGTTTACCTGATGCTCCACAAACCGGCCGGGGTCATTTCGGCCACAGAGGATCCCAGAAAAAGGACCGTCCTGGATTTGCTGCCGGAGCATATGCGTCGGGCAGGGCTCTTTCCCGTGGGGCGGCTGGACAGGGACACAGAGGGGCTGCTCCTCCTTACCAATGATGGCCCTCTGGCACACCAGTTGCTCTCCCCCAAACAGCATGTGGACAAGACCTATTTCGTGCGGGCTGACAGCCCCTTTGATGAAGAGGATGAGGCGGCCTTTGCGTCAGGCCTGATACTGCGGGACGGCCTGAAGTGCCTACCGGCCCGGCTGGAACGGCTGGAGGCCTGTGATGAGGCGCTGGTGACCATTCAGGAGGGAAAGTACCACCAGATCAAGCGGATGGTGGCCTCGCGGCATAAGCAGGTAGTCTATTTGAAGCGTCTGACCATGGGTCCGCTGCATTTGGATCCGGCCTTGGAGAAAGGAGAATGGCGCCCTTTAACGCCGGAAGAGTTGGCTGCAATGGGGCTTTCGTAGTTTTTCGGCAATTTCCACAAAAAAATTTCATGAGCCTATTGAAAAAGGCGAAAAAACCCGTTATAATAATATCAATCTGTGTCCACTGCGTTTCCCCGCGGAGACAAAAGAATAGAGGAGGCAATCACAATGTCCAGCAGAATTTTTCAGAGCGTCGTCCTACAGATGAAAGACAGCACCGACAGGGCCATTGGCGTGATTGATTCTGAGGGAACGGTGGTGGCCTGTAACGATCTGACCTGTATTGGCGAGCGCTGGCCCGGCTGTGTGGATATCATCAACAGCTCGGACCGGGATACTGTACCCGTAGAGGGAAAGACCTTCAAGGCGCTGGCCGGCTGGAGCTCTCAGTTCGATTATGCCGCTTTCGTAAAGGGCGAGGACGAGCCTGCCCGTCAGATCTGCATTCTGGCTTCTGTGGCCCTCAACGGCGCCAAGACCTACTATGAGGAGAAGCACGATAAGGCCACCTTTGTCAAAAACATTATCTCCGACAACATCCTTTTGGGCGATATCTATGTTCGGGCCAAGGAGCTCCATTTTGTCTCCGAGGCGCCCAGGGCCGTCTTTTTGATTCGTCAGCTGGAGACCACGGATGTGGCCGCCATTGACGTTGTTCAAGGCCTTTTCCCTGATAAACAGGTGGACTTTGTTCTCTCCATCAGCGAGACTGACGTAGCGTTGATCAAGCAGCTCTCCGACGGCATGGAGAGCAAGGACCTTTATAAGATTGCAAAACAGATTGAGGAGGCCCTCTCTGAGGAACTCGGGGTTCGGGTGGTCATCGGCATCGGCACCATTGTGGGCCATATCCGGGAGCTGGCCCGTGCCTATAAGGAGGCACAGGTTGCGATTGATGTTGGCAAAGTGTTTGATACGGAGAAGTCCATCATCAACTATGAAAATCTGGGTATTGGACGGCTGATTTATCAGCTCCCCACCACTCTGTGTGAGATGTTCCTCCAGGAGGTCTTTAAAAAGAACCCCATTGACGCCCTGGATCAGGAGACATTGTTTACCATCAATAAGTTTTTTGAAAATAATTTGAACGTCTCGGAAACGGCCAGAAAGCTCTTCGTCCACCGCAATACCTTGGTGTACCGCCTGGAGAAGATCAAAAAGCTGACCGGGCTGGATCTGCGGGAATTCGACGATGCCATTACCTTCAAAGTTGCGCTGATGGTCAAAAAGTATCTGGTTTCCCGGGGCATTGACTCTTAAAATTTTACAACCGAATCGCCGAGAGGCGCCACCTATCCTGGCGCCTCTCACGCAGTTTTCGTAGATTTACATAATGAGGTAATTATGGTACGGTTGATTGATATACAAGAGGTATATGACAACGGCACTAAGGCGCTTAAGGGCGTCAGCCTTCGGATTGACGACGGGGAGTTTGTGTTCCTGGTGGGGCCTTCGGGCTCGGGTAAGTCCACCATTATCAAGCTGATGACAGCCGAAATCCCTCCGACGGAAGGACGGCTTATGGTAAACGGCTATAATTTAAATACCATCCGTCCCCACCAAGTGCCCTATATGCGCCGCACCCTGGGAGTCATTTTTCAGGATTTCCGCCTGATTGAGAAAAAGACGGTGTGGGACAATCTGGCTTTCGCTATGCGGGCCGTGGGGGCTTCTCCGCGGGAAATCCGCCGCCGCATTCCCTATGTGCTGGAGCTCGTGGGACTGGATCGGAAGGGAGAGCGCAAGCCGGACGAGCTCTCCGGCGGGGAACAGCAGCGGGTGGCCATTGCCCGGGCGCTTATCAACAACCCCAGCATGATCATTGCCGACGAGCCCACTGGGAATCTGGATCCCCAGCGCTCCCTGGAAATCATGATGCTGCTGGAAAAGATCAATGAGCTGGGCACCACAATGCTGGTTGTAACGCATGAGAGAGAACTGGTCAACCGCTTCTCCAAGCGGGTGGTAGCCATTGAGAACGGCAGAATCATCAGCGACGAGATGGGCGGGTATTACAGCGATGAGACGATTTGATTTTGGATATTTCCTGAAAGAGGGCTTCAACAGCATCTTTACCCACGGCCTGATGTCGTTTGCCGCGGTATGCATGATCATATGCTGCCTGCTGATTATGGGCTCTTTCTCTCTGGTAGCGGTCAATCTGAACCACATGCTGGGGGATCTGGAGCGGGAGAACATCATCCTGGCCTACGTGGATGAGAGCTTGGACGACGCTGCAGTGGCGGAGCTGAAGGATGTGCTGGAGGCCATTCCCAACGTGGATCGGGCTGAGTTCATGAGCCGGGAGGAGGCCATGGAGAAGTTCCGGGCAGACAAGGAGGAAAATGAGCTCCTGGAAGATCTGCCTGCCGAGGTTCTGAGGGACCGCTATCAGATTCACATCATTGATATTGAACAGATGGAATCCACCGTCCGGGCCGTGGAGAACACGCCGGGAGTGGCCAACTACCGGGCTGAACTGGAGATAGCCGAGGGCTTTGTTACGGTGCGCAATGTGGCGGGGGCGGTGGCTGTGATTCTGGTGGTTATTCTGCTGCTGGTCTCCCTGTTCATCATCTCCAATACCATTAAGCTGGCTACCTTTACCCGCAGAGAAGAGATCGCCATCATGAAGATGTGCGGCGCTACAAATGGGTTTGTCCGCTGGCCCTTTGTCTTTGAGGGAATGATTTTGGGGCTTTTTGGTGCGCTGGTGGCCTTTTTCCTCCAGTGGGGGCTTTATAACCTGACCGGTACAGCTATCGCCGGATCTGATACTCTTCAGTTGATTACCGTTCTTCCGTTCCAGCCTATGGCGCTGCGGCTCCTGGGGATCTTTGCCGGGACCGGTCTCGTGATTGGCGCAGGGGGCAGTGTGGTGGCAATCGGAAAGTTTCTCCAGGTCTAGGCCTTGCGTTGAAGCATGTCAGCAGGCCCATTCGAACGCGGGTCAGTGCAATGCTCCCTCTGCGGTCCGGATTCCTGCGGAGAAACGCTTGCCGCCGACTCAAAGCCCTGGCTGTTGGTATATGTATCATAGACCTACTCACGTCAAGAGGAGAACAGAAGCATGGCACAAAAGCAGAAAAAGGGCGCAAAGGCGCCCAGACCTAAAAAGAAAAAAGCTGATATGCGGCGTGTCCTTGTGGGCACGGTAGCGATTGCACTGGTGTTGGTCTTCCTTCTGCCCATTTTGGCTCAGATTGCGGGCGGGGCGGGGGCGGTGACGCAGAGTGAGATAGATGCCCTGATCGCCGATCAGAAGGCGTCCCAGCAGCGTCAGGAGGAGCTGGAAAGCCAGCTTGCCGCCATTGAGGACGAACAGGCCGCCGCCGCCCAGAAGGTCAGCCTGCTGGGGCAGCAGCTTACTGCTATCGATCAGGAGCTGAACAATATTACAGAGCAGATCGCTCTCTACGACCAGCAGATTGCAGAAAAGGAAGCTGAGCGAGTGGAGGCCGTGGCGCGGGAAGAGGAGCAGTATGAGCTCTTCTGCCAAAGGGTGAGGAGCATGGAGGAGGACGGTAATGTCTCCTACTGGTCCTGCCTGTTTGGAGCTGCGGATTTTGCCGATCTGCTGGATCGGCTTACCATTGTCAACGACGTGATGGACTATGACAATGCCGTTATGGATCAGCTGGTGGCGACCCGCCAGGAGATCGAGCAGCTCAAGGCCGACCTGGAGAGCGCACGGGCCGAGCAGGAGGGCAAGCGGCAGGAGGAACAGGCCAAGCGGGATGAGCAGGCTGCCAAGGTGAAGGAGGCGCAGTCGCTGCTCAACGAGATTAAGGCGGATGCGGCCAAAGTGAACGAGCTGCTGGATCAGGAGCATGAGGCCGAGGCCAAGGTGGATGCCGAGATCCGGCGCAAGCAGCAGCAACTGGAGGCGGAGCGCAGGGCGCAGAATATTACCATTGATTCGGAGAGCAGCTACCTGTGGCCTCTTGCAGGGTACTATAGGCTGACTTCCGCCTTTGGCTACCGGATTCACCCCATTACCGGCAAGCCGCACAGCCACACTGGCACGGATATACCGGCCCCCTATGGGACCTCCATCAAGGCGTGCAAGAGCGGGCAGGTTGTGACATCGGCATATCACTACTCCTACGGCAACTATGTGGTGATCGACCACGGGAACGGGAACTCCACTCTGTATGCCCACATGAGTTCCCGCTCTGTGAGCGAGGGTCAGATGATATCCCAGGGGCAGGAGGTGGGCAAGGTGGGCAGTACCGGATCCTCCACTGGCAACCATCTCCACTTGGAGATTCGGGAGAATTACACCCGGATTGACCCTGAGAGCAAGTTTACCAGCCTGACCTTTGACCGGGCTTATAACCGCTGATTGTGCGCTGAGAGGGGCGGGAGGCGAGATTTCGCCCCCGCCCCTTTTCACTCTGACGGCGGTAGGGCCGGCGCAGTCTGACGCTTGTTTGTATTGATTTTCCTGAGAAAGGATGCTGTTCATGAGAACCAAACGTTTTTCCCGCCTGCAGATGATTGCCGCAGTTGCCGTCACTGCGGCCGCCGTTTTGGCCGCTGCGGCGCTGGCGGTATGGATTGTGATTGGCCCACAGGGACTGACCCTGCTGGAGGGACTGGCGCTGATTAACACTCGATTTGTAGGGGAATACAATGCTGCCGAGGTGACTGACGCCGCCATGGCAGGCATGGTGGAGGGGCTGAACGACCGTTGGTCCTATTATCTGGATGCCGAGGGCTACGCGGCGCAAAACCTGCGCCGCACCAACAAATATGTAGGGGTAGGGATCACGGTCTCCTACGAGCGGGAAGAGGGCCTCCTGATTAAAGAGGTGACTGCCGGAGGCCCGGCGGAGGCTGCGGATATCCAGCCCGGAGAGATAATTGTCTCCGTGGACGGTACCTCACTGGCCGGAGAGGCTCGGTACAGCGGGGCGGATCTGATTCAGGGAGAGGAGGGAACAGAGGTTGTCCTTACCCTCCTGGGTGAGAGAGGGATCGAGCGAACCGTTACAGTAGAACGCAAGAGCCTGGACAGCGATCCGGTATCCTATGAGATGCTGGAAGGGAATGTCGGATATATAAAACTCTCCAATTTTTATGATCGCAGCGCGCAGCGGCTGGAGGAGGCGGTGACCGACCTCCAGAGCCAGGGAGCAGAAGCGCTGATTTTCGATATGCGGGACAACGGCGGCGGCTACCTGGAGCAACTCACCGATATGCTGGACTTTCTTCTGCCTGAGGGCCCCATTTTTATCAGCCGGGACCGGGCGGGCCACGAGTCCGTCACCGAGTCAGACGCCGCCTGTGTAGATCTGCCAATGGCAGTACTGGTCAACGAAAATACGTACTCCGCCGCTGAATTTTTTGCAGCGGAGCTCCAGGAGAGAGAGGTGGCGGTTATCGTAGGAACTCCGACCAGCGGCAAAGGATACTCTCAGCAGACATTTCCCCTTCCTGGCGGTGGGGCCATGTCCATTTCCACCGCCGCCTACTTTACCGGAAACGGGACTTCCCTGATTGGCACTGGGCTCACCCTTGACCGGGAGGTAGAACTGGACGGGGAGGGAGACACCCAGCTGGAGGCAGCCTTGGAACTGCTTCAGGACAGATGAGACTGGAGAAAATGCGGAAATTCTTTCCGCCAGGTATGTTTTGGAGGAACATCTGATTCATCTCATAAACGCGCATAGAGAAGGGGATGGGGCATTGCCGTTTCGGCGATGCCCCATCCCCTTTAGACAGAGCCACTCAGGCCTGCAAGACTGAATACGCTATTTTGCGGCAGCTGCCTTTTGGCGGCCGGCCAGCAGCATTCCCGCCGTCAGAGCGGTGAAGGGAGCTACCGTAACCAGACCGAAAGAACCGACAACTGTGTGTATAATTTCGGATGCAACATACTTATAGTTTAGGATATTCCAGATGGGAGTGCCCTGGGCCATAAAGACCATCAGCAGCGCCACATATCCCCCGGAGTAGGCCAGCAGGAGCGTGGTGGTCATGGTGCCCATGGCAGCCCGGCCCACATTCATGCCGGAGCGTACAGCCTCCCACTTGCCGATACCGGGCTTTTTCTCCACCACTTCGTTGACCGCTGAGCAGATGTCTACCGCCAGATCCATAACCGCGCCGGAAGAGCCGATAAAAATAGAGGACATAAAGATTCTGGTCAGATTCAAATCCTGATACCCACTGTAGAGCAGACTTTCCGAGTAGGACATGACTGCCCCATGGATTTGAAAGAGGTCGGTAAAGAGGATTCCAAGCACACAGGTGACCAGTACTCCCAGAAAGGCCCCTGAGACAGCGGCGGCACAGCGCCTGTCGAAACCGTAGACCAAGGCGATGATAAGCAAAGTCAGGATTAGGGTGACCGCCAGGCCTGTGAAAATGGGGTTGTGGCCTTTTAAATAGAGCGGAACCAGGACTTTCCACAGCATGAGTACAGTCAGCACAAAAGAAGCGATGGCCCGTATCCCTGTTCTTCCGGCAAAAAAGATGAGAAAGGCGGCGAAGAGGACAGCCAGAACGGCCTCTTTGGTCAGCCGGTAGTGATCCATCATATTAATGGAGAGAATTTCATCGCCCTGATAGCTGATGACCACCAGGGCCTTATCTCCTGGGGCGAAGATCTTGTCTTGCTCCAGAGAACCATTGAGCAGGTTATAGCCCTCGGTAATCTGCCCCTTGAAGCGTCCGCCCAGCAGTTCCAGTGTGCAGGTCTGTTCTCCGGAGCGGACGAGGCCGGTGTCCACAATAGCGGAGTTGTCGGCGGCCAGCACCCGTGCGGCGCAGCGGTCGGTTCCCTGATAGTTGACGGCGCCTTCATACCCTGTGGGGAGAAAAAGAAGGGCCACGATGAGCAGCAAGCATACCACTACTGGGGCGTAATAGCGGCGCTTGGCGCTGTCGCGGAGAAGGTTCATATGTCAGACTCCTTGCTATTTATGATCAAATTGTGCAGGCGCATGCCAGAGGGGGCGGACAAGTTGAAAGGGCGGCAGCGCGCCGCCCTTCCAACCGTCTGTTTTAAGTACAGGAGAAGTGGGTTACTTTACTTTGAGCATCTCGGCCAGTTTGGCGTAAATCTCGGTGTTGTCATAGTAGCCGTTGAAAGCTTCGGCGCCGGCGCCGTCAGCCAGCACAGCAACGGGGAGGCCGGTGTGGCTGTAGGAGGTGAAGGAAATGCCGGACTTGTTGTTGATGATGTGAGTGAGGGTGACAGACAGGGGCTCGTAGGTGCCGTAGAGGACATACTCCTCCTGCTCGTATTTGCTGGAGACGGTGCCGTTTATGCTCTTTTCATAAGCGGCGCGGAGCTGCTGCAGCTCGTAATCGGTGAGGACCAGCTTGTCGCCGGCCTCTCCCTTGGTTTTCAGGCCGAAGAGCTTCTCGACGTCCTTTAGCACATCTTCAAAAGAGGTCTTATTCTCCTTGTAGGAGGCCACATAATCACTGTCGTATTTGGCATAGGAAATCTTCTGACTCTCCAGCAGATCCAGATAAGTGTCGTAATCGGTGCCGGCAAAGCCGATGGTCAGACCGCCGGTCTCGTGGTCGCCGGTAACCAGAATCAGGGTCTCGTCGGCGTGCTCCTTGGCAAAGTCAATGGCCACCTGTACGGCGTCGGCGAGAGCCTGAGTGTCATGGATGGTGGAGGCGGCGTCATTGGCGTGGCAGGCCCAGTCAATCTTGCCGCCCTCGCACATCATGAAGAAGCCCTTGTTATTGTCCAGCACTTCAATGCCCTTTTCCACATAGTCGGCCAGGGACCACATGTCGTCGGTGCGGTCAAGCTCATAGGCCATGGCGTCGCTGTCGGCCAAGTGCTCGTCAATGATGATGACCTTGTCATCCTTGGCGGTGATCTTCTCAGCTTCGGCCTGGGTCATAGCGACGGTGTAGCCGGCCTTCTTGGCACGCGCATAGAGATTTTCGGAGGGCTTTTCCTTATCCTGTCCGTCAGGCTTGAGGAGGCCGCCCCCTGCGAAGTAGTCGAAATCAGAGGCAATCAGCTCCAGACCGATATCATAGTAGCTGGAGCGGCTGGCCTGGTGGGCATAGAAAGCGGCAGGAGTGGCGTGATTCAGGTTGACGCTGGTAACGACACCGATCTCCCAGCCCTTTTGCTCCTTCAGTTTCTCGGCAATGGTCTCATAGGCAACCGTTCCGGTCTCATCCACATTGATAGAGCCGGAGTAGGTCTTATATCCGGTGGCAATGGACGTGGCGGTGGAGGCGGAGTCGGGGGCAAAGCTGTTGGAGTCGTAGGTAACGGCAGAGCCGGCAGCTTCAAAATTCATGAAGTTTAAGTACTCGGGACCGTCCAGAGTAGCCCCCTGGTTATCATCCAGGCTGGGCTGAGCCTGCCGGTAGTCCTCGTCCTTCAGAGCGCCCAGATAGTCGGAAGTGGACTGGATCTGAGGATAGCTCATTCCGTCGCCAATGAAGAGGAAGACGTACTTGGGGGCCTTTGCGGCAGAGGTGCTGGGGCTGGCGGCAAGGGTCTGAACTTCGGGAGCGGGGGCGGGGGTGACTTCGGGCGTGGCGGCAGTACCGCCGCAGGCGGCCAGGGTTCCGATTAGGGAGACTGCAGCCAGAGACACAGCTAAGGGTCGCTTCAGATTCATAACAATTCCTCCGTGATTCCGATCACATGTTTTTATCGCTTCACACGACAGGACTATCATAGCGGATGGAGGAGCGCTGCCGCTATCACAGGGGGGTAAAGAAATGAAAAGGCGGAGTAAGGAAATGTAAAATTCTGAACAGGTGGTGGATACACCGGAGCATGAATGCATGTTGCCGCGCATATGCTTTCGGCGAGGTGAGGACATGGTTGGCTGGTTTGCCTTTTCGGGTGTGCGGCGGTTCACCCTGGAGCGGACAGTGCTGCTGGGGATGCCCCTGCTGCGGCTCAATGTCCCGGCGCCCCGGAACGAGCGCGCAGCCATCCGCCGTGCAGTCCGGGGGGCGCAGCTGCTGGGGCGGGCAGGGTGCCGACGGGTACTGGTCCCGGCCGGGTTTCCGTATTGGGAACAGTTGAGGGAGCGTGGGCTGCGGGGCGTAGACCCGGAACCCATGGTTCAGGCCCTGGCCGTCCCCCTGGCGCTGGCCGATTTATCGCGCCGGGGTATAGAACCAAGTAAGGCGGCGGTCGCGCTGCAGGGGGAACGGGTAAACCGGGCTTTTTTTGAGGCGGCGCAGATGCTCTGTCCCCGAGTACGGCTTCTGAGCATTGCGGCACCGAATGGGGGGGAGGACCTGCGGCGCTTTCTGCGGGAGGAATTCGGCGCTGCAGCATTGGAGGCGGAAGCACTGACGCCTGACTGCACCCTGCTCTTTTCCCCAAGCCATACGGAGGAAGCAACCAGGACAGGGGAGCAGCCGCTCCATTTGTATGGCTGGGAGCCGCGGTTGAATGGACTGGCTGTCCGCTCCAAGGAGGAGGCGGTGCCAGAGGGGCTGGAGCCTCTGCCGGTCTTGGCGCTGCTGTGGGAGGAGGGACGTATTTCTACAGATGAGTTGGAAATTTTTGCCGATAATCGAAGAGGAAATTGACTTGACAGCGGGGGATAAACTACATATAATATCTAGATAATGTAGTATTCTGACCATTTTTTGAATGCAGCGGACTTTGATAGCCCAATTCTTAAAGAATATAGATCAGCAAATAAGGAAAGGTGTGCGCGGCGACATGGCCAAAGAATTTAAATTGAGCGCAGAGCGTCTGGAAGAGCTCAAGCAGGAGCTTAACTATCTGAAGACAGTTCGTGAGAAAGAGGTAGCCGACCAGATTAAAGAGGCGCGCTCCTTTGGAGACCTGTCAGAGAACAGTGAATACGATGAGGCTAAAAACGAGCAGGGCAAGCTCTACTCCCGGATTGCCGAGGTAGAGAACATTCTGCAGAACTGCGTCGTGATTGAGGACGAGCATGAGCATGACGGAACCTCTGTTCGCCTGGGCAGCAGGATTAAGGTGCTGGACCTGGAGTTTGAAGAGGAGGAGAGCTACCAGGTAGTGGGCTCTCAGGAGGCCGACCCCATGAACGGACGCATCTCCGAGGACTCGCCTTTCGGCAAGGCTCTGCTGGGCAAGGCTGTGGGCGAAGAGGTCATGGTGGAGGCGCCGGCGGGAATTCTGCACTACAGGGTGCTGGATATTCAAAAATAAGAAAAGAGGCTGGCAGCCTGACCTGAGCGATCGCAGATTTCAGATTGTTTTATGATTTTCCAAAAGATAAAAGGATGGAGATAGAGATGGCAGAAGAGAAGAATGTGCCCCAGGAGGAGCAGTCCCTGTCCGAACTGCTGCAGATTCGCCGCAATAAGCTCAAGGAACTCCAGGACGCGGGCGAGGATCCCTTTCAGCTTACTAAGTACCACGTAAGCCACCGCTCCGCCGCCATCGTCGGCGGCTTTGAGGAGATGGAGGGACAGACGGTCTCGGTGGCCGGACGCATCATGTCCAAGCGGGGGATGGGGAAGGCAGTGTTCTGCGATCTCCAGGACAACGACGGCAAAATTCAGCTCTACGTCCGGATTGACGAGATGGGTGAGGACGCCTTTGCCAAGTTTAAGAAGCTCGACATCGGCGATATCGTAGGTGTAGAGGGCGAGGTCTTCCGAACCAAGCGGGGGGAGATCTCGGTTAAAGCCCACAGAGTAACTCTTCTGTCAAAGTCTCTGTTGCCTCTGCCGGAAAAGTTCCACGGGCTGACCGATAAGGAGACCCGCTACCGCCAGCGCTACGTGGATCTCATCATGAATCCTGAGGTGCGCCGTACCTTTGCAATCCGTACGGCCTTTATTAAGCATGTGCGTGCGTTCCTGGACGACCGCGGCTATATGGAGGTAGAGACCCCCGTTCTCAATACCATCTCTGGCGGCGCTACAGCGCGTCCCTTCATTACCCATCATAACACGCTGGATATTGACATGTACATGCGCATTGCTACCGAGCTGCCGCTGAAGCGTTTGGTGGTTGGAGGCTTCGAGCGGGTATATGAGATTGGGCGTATCTTCCGCAACGAGGGCATGGATCCCAGGCACAACCCTGAGTTTACCACGGTGGAGCTCTATCAGGCCTACGCCGATTTCCACGATATGATGGATATTGCCGAGGGGGTTCTATCCACGGCGGCCAAGGAGATCTTAGGCAGTTATCAGGTGGAGTGGATGGGACAGCAGATCGATCTGACCCCTGGCTGGCCCCGGCTGACCATGGCCGAGGCGGTGAAGCAGTATGTGGGAATCGACTTTATGGCTATCACTGACGATGTGGAGGCCGTGGCGGCCGCCAAATCTAAGGGAATTGATATGGACGGTGTGGAGCAGACCTGGGGACGGGCGCTTTACGAGTGTTTTGACCAGCGGGTGGAAGAGCATCTGATCCAGCCGACCTTTATTACCATGTATCCCGTGGAGGTCTCACCGCTGACCAAGCGTTCCCCCGCCGATCCCCGACTTACTGAACGCTTTGAGTTCTTTATCAATCACTCCGAGTTCGGCAACGCTTTCTCTGAGCTCAACGACCCCATCGATCAGCGTGGCCGGTTCGAGCATGAGATCGCCCTCCGGGAGGCGGGAGACGACGAGGCTGGTATGATGGACGAGGATTTCATTACCGCCCTGGAGTATGGGTTGCCGCCCACCGGGGGAATGGGCATCGGTATTGACCGCTGCGTGATGCTGCTGACCAACTCCGATTCTATCCGGGACGTGATTTTGTTCCCCACCATGAAGCCTTTGGATTAAAGCAAAACGGCATACCGGAGGAACAGGTTTCCTTCGGTATGCTTTTCTGCGTTCAGAACATCCCCGTACTGCGAGGCTCAAGGCGGAGAATTTTGTCAAGGGGAGGCCCTTTTGTGTTGAAACGCATTGCCCTCTGGCTGAGGGATCACCTGATCAAAAGCAAAAGCCTGAATGCCACCCGCATTGTGGCGGGGTCCTTTGCCGTCATTATCCTGGTAGGCGCGCTGCTGCTGACGCTGCCCATTGCCTCTCGGGACGGACAGAGTGCAGGTTTTTTCACCGCCCTCTTTACCGCCACATCCTCCACCTGCGTAACCGGACTTATTTTGGTGGACACCGCCGTCCAGTGGTCCTTTTTCGGTCAGGCGGTTATTCTGTGTATGATCCAATTGGGCGGTCTGGGATTTATGACGGTTATCACGCTGATATCCTTTGCGCTCCACCGTCGTATCGGACTCTCGGAGCGGTTGGTAATGGTGTCCACCTTCAATCTCAATGATCTGGACGGTGTGGTACGGGTGGTGCGCCACGCCCTCATCGGTACTTTCTTTCTGGAGGCGGCCGGGGCTGTTCTCTTATGTTTTGTTTTGGTGCCCGATTTTGGAATTTCAGGAATCTGGCATGCGGTGTTCCACGCCGTCTCTTCTTTCTGCAACGCAGGCTTTGATCTGCTGGGCCTGAAGTTCGGGGCGTTCAGCAGTCTGATCCCCTATCAGGACAATCCACTGGTGCTGGGCGTTACTGCAGCGCTTATCGTCATCGGCGGCTTGGGCTTTTTCGTCTGGGAGGATCTGGTGGACAAGCGGAACTGGCGGGATCTCTCAGTCTACAGCAAGATGGTTCTCATTATTACAGCAATACTCCTGCTCTTCGGGACATTCTTCTTCTTCGCGGAGGAATTCAAAAATCCGGACACCCTGGGCAATATGCCGCTTTGGCAGAAGTGGATGAACGCCGGCTTCCAATCGGTGACTCTCCGCACTGCGGGATTTGACGCCATCGGGCAGGGCGGGCTTGCCGACAGCAGCAAGGCGGTCTCTATTCTGCTGATGCTGATTGGAGGCTCTTCCGGTTCGACCGCCGGCGGCGTGAAGACGGTGACGGTGGGCGTTCTGCTGCTGGCCCTCCGATCCGGCCTTGCAGGACGGGAACAGGTTACATTCCGAAAGCGGGCTATCCCCTATCCCCGGGTTCTGAACGCTATGACGCTGGTGCTGGTTATCCTCCTCCTCTTCCTGGCTGCATCTATGGTCATTTCCACAGTGGATAACCTGCCCTATCTGGACTGCGCCTTTGAGGTGGCCTCTGCCATGGGAACAGTGGGCGTTACCGCCGGTATTACCACCGTCCTGTCGCCCTTTTCCCAGAGCCTGTTGATTGCCCTGATGTATATGGGGCGGGTGGGGATCCTCTCCTTCTCCATCGCCTTTATTACCCGAACCCGCTATCCTGCGAAGATCAAATACCCTGAGATGAATATTATGATTGGATGATGCCGGAGGAGACGATGATTTATCCGGCAGGCCGCTGCATGATGCTGCGGCCCTGGATACCTGTCCGTCTTCACCTTGTAAAAAGGGGCTGTGCGTATTGACGGGCAGAGACAGAAGGCCCGGTGTGAGATCATAATTCCCATTGGATGCGCGACGCGGTGCGCAAAGTATGGAGGCAGCAAGTTTATGAAAACCTTTGTAGTCATTGGCCTGGGACGGTTCGGTGTCGCTGTGGCCACGGAATTATCGGCCCTGGGGCACGAGGTGTTGGCGCTGGATGGCGCGGAGGAGAATGTCCAAAAGGTAGCCGACACAGTGACCCATGCCGTCACCGGCGACGCCCGGGATCCGGCCGTCCTCCGGGCGCTGGGGGTACGCAACTACGACTGCGCCATTGTGGCTGTAGGAGATGATGTGGGGAATTCTGCCCTGATTACCCTCAACTTAAAGGATCTTGGGGTCAAGCAGGTGATCTGCAAGGCACAGAGCCATGTCCACCGCAAGGTGCTGGAGAAGATCGGCGCTGACCGCGTCCTCTTCCCCGAGCACGAGATGGGGGTCAAGCTGGCGCAGGGGCTGTCCAGCTCCAATGTGCTGAATTTTATTGAACTCTCCGAGGATTACGGCATTGTGGAGACAGCCATTCCCGGAGTGTGGAGGAACAAGACGATTAGAGAGCTGGACGTGCGGGCAAAGTACCATATCAATATCATTGCCGTGCGCAAGGGCAAGGAGGGGGAGCTCAACATTGCCCCCGGCGCCGACTATGTGCTGGAGAGCGGTGATGTGGTGGTAACCCTGGGGCGGAACGAGGACATCAACCGCCTTCAGGACCTGTAGCGGGGGCGGTATGGAGCGTATTACCAGCCGAAAAAATCCCCTGTGCAGCCACATCCGAAAACTGAACGCCTCCAAATCGTATCGCCGGGAAACGGGGGCGTTTACAGTGGAGGGGCCCAAGCTCCTGGACGAGGCTCTCTCCCACGGGGCCGCTGTTCGTACAGTGCTGTGCGTTGAGGGCGGACAGACGACTGGCCCGTCGCTTCCCGATGGGGTTCGCCAGGTGGCGGTCTCCCGCGAGCTGCTGAAAGGCCTCTCTGATACGGAGACTCCACAGGGTGTGCTGGCCGAGTGCGCACTGCCGGATCTTGCGCCGCCGGACAGGCTGCCCGCCGGACGCTACCTGGTACTGGATGGAGTGCAGGATCCAGGCAATGTAGGCACGATCTGGCGCACCGCCGACGCCTTTGGGGCCGACGGCATACTCCTCCTTCCCGGCTGTGCCGACCCCTTTGCGCCCAAGACCGTCCGGGCCACGATGGGGGCCTGTTTCCGGCTCCCGCTGTGGGAGGTCGCTGTGGAGGAGCTGCGTCCCCTGCTGGGGGAAATTCCGCTCTATGCTGCCGCCCTGGGGGCAGACACCGAAGACGTCCGTTCAGCCAATTTGCGCTGCGCCGCCGTTGTCATTGGAAGCGAGGGGCGGGGCGTGTCGGCGGGCGTGCTGTCCCTGTGCGGCAGGACGCTGAAAATCCCCATGCGGCCGCGCTGTGAATCGCTGAATGCAGCTGCAGCTGCGGCCGTGGTCCTCTGGGAGGGCTGGCGCTGACCTGCTGAAGGCGCATGCGGCGGTCAGTCCGGAGAGAGGAATGCAGAGAGGAGGTCCCGCCTTGGCGGCGCTGAAATATTGGTTGTGGCTCACCACCCGTCGGGGCTTCCGGCCGGTGGACTGCTTCCGGCTTATCAAGCACTTTGGCTCACCGGAGGGGGCCTATTTTGCGGACCCCGCAGAGTATGAGCTGCTGGAGCTGAATGACCAGCGCCGCGGGGCCCTCCTGGATAAATCGATGGATACGGCGGAGAGCATCCTGGCGGACTGTGACCGGCTGGGGGTGGAAATCCTGACGCTGCAGGACGCCTGCTATCCCGAGCGGCTGCGCCAGATCTTCGACCCGCCCTGCGTCCTCTATGTGAGGGGCCGGCTTCCCGCCTTTGATGAGGAGGCGGCAGTGGGCGTAGTCGGAGCCAGAAGATGCACCCCCTATGGAGTGGAGCTGGCCGGCCGCCTGGGGCTGGAGCTCTCCCGCAGCGGCGCCCTGGTGGTGTCAGGTATCGCCCAGGGCATTGACTCTGCCGCTCTCAAGGGGGCCCTTCACGGCGGCGGAGCACCCGTCTCCGTGCTGGGCAACGGGGTGGACGTGTGTTATCCGCTGGAGAACCGCGGGCTCTATGCCGACGTAGCTGCCGCCGGGGCTCTGGTGAGCGAATTTCCGCCCGGAACCGGATCCGAGGGCTGGCATTTTCCCGTGCGGAACCGGATTCTCAGCGGTCTGTGCCTGGGCGTGGTGGCGGTGGAGGCCGCCGCTGAGCGCAGCGGGACGCTTGTCACAGCGCGGCTGGCCCTGGATCAGAACCGGGATGTCTTTGCCTTTCCCGGCCCGGCGACAGCCCCCATGAGCGCGGGTACCAACCGCCTCATCCAGCGGGGGGAGGCCAAGCTGGTTTTGTCGGCCCGGGATGTGCTGTGCGAGTATGAAGCACTCTTTCCGGGCAGGCTCAAACGGCCCGATTATCTGCCGGAGGAGGCGGTTCAGGCCCGCCTGAGCGAACCTGTGTCTGTACAGAGAGAGGGAGAGAAGCCCGAATCCAAGGTTGACAAGACCGCAAATCGGGCATATATTACTCTGGCTGAGTGCCGGGAGCGCTTCACCGACGACGAACGGGATATCCTGTTCGCTCTGGCCTGCGGGCCGCTCCGGCCCGACGACCTGGTGGAGCAGACTCAAATCCCAGCCCGGCGGGTTCTCTCGGCGCTCACGATGCTCCAGGTTCAGGGGGCGGTGACTGAGGAGCCGGGCAGACAATTTTCTGCAGTGCTGCAGATAAGGGAGAAATAGGGCTTGAGTGCCCTTTCTGATAAATTGTAAGGAACCTTGGAGGTCATAACGTGGCGAAGACAAATCTGGTTATCGTGGAGTCCCCGGCCAAGGCGAAGACCATTACCAAATATCTGGGCCCCGGCTATCAGGTCAAGGCGTCCATGGGGCACGTGCGGGACCTGCCCAAGAGTAAGCTGGGCGTGGATGTGGATCACGATTTTACCCCGCAATACCAGCCCATCAAGGGCAAGGAAGAGGTCATCGAAGACCTGCAGAAGGCGGCCAAGAAGAGCGACAAGGTGTTCCTCGCCACCGACCCGGATCGCGAGGGAGAGGCCATTTCCTGGCACCTGAAGGAGCTGCTGAACCTTCCGGATGAGAAGACCTACCGGGTCACCTTCAACGAGATCACCAAGAAGGTGGTCAACGAGTCCATTGCCGCACCCAGGGCCATCGATCAGAACTTGGTAGACGCCCAGCAGGCCCGGCGTATCCTGGACCGCATCGTAGGCTATCAGCTCTCTCCGCTGTTGTGGAAGAAGATCCGCCGGGGGCTGTCTGCAGGGCGGGTTCAGTCGGTGGCCACCCGGCTGGTAGCCGAGCGGGAGGCTGAAATTAAGGCCTTTATCCCGGAGGAGTACTGGTCCCTGGAGGTCAGCCTGGATCGCATCGCCCCCAATGCGGGCGGCTTCAAGGCCGCCTTTTACGGGCGGGAGAAGAAAACAGAGCTGCACAGCGAGGCGGAGGTGGGCGAGGTGCTCAGCGCCGTCCGCGGCGCTCCCTGGTCTGTGGCCGGGGTCAAGCGGCAGGACAAGCAGCGCAACCCCGCGCCGCCCTTCATTACCTCCACCCTCCAGCAGGAGGCCAGCCGCAAGCTGAACATGACGCCCCGGCGTACCATGTCCATCGCCCAGCAGCTCTATGAGGGCGTTGACATCCAGGGCGAGGGCACCGTGGGCCTCATCACCTATATGCGTACCGACTCCCTGCGCCTCTCCGACGAGGCTACCGCTGCCGCCCGGGAGTTTATCCACGCACGGTACGGACAGGACTACTACCCCGGCAAACCGAGAGTGTTCAAAACCAAGTCGGGCGCCCAGGACGCACACGAGGCCATCCGCCCGTCTGATGTGCGCCTTACGCCCGAGGATATCAAAAAGGATCTGACCGCTGAACAGTACCGTCTGTATAAGTTGATCTGGAGCCGCTTCCTGGCCTGTCAGATGTCCTCTGCGGTCTACGACAGCGTCACCATCGACGTGGAGAGCGCGGGCTACACCTTCCGGGCCAACCACTCCTCCCTGAAGTTTTCCGGTTATACCGCCGTCTATGTGGAGGGGAAAGACGAAGACGAGGAGGCCCCTCAGTCTCCGCTGCCCGACCTGAGAGAGGGGGAGCCCCTGGCTCTGAAGAGTGCCGATCCCCAGCAGCATTTCACCCAGCCCCCGGCCCGGTACACGGAGGCCACTCTCATCAAGGCGCTGGAGGAGAAGGGGATTGGCCGTCCCTCCACCTATGCCCCCACCATTTCCACCATTCTGGACCGGGAATATGTGGTCAAAGAGGGCAAGTACCTGCGTACCACTCCTCTGGGCGAGGTGGTCAACGACCTGATGAAGGAAAAATTCCCCGACATTGTGGACACCGCCTTTACGGCCAACATGGAGGAACAGCTGGATCAGGTGGAGGAGGGACGGGAGAACTGGAAGAGCCTTCTGGACAGTTTCTACGGCGGCTTTGAAAAGGAGCTGAAAAAGGCCGAGGAGGACACCGAGCGCATCAAGGTTCCCGACGAGGTCTCCGATGTGATCTGCCCCCTGTGCGGACGGAATCTGGTCTATAAATCAGGCCGCTTCGGCCGCTTTCTGGCCTGCCCGGGGTGGCCCGACTGCCCCCACACTCAGCCTATTGTCATTGAGATGCCGGGCAAATGTCCCAAGTGCGGCGGGAAGATCCTCAAAAAGACCTCGAAGCGGGGGTACGCCTATTACGGCTGTGAGAACAACACCAATAAGGATGAGAGCAAGAAGTGTGACTTCATGACCTGGGACGTACCCGTAAAGGACAACTGCCCTGTGTGCGGCCACACCATGTTTAAAAAGTCGGGCCGGGGCTTTAAAAAGCCCTTCTGTATCAATCCTGAGTGCTCCAATTTCCTCCCTGAAGACCAGAGGGGCTACCGGAAGAAGACCGCCGCAGAGTCCCCAGCTGAGGGCGCGCCTCCCGAGGAGGAGAAACCTGCCGCCAAGAAGGCGGCAAAGAAAACCGCGGCGGGCAAAAAGCCGGCAGCTGCCAAAAAGACCGCGACGGCCAAGAAGACTGCTGCCAAAAAGACGGCGGCCAAAAAGGATGCCGAAGCCTGACTGCTTGCAAAATTTACACGGAGTAACCTGAGGGGGACGCCGCTGTCCACCCTGGTTCGGCTTCCCCCGGGGGAAGGGGTCAAGGGCAAAGCCCTTGACCGATAGGGCTGCCGCCCATGAAAACCTTTTCGCGGGAGGAATCTGTTATGGAACAAGAGAGAAAGCTGCGCACAAATCTGGACACCGATTTCCTGAAGCTTGTGGCCATCCTGGCCATGCTGCTGGACCACGTGGGAAGCGTATTTTTCCCCCAATATGCCGTGTTCCGCTGGATTGGCCGCTTGGCCTTTCCGCTGTTCTGCTACTGCATGACAGTGGGGCTGCTCTACACCCGCAGCATCAAGCGCTACCTGATCCGGCTGGGCATTTTCGCCCTGGTCTCCCAGCCCTTCTGGATTGTGGCGTTCAATCCGGGGGACTTTTTGGGGAACCTGACCAACTGGAATATCTTTTTTACGCTGTTTCTCAGCCTGCTGGCCGTCTGGGGTGTGCACACGCGCAGATGGTGGCTGTTTATTCTGGGTGTCGTGCTGTTGGCCTTTGGAAACTTTGACTATAACTACAACGGCGTCATTTTCATGCTGATTTTTTATCTCTGCCGGAACAGGCCGGCCCTGGGGGCGATCCTCTTTGCTCTGACTTGGGTTCCGGCCCTGTGGGGCGGTGATCCGGCTGACCCCAGGAGCCTGATGGTGGCGGGGCATGCCGTGGACTGGACCGTATTCGGCGTGTGCGCCCTGCCGCTGATCTATGCGCGGACCAGAACCGGTATCCGGATTCCCAAATGGTTTTTCTACGGGTTCTATCCCGCCCATCTGGCGATGATTGCCCTGGTGCGCTGGGGAATGGGGATATGATCTGAAAAGCCGTAGAGCCAGACCCAGCCTGAGGTCTCTGATGAAGGCGGCCTCCATCTCTAACGGTACAAGGGCGGCCTCCGCAGGAGACAGGAGGTCTTCCGCTCCCCTTCGGGGCGCGTACTATAAAAGAACCGAAAAGAGGCATCTATGGAATCTGTTATCGTTATCGGTGCGGGCCTGGCCGGGGCGGAGGCCGCATGGCAGCTGGCCCGGCGAGGCATTCCGGTGGAGCTCCGGGAGATGAAGCCTGCCAAAATGACCCCCGCCCACCATACCGCCTACTTTGGAGAGCTGGTGTGCTCCAACTCGCTGCGCTCCAATCAGTTGGAGAATGCGGTTGGCCTTCTCAAGGAAGAGCTGCGCCGCATGGGCTCCCTCGTCATGGCCTGCGCCGATGCCCATCGGGTGGAGGCGGGAGGAGCCTTGGCGGTGGATCGCCATGCCTTTTCCGCGGCGATTACCGAGCACATCAAATCCCATTCCCTGATCACCGTAGTAGAGGGGGAGGTGACCGAGCTGCCTTCCGAAGACCAGGTTATTGTAGCCAGCGGGCCCCTGACCTCCGACGCCCTGGCAAATTCCATCGCCCGCTTTTTCCCCGAGAGCCGATATCTTAACTTTTTTGACGCCGCCGCTCCCCTGGTTACCTTTGAGAGTGTGGATATGGACAGCGCCTTTTTTGCCTCCAGATATGACAAGGGGACGCCGGACTATATCAATTGTCCCCTGAGCGAGGAGGAATACGCCGCCTTCTGGCGCGAGCTGTGCGCCGCCCAGGAGGCTGAGGTCCACGGCTTTGAGGACAAGCAGGTCTTTGAGGGCTGTATGCCCGTGGAGGTCATGGCCCGGCGGGGCGTGGACACCCTGCGGTACGGCCCGCTCAAGCCACGGGGGCTGAGGGACCCGAGGACCGGGAGGGAGCCCTATGCCGTGGTGCAACTGCGCAAGGACAACGCCGAGGGATCCATCTATAACCTGGTGGGCTTCCAGACCCACCTGAAGTGGCCTGAACAGCGGCGGGTGTTCTCCATGATTCCTG
>ERZ773258.1244-NODE-1244-length-21583-cov-3.931531_pt1 | contig 21583 bp, 24 predicted proteins | sample MGYA00511962_ERZ773258 | MGnify/ENA primary metagenome ERZ773258 (study PRJEB29015, sample SAMEA2737755) | human gut metagenome | biome: human gut; feature: human-associated habitat; material: faeces | place: China | collected 2012 ... | reverse complement strand
GATCGCCCGCCTGATTCTGTAAAAGGGAGAGAGGGTAGGGCATTCGCTCATATCGCCCTCGTTCGGCATGGGCGCCTGATTCTTTCGATCATTTTCTTCGGAAAAACCCTCCGAAAGCGGCTTCGGCTCGCTGTTTTTTCGTATATTTGATACAGTCTGAAGTTATTTATTTGACTGTAAATAGATTAACAAGAATTCGCGTGAGGTGTGGGCAACGGATAAGAAATTAGTAAGCCTCTGTGGAACACCATGTTTCTCACGCTTTCAAATAACTCTCTTACTGGGTACAAAGGTAACATTTATTCCGGAAAAAGCAGTCTGTTTCAGTCGGAAATCCATCTAAAATCTTATCATTTCATGTTCTGTGGAGTAGAATACGGTTACTCGCCATAGAGAGACCGTAGTTTCCATAGCCACAGGCAAAGGTAGTCCGTGTTCTTGTCGGACATTGCAAGGTCAAGCCCTTCGGGTTTCGGGGAAAATCATCCTCGCCCGGAGGGCTTGCGGTATTTTCCCTCGAAAACCTTGCATGTCCTGAACACGACCTTTTAAGCCTGCGACTATGGGAACTCCGGCCCCATAAGCCGGACTAACTAAAAAAATAAGATTATGCAGACCGACAACATTGCAAAAAGAACAAACACTCCCGACCTGCTTTCCGGCATCTTAAGCGTACAAGTAAGAAACGAGGACAAGATTACGGAACGTGACCGTATCTATTGTCAGAGCCAGCAAGATTTGCTCTACAAGACGCTCGACCAGATCGACCGATGGTATGCCCTCTTCAAAGAGGACGCGGAACAGTACAAAGAAAAATTCAAGTTCAAATACGAGGAGAACGGCAAAACCACGTACAAAAACTATCATGTGTATAATCACTACGATGACGAAAGCTATTCCCACAACGAGTTCAAACCGTTCGACATCATCAACGATCTGGTGGATAAGAACTGCAATGCCAATGCAAATTTCGCCAACCGCATCATTTCCTATTTTAACAAGACCTATAACGTGTCCGTACCTGTTCCGAAGATTGACGAGAAGACACTGCACATGGGATTCCGTCCCGTCTATGAAACCTATGTGGATATGGTCATAGAACATCTTGGCGGCAAAAGTTTCCGTGAAACTGCGGAAGAGGAACTGCTCAAACGTTTTTTGCAAACGGTCACGCCTTCCTGTTGGAGCAAGGCCAAGCCCGAACTGAAGAAAGACAAAATCATATTCCCTGACATCGTTCGCTGGGATAATATTCATCTTGAATATCACCAAGAGTACGAGTTTGAATATGGCACAAAACAAAAGGTGGATACCTTCTGCGAGGGCATTGCTTTCGGTACGGATGACGTCTTATGTGGAGGTATCGGAATGATTATCGGCTTATGTGACAGGAATGTCGATATAACCGGATGGTACGACCTCACGACCACCCATGCCGAGCAGATTAAGTTCTACAAGAACGGTCGTATAGACGTCAAATTCAAGGACAGCATAGCTGCCCGGAACTGTTTCGACCGTCTTCGATTGGGCGAAATCAAACTGAGAAACGAGAACTGACCATGAGAGACCAGCCACAGCCACCCCGTAAGGAAGTCCTTGCGGGGTGTTTTTCGTCTTACCAACAATCATCAAAGATATGTATGCAATCATTCCCCAACAGATACCGCAAGACAAGCGGGCTGAAGTCAACGAGAAGATCCTGTTTGCCATAAACTCCGGCAAGGACCTGATTCCCGCGGAGAGCATATACAACTGCTATACCGGCGTCGGCGGGCTGCATAACCTCAGGCAATCAGACTTTGCCAGCTATCACGAGTATGCCCGGGCCAAGAAAGAGTTCGAGCTGGGACAGTTCTTCACCCCTCACGAGATATGCTGGGAGATGGTCGATGTATTGTCGCCAACTTCCTCGGAAATGGTTCTTGATATGTGCTGCGGCATGGGCAACTTCTTCAACCACCTGCCCAACCGGCACAACACCTACGGTTTCGATATCGATGGCAAGGCTGTCGCCGTTGCACGGTATCTCTATCCGGACGCACATATCGAGAAGTGCGACATACAGCAATACCGTCCGGAGCAACGTTTCGACATCATCATCGGCAACCCGCCGTTCAACCTGAAGTTCGACTTCCGGCTGTCACAGGAGTATTACATGGATAAGGCCTATGACCTGCTCAATCCGGCGGGCATCCTGATGATTGTCGTCCCGTCTTCGTTCATGCAGAGCGAGTTCTGGGAGAAACGCAGGATAACGGACATCAACGATAAGTTTTCCTTTATCGGGCAATGCGGGCTCGCACCCCATGCTTTCACATCCGTCGGCGTGGATAACTTCAACACGAAGGTCATGGTATTCCTGCGGCATTCCCGGCATATAGGGATGCAGCCCTACAATGCCGACGAGTTTGTCACGAGGGAGGAACTGAAAGAGCGCGTCATGCAAGCCCGTGAGATGAAGCATCGGTTGCGTTTTGACCTGATGCGTGAAACCAGCCGGATAGACAAGGAAGAGCTGGAGCAGTTTGAGTACAAGCTCGCCAAATATATGTACGAGTTGAAAGCCCACGCAAGTCTGAACAGGCATATCGACAAGGCGACGGCTCTTGTCACGAAATTCCGCAACCAAAAGCCGCCCGAAAATGCCACCAACGAGCAGGTCAAGGAGTGGGAACACAAGAAGCTGACGACTGCCAAAGTGCTTGCCGTCATCCGCAAGTACATCACAACACAGAATGTCGTGCCCCGGAAGGAAATCGCGCTGGTCAAGACCTCATACGGTTTCAAACTGAAAGCCTATGCGCCACGTCTGCTGGATAAGGTGGAACACAAGGCGGCCGGCATCAACAGCCTGATACTGGAGCGGACAGCATTGCCGGAACCGGAATTTCTTACCGAAGCCAACATCAGACAACTGAAAGCCGCTCGCAAATTCATCGCACGTAAACAGCGGCAGTATGACATACAGAACCGGGAATTTCCCGATATGCAGCCCGACCCCAAACCGGCGGAGTATCTGGACAACGCGACATTCGTCAATAAGGACTACGAAACCTGCCAATTCACCCACCTGCAAAAACATGACCTCAATCTTGTCCTGCAAAAGAGGTACGCCCTTCTTAACTGGCAACAAGGTTCCGGCAAGACCGCCGCCGCATACCACCGGGCCAAATACCTGCTTAAATTCCGCAAAGTGCGCAATGTCGTCATACTGGCTCCCGCCATCGCCATCAACATGACCTGGGACGCTTTCCTGAAAACCAATAAGGAACAATACCGTGTGATCCGTACCTCCAAAGACCTCGAAGATGTGCCGGAGGGCATCTTCCTGATTGTTTCCACCTCCATGCTCGGCAAACTGAAACGGGGGCTTGCCCGGTTCATAAAGCTCCGCAACCGTAAGCTGTGCCTTGTTTTCGACGAGTCGGACGAAATCACCAACCCCAACTCACAACGGACGAAATATGTCCTCTGCCTCTTTCGCAGGCTGAAATACAAGCTGCTCGACACGGGAACCACTACACGCAACAACATATCGGAACTGTACAGCCAATTCGAGTTGCTGTATAACAACTCAGTGAACATGATATGCCGGTGTGACCGTATCTATCGCGAGAACAAGGAGCGTGAAATAGAATCGGAAAGCAATTCTTATTATGGAGAACCATTTCCTGCCTTTCGGGGACATGTGCTGTTTAAGGCCTGCCACTGCCCCGGCAAGGCGTCCGTGTTCGGTATCGAGAAGCAGAACCAGGATGTGTATAACAAGGACGAATTGTTCTCACTTATTGCCAGGACAATCATCACGCGCAAGTTCAAGGACTTCGCCGGCGAGAAATACAAGGTCAGGATGCACACCGTTACCCCGTCGGACGGCGAGCACGAGGTGTACCGTGTCATCATCGAGGAGTTCTGCCGTATCTGCGAACTTTATTATAACAGCACCGGCGACACCCGCAAGGAAGCCGGTCTGCGGCTGATGCGCCAAATCAAGCTGCTGATAAAAGCCTGCTCGGTCCCGCATCTGATAGAGGGTTATTCGGGAGACCCCTATCCGGGCAAGACGAGATACATCCACAAACTGGTCAGGAAAATTCCGGGTAAGGTGGCCATCGGCTGCACCTCCATCGCCGCTTTCGACCTCTACCGCCAATACTTTGAGGAACATTTCCCCGAACGGCCGCTATTCATTGTCCGGGGGGACGTATCGTTCAGGAAACGGCAGGAAATCGTGAGCCGTTTCGATGCCACAATAAACGGCGTGCTGATATGCACCCAGCAGAGCCTGAGCAGTTCCGTAAACATCCCTTCCTGCAACGATGTCATTCTCGAATCGCTCCAATGGAACATACCGCGTATGGAGCAATACTACTTCCGTTTCATACGGCTGGATTCCCGTGACACGAAGAACGTGCATTTCATTACTTACGAGGATTCCGTGGAACAGAACCTCATGGCACTGGTGCTGACCAAGGAGCGGCTGAACGAGTTTATCAAGAGCGGCGAGGTCAAGGAGCAGTCCGAGATATTCGACGAGTTCGACATTACGATGTCCGTTATCGACAGCCTGCTCATACGCACGCAGGACAGCGAGGGCAAGATACATATCAGCTGGGGCAGCCAACGCATAGCAAACCGACCATGAAAACGAATCCGCATATATATCCGGCATCCGTCCTCCCCGAAGGCAATGCCGGATTTTTCGTACCTGACAGCAGGAAGGAAATAACCATGTCAAATCCGCAGAGCCCACTCCCACAGGCAAAGGTAACTCCGTGTTCTTGTCGGCTGTGCAAGGTCGGGCCGCAAGCGGTTTTGCGGAAAATCATCCTCGCTGCGCTCCGGTATTTTCCGCAAAAACCCTGCACCGCCGGAACTTTTGAAGCCTGTGGAAGTGAACCCTGCGGATTCATCATCCATAATCATAAAAATAAGAACCATGAATCTGAATGAAGCAGAAATAGCAGTAACGACAAAACGGCTGGTAACGGCCAATCCGAAGAAAAGCTACCGGATGGAACTGGCAGACTATTGCGACATAGATGAGTTCCACCATGCCTGTGCCACCCGTTTCCCGGAAGAAGCCGAGCCCGAATACCGTTACACGGATTGGGAGAACATTCCGGAATACATGGTCAGCAGCGAATGGCTATGCCCGAACTTTTTCGAGGTACGGGACGCAATGGAACGGCTGGACGAGTTTCAGCAGGACTGTTTCGAGCAGTGGTGCGGACATTACGGCTACAACCTGGCGACGGAAGATCCGCACCTGCTCGTTTCCTACTTTCAGGACAGCCCCCATGCTCGGTTGGTTGTGTGGGAGGAGGAAGAACCCGATGTGGAGGAGGACAACCTGGTCTATCAGGGTATCTCTTCCTACTATTCATTCGTGACGAGTTACCCGTATGAGGTATTTGACGACAATTACGACTAACACATACAATTATGAATATGAATTTCATAGGACCGATATTCCCGATAGACCCTTGTGCGCCGAGGGCGTTTATCGAAATCATGAACATCATTCTGATGTCGGCCAACATCATGGAGGTAAACAGGCGACTGATAGAGAGAAACGTCCACCCGCATTACAGGTCGCTCTCCGGTTATTTCCGGTGGTCGTTCCGCAATGACCGTTTCACGCTGTGGCAGAGGGCGGAGTACAACTCGGATGTCTGTTTCGGACACAAGATAATGGAAATACACTTCGTGGCTCTCGTGTGCGAAGACCGCGTAAAGGCAAATACCATAAGCAATTAACCAGTAATAACTCAAAAACAACCGAATCATGAACACTTCATTAGAAATCATCCGTTCGGCAGGAACGGACCACCTGTGCTACCGGGTGGAGAAAGATACATTCGTGGCAGTCCATAACCAGATGCTTTCTTTCACGGAAATGGAAGACGAGTTTGAAATCGTTCCGACTGACAAATCCTATCGGGACAAGCTCTACATCTATCAGGGGCAGGCTGTACGGCTGGTTCCGCAAATCTATCACAACGGCTGGCTCGCTCTCTGTCTGGAACTGGCCGATACGGAAGAGCCTTACACGATTCTGACGGTCAATCTGGAAGAGATGGATGCCATCGGACTGCCCGACAAGGCTTTCATCGACATCAACAACAATCCCGACGCGATGGAGTTTCTGGTTTTGAACAACCTTGCTACCGATACCGGCTACCGGAGAGGCAGCGGATGGGTGGAGTACCCGATGGTACACGTCAATCTGCCGCTTGTCTTCCAGCATTGTCCGGAATCGTTCAATCGCATCAATATCTACGTATAATGTTTCCGATAAATAAACCGAATGTCTAATCGTGGGAGTCCGTCGGAGGCTCCCGCATTCATTTTTATGCCTTATGAAAACAGATTTCAGCGAACAAGTAGAAAAACTCCGCAAGGAGATTACAGCCGCCATAAAAGCGGTATTGGAGAAATATGGGAAAACGGAAATGGAGTTTCCCGATACAGTGGACGCTGTGTACGTGATATGGTTCGACCATGACGGCGATCCCTATGAGTGCCTGGTGCGCAGGATACAATTCTTTGGGGAGGACCTCCATCTTGTTGTGGAAAACAAACATTCCCATGACTTGTACGAAATTGACGGTCCTTTTGAACTCGGGGCACGTTGCATCAACTGGCTGGACGAGATACTCCGGACAACCGTGCAACTTTTATCCGATTCAAATACAAAAACTAAATAAAAATAATGATGGAAACAATAATCATTGACAGGATATGCACCTCTTGCAGGTGTGATAAAGAGACGGCACGGGAATACCTCGATGCCGAAGTAAGAAACCTGCGTGAATTATGTAACGCGAACGATTTGCGGGAAGGCGATTTGGAATCGGCATGCGACAACCTCGGCATCGAACAGGACTTCCTGCCTTTTTTCTGCGAATCACTCATTTATTAATGGTCATCAATTAAAAATCAACATTATGGGATACTTTCAGAATATAAACAGCCTTGCGGAACTGAAGAAAAGTTACCGCGTACTGGCATTGCAGAACCATCCCGACAAGGGTGGCAGTACGGAGACCATGCAGCAGATCAATCTCGAATTTGAAAGATTGTACGCCAAATGGAAGGATGATACGACCGTATCGGTCGCCGCATCCGGTTATGAAAATGACTATGCCGGCGCATCAGCCAACGAGTACACGGAATACGTCTATAACGAATACCGTTGGAAAGGCAGGAACTACAACGGACAGATGCGCGGGGAAATTGTGGAGATTATCCGCAAATGGCTCAAGGAGACCTATCCGCGGTATAAATTCTCCGTCACGCAGAACGGTTACCGTTCCATCAACATCTATCTGATTAAAGCGGATTTCGAGGCTTTCACGAAAGAGTCCGGTCTTATCTATAAAGATATCAACCATTATCACATTGGAACAGACCGGACCATTACGGAACGGGCACGCGAGGTCATGCTCAACGTCTGTGATTTTACCATGTCGTACAACTACGACAACAGCGACGTCATGACCGACTACTTCGATACCAATTTCTATCTGACACTGGGCATCGGACGGTATGACAAGCCCTATCAGACGGAACTGCCGAAGCTGCAAACCAAAGATAAACTGCCTGAGGTTTTCAAGCATCCCGAAGGAGCCGCCCACAAGGCCATACGTCAGGCACTCGGCAAAGCCCGCTTCGACTTTATCCAAAGCCGGGCAAATGCCGGGAAACTGATTCTCGGTGAAGACACCTACGGGTCGAAAGGCGAGCATTACTTCTGGCCCAAGCAATATTCCAGTGCCAAGACCGCACAAAAGCGGATTGACAAACTCACCGAAGCGGGTATGCGATGCCGGATGACCGGTTATAACGGAGGATGTATCGAATTTCTCGGTTATACCTCCGAAACGGAAGCAAGGCTGGAACAGGAACGTCAGGAATATATTGTTGCACATCGGCAATGGCAAACCAAACGATTACCAACCAATTAAACTTAAGAATATGGAACCTAAAAGTTTGAACAAATGGTGGACACAACAACCTGATGAATTAAAACAGGCATTCACACTCTTTCCTGACGAACGCTGGGAAGAGGCAGGTCTGTCCCTGAAAATTGATGTCCGCAATTATTGTTGCCTGAAAAAAGACAGGCTGTTGCCCGAAGAAAAGGATCGATCAATGCTTATTGAGATAGTTTGTGAATTGGCAGATATGGAATTATGTCGGACAAACAAAAAGACACTCGATGAAATGTGTAATGCGGACGGGGTATTTCTGGAAGAATATCAAGACCAATTCAACCAAATATACGACAGACTGGAAAGGAGCATATTGGATTATATGAATGAATAATAACAGATATAATTATGAAGGCAAAAGTATTCAAGTACAAGTTTGACGGGAATACCACCGTCGTTGCTCCTTATATGGAGTTGGAGCCGTATGCAGAGAATGTTTATCTCTCATTATCTACAAAAAACGAATATGGAAATGTAAGCGAAGACATATTCCATGTTGTCTGTAAGATAGAAAATGTATTTTTCTCTTGTGGTCAATATTCGCGCCGATTTCTTGACAAGGAGGAACGTAAAGAAATAACTGCCGCTTATTGTAAAAATTGGATAACAAATATACTTCAAGATTTAGAAAAAGGAGTTCATATTTCTCTTCTTTCTATCCGTGTGTTTGAAGCTCTTGGGCTTGATACTGCACCTTTATTGCAAGCCCGTGAAGCGTACTTAAAAAGACAGGAACAAAAACGTCTGGAACGGAAGGCTAAAGAAGAAGAGGAAGATCGATTAAAGGAAAAGAAATGGCAACAGCAACTTGACGATTACAAGCAGAATTTTCTAAATGGAGAGCGAATAGCGGCAAACGTTTTTCTTGAAATAGCCAAACAGGATGGTTTTGAAATCCATATCCGTACCAAAGGCACATTCAACAAATCCGTAAACGGTCTTACAAAATCGGGAACGATCTATTTTAGAAAGTATAAAGGTAAACGGACTCCGGATTTTACCGGTTGTCAGCGTGCCATTGCAGACTATCTCAAGTTACTTGCATTAAAGCAATCTTGAAATTATGGCACAAGAAAGAATTGACGACTGGTGGGAATATGCCAAGGATCTGGCAAAAGCCGAGCGGGAATTACAGATCGAACGCTGGGTGTATATCTCCATCAAGTATAAGGATGAAGCCGGACGGAAGTGCCGGCTTCATTTATTTCATTAGAATACTTACAATATACTTCCATTCTTCTCCAGACAATTTTGAACGTGTTGGTTTTAAGGAATCCCAATCATTTAATGATAGCGAATTAATTATATTACGCAATTTTGTAAATGAGTAATCTGAGATAGAGCCTGTAATTATTTGCGATAAGGATAATGACAAAGAACGTGGTATTCCCAACATCCTCATAGCTAAAGCTGGATTATTATCTACACCATAATAAACATAAGATGGAATGTATGAATCTTTCATTTCATCCTCATTTCCTTTTACTATACCTTCAAGTGCGCTTAATCCCCACGATGCTTTAAATCGCAACTGATTCATATATGAAACAAATTGAGTTAGGCGTTTATCCGCATCATTGTCTATAAAATGGGGATGGATTGAGGATATGGCATTTATTTTATCCCCTTTAACCCAACGTATTATCATTTTTGCAACCAATTCTGGATTAAATGGTGCTGTCGTATCATCAGTTCCAAGTCCCGTTTCTCTTAATTCTGAAATAGCTTTAATCTTCTCTGTTAAGTTTTCAGCATTTCTTCGATTAAACATTACATTTACATTCCATGTGTCTAAGTCTGCAATAGCCGGATTTGTTGCTTTTTGATGCATAATCTTTAAAACAGATGGAACGGAAAAACCTGTCTTATCTGCATATTTCAAAACCCCAATATTATTTGCATATCGTGCTTGGATTGTTAAATATATCTGTTTACATAAATCTATGAATTTGTTCCTTTGCTGTTCATTATCCAACATAAAATATACCAATGAATCTTTAAAAAGGTCATCAATATCTACAGCAAGCTCGTTATTGGAAACATTTAAAAGATGTACGAAATATTGAAATATAGGGCTGAATGCATCTGTATATTCAGCCATTAATATTTCGATTCCCCTTTCTTTTATTAATGTCTCAAGTATATATTCTCTATCAAGAAACAGCTTCGCTAAGACACTTGTTAATTCTTCTGCACCTTTGCTAAGAATAGCTTTGCCTGTTTCTGCATTTGTATGAGTGTTAAATGGTAAGATTATCTTTCCAAAATCATCTACCATAGTTCGTCCAGATCTACCTGCTATATTCCAAAAATCATTAGCTGATAACAAATTATGTTGGCCACGTTGATATGTATCAAAATAAACAGAAGATACGGGAAAATTAACACCTTCAGCAATGGTTGTAGTTGCACATACATAGTTAATTAATCCTTGGCGAATAAGATGTTCTGTTAGTAATTTAGTTTCATCCGATAAGCCTGCATGATGAACAGCAACTCCCTTTCCTAAAAATTTAGAAAATGATGTTGAGCATCCCAATTCTTCATCAATATATTTTTGGACTAAATGAATTTCATCACTATTAATATTATTGCCAATCCAACTATAGATTTTTTCTGCTACATTGTTAGCCGAACCTTTACCTTTGCAAAGTATAAGTTCCGTTTTCCCTTTCGAGGAAAAATGACGACATGAAAATTCTAATATTCTATCTTTAGGAGTTTTTGATACAAGTTGATATGGATTTTTTATTACTTGCTCATTCTCCTGATATAGATCGAAACTGTAAGCAGATGGTAGTAAATTGAATGTAGCTTTGGTTTTAGTTACTTTTAATCCAATAACTATTTTTTCAGAAGGTCTCCAATCTACATTAATAATGTTACCTCCTCCAAGCCAGTCTTTCAGTGCCTCTGTATTGCCAGGTAGGAACGGCGATAAAAGCATATATTTAGCATTGGGCCTCTCTCGTCGTAACATAGCAATAAGTAATTCCAGTCGTGCTCCTCGTTCTCCGTTTTCAATAGTATGAGCCTCATCTATGATAAATAGCGAAACGTCTTCAACGGAAGGATGAGAACGGCGAATTAATAAATCTAATTTTTCTGGCGTTGAAACTATAACATCAACGTCATCTGCAATCAAGAAATCGGCCTCAGTCGGATCTATTTCACTTGCAGAAGATGTTCGTTCAACATTGAAGCCTATTGCGGATAAGTCTTTACGTAAATCAAAATATACCTGATTAACTAATGCTCTGGATGGCACGACGTATACAACCTTAGCGTCTTTTCGTAAAGATTTTGTCAAAACAATATTAAATTCTGCCAACATAGTCTTACCGGCACTTGTTGGCATTTGTACTATTGAAGCATTTGCATAGACATCAAATAAATTTTGCTGCATAGCCTGTCTTTGCGATGGTAAAAGTTCCAATATATTATGAGAACTTTTGAACTCGCAAAGTTTTTTTATTTGATCTTGAAAGGCTGTCCCATTCCAAATGGAATGCCGTATTAAAGATTGCAAGTCTTTGTTAATTATAGAGATAAAATCTCTTAAACGAACATCCGAAGGTATTAGGTCCAATGCAATGTCAATATGTTGTCTCACAACATTATCAATACGCTTCTTATAATTATATCCGTTGATTAGATATTCTGCTGTTTCTGTTAAAGCTTTTGAGGTATGATATAACCCAACCAATATAAGAGCTTCTTCTTTTTGTGTTTGAACATCGAATTGGTTCAAATATTGATCTTCAAATTTTACTTGTTCCTTTTGCAGATTAGATATTTCGGATATGGCCCTACGAATATCTTCAAACCCATCACTTTTACGAATTAAGAAAAAAAGAGCTTTAAAAATACCAGCCAAAACACGTTGACTCCAAGATGATTCGACATCTTCGAAGTCAACAAATTGTTTTAAATCAAGACGGGCTGAGATAGTTTTATCTAAAATAAGAGCAAGACTTGATAAATAAAAATAATATATTAACGAAACATTATCCAATTCATAGCCCATTATTTTATCAAAAATTTCTCTATCTTCATTCTCTTTTATATGGATGTTTTTTAATAATTTATAAGCATATTCAGCCCATTTGGGGTTAGTGTTTTCATGAAATGAAAGTCCTATAAGTAAAAATGCAAGGCGACAAGATAATTCAATTTCAGACGAAGTGAAATTTGAATTGTTTATACATATTGATTGAAGATGATATGTTTGATTACTCTTTTGTAAGAGTATATTAATATCATCATCATTTAGAATCTGCTGTATGTAGTCCATGCCATTCATTGTACCATCTCTTTGACTTTTTGATAAAACAAATCGACTGTTTCATCAATAGTTTTTTCAGTAAATGAAAAAATGGCAAAATCAACCAAACCAGGCTTAAATTCGTGCGCTAAAGATTGCATCTTCCCAAAATCTTTTGCTTCATTCACGCAACCGGAGTCTCGAACAAGACCGCAACCATAGGTAATGTCATATTTATCGACATTACCAACTTTCATATTGATTACAACACCTGCAATAACATAAAAATGTTCTGTTGAAGATAATCTACGCAAGTAATCCGTCAAACGTTGTAAAACTATACCTGTATCGTCATGATGGTTCTTTTGAGACTTATAAATCGAGTCCTCGTGAACATCTACTACATGTGGAGGATTTTCTTTCTGTGAGGATACTTTAGCTTCTCCAATCAGAATATTAACTTTATCTCCTTCAGTCCTATATCCTATAGCATCAAAACCTCGACCCGGCAAATCCAACCTTTCTCGATATGATATATTTTTTATTGGAATTAAAAATCTCCTATTTTCTTCTATTTTCTCTTCAAAATAATAGGTCGTTAATAATTCTCCCAGATCACTTCTATATATATCTTTAAAAGCTAATGGTCTTTTACCTTCTTCTCGGGCAAAATCTGTTGCGATAGAATTCTGTTTGATTATTTTAAATAGAGCCTCTAAGTTGAAATCGCATCCGATTGATTCTGCTTGTTGTAACAATTCAGCATTAATGCCACTAAAAACCTCTGACCGTTGTTTAATATAACGGTCTGCAAATTTGTCTATGAATCTATCAAAGACTCGTATGTCAATTTTATCAAAGTGGTTCATTTGAGGCATCTATTTAATATGCAAAGATATGAATTTATTTTGTGATGCCCCAATTTCCGAGAAGGTAATCTCTTTTAAATACTAAATTCTTTATTATTAATAGGGAGGCTAAAAAGTCAGAATGACTCTCTGAGAATTGAATATTTGGAAACCAGGTCGAGATTGACCTCACCGAAAATAAGAAAAAGGGGCTTTACTAATACTTTAGTCAGCCCCTTAATAATTTAATGTATATACAACAATTCAAACTCTTTCTTCCGTCGTCGCTCGATGCTCGGCACCACCTTTCCCTTATAGCATCGGAACGAGATATACTCCTCGTAGATATCCCTGTTGCCGGATTCTAATTTTTGGATCAGCCTGCTTTTCGGTATCTTCCCATACCCGACCAACCGATAATATCCAACATTATAGGCCAACGTTGCGACGAGCAGGGCATCTTTTCCGAAGCGGCTGCACATCTTATGCAGTTTCCTCAAATCGGCTCTCAACAGGGAATCAGCCTGCGCTTCCGTCATATCGGCCGTCAGTTTCTCGTGGGGAAGAATCTTGTGGCCGTACCCCACATAAGGCAGATGGTTTCCGTGCCAGCCTTCCGCTTCCTTGATACAGGCCACCGCCTTGTTGAACAGCCCGGCATCCGGCGGGGAAATCCCGGTCTGGGCAAACAGCTCGGGAACAAAGGAAAAGGCCAAAAGCCAAAGGGCAAACAGTTTGCTTCTCATAAGGCAGTTTTGTCTTAAAGACCGGTTTCCATTGTCAGCGGAGTGAAAGAGGGTTCATCCGGCGAATCGGGCGGGAAGCGAACAGGTGTCGTATCGATCTGCATGGCCGGCAGGTCTTTACTCTTTTCCGTTACTTCGGCCTCCTCTTCCTCTTCATTTTCATTGTTGAAGGAGAAAGAGAGCAATGCCACCTGCCCTGCATTGTCCTCGAAATAGATGTCGATGGTCTGCTGGTCCGTACATCCGGAGGTGTAATAGAGGCGGAACACCTCACGGTCCAACGGGTAACGGTCATTGGGTAGCAGTTTCATGCCGTTATCCAGAAGCAGCGAGCCTTTCCCGTCCGGCTGAAAATAGCGTATGGTGTAGCGTGCATCCTCGAAACGCCCGGCACGCTTCAACTCGCACCTGATTTCCGCCGTCTCGCCCAACACAAGACGAGTGGGCACAGGCATGGTTTCCACGGTGAAAGGGAATGCCTGTTGCACGTCAATCTTATCGTTGCAGGCAGTGAACAGACAAGCCAGCAGGCTTACGAACAGGACGGACCCCAGTCCGCTCCATACTCTTTTTTGATTCAATGTATCCATATTCATTCTTGTTTTTAATTGATGATAAATTTGACGCCCAGGCCGAACTGCGTACTGAACAGTCCCACCTTGCTGCCCCAGAGACAGCGCTCTCTAATGGAGGCGAGTAGCACGATACGGTCGGTAATGTAACTCTCCAATTCCAGCGTGACCGCCCCTCCATAGATGAAGGCGTCCTTTGTCGTGAGCAGTGAGCCGTCGGGCAACTGCTTGTCGCCCCAGTTCACCGTTTCATAACCGGCAAGGGCGGAGCCGCCGATGGAAAGGAAGAAGGTCTTGGACGGATCGGAGAGGAATTTCAGGAAATAGCCGCCCTCCAGCGTGAACTGGGCACGGGGAATCTGCATATCCCGGTATCCGTAGCTCTTCTGAAGATATTCCGCACCGACCACCCAACGGTTCGCGTGCTTGGTATAGGTCGACATCGCGATACCTGTGTAGAAATCCACCGGCTTGCCGAAACCGTCCGTGAAACCTCCCCTCAGTTCTATCCCCCGCATACCGGGCAGACAGCGTTGGGCGTTTGCCTGTCCCCCGAAGAGGACAAGCATTGCCGCAACTATGATAAACATGTACTTTTTCATGGTCATTTCACTTTAAGTTCGTTGATGACCTTTGCCCGGACGATATCCTCGTTCTCCACCGTGAACGACTGGTGGCGTCCGCCGTTTTTCTCATGCAGTTCCACAACCAGCATCTTGTCATCGGGAATCGTGAACTTGTCCAGCGTGAAAACGGTACGTTCGTCCTTCTTTCCGGCCACCACGGTGGCGTAGTTATACGCCCTGAGCGGGAAGATGACCTGCTCCTGGATAGCCGTGCGCTTCATGACCTTCTTGTCGACAATCTTGAACGTGATAAAATCGATATCGAAAGGCACGTGTGAGGTGTTGCAGAGCTGCGTGTGGAAATAGAGCAGCCCGTTGTGGGTGTACAGTCCGCGAAGCAGGTACTGGATGCCGAAAGACTTGCTGCCGATATGCTTGATGTTGCGCTTGTTGTCCTTATGGATGGCCTCCATAATCAGACGCACCAGTTTCGGCGACTCGCTGCCCAAATCCTGCAAATAGATGTCGAGGGCATTGTTCGGACGGTTTACCGTGCTTCCGTCATGGATAAAGTCTTTCATCTCAACGCTCAGAAGCAGCGGTTCTTCTGCGTATTTCACGTTGAAGGTGTAGAAACTCCCGCTTTCGGTAATGACCGAGAAATTGGTTTCCTCCCTGAAATTCCTGACTGTGGCCTTGACACGGATAACATTCTCCGCCCCGTCCGCCTTTCCGGCAATCAGGTGCGGGGAACCGAGGTCCACATAGCGCACCGCCGACGGGAAGATAATGTGTGTGGTCTTGTCATAAGTCACTTCCAGACCATACGGCGGAATCAGCCTGTCAAACGTCAGCTTGCGTGTCAGGCCGTGGTACAAGTCCCCCTCTGTCTCCATCCGGGGATAGGCCTCTTTGGTCAATTTCACGGAATTGTCGGTTGGGCACTCCGTTTTCCCGTTCACTTTGTCCGTTTCCTGTGCGAAAGCACTCATCGTCATGCCCAGCATGAGGGCAAACATTACAATTACTTTGTTCATACGCTTAAAAATTAAATGGTGAATAATCAGTTGTTTTTCTTTTGGCTCAACATCAGAGTATAGCCTGATTTGAGATGTACCTTTTCCTCCCGCAGTTTTTTGGAGACATATTGCGACACCCCTTGAATCGCCCCCTTGCCGAGTTCCGATAACAGTTGGTCCCCCGCAGACTGGTTGGTGATGGAGATGCTCGTACCGAGGTTCTGCCCCAGATTGGCGGCCACCTCTTTCGCCGCGCTGACCTCCGCGGAATTAGGGATGTAGATGCCTTCCTGCCCGTCGGAGTCATAGACCGTCAACTCTACCGGGATAATCAATCCGCCGTATTCCAGCGAGACGATGCCGATGCCGAGCCGGTCGCCCTGGATACGCCCCGTACCAGTTACGAGGGTGTTGCGGGGCAGCAGGGTGTTTCCCGCACGCATCGGTTCCAGCAGGCGGAGCCGCACACTCTGACCGTTGAGTACGGTCTGGTCGCCATGTACGCAGATACGGATGGTGTTCTTCTCCGCAGCACCTCCGGTTCCTACCGGAGTGACGAAACCCCAGTTGCGGGATTCCGATAGTCCGGCGAGAATCCGCTCATCGCTCATGGGTTGCGAGAGGGAGGAAACGACCGGAACGGACACCTGTCCGATAGGTACGATGTCAGCCTTGCCGTCGGCTTTCTCCGGAGCTCTATCCGATGTTTCCCGGGCAGCACTGTTTTCCCCTGAGGTGTATTGGGCGGCGAGCTGGTAGGATTTCTCCAACAGGGCAACCTGCTCCTCGTAGGATGGCTGGATACTATGCTGCTGCACCATCGAATTGCGTAATTCCTCGACTTCCTTGCGCAAGGCCTCCTTTTCCGGGTCTTCTTTCGGCTCCTCGTAGAAATTGCCCAGAGTCCGGTTGATGTCCCGGTAAGCTGAGGTCGAAGATTGAAAAGAGCCGCTGCCACGGTAGGCCGTTCTGCCTGAAGACGCTGTTTCCGCTTTCGTCCCGCCTGCATCAAGAGAGAGAATTTCATCCTGCCGGACAGCCGTACCGTGCTGTCCGGTTTTTCCGTACCGAAAGATAGTTCTTCGAGTGTGCGCATCTTCTCCTCCTGCTTGCGCCGCATCATATCCTGCTCGTAGGCCGTCTTCTTGTCCCCGACAATCCCGGCATTGCGGGGATCGGGCAGTTCGGTGTTGAACCCGACCGATTGCTCCTGCTCCTTCCTCTCTTTTTCGGAGGGCGCGAAAATCAGCCATAGGGAACCTGCGAATACGGCGAACATCAGCGCGAATACCAGGTACTTCTTCAAGTCCTGCTTCCGTTTGAGTTTATTTGCTTCCTGTGTCATCGCTAATCGAAATTAAATTGGTTAAAGAACTCTTCCATTTCCCGCTGTGTCCGCCGGGAGAGCGTGTCCGTACCGTGAGGCACGATGTCCGGCACACTGAGCGGTGTAATCTCAATCACCTTTTCCCGCCTTGCGTCTTCCCGGCCGATGTTATAGACCGCCCGGAAGAGCATATAGAAATTGACTCCGGCGAACACCACGACCATCCCGACGATGGCAGCCACCCGTTTTCCGGGTGTCAGACGGCCGCACATCCCGCGCAGTCCGTCATCCAGATAATCTCTGGCCTTGATAAATAATTTTCTCATGTTGTATTGAATTTTATCTGTCCGTCACACGCAGGTCCCGGTTTTCGATGACCTGAAAGGCTTCGAGGATGAAACCGTGCGGATTGTTGTCGCTCCGGTTTGAATTGAGCAGGCGGCCTTTTGTCACAAGGCTGCGTTCCGTAATGCTTTTCTCGCGGATAATCAGCTGCCGTGCGTATGTCATGACCTCATAGGGGTACACGTTGAAGTTGCACGCCATGCTGTCAATCTCCACACGCTGGTTGATACCGGCTGAAATGATACGGTTGTAGTATCCCTGCTCCGCCAAATCCCGGTAACGGGTATAGGCGGAACGGTCGGCCAGGAACAACGCCCGCCGTATGTTCTCCTCAATGGCACTCTTGTCCGGCGACAACGAGAAGAAAAGCTCATGGAAACGCCTGGTATGCTCCCGTGCCTCCACCGGCCTGTTCTGCGACAAATCCTGGGAGAGAGCCAGCATCAGCGATTTACCCTGGTCGAGTACATAAATCTTTTCGCGCTGCAACTCCGCAAAGCCGTATGCCTTCCACACGGAATAGCACATGACGGCGCAGCACATGCAGACGAACACGATTCCGAACAGGCGTATTTGCCTGAAGCTGCTCTCGATGTTGTTTAATGATTTGAACTCCATAATGAAAATTTTGATAGGTTATCTTTTAATCAGCCTGCCACCGATGTTGCCGATGACCGCACCAGCCGTTCCCGCCGCCACGGAGCCCGTACGTGCCGCTGCCTGGCTGACATTCCTGCCGTAGTTTCCTGCGCCTCCTCCGGCCTGCACGATCCAGTTCGCAACGGTGGGTATCGTGAAATACCCGATGATGCCGATGATGAGGAATGTGATATACACCGCATTGGAGCCGTCCGGAATGAACGTGGGGTCGGACAATTGTTCGATGTCCTGCCGGAGCATCAGCACCTGTATACGTGCCAGCACACTGCTGAAAAGGTCGCTGACCGGAAGCCACAGGTAGATGCTGATATAGCGGACGAACCACTGGGTGAGCGAGGCATGGAAGCCGTCCCAGACGGAAATGGCGAAGGAGATAGGTCCCAGTATCGAGAGGACGATCAGGAAGAACGTGCGGATGGTGTCTATCACGAGGGCCGCCGCCTGGAACATCAGCTCCAGCAACTCCCGGAAAAACGCCTGCACCGACCTTTTCATGTTATACATCGCCCGGTCTATATACATGCCGCACACTTCGATGGCGTCCAGCACGCCGAGTTCCTCCAGCCGTTTGTCGAACTCCTCCTTGTCCACCAGATAGGCCATCTCGGGATTGCGCTTCATCGCCTCGTATTCGAGCCGGTCCTTCTGCTCACGGTACTCGTTCATGTCGAATGTCTGGGTTTGCAAGATGTTGTTCGTCCCCTTGACCACAGGCGACAGCACGTTGTTGATGGTGCCCAGCACGACACTGGGAAAAAACATGATGCAGAATCCCAGCACGAACGGCCGGAGCAAGGGATACACGTCGACGGGTTCCGCCCTCGAAAGGGACTGCCATACCCGGTACGCGACATAAAACAGCGCGCCCAGCCCGGCGATGCCTTTCGCCACTCCCGTCATCTGGGAGCAGAGCGGCATCATGTCCTGGTACAGACTCCGCAGAATCTGGTGCAGGTTCTCAAAATCTATTGACAATAACATCATAACTCTTATGATTTTGAATGGTTACCAATAGCGTTCTGCCGGACTACCGTACAGGGCAAGGATACGGTCCTGATCGCTCTTCTTTTTCGCACGCAGGTAGGATACGCCGATATTCTTGTTCGTGTAATATTGCACAAGTCCCCGGTAGCTGTAAACCCGATTGTAGCAGAGGTCGATGACCTCCATGCGCTCCTTGTCGCTCATGGACAGACCGTTTTCGTTGACGATGTTCCTCAGGTCATTCAGGACATTGGCGGACTCTTCCAGCAGAATCGTATAGCCCGCCGCTATCGCACTGAGTTCCTCCGTACTGAAATAGGGATCGGATAGCATACGCTCGAAATTGGTCACGTAGATGTCCGTGATGTCCCCGACCATCAGGATGGTCTGCTGTACTTTCCGGGCATCCTTGACCAGATTCTTCACTTTCTTCAGACCGTCATAAAACTCTTTTCCCTGCTGGTAAATCTTGACGGTTTCCTGAAAATTCTTCACCATGTTCGTGGCCGTCGTGGAGGTCTGCACGATGTTTTTGGTGGCGTTGATGATGCCCTGGGCAAGGTTCGTGGGGTCGGTGACGACCCACTGTGCCCGGGAGGTATGCGTGATGAACAAAGCACCCACGCACAACATAAAAATCTTTAATCTCATACTGTTGAATTTTTAATGATTGATACTCTTTGTCTGCCGGTTCAAAAAGCGGGTTTCATCCCGCCTGACGATTGCTGTTTCGGGGGCAGCCGGGGCAGATGCGGGGCATGTTTCCGGTCCCCTTCCCGTGCATCGGTCTGTCTTTTCTTGGCGGAGAACAAGTTGTCCGCGTAAGGTTGCCGGCCGCATAGCCGGACAATCCTGTCGTCCAGCGACCGATAGGCTTCCTCTATCTGCTTTTCCAGCTCCGGCACAGGGCTGTCCGCACGGATACCGTGTTTTTCCAGGAAGCCGCCGTAACAGTCCTCTATCCGGCGCGGGTCCCATACAAGTCCGGCAAGTCTACTCAGTTCATCGTCCAACTCTTTGAGGTACTCATCCGGCACACGCGCTCCTTCGATGCTGTCCAGAGCCTTTTCAGACTTGCGTTCAAGGGTGGTTTCCATCTTTCCGATGGCTTCCATCAATTTCTTTTCCAGGTCTTTATCTCCCGTTTCAATCGCTTTCAGACACTCCTCGTTCAGTTTGGAGTACCTGTTGAAATCCTCCGCGAGTCCGTACCGGTACATGACATAATCCGACGGGAAAGTCCTGACAAGAATGAACTGGCAGAGCTGCCAGTCTGCCTTTCCCTCGTACTGCCGGTCGAGAATCCGGCGGGCGGCATCCACCTCTTCCGGTTCCGAACGGGGTATGCCGCATCCCGGATGACGTTCCACATAGGCATCGAGCATAAAGGCGTGCATGGCGAGCATACCGTGTATGCCGTCGGCTTCCTCAACCGGAAGGGAGGCAAGAGTGCCTTCCTGCTGCATGAACCAAGTGGATTTCAGGCTTTCCATCGCAGCCAGGATATCCTTGTCCGCCGCATCTTCCGGAGTAAGTATGAAATTCTTCCTCGCTATCCCCAGGGCTATTTCTTCGGGGATATCGTAAGACCCGGCATAAGTATCCAGCAGGCCCTTCAGTCCTTTTATGTCCCTGTTTTCCAGCATTTCCATTGTTTCTTTCCGAATGGCTCTCAACTGCTCGTAACCGATTCCGTTACGCGCCCGCCATTGCCATTCATGCGCCCAGTCTCTTAATCCCATATCCGTATTGCTTTAGTTGGTTGATGATGATTTTCCCTCCCGTTTGCTTGCCGCAAGCTGCCTGATGGCAAGCTCGATATTGCCCCCGAGTTTCTCGATCAGGCGCATGAGTTCCAGCTTTTCCGTTTCTTCGGTGGTGTAGCAGTAATACTCGTCGAGCGATACCTCTGTGGCGTACACGGCAGACTGGGAGCCGCCAAGCCCTATCCAGACCTCCTTGTACCTGCGGGAAGGGTTGTTGGCCATATTGATGGAGAGGATTTGCGCGCGTTCCTTGTCGGTCAGCCCCAGCAGGGCCTGTATCGAATCGAACTTGTTGGCATACTTCCGCTGGTCCAGCAGAATCTTGCAGTCGCTGTTGTTGATGATCGTACCTTTCACGATGTCCGAGGAGATGATGTCCTCGACCTCCTGCGTGACGACCACGGCTTCGCCGAAGAACTTTCTGACCGTCTTAAGTAGGCTAAGCACCCGGCGCCTTACCGTATTTCTACGGCAGGTTTCCAAGAACTC
>ERZ773258.1213-NODE-1213-length-22073-cov-80.611772_pt1 | contig 22073 bp, 24 predicted proteins | sample MGYA00511962_ERZ773258 | MGnify/ENA primary metagenome ERZ773258 (study PRJEB29015, sample SAMEA2737755) | human gut metagenome | biome: human gut; feature: human-associated habitat; material: faeces | place: China | collected 2012 ... | reverse complement strand
CACCCGCAACCATTTCACCCACACCCCAGCTGATTACGTGCGCGCCTATCATCTGCAGGCCGACTATACCCGCACGCTCGCCGACAACGGCTCCAGCATCCTCTTTACCCTCGGTGCCGAGCATATCAGCGACAACGGACGCACACAGGAAGAAACCCAGACTGCGCCCTACCAGAACCACTCAACCTACCCCTTCATGGTGGTAGAATACGCCACTCCGGTCATCACCCCTGATCTCTGGATTACGGCAGGTTTCGAGGGCGGACTCTCCATCGAGAAGAACTGCATCGCCAATTACACCAACCATTCCAACTACCAGGATTTCTACGCCCAGCTGGATTACAACATCGGCAAGTGGGGCTTCATGGCAGGCGACCGCTTCCGCATCATCAACTTCCGTCCTAAGCAGATTGCGCCGGAAGAACACTGGAAGCATACCACGCGCAACCATATCTACTCGGCGAGCGCCTATTACCGCTTCACGCCGGGTCATACCCTGCAGGTCACCTACTGCCGCCGCATCTTCAATCCCGAGTTTGGCGATTTCGTAACCGCGGGCGATATGGAGGGCGCCTGGCAGCCGGTATACAGTGCCGATATCGTCAACAGCATGGCGAATGTGGTAGAGCTCAAGCATACCTACAGCCGTCCTGCCTTCGTGCTCAGCACCTCGGTGAAGAACATTCACCAGCACCAGCTCAGCACCATCCACGACAATACGCTCGGCATCGGCTCCACCGCCTTCTGGCACAAGGGCATCCTTCGCCTCACAGTCGGAGTCAACTACTTCTGGCAGCGCAGCGAAACCCCTTCTGAGGAGGCTCAGCAGCGCAATGCAGAATACAACCATTTTGCCGTATTCAAGTTGGCACCGCAGCTCACAATGGCCGATGGCTGGCGCTTTACGGGCAATCTCATCTGGTGCACCCGCCGCCGCAGCGATGCCTACACCCCGGCTAATCTCTATGCCGAAGTAGGGGTATACAAGAATCTGGGCAAGCACTGGACGCTCGAAGGCCGCTTCCACGATATGGCGAGCCAGCACTTCGGCAACCGCGCTGCCACCATCGGCTGCACGTATTATTTTTAATTGAGCTTTTAACAATCTTTTTCTAAATCAGAAGCAAGATTTCTGTTCCTTTCTTATTTTATTATCAGAAAGTGAAACAATAAAAAGAAAGGAACATTATATATGAGAAAAATTGATTTCAAGAAGATCGGGCTGGCAGCGATGATGCTCCTGTCGGCCCTCACATTCCAGTCGTGCGATAATGATAACGATACCGATTGGGACCGCGTTTTCCCTAACGCACTGGTAACCGTGAAGAAGAGTGGCGATGCCTGCTATCTGCAGCTCGACGACAACACCACGCTGCTCGCCAAGAACCTGAAGCCAACCATCTTTGACGGTAAGGAGGTTCGCGCCCTGGTCAACTACACGCAGACCTCGGAGAAGAGCGAGAAGTATAACCAGGTGATTCACGTCAACTGGATAGACAGCATCCTGACCAAGAAGCCTGTTCCATCGCTCGGCTCAGATAACGAGAACAGCGAGAAGTATGGCAACAATCTGGTAGAAATCGTGCGCGACTGGGTAACGGTGGCAGAAGATGGCTATCTCACTCTCCGTTTCCGTGCTCTCTGGGGCGGTCAGAAGGTGCATTACATCAACCTCGTTACGGGTGTGAATCCTGAGAATCCTTACGAGGTAGAGCTGCGCCACAATGTTAATGGCGACCCTCAGAACTACTGGCGCGATGCCCTCGTAGCGTTCAATCTGAACGGAGTCGTGCCTGATACAGAAGGCAAGACGGTGAAGCTTACCATCCGCTGGCGTTCCAGCCAGGGCTACAAGAAGGTAGATTTCGACTACTGTTCACGCAAGCCTATCAGCAGCCCGAAGATGCTCGAAGGATACAGCCAGGAAGGAAGAGATATCCGATAAACGAAGAAAAAGCAGATAAAAGCAAAAGCCCCGATGCATGATGCATCGGGGCTTTTTTTTACCTTTTTACTTTTTTACCTTTTTACTTTTTAAATTCCGCTGCAGCTTGTTACACCGAGTGTGGTAGCGATGGCTGTAAGGAAGGAGATTGCAATCTGCAAAATTGTTTTCCAGGTACTTGCTTTCATAATCTTTAATTTTTAATGTTGAATGTTTAATGTTGAATGTTGACTTGGTGGGGGGTGGCCTCAGGCAAGGGCTTTATTCAAGCCCGTCGCCGTTATCCTGAGAGCCGCCGCCTGGCTGCGTACCGCCGCCGGTAGTTCCGCTGCCGCCCTGTTCAGTGCCGCTGCCCTGGCTGGTGCCGCCGCCTTGTTCAGTGCCGCCTGAGGTACCACCAGAGGTGCCACCCTCGTCGGTGCCAGTATAGCCGCCGTACTCCTGAATCTTGCACTTCTTGCGCAGCTCGGAGTTGCTCCAGCTTTTTGTGTTTCTCACAATCAGGTGTACACCCTCTACGCTGGCAGCCGTTACCTTCTCCTTGGTATCCTCCGCCTTCGAAGTCATACCGATGGAGAACAGGCCGAGATCAGAGAGACGCACGCTCTTACCGTCGAGAATCAACTCCTGCAGATGGTCGAGTGCATCCATCAGCACACCGTGGATAGTACCTCGAGAGTAAGGCGAACCGTGGTCAGAGATGTGGGATACGAATCCCTCGAAATCCACCTCGCGGTCGGTTACCGCAGTGGCATACCACTTTTTCTTACCAGCGTTCTCGCCGCTCTGTGGTGTACGCTGCAATTTACGATACTTCAATGTTCCTTTCTGTTCCATGATATAAAAATATTAAAGGGTTAATATTAATGTTGAATGTTGAGTGTTGAATGTTAACTTGGTGGGGTGCGTTTTGTCGAGTGCATCCTTTCTTGAATCACGATGCAAAGAAAGTGCAAACGAGAACAGAGCTAAGCTTGCTTAAGCTTTGTCGAGTGCAGCCTTTCTTGAATCACGATGCAAAGGTACGGCAATTTTCTGATACTACCAAATTTCGCCCTGCAGAGTTATGTTAAACAGATTTAACACTTCGGGCGCATCCGGTTAATCTTGCCAACTCATAATTTATCGGGCGAGAAAACTATGTAATGTAAAAAGTTTCTCTATGCTTTCTCATCCCGAAAGCAGCAGGAAGCAAGAAATCCATCATCACCCACCGAACCCATTTCCACCTCCAAAGTGTGACAGTTGTGACAGTTGTGACAGTTTTCAGCGCCTACCCCCACCTCCCTCTCTTTAGAGGTAACTTATTATATATATAAATATATATAATAAGTTAAATATAATAATAACAATTTGAAAGCAGCCCGATTTCATATACCCCTCCCCTGAAAACTGTCACAACTGTCACAACTGTCACAACTGTAACGCCTCTCTCAATCCTCCTCCTCTCCTTCTCCCTCCATCCTGTTTTGTAAAGAAAAGAGAAATCACCCTACCCCCCTGGAGGTTATTAGGGGGATACGCTCATGCCCATAGGGGGTGCTGCTGAGTAGATACTTCATTTCATCCTTTAAAATCAGTTAAAAAATGGGTGTTCCCCCATAAAATGTGCAAAAACATGATAGGATTCCCTCATAAAATGTGTATATTTGCAGCGTTATTCCCTCATAATATGTGGGATAACAAGTGATTATTCCCTCATAAAATGTGATTTTAAGATACGGATTATGGAAAGATTAGCTATCAATGAACTTCTGAAATGGAAGAATAAACACTATCGTAAACCTCTTATTATAGAGGGCGCCAGACAGGTGGGAAAGACTTGGCTGGTGAAGGAGTTTGCCCGCCAGAATTACAAGCAGCTGGCATATGTGAACTTTGAAGAGATGAAGATCCTGCAGAATCTATTTGAACAGGATTTCAGTATTCCTAGAATTCTTACAGCTATTGGGGCTGCAACGAATGTAACCTGCACAGAGGGCGAAACGCTGATATTCCTGGATGAGATTCAGGCTGCCCCTCATGCTGTTACTTCTCTCAAATATTTTGCAGAGAATGCGCCGGGCTATCATGTCATAGCTGCAGGTTCTCTTCTGGGTATCGAACTGCATCAGGGGGAATCTTTTCCTGTGGGTAAGGTGGAATTTCTCTCTCTGTATCCAATGAACTTTATCGAGTTCGTGATGGCTATGGGGGAGAAGAATCTGGCGCAGCTGCTTCAGACGAAGGATTGGAATATGATAACGATGTTTGCTCCCAAGTTTCAGGAACTCTTGAAGTATTATTACTACGTGGGAGGCATGCCTGAAGCCGTATTGAGCTTTAGCCAGAATCGTGACTGGAAAGAGGTGAGAACCATACAGAAGGACATTCTGAACAGTTATCAGAGAGATATGTCGAAGCATGCTCCATCGGAGATTATTCCCCGTATTACTGATTTGTGGAAATCCTTGCCCGCCCAGTTGAGCAAGGAAAACAGGAAGTTTATCTATGGAGTGGTGCGCGAGGGGGCAAGAGCCCGGGAGTATGAGTTGGCCTTGCAGTGGCTGCTGGATGCCGGACTGATATATAAGGTATATAATGTGAAGGCTCCCCGACTGCCGCTTGCCAGTTATGAAGACCGGGCGGCCTTCAAGATCTTTGTCCTGGATGTCGGGCTTCTAGGTGCGATGTCTAATCTCAAGGCTGCGACAATAGTGGCTGGCAACAGTATTTTTACCGAGTTTAAAGGGGCATTGACGGAACAGTATGTTTTGCAGCAGCTCATTCTCAGGTATGAACCGTATTATTATGCCAAGACCAACAGTACTCAGGAGATTGATTTTCTGCTCCAGGATGAGGAGGATGAGATTGTTCCGCTGGAGGTGAAAGCCGAGACGAATGTCAAGGCAAAGAGCCTGCGCCAGTTTGTTGCAGACAACCAGTCAAAGAAGGCCTATCGCATCTCCATGAATGATTATCTGCAGGAAGATTGGGTTACTAACGTACCGCTCTATGCGGTAAATGGTCTCGAATTTTATTCGATACAAAATTAATCTTTCTCACGAAAACACAAAAGAAAAAGCCCAAAAACTTGCAGAAAAGAGAAATATTGCTTATTTTTGCAGCAAATAAAAAGAAAGAACGATGGCAAAAGAAAATATAAGCTGGGACGAGACATTGAAGCTAAGCAATATACCAACAATTATGGTTCTGGCTTTTACAAGAATCTCAGTCAGGAATTGAAGAATGAAATGCCGGGAGTGAAAGGATTCTCGCCAAGCAACCTGAAGTACATGAGCTACTTTTATAAGCTCTATGCTCCATTGGCTGCAAATCGTCAGCAAGCTGCTGACGATTTTACAGAAAGTTTGATTAGCTCTGATATTCAGACCTTTGCAGAACAAAAACAAAATCGTCAACAGCCTGTTGACGATTTCAAATTATTGTTTTTTATACCATGGGGGCATCATTGCCGTATCTTAGAGAAGTGCAAGGACAACATGCCTAAAGCCTTGTTCTTCGTAAGAAAGACTTGGGAGAACAATTGGGGACGTGACGCTCTTCTCAACTGGCTTGATACCGACCTTTATGAGCGTGACGGCAAAGCCATCACAAACTTCCAATCCACGCTCCCTGCTGTGCAGAGTGACTTAGCGCAACAGATAACAAAAGACCCTTATCAGATCATACAAGGAACCGATGGGAATATCAGAATATCAACTATCCAAACTCTTTCCGAAAGACTTTAAGTCTTCTATGCCGACTAAAAGGTTCGACCACTTTAAAGCGGATTTGCAATCCGCAGCCGTAGGCTTTTCATATTGATATCTTACGTGTCAATCCTTAGTCTCCTTTATATCAGAAAGCGTTGCTTCAATATCTTCGATTGTAGGCAACTGGCTTTGTATGTTTTCAGGCATGAGCTTAGACAACTGATATTCGGAGATGCCTATTGGCTGATTGGTTGATTCAAGAGCATATTGAGCCATCACATTGTTCTTGGTTTTGCAGATAAGCAATCCAATTGTAGGGTTGTCAGTAGGCTTCTTTTTTATATGATTTACAGCACTTATATACATCCCCAACTGTCCCAAATGTTCAGCTTTGAATTTTGTAATCTTCAGTTCTACGACAACATAACAGCGCAGTTCCAAGTGATAGAAAAGCAAGTCGGGATATACAGTGTCTCCCCCTACTTGTAGAGGAACTTGACTTCCAACAAAAGCAAAACCTGTACCCAATTCAAGCAAAAAGCGTGTTACATTTTGGGTAAGTCCTTGCTCCAATTCTCGCTCCCGATACTCACCGTCAAGTGTGAGGAAATCGAAATTATAAGGGTCTTTCAATGTTTGTGCTGCTAATTCGCTTTGAGAATCCGCCAGCAGCTTGTTAAAGTTATTCACAGCCTTTCCCTGTCGCTCATACAGATTAGTGTCAAGGAAATTAAGCAGAACAGCACGACTCCAACCATTTTCTACGGTCTTATTCAGATAGAACACAGCACGGTTAACATCCTTACATTGCGATATGATATACAGATGATGCCCCCAAGGAACGGAGAAGAATACGTCCTCGTTTATTTGGGCAACAGGTTGTTGCTCATGTCCTTTTTGTAATTGTGCAACAACTTGTTGCACAATTATATTTCCTTGATTATAAAAGAGATACCATTGCCTAATGTATTGTAGATTCCTGTATGAAAGCCCTTTCATATCTGGAAACTCCGCCATAAGTTCACGGCTCAATTCTTTGAGCCAGCCATCGCCCCAAGATGCAGATTTCTGCTTTTCACAGATGTCTGCACCCATACGCCAATAAAGGCGGAGCAATTCTGTGTTAACCTTGATTGCCGCCTTAACCTGTGCATGGCGTATATCTTTCTTCAACTGCGAAACCCAACTTTTGAACTCGCTGTTTCCTGCCAATGTCATATTTCCTGCCATATTCTATGTCTTTTTTAATGATCGATTTGAGCATTTCCGTAATACCGTTGCTGCCATAACCTTCACATTAAAACGTTCTACATTTTTCTGCAAATTTACATTTTTCCTTTGAAAACACAAAAGAAATCCCCCAAAAACTTGCATAAAAGAGAAATATTGCTTATTTTTGCATTATCTTTGCAGGAAAGGACGAAAATATGAAACAAGAAAACAACAGAATACAATTACCCCTAGAAGAAATCAAGCTCGCATTCGCTGCTTCATGCGTTGAGGGAGCTGCAAGAAAGCTCGGGGTACCATATATTGAAATATACGAAAGAATGAGAAAGGTTGATTTAATCAACAAGTTCATTCTGCCCCACTACGATACGCTCCACACCGAAAGTCGAGAGTATCTTATAGAAGATATCATTGAGTGTCTAACTAATTGGGAGAAGAAAGACAGATGAAAATAACTGTTTATCATGGAGCTACAGAAATTATAGAAGCTCCACTTAATCATGTTGGAAGACCAAGGTTAGACTTTGGTCAAGGCTTCTACGTAACTGATTTAAAAGAGCAGGCAATCAAATGGGCTAAAACCATAGCTGAAAAAAGAGCAGCACAACCCCTACTCAATATCTATACTCTGGATAGGGACGCTATTCTTGCAGAGGCTCGCTGCAAGATATTTACCGCATACGATAAAGATTGGCTAGACTTCATCGTGGGCAACAGACGGGGCGAAAACCCTGCCAGAGATTACGATTATGTAGAAGGAGGTATCGCTAACGACCGAGTAATCGATACCGTAAACCTATACATGACAGGTTTTTACGATGCAGAATCAGCCCTACAGCAGTTAATATTCCACAAGCCCAACAATCAGATTTGCTTACTCAATCAAACTCTCATCAATAAATACTTAGTATATAATGGAACAGAAAAAATATAAACAGATCAACACAAAGACACCTGAGATTCAAGAAATGATTCTCAGCTATCAGATAGGTGGCGTAGCATACGAACTGTCACAGCGTCTGGAAATATCTCCAGCTCTGGCTCTTGACCTTTTCTATCGCAGCAAGACCTGTGCCCAACTCCACGATAAGCGCACCGGCCTGTATCTCATGAGCAATGGCTACATCGCCGATGATTTCATTTACGAGAAGCAGAGAGGGTACTAAGCCGCATTTTTATATCTGAGATACCTTGCCCCCACACACGCCCTGAAGAGGCAGAAGCCCCTAGCCCAGGGTAACACCTTGGGTATAAGCGCAATCAGCCTTGCGCCCTGAAAGGGCAAAAGCCTTAAAAATTTCCGTGAAATCCCTGCCTATTCCTCTCGTCTTTCCGCCTCCGGCTCCGCCACCATTTCCGGCACTTCTTCCGGCAATTCATATCTTCTGATATGATGATTTTCCAGATAGATATGGTTCAGCGTAAAGGCGAGCGACTCCAGCGTCTTCTCCCTTACTGCCGGCTTCAGTTCACATTCCCATATCACGATGGTATGCCATCCCATTTCAGCCAGCCGGTGCAGCACCTCATGGTCCCTCTCCCGGTTCCTCCTGATCTTCTCCATCCAGAACCCGGTGTTCGATTTCGGCACCACATAATATTTGCACCCCTCGTGTCCGTGCCAGAAGCACCCGTTCACCAGAATACAGGTGCGATATTTCCTCAGCACGATGTCCGGCTTGCCCGGCAACCGGGGATGATTGAGCCGATACCTGAATCCCCTACTCCACAGAAATTTCCTGACAAGAATCTCTGGTTTGGTATCCCTGCCCCTTATTGCCGCCATGTTGTTGTGGCGCTGTTCTATGGTCAAACGGTCCGACATATTCTTTATTTACAAAGACATCTTTCTTCTTATCTAATAAGTTTTGCAAGCTATATGCTCCTCTATATGAAAAAATTCCGCAGTTTGCGGAACTTTTCTCGGATTCATTGTAAAACCAAAAATCGTCAGCAGGTTGCTGACGATTTCAAATTATTGGTTTCTAACTCAACTTTGCTAATTTTATTGTTCCAATTCCTTGATCTCTTCGATAGATAAGCCGGTGAGATCGGCAATATCATCTAATGGAGTATTACGCGCTAACAACTTCAAAGCAATCTTTTTGCTTTTCTTTTTTTCTCCTTTTTCCACAGCATGCTTAAATACCGCATAATTGTCCCACATGACCATCATGCTGTTGTCGTATTTCTCCTGTTCCTCTTTGGTCAGAATCTTGGAGTCGGCGATTTCTGCCAGTCTCTTGAATATCTTATGCTGAGCCTCAAAAGGCATTTTTTCCAAAGTCTCCATATGCTTCAAATTATAAATCCAACAATCTAAAAACGTAGTACACTCTTCCTCTTTCTTCTTGAAAAGAGGCATTACCAAGTAGATGAAGCGGATCTTGTTAGAGTAAACCTCTCCGCTATCCTTGTCTGCCAGCACAACATCTGTTCTGAACTTCTTTGGCGTATTTTCATCTACATCAAAGTTCATGAAACAGATAACATAAACGGGTGTGAGATGATAATCCCATTGTCCTTTTACGCCTTGGTCTACTATCGTTTTCGATGCATAGTAGAGAGATCGGTCGATGAAATAGGTCTGGCTCCTGTTTTGCATTTCAACGATAATGTGCTCACCTGTGTCAGTTTCGCAAAAGACGTCGTAGATGATACCTCTCTGGTCTTTTGTTTCTGGCAACATCTCCTTGTCCTTAAACTTCACATCTGTGATATGCTGCTCTCCCAGGAGCAGCTGGTTCTAGAACTCAATCAGCAAGTCTTTGCTGTATTCCTGGCCGAAGATTCTTTTGAACGACCAGTCTGAGAATGGGTTGATGTATCTTGCCATATCTTTGCGATTTTATGTTCTCGTTGCAAAGATACGCTTTTCTTTCGTAACTTCCAAGAAATTAACAAGAAAAAATTCTTTCTTGATTAAAATGATAATAGCTAATTGATAGTGTCTGCGGCATAATTCTTCCAAACCTTTCTGAGAATCATCTACTTGAAACATTTGCAAGAGGTGTACTTGTGTACTATTCAATACCGTTGCTGCCATAACCTTCACATTAAAACGTTCTACATTTTTCTGCAAATTTACATTTTTCCTTTGAAAACACAAAAGAAATCCCTTAAAAACTTGCATAAAAGAGAAGTATTGCTTATTTTTGCAGCAGATTTAAAACATAAAAAGATGGGAATATATAAGCATCTGAACTTTCGCATGTGGGGAAGTTAAGGGAAGTTAGGGAGAACGACCGTAGGGAGTGATAACTTCTTTAACTTCAATAAATTCCCACACCTGCGAAACTTAACTCCAAAACATTTAAACTAGAGGAGGGAAAATTATGAAAACAATAAAAGGTATTAGCATAAAGAAGCGCAACTTCGACAAATTCAAGAAAGTGGCCGATCTTATATATTTCGATGGACCCTTGTTGTCACACTACGTTACCAACAAGGGTGACAACTATCTCTTCTATTGGATAGACCAAGATGATACAAACAATCGTTGGATGTTCATCAGAACCGATTACGACAATATACAAAAGTACACGAATAAAAAGCAAACATTACGTAACGTATTAAGTTCGCCATTAGACGACATAGTATATACTGTCGATATTGATGAAGAAGGCAATCATCACAACTTCCAGGCCCACTCCATAGAAGATCTTCCAGAGGATTATCTCCCTACCGAAGATTCTTATTATGAATTTGAGCCAGAAGATGTGAACAAAGAGAACTTATCCATAGCAGAAATGAGCGGCAAGAAACTCGACTGGTTCCGCAAGGTCTGTGCAGCGGTACTGTAGTCACTTTTTCCGATTGTCTGCAATTCGTCCGCAACTTGCGGACAAATTCACTGATAGCACAATAACCATTGATATTCAACAAATTGCAGCCAACAAGCAAAATCGTCAACAGCCTGTTGACAATTTCAAATTATTGGTTCCTATCTCTAGTTCCGCATGTGGTTCAGGCACGCCCTGAAGGGGCAGAAGCCCCTAGCCCAGGGTAACACCCTGGGTATAAGCGCAATCCGCCTTGCGCCCTGTAAGGGCAAAAGCCTTTTAAAAAAGGATATTAAGAATGAAAACAAGAGAAGAATACATAGCCCTCATCACATCTCATGCCGAAGAACTGCAAAACACCTTCGGCATCACCTCCCTGCGCCTCTTTGGTTCTGTAGCAAGAAACCAGCACCACGATGGCAGCGATGTAGATATCTATGTAGAAATGCCCCCTAAGTTTTTTCTAGTAGTCCGTCTGAAGGCATACTTGGAAGAACTTTTAGACAGCCCTGTAGATATTATCCGGAAGCACCAGCACCTCAACCCCTTCCTGCTCAAGGAAGTTGAGAGAGATGGGATTGAAGTGATAGCAGAGCGATAGATTAGGGACACCGGTAGATAAATATGTTGACTATGGAACTCAACAAGTATCTCCGGTTTGGTATCCCTGCCCCTTATTGCCGCCATATTGTTGTGGCGCTGTTCTATGGTTAAACGGTCTGACATATTACTCTATCTTTTTTTAAAAAGGGATTTCTTCAATCCCATCATAACTTTTCATCCACAAAAATATTATTTTATTCTCAAAACCCAAAGAAAAAGCCCAAAAACTTGCATAAAAGAGAAATATTGCTTATTTTGCAGAAAAAAAAGATGGCAAAGGAAATATAAGTTTATCAGTAATTTCTCATAAATCGTGTAATAATTCATAAAAAAGAAGGCTTTAATTTGGAAGTTTCAGGTTTTTATCTTATCTTTGCAATATGAAGAAGGAACAAGAACTTACATTGACAGCCATCCGTGAATGCCTGGCAAAAAATATGCCACCATACGGGAAAGCGATACTTTTTGGCTCACAAGCTAGAGGTACCGCTAGAGATGATAGCGACTGGGACATTCTTGTTATCTTAGACAAGGAACAGCTTCTTCCTTCTGATTATGACAAAGTTACCTATCCTCTTACCGAACTAGGTTGGGATTTAGGAAAAGAAATAAACCCAGTGATGTATTCCGCTAAGGAGTGGCAGAAATATAAGATTACACCATTTTATAAAAATGTAGAAAAGGAAGGAGTAAGTTTATGGGGCTAACAAACGATGAAAGAAGTTCTTTAGTAGAACTTCGTCTGGAAAAAGCAAAAAGATTTATAGCAGAAGCAGAGCAAATGCTTTCTATGGGATTATGGGATTTGGCAGCTAATAGGTTTTACTATTCTTGTTTCCATGCTGCTCAGGCACTATTAATACATTATGGGCTTTCGGCACATACTCATGCTGGTACTTTAGGCGTATTTGGTATGAATTTCGTTAAGACAGGTAAAATTGACAAAGAACTTGGTGCATTTTTCTCCAGGATGGAACAATTAAGAATGAAAGCTGATTATAACTGCGAATATGATGTAAGTAATTCAGATGTCGAGAATATGCAGCAACCAGCTCATGACTTTTTAAATAGCATCATCAAACTTATCAAAGAAAAACAATAGAAGTCAAAACAACATGGAAGATTACGATAAACTTATGGTTGGCGACCAATCTACTGACGGGCGCATTATAATTGCTGATAAAGACAGACTTTGCTATCTGGTAAAATCAGGGAGCAAAGGCAGTTTTAGTATTCGTACCATATCCAAGCAATTGCTGGGAGAATTTATAGACTACTATAGAAAGAACCCCGACAAAAAGGCTGAGGATGCCAGAGTAGAACTCAAAGAACTGTCTGACATTGATAAATATGAATATGGCTACAACGCTACGTTAACAGCGATGGCAAAGATGGTTCTTGACCCAAAGAACGAACTCATCAGAAAAGGGAATCCAGCAGAATCTTCTCGTACAGAAAACCATTTGCTTAAGACTACAGGCCTTCAACAGATTTACTATGGTGCTCCTGGCACAGGTAAATCAAAGACCATCAAGGACTTGACTTTCGGAGAGAGCGTGATTCGTACTACATTCCATCCAGACTCTGATTACGCCTCTTTTGTAGGTACTTATAAACCTATTACAGAAGAAGTTGATCTCCGAGATTGCTATGGGAAAAAGGTCATTGATGACGATACAAAGGAAGTCGTAAAGGAAGAAAGAATTGCCTATAAGTTCATTTCTCAGGCTTTTCTCGAAGCCTATGTTGAAGCGTGGAAGAAACTAGGCTCCAGCAAGAAGCAATATCTTATTATCGAGGAAATAAACCGAGGCAATTGTGCCCAAATCTTTGGTGACCTTTTCCAATTGCTGGATCGCAACGAATATGGTTTTTCTGATTATCCTATCGTTGCAGATAAGGATATGCAGAAGTATCTCGAAAAGGAATTTGAAGGATGGGAGATTACGAATAAAGACGAAATCAACCAGCTCTATGGCGAAGCCAATATGGTAAACCTCATCATGAAGGGAGAGCGCCTTGTTCTGCCTTCAAACCTCTATATTTGGGCTACAATGAACACCAGCGACCAGAGTCTCTTCCCTATCGACTCTGCCTTTAAGCGCCGCTGGGATTGGAAGTATGTGCCTATTCGCAAAGGTCGTGACAAAGAAACCAACGCTCCTCTCAACTGGTACATCAACACGGGTGACAAGCAATACAATTGGTGGTCATTCATTAGCCTGGTTAACAAGCTGATTGGTTCACTTACAAATTCTGAAGACAAGAAACTCGGCTATTTCTTCTGCAAGGCAAAAGATGGAGAAATTGATGCCGACTTGTTCGTTAGTAAGGTTATCTTCTATCTCTGGAATGATGTGTTCAAGGACTATGGTTTCGATGATAAGGACTTTCAGGATGAAGAAGGCAAGATATTGTCTTTCGACCGATTCTACGAGGATAAGAACGGCAAAACTAATGTTGATATAGCTATCGTTGAGCAGTTCTTGGGGAATTTGGGAGTAGAGGAATACTATTCTGATGAAAGAGAAGAAGAGGAGGATATTGATACTGAAGAAGAAGAAAAAAATGGCAAAAACAACTTTAAATATACTATAAACGGTTCTTCTCAGCAATATGCCAAACGAATTCTTGCAGCAAAACTAGTAGAGGAATATATCAAAATGAATCCTGATTTATCTCCTGAACAAGTTGTTAACAACTGGAAATCTTTAGGAAATATTGTATCACACTTCGTTGAAACTGAAGAAGAATTTAAAAGTAGAACCGATATTCCAAGAGTTGAAAAAATCAAATGCCAAGACAGCTATGTTTATGTTTCGACTAACGGTTGGGGAGGTACAGCTAAAATGCATGAACTTATTAATGCAGTAAATAAGCAAAATTGGAATCTTAGCGTTCAAGAAATAAAGAAATCATGAGAATCCTCATAGAAGAACATCAGTATCAGGCTGAACAGATCAGGGATGTCCTGCACGGCATCGACGCCATGCAGGACATTGATGGCAACGTCAGCATCAATTACGTTGGGTATTACTACAATACCCAGCTCAACGATTGCGTCTTTATTTTGCCGAAAGTACTGCTCGAAGACACCCCAGAGGGCGAAAGAGTATTCGGCAAATACGCCCCGGAAACCATCGTCAACCTGAACCAGAACAACCCACTCTCTCAACAGGAGAAAGACTTCATCTATGAGTTCTCTGTCTGGATTTACCGTACCATCGAAGTTTACAACAATACCACCAGAAACGGCATTGTCTATCACCAGAAAATAGCGTGCCTCGGTAAAAGTAACAGACAAATCAACAACACATTCCTCGATATTCTGCTGGCTCTCATCGACTTCAACAAGCATAACCAGGATTTCATCTTCTTCATCCTGAAGAATATCCATTCCGGTTACAACCGCATTCATTGGTCAAAGACCATAGCCACCACGAGAGCCATCATCAGCAAAAACAGCCCTGTTTATACCCATCCTGTCAACAGGAAAAAGCAGATCAATTTTGATGAAGAACTCTTGATTATCTTCTATTCCATACTGAATTATATCAGCGAAAGATACGGTTTCACCAATCATATCAACTGCAATTTCCAGTTAATCACAGGCTATCGTTTCAAGACCTATCTGGATGGATTAGGGAAGACTAGGCTGCTCCAGATTAAGTATAAATACTTCTCAGACAAGGCTTTACACCTCTGGCAACTATGCTACGATTTCTTTGATAATGCCAAGCGCATGAACATCCAGCAGGAACGCAAGGAATATCTTCTGGTTAAGAGTTTCAATATCGTTTTCGAGGCCATTATTGATGAACTTCTAGGCGAGAAGAACATTCCAGCCGGACTGAAAGAACAGGCTGACGGCAAGCGCATAGACCATCTGTACAGCTACCAGAACCTGATTACAACAAGAAATCAGGAGCCAGTTTATTACATCGGCGACAGCAAGTATTACAAGTTAGGTCATTCCATCGGCAAAGAATCTGTGTATAAGCAGTTTACGTACGCCAGAAACATCATCCAGTGGAACCTGAACCTCTTTATGAACGACGATAAGGACGATGAAGAACTGCAATACGACAAGCGTAATTTTGGCAACGTACCCAAGCTTCGCGATGACCTGACGGAAGGCTACAACATCATTCCGAACTTCTTCATCAGCGCAAAGATGGCAGAGAATCTCTCTTTCTCAGACCAGATTTCATCAACCGACAGGGAAAAGAAGTGCTTCAACACCCAGCATTTCAACGACCGCCTGTTCGACCGCGACACCCTTCTCGTCTTCCACTACGATGTCAACTTCCTCTATGTAGTATCTCTGTATGCCCGTCATAACGAGCACCAGAAATTCGCCTGGAAAAACCGGGTTCGCAAGATGTTCCGTGATGAAATCCAGAAAATGCTGGATGAAAGATATGAGTTCTATCGCCTTACACCGAAAGAAGATACACAAGTAGAAGAATTCGTCAGCCGGAATTTCAGAAAGCTTATCGGCAAGATATTCTCGCCAACGAAATCCAATGATTATCTGATACTTGCGTTCGAGAAAGAAGACTCCGACGAGGAGCAGAAAGAAGCTATCATAAACGATGTTAAGGAGAAATTCTATATAGAGGGATTTGCCTTATCGGATGATGACAGGATAGGCTAATATATTATAAGATATTTGCCACTACCCCAACATCCGCTGCAGCCCAGTTGAGCCCTTTCAGCTCATCTTTGCTGCACCACTTGCTATCAGCGTGCTCACGCCTCCTGAACCCATTAGCATCGCCTTTTGGCGTACACAGAAAGGCAGTCATGGTTATCGAGAAATCAGGATACTCGTGATTCACAGTTACCAACTCCTCTCCTACTTCTACCAGATACTCCATTTCCTCCATCAGTTCACGAGCCAGCGCCTGTTGAGGAGTTTCACCAGGCTCTATCTTGCCACCTGGAAACTCCCATTTATAGCTGGTATACTCAAACTTTGTCTTGCCTTTCTGCATGCATAGATATTTGCCATCATGGCAAACCACGGCTGCAACCACATTATAATGTTTCATTGTTCTTATCTGCTATTAAAATATCATTTACTCCATCCACTGGAAGTCTTCCTGCAATTCCTGCGACAACGGATTGTCCATGTGGATATCATACAATATAGAACCATTCGTCGTTACATTCTTTCTCGGATTCTCCAAATGACCCGTTCCTACATAGGTGTACGGCAGGGTGATACCATTCTCCATATTTACCTTCCTCACAAACACAAAGACTCTCTTAGCGGCTTTCTGTTTAGCTTCGTCCTTGTCTGAAATATCATTAATACTTTCCCACTGGAAAACATCTGGCGACAAGAACTTGTCATTATACTTCAAATGTTCATCCAGCGAGGCATCCTTCTTTAAACCAGCAAATACATACATATTGCCATCCTTATAGTAAGTGCCATACTGATTGTGCTTCGGATTCTCCAGGATTTTCAAGAGCACCTGGTCCTGACGATAATCCTGCCACAACAGGAAATCTTCTTTCGTGTCAGCATATCTTGCCTCATATTGCGTCAAACCATAGTTAAGCAAATCTTGCAGATATGCCTCATATTCTTCTTCTCTTTCGCCACACAAATGCACTTCATCCGCTTCTATCTTCACAGCAAATCCCTCTTGCAGGAATCGCAAAGCGTGCTCCAGTTGCTCATGCTTGAAACCAGGAATCTCCTCCTGGATATTGGCTTCAATACGAGATAAAGAAGACTCTCCGTTCAGTAAATTCTTGATTACCAAATACTCATGCTCTCTTACCAAAGGCAAAAGACTAGACAGATAATTGATACAAGCAATCTGCTCTTCTGAGAATACCGGCAAGCCCTCTTCTTCTATACCCTTCAAGAAACCATAATAAGAATTGGTTTTCTTGGAGCCAATCTTTATCTTCATGAATTTCAAGAGATTAGGAGCATAATCACTATTCATATAATCCATGTGCGATGGATAAGACGGAGTTTTCAGATATGCCTTGAAGTTCTGATAATCCATCTTCAGATAGTTGATGCGGTTGAAATTCTCGCTCTCAATCTTGTCGATGATTTCCTCTTTGGAAAGGTCATCGATGTGTACCTCAACGCCATATTTATCCAAGCCCAAGCTCTTGAAATCATTCCTTACCATGAACTTCAAGAGTTTCTTTTCCAAAATAGAATTGCGGGAAAGACTGCCTAGCGCCAAGGCTATATGAACGCTACGCTTATAGCTGTTGCCAATGAAATCGAGTATCGTAACATAAGGCTTGTTTGTATACTTACGAAGACCTCGACCCAATTGCTGCAAGAAGATGGTACTCGATTCCGTTGGGCGCAGAAAGAGCACCATGTTGACACCAGGAATATCCACGCCCTCGTTCAGGATATCTACAGCAAACAAGATTTCCAAATCCCGGTTTTCATCCTGTAAATCATTGTAAGCACGAATACGTTCACCGGTCTTGTTCTTACCACTCAAGAAAGCTGTATGGTAATAATCACCCAGGTTATCAGCCATCATTCTGGCATGCTGGATGTTTCTACAGAAAGCCAGCGCCTTCAGCTTCTGGTTTCCCATTCGATGCTTCTCTATCTGCTGGTGGATAAACTCGCAGTTTTCAGGTGTAGAAATTTGCGAAATCAAACGGCGTTCGCCAGATGCTGTCAACCCATAATCAACCAGTTCGTCACGAATACCATAATAGTGGAAAGGCACAATCAGATCATTGATGATGGCATCACGAAGCCGCAACTCGTATGGGATATTATTGCCGAAAATCTCTACTACATCCTGATTATCCATTCGGTTCTCGGTAGCTGTCAAGCCCAGCAGGAACTCCGGCTCAAAATAGTCGATGATTTTCCGATAACTGTCTGCTACAGCATGGTGACACTCATCGATGATGATATAATCGAATTCCTTCTTATCAAAGAGTTCGAGCGAACGGCACATCGAAACATTGGTAGAGAACAGGAAATCCTCACCTGTTTCCTTTGCCTCCGCATTATACAGGCCGCAGGTTTTAGAGCCACCAAAGACCTTTTGGAATGTCTCCAGGGATTTCTTCAAGATAGAGCCTTCATGTACGATGTAGAGCAATCTGTCGGGGTTAAAATTGAGCGCATCGAATGCTGCCAGATACGTCTTTCCTGAACCTGTGGCAGAAATCACCAAAGCCCTCTCCTGGCCGATGGCACGATACCTGTTCAATTCCCTAAGTGCTTTGCGCTGCATATAATTAGGTTTGATTTCAGAATCCGCCATATCATAATCCATATCCCAATGCTCAATAGCAAAACTGAGTTTGGTAGAATATTCTTTAATTCTATCCTGCGATAATTCATACGTCTGATTCCATAGGCTTTCAAACTCATTCATTGCATCAAGATAAGCCTCGGCATCATGCTCACAATTTACCACCAAATCCCACTCTATGTTTTTCAGCAAAGCATAGCGTGTAATATTAGAAGAACCAACAACCATTTCTATACCATTTTCCAGTTCGAAAATATAGCCTTTAGAATGGAAACCATTGGTAAAATAGTTCTTCTCATCGTGGAAACATTCATCGTCCAGATGACACTCAAAATTAGGATGTTGTGCCAAACTCAAAAAGTAGTTTAACGATTCTACATCGGTAAAATTCTGATAAGTAGAAGTGATAATTCTTCCTTTAGCTCCACGCTCTATAGCAGCACTAATGTCTTTAGCCAAGAGTACCAGGCCGGCTTTCTTGATAAAGCTGACTGAAAAAGCAAATGACTTGCAGCGGCGCAAGTTCATCTGAATGGTAGACAGGAAGGTTGTCTCTGTATAATTGGTCAAGAATCTAGATTCCATAAGTCTTGCATTTCTTTTATTGCGTACAAAAGTACAAAAAAGAATCCATTTACATCATCTTTTCTCCTATTTTTTTCGGCTTGTATATCATATTTGGGGCGCCATATAAAGCTTTTGCCCTTTCAGGGCGCCAGGCGTGCGGACATGAATACCCAGGGCGAATGCCCTGGGCTAGGAGCTTCTGCCCTTTCAGGGCGTGAGGGGAATTGCAGGGGGCGGGAAGGGAATTGCAGGGATGCGTGAGGGGGAATGGCGTTTAATCTGTTAAAAACATCATATGTATATATAATAAACATTAAATTAAAGTGAGCGTCATAACGCTCAATTTTTATTTGGTTATTTGAATGTTTTTTATTACCTTTGCACGAAATTTTGAAATTATGAAAAAAATGAAGCATATTAACAGCAATCACCTCGACTTTATGAAGAAAAGGTGTTTCGGAAGCTTAGGAGAACTCCTAAGCGAGCTGTGGTATGCTATAATTACTAATAATCGGTCGAGATGCCAGGTATCTGCGACCAAGTATCAACTTAATGCCATATCAACAACCAGAAAGTAAACACAACCTTACCCGCCCCCACACCTTACGATAGTAGGCGCTCGGCAGCCTCCAGCGGCTTACGCTAAAAACGTTAGCGCAAACACACGCCCTCTGCTAAAATGAGGCGGAAACAGTTAACAACAAATTAAACCTGTAAAAGATGAAAATATATTTTATTGGCAAAATTATTCGCTTCGTAATAAAGCACTTTACCATCGTTATCAACAATACCATACAGATGAATGGTGGACAATACATCGAGCACATGAACAATTATCAGGGAAAGGAGGATGAGAAATGTCTGGACAAAGAGTGATCATCATGAACGCTGGTAGCTCGTACTTCGAGCATGTGGAGAATTATTATGGCAGCAATGCCTGTGAGCAAAACTCATGCAGAAATGCTGTGATGCCGGAAGAGCTGAAAACGGAAAAGGCTCAGAGGATAAAGAACAACCTGATAGAGATAGGCTTGGTAACCGAAAATTTCATGCCCTCAGGACTGTCATCATCCGAAGCTGCCATCCTTGCCAACCAGATAGGTACAGAGTTGAAAATCGATAATATATGGAGCGTATTCGGCAATTATTGGGGTCCTAATCCGAACTCGATGAGAGCCGCCTACAACCGAGGAATGGATCAGAAGAAAACGATTCCCTTCCTCGAAAAAGTGATGCCTGCTATCAGAGGTTAATCTGGCAGGTAGTACTAGTACGCGTACATAGTACGTACTAGGTAGAAGTGAGAAATTTGCCTTACCTTTGCCTCCGGAATTCAGAACCAATGCGGTCTGAGTTTCGGGGGCTTTTGTGTATCTGCACATCAACCATGGTGGGAGCCCCCAATCTTCTAAATTATTTAAAATGATGGAAGTGAAAGCGTATGTGTTCAGTCCTCCTCCTTACAGACGGCTGAGAGTGGTGAAAACGGAAGAGGGGATTACCCCACAAACCAATCTTTTATTAACGAAATAACATGACAGAAACACAACATGTAATTGCACTGAACCCTTACCGCAAGGGCAATAAGGGGAAGGTGTTTTCCAACAGTCTGGCGGTGTATGACAAGGTGATTGCATCGCCGGAAATCAGGAAGATGATTCAGCAGATCAGGGGCGAACTGCCTATACCGAAGGTGAATGCCAACGATGCAGAGGCGGTGAAGAAGGCGCAGGACAGGCTGAAGAGCGAACTGCCTTTCTTCTGTCCCCACTACGGCATCTTCAAGAACAATGTGCGCAGACAGGAGAATGCCCAGCCTGAGAGCTTCATGTTTCAGACTATCATCGACGTGGATGACAGGGAGTATGTAGACAAGGCTATCGAGAAGGCAAGGGAGCTGAACTGCTCTGACAGCATCTGGAACGGCTCGCTGCTGCACCTCTGCTACAGTGCCCGGAAGAAGCTGCACATCGGTATCAGACTGCCGGTGGGAATGACCATCGAGGAGACGCAGAAGGCGTATTGCGAGGCGCTGGGGGTGCCGTATGACGAGAGCTGCATCACACCCGAGAGAATGATTTATCTCACGGATAAGGACTCGGAAATCTACAGGTCGAAGATGTGGTGCGCCGTGCTGAGCGAGAAGGAGATTCTGATACGAAGGCAGGCGTATCTGGACCGCGGACTGACCGTGGACGGAAGGGGAGATGCAAAAGTTAATAGTTTACAGTTTAAAGTTAATAGCAATGGAAAGAACAATGAAAATAATAGACTATCGGGCAACGACGGCAATACTGCTGTTTCTGCTGGCTCTGCTGTTCAGCCTGCCCAACCTGGTGATAGCCATGGTGCTGATGCTCCTCATATCGGGGATTCTGGAGGCAATCAGGATGCTGGCGGACTGGGAGCCAGGGAGAAGAATCTGATTGCGTTTGACCTCTTTACGCAGGCTGCCGGACTCGGGGGTATGGAGATTGATACCGTGGGGTCGAGACACTCTTCGCTGCTGGCTATCATGAGCGCCGGTGCTTCGAGGGTGATGGAGGAAGAGGAACTGATGAAAGTGGTGAGGGTGAAAATGCCGAGCTACTATCAGGAGAACGACTGCCATCAGCTGATTCACGACTTCTATGCGAAATATGCTGACAATACGAAGCCGATGTCGAGGGAAGTGATGAGAGTGAATGCGCTTGCGGAGCAAAAGGCCAGCCAGCAAGTTAACATTTTACAGTTGAAAGTTAATAGGGCTGAGCAAGTTAATAGTTTACAGTTTACAGTTAATAGGGGTAATCAACAAGTTAATAGTTTACAGTTAACAGGTAATAGGGCTGATGAGGACTATCCTGACCCGCCGGAGATGCCGAAGAAACTGCCGAAGCTGGTGGAACTGCTGATATCGAGGACACCGGAGATTTATAAGCCGGCTGTGGCGCATGCTATCTTCCCTCCGCTGGCTACGCATCTCTGGAAGACGAGGTTCCGG
>ERZ773258.1203-NODE-1203-length-22262-cov-15.648219_pt1 | contig 22262 bp, 22 predicted proteins | sample MGYA00511962_ERZ773258 | MGnify/ENA primary metagenome ERZ773258 (study PRJEB29015, sample SAMEA2737755) | human gut metagenome | biome: human gut; feature: human-associated habitat; material: faeces | place: China | collected 2012 ... | reverse complement strand
CCCGGCGGAGCCGGGGGCCTGACGCATCTGCTCAGTCGTACAGTATCTCGTCCACGGCTTTGGTGGTGTCCCCGGAGGAGCCGTCCACCTGGAACTCCAGCCCGTCGATGAACTTCTGCATCCGCAGCGCAAAGGCGGGCACGTTCAGCGGCACGGTGGTGGAGGTCTCGCGGTCGATCACCACGCGGAGCTGTATATCCATGTCATAGCCCTTGGCATAGGAATAGAAGTCGTCACTCCGCGGATCCAGCGGCCCGGAGCTGTTGGCTGCGTCAGCCAGGGCCAGGGAGGCCAGGTCCTGCGCCTGCTGCCGGGTCAACTCGGCCACCTCGTCGGTGTCGTACCGGCGGACGTAGCCGCTGATCACGGCGTTCACGCCGCCGTACCGCGCCAGCGAGTCGATGCCGATGAGGCTCTCCCGGCTGTCGGTGCGGTTCACCAGCTGGGTCAGCAGCCGGTGGACATCGGAGCCGTTGACGATCGATACCCTCCACTCACGACGCAGACTCGTGCCGTTCCGCAGCTGGTAGTCCACACGCACATAGCGGGTGATCGGGCCGCCCTCCGTGTCCAGATAGGTTTGGTTCTCCAGCCTTTCGCCTGTCTCATCGTACTGCTCCAGAATGGCGCGGTGGAGGGAGATCACGCTCTCCACCGCTGCGGGATCATCGGCGGTGAAATCCGCATAGCTGGCGCTGAAGCGGACGGAGGTCACGTCCTCCGCGTCCGGGACGCGGTGCTGATAGCCGGTGATGTCCAGCTTCACGCACACCGTCACCGCCGCCAGCACCAGCACCATGGCCGCCGTCTCCAGCCACCAGCGCTTGTTGAAGATGCGGAACTTCTTTTGCAGCAGCATCTGGGCGGCGAAGAAGCAGATCACGCCCATGACCAGCTGGCAGATCAGCAGGCAGGCGAAGCCGCCATCGATAAAGGCGGTATAGCGCAGGAACAGACCCAGCCCCAGACCGCCGCACAGACCGATACTCCACCGGGCGATGGGGCGCAGCCACCGGAAGGACATAGCGTCGCCGGCCGTCTCGCTGGGGCGCTTTTTATACAGCCACCACACCAGCGCCAGCAGTGCGATGCCCACCGCGGCGTAGATGATGCAGGTGGAGAAGGCGGAGGCTGGCAGCTGGACGCGTTGATAGCTTTGGGTGCCGATGGGCTCGCGGAACTGCACGTCGATGGGCTGGGCGCCGCCGTTGGCCACGGCATCCCAGATCCGACCCACCGGCGTCAGCCAGGTGATGAACTCCGGAATGTCGCTGTTGCTGTAGCCGAAGTAAAACATCTGCGTCATCGTGCTTATCACCGCGTACAGAAGGAGGGCGATGACGTTCATCGCGCCGTAGAGCACCGGCATCGCCAGCAGCCATCCCGTGACCATGGCGCACAGGGAGCCGAGCGCGAAGAAGAACAGCGCCATCAGCTCCGTCAGCAGCAGCCACGTGCCCAGTGCCGCCCAGTCCACGTAGGAGAAGCCGGCGCTGCACAGAGCGGTCAGCAGGAAGATCAGCACGTTCCCCGCCGTCAGCGCTCCCAGCGCAGAGAGGACGTGGGAGAAAAATGCCTGTGTCCGTGTCACCGGCAGGGCGTGCATCAGCCCCACGGTGCGGCCGGACATCAGGTACGACCACACCGCCATGGCTGCAAAGCAGCCGAACAGCAGGGACATGACCACGGAGGCGGGTATGGACTGGATGATGACGTTGTGCTGCCGCAGCTGCAGCACGGTCATGATGCCCTCCGCCACGCCGTCGCACTCCCGGCTCGCCGACAGTATCTGCATGGGAAGGATCACTACCCACACGGCCACATACAAAAACAGCAGCGGCCAGTAGCGCTTTATATCGCTGCGCAGCAGCGCGGCGTTACAGAAGGATGTCTTTCGCGGCATAATCCACACCTCCCAGCTCGTAAATGAATATCTCCTCCAGCGTCAGCGGGATGGATTCCAGCAGCACCGGCTCGGTGATCTGCATCCGGCGCATAATCTCCTGACTGCTGCCCCGGACGATATAGGTGTACACCCGTCCCACGTGGCTGCGGTGCAGGATGTTCAGCTCCGCCGGCAGCGGCGGCTCGGTAACGCCCTGATAGGCCACCTGCAGCTTCACCGTGTTGTCCTGCAGATCGCTGAGGCTCCGCTCCAGCAGCACCTTGCCATGGTTCAGGATGCCCACGTGGTCGCACACGTCCTCCAGCTCCCGCAGGTTGTGGCTGGAGACCAGCACCGTCGTGCCGCGCTCCGCCACGTCGCCCAGAAGCAGCGACCACACTTGCCGCCGCATCACCGGGTCAAGGCCATCCACCGGCTCGTCCAGAATGAGGTACTCCGGCATACAGCACACCATCAGCCAAAAGGCCGCCTGCTTCTGCATACCCTTGCTCATCCGCCGCAGCATCATTTTCTCATCCAGCGGGAAGACCTGCTTCAGCTTCTCATACCGCTCCCAGCTGAAATCGGGGTAGATACCGGCGAGGAATTTCGCCATCTCCCGGATGCCCGACTGCGGGAAGTAGTACCAGTCGTCGCCGATAACGGCCATACGACTCTTCACGGCGGTGTTCTCATATACCGGCTGACCGTCCACCAGCACGTCGCCGCTGTCCTGCCGGTAGATGCCCGCCAAATGGCGGATGATGGTGGATTTCCCCGCGCCGTTGGGCCCTACCAGACCGTACACCGCGCCGTGGGGCACCGTCATGGTCAGGTCGTCCAGCGCCCGAAAGCCGTCAAAGGTCTTGACGACGTTTTTTACCTCGATCATTTGCCCTCTCCTCCTTCCCAAAGTGCCAGCAGCTGCTCCCGGGTATAGCCCAGGCTCTTCAGCTCCTCCAGCAGCGGGACCAGCCGCCCCGTCAGTTCAGCGATGCGCCGCAGATGCTCGCCGTCCCCGGCGGAGACAAAGCTCCCTCTGCCCGCCACAGAGTAGATGTACCCCTCCGCCTCCAGTTCCGCGTAAGCCCGCTGGATGGTGTTGGGGTTGATGGCCAGCTGCGTAGCCAGAGAGCGCACGGAGGGCAGCTTTTCGTCCGGCTCCAGCAGCCCCGTCAGCATCATGCGCCGCAGGCTGTCCTTCACCTGCTGGTACAGGGGACGGCTGTCCCGGTAGTCCAGCACGATCATATCGCACACGCTCCTTTCCGTATCAAGTGTACTATGCGTGTTAGTACAATTAGCATATCACGATGTTCTCCCTCCTGTCAAGGAAAATTTTTCTTTTCATCCCCGGGGTTTCGTAGTATAATGGCTCCAAATTCCTTTCCCGAAGGGGGCATTTCTATGCGTATCACGGTAAAAGTCGGCACCTCTACTCTGGCCCACGCCACAGGACGGCTGAACATCCAGCGGATGGAGGGCCTGTGCAAGGTCCTGAGCGACCTGAAAAACGCCGGGCACGAGATCATTCTCGTCTCCTCCGGCGCCATCGGCATGGGCGTGGGCAAGCTGAACCTGCCGGGACGACCTAAGGATATGCCCACGAAGCAGGCGGCCGCCGCCGTGGGCCAGTGCGAGCTGATGTACACCTATGACAAGCTGTTCAACGAGTACAACCACACAGTGGCACAGGTGCTGCTCACCGGCGAGGATGTAAAGAACGAGCAGCGCAGCCGTAATATGCGGAACACCATTTTTCGCCTGTTGGAGCTGGGCGCGCTGCCTGTCATCAACGAAAACGACACCGTGGCCACTGACGAGGTGGGCGTGGAGAACACCATCGGCGAGAACGACACGCTTTCCGCCATCGTGGCGGCGGCGGTGCAGGCCGACCTGCTGATATTGCTCAGTGATATCGACGGCCTGTATGACGGCGATCCCCACAGGGATCCCACCGCGAGGCTTATCCCCGTGGTGCCGTCCATCGACGCACACATTCTCGCTCTGGGCGGCGGCAGCGGCAGCAGTCTGGGCACCGGCGGCATGGTCACCAAGCTGAAGGCTGCGCAGATCGTCACCGAGGTCGGCTGCCAGATGGTCATCGCCAATGGCAGCAAGCCCGCCCTGCTGTACGACATCGTGGGCGGAAAGCCTGTGGGCACCCGATTTCTGGCAAAGGAGAAGTGAGCCATGACCACTATCGATATTCTGAAAAAGACCCGCGCCGCCCGGGGCGGACTGGCCGTCCTGGACGAGGCAGGCAAAAACGCCCTGCTGCTGTCCATGGCCGACAGTCTTCTGTCCCATGAGGGCGCTATTCTGGCGGAAAATGAAGCCGACATGGCCGATGCCCGGGGGCATATCTCCGATGTGATGCTGGACCGGCTGCGGCTGGACCATGACCGACTGGCGGGCATGGCCGACGGCGTGCGGGCCATTGCCGCCCTGCCGGACCACACCGGCCGTGTGCTGTCCGAGGTACGCCGCCCCAACGGTCTGGTCATCCAGAAGGTACAGGTCCCTCTGGGGCTGGTGTCCATTATCTATGAGAGCCGCCCCAACGTTACCTCAGATGCGGCGGCCCTGGCGCTGAAATCCGGCAATGTCTGCGTACTCCGCAGCGGCAAGGAGGCCTACCGCACCGCACGCGCCATCGTGCAGGCACTGAAGGCCGGCATCGCCGCCGAGGGCGGCGACCCGGACATTCTGAACATCGTGGACGACACCACCCACCAGTCTGCCGCGGACATCATGACCGCCAAGGGTCTGGTGGACCTGCTGATCCCCCGGGGCGGCGCGGGACTGATCCGAGCCTGCGTGGCCGGCGCCACCGTGCCCTGCATTGAGACGGGCACCGGTATCTGCCATGTGTATGTGGACGAGAGCGCCGATCTGAGCAAGGCCCTGAACATTGTGGAAAACGCCAAGGCCAGCCGTCCCTCCGTGTGCAACGCCGAAGAGGTGCTGCTGGTACACAGCGCGGTGGCGGCGGAATTCCTGCCCCAGCTGAAAAAGCGTTTGGTGGATGACCGAGCCGCCGCAGGCAAGGTCCCCGTGGAGCTGCGGCTGGACGAGCGCGCCGCGGCGGTCATTCCCGGTACCCCCGCCGGCGGGCAGGACTTCGACACCGAATTTCTGGACTATATCCTGGCCGTAAAGCTCGTGGACAGCGTGGACGAGGCCATCGCCCACATCGCCGCCCACTCCACCGGCCACAGCGAGGCCATCGTCACCGAAGACAGCGCCCACGCCGAGGCCTTTGTCAACGGGGTGGACAGTGCCGCCGTGTATGTCAATGCCTCCACCCGCTTTACCGACGGCGGCGAGTTCGGGCTGGGCTGTGAGATGGGCATCTCCACCCAGAAGCTCCACGCCCGGGGCCCCATGGGTCTGGACGAACTGACTACGTACAAATATGTCATCCGCGGCGACGGACAGATCAGATAAAGCAAAAAGAGACGGCCTCCGCCGTCTCTTTTCATATTTCCACGATCTCTGCGCCCAGGGCCGCGGCGTCCGCCCGGTCGTGGGTGACGCACAGCACCGCCGCGCCGTTCCGGTGCCGCAGAAGGTACTGCGCCGTCCGGTCCCGGGCCGCACCGTCCAAACCCTTAAAGGGCTCATCCAGCAGCAGCAGCTCCGGCCCATAACATACTGCTCGGGCAATGGACACCCGCCGCCGCTGTCCGCCGGACAGTTCCGCCGCCCGCTGGTCCAGGCAGTCCGCCAATCCCAGCTCCCGCAGGTGCTCCTCGATATCCGGCCGGGACATGGCCCGGCCCGTGACCAGACGCACGTTCTCCACGGCGTCCAGCTGCGGGCACAGACGGTCCTCCTGAAACACGAATCCCAATCGCTCCGGCACGCCGGTGACGGTGCCGCTGTCCGGCATCTCCAACCCGGCGATACAGCGCAGGAGCGTGGTCTTCCCGCGGCCGGAGGGGGCCATCAGACACACCACCGCCCCGTCCGGGACGGTCAGGCTCACGTCCTCCAGCACGACCTTGTCGCCGAAGCGCTTGTACAGATGTGCCGCGTTCATGTGCCGCACCCCCTTTCCAGCCGACGGAAGCCCCGCCGCAGCAGGGCCAGCACCAGTCTCTCAAACAGGGCGCTCAGCGCCACGATCACCACGGTCCAGGCCAGCAGGTCGGCGGTCTGGAGGTAGATCTTCGCGTCGTACAGTCTCTCGCCCAGGGAGCCGGCCACCACACCGATGACCTCGGCCGCTACACCAGCCTTCCAGCTCATGCCCAGGGCCGCGGCGCAGCCCGCCAGCAGGAACGGCTCCACCGCCGGCAGCAGGATGCTGTGCAGCTGCCGCCGCCAGGGCACCCGGAAGGCCCGGGCCATTTCCAGAAGCTGGCCATCCGCACTGCGGAGGCCCGCCAGCACGTTGGTGTACAGAATGGGGAAGACCATCAGGAATGAGATGAACAGCGGCAGCGCCGATGTCCGCATCCAGATCAGTGCCAAGATGATGAACGATGCCACCGGCACCGCCTTGATGGCCAGCACATAGGGCCGCAGCAGCACCTCCACCACCGGCCAGCGTCCCGCCGCCAGCGCCAGCACAAAGGCCAGCACCAGTGCCAGGGCAAAACCGCCGGCGATACGGCAAAAGCTGAACACCACCGCCCGCCGGAAGGCCGCTGTCACCGCCAGGGCGCAAAGCCGCCCCAGCACCGTTACCGGTCCCGGCAGCAGCAGTGCCGAGCCCACGGCCCAGGAGGCCGCCTGCCAGACCGACAGGGCCAGCACCACCGCGCCGGCACGCTGCCAGGTCTTTATTTTTTTGTCCGCAGGTGTGCTCATGCGCCCATCCAGTAGAAGCCGTCACCGGGCATGGCGCCGCCCACGGCCTCCGTCTTCAGGTCATACAGTGTTTGCAGATAGCCGCCCACGGCGACCTTCATATCCACGCCGGTAATACACACCAGATTGCACTGGGGCAGCGCCTTCTCCGCCACGGCGGCCTTGACGATGCCATATTTCTCCACCAGCACAGCGGCCTCGGCCGGGTGCTCATTGGCGTAGTCCGTGCTGGCGGCGTAGTCCTCCAGGAAAGCTGCCAGTGCCGCAGGATGCTCATCAGCAAATGCCTTGCGGGCCACCAGTACCGAAGTGATCAGGCGGCTGCCGTTGTCCAGCGCATCCCATTCGGCGCTCAGATCCAGCGCCACGCGCAGGCCCTCCACCTGGCTCTGCGCCACGGTGACAAAGGGCTGGGGCAGCATGGCTACGGCGTTGTCCTGCTCCGCCATCAGGGCCACGATCTCCGTGGGCTCGCTCTTCCACTCCACCTGTACGTCCTCACCCAGAGTCAGCCCGTGCTGCGAGAGCAGATAGGTCAAGGCGTACTCCGGGGTAGCACCCTTGCCGGTGGCGTAGATGGTCTTTCCGTTCAGCGAGGCAATGTCCGTCACCGTCTCGCCGCCCTTTTCCACGATATACAGCACGCCCAGCGTGCCGGCGGCCAGCAGCACCACGCCGCCCTCCGTCTGGTTGTACAGGATGGCCGCCACGTTGGCCGGCACCGCCAGCACATCCAGCTCGCCCTGCACCAGCTGGGGCGTCAGCTCATTGGCGCTGGCCGCGATGGTGTACGTATACGCGTTCTGGCCCACGCCGTTGTCCGCATCGTCAAACAGCTTTACCATGCCCATGGAGGTGGGGCCCTTCAGCCCGCCCAACCGCACAGTGACCGGCTGGGCGGCGGATTTGTCGCCATCCTCAATGGGCATAGGCGTTTTCGGCGTTACGCAGGCGCACAGCGTCAATGCCAGCGCCAGCGCCAGCAGCAGGGATATCATTTTTTTCATGTTGTTTTCTCCTTTCCGTGATACGGTCTCTTATACAAAGCTGTCGTGCAGCATGCCTATCTGTCTTCTATCGGTGTGATCACGTTGGAGTACAGCGTCTTGGCGCTGACACCCTCCAGCCGCCCGATCTTTCCGCTGAGGGCGGAGATCGCGTCCTGCGGCGCATCCAGCACCACGGAGATGATGTTCACGCCCCGGGCGCGGTAGGGCACGCCCATTCGCCCGATGATATATGCGCCGTACTGATGCAGCAGCGCGTTCAGCTCCGTCACCGCATCCTCATTTTCCACAATGACCGCAATGACCGCCACCCGTGTTTCCATAGCAAAACCTCCCGTCGTAAGATCCGCGGCCAAATAAAAAAGTCGCGCCGCCACCGCGACACGACCACAGCGCCCGCTTCGCGGGCGCAGAACCTATGGCGCATCTTCCGTCTCAAGCGTACTTTCGACGTCAGCAGCGTGTTTATTGTACGGCAAACGCCTGCTCTTGTCAAGCCGATCCCGCCGACTGACTGTTTCAGACAGCCGCCGGTATATAATAAATATAGGAGAGAAGGGCGGGACCGTGGGGTAAGAACGGCCCCGCCCGGGGGAAGCGGTTTAATGCTTTTCGCTGGCGCGGCGGGCGGGCTTCTCCGCACAGCGGACGCCGGGCAGCAGCGTCAGCAGCTGGGCGGCAAGGCCAAATACGGCGGCGGGCAGCAGCCAGCTCAGGCCAAGATCAAACAGCGGCAGGGCCTCCACCAGCGGCAGCTGCACACCGCAGGTGTGCAGGGTGCACAGCACGCTGGTCAGCAGTGCGCCCAGCGCGGCGCCCCGGCTGACAAAGTCGTGGACCTTGGGTATGATGAGGGAGACGCAAATAAGCACCAGCGTGGGGGGATATACTATATCCAGCACCGGCGCGGCCACGGCCACGATACGGTCCAGGCCCAGGTTGGACACCACGGCGCTGAACACGCAGATGACCGTCACGAACACCTTGTAGCTGATCTTCCCGCGACACAGCTCCGTGAAATACGCCGCGGCGGAGCTGGTCAGGGCGATGGCCGTGGTGACGCAGGCCAGGCCCACCACCACGCCGAAAATCACCATGCCGGTCTTGCCCATCAGCGCCTCTACGATGGCCATGATGAGGGCCGCGCGGCCGATGGAGGACGTGTACTGTGCGGACACGGTGGCGCCCAGATAGGCCAGACCCATATACACCGCCAGCAGCAGCACGCCCGCCAGCAGCGCGGCGCCGCCCACCACGCGAAGCTGGCTCTGGCCCCGCTGATAGCCCTTGGCGGTAACGCTTTGCAGCACGATGATGCCGAAGGGCAGGGCCGCCAGCGCGTCCATGGTCTGGTAGCCGGCCTTGATGCCGGTGACGGCCACGTTGTCGATCTGCGCCAGGGGCGCGATGTCGCCCAGCGGCGTGATCACACCCTTGATAATAATGGCGAACAGGCCCACCAGCAGCAGCGGCGTGAGCACCTTGCCTACAATGTCCACCACGGCGGACTCCCTGATGCACAGAGCCAGGATCACCGCGAAGAACACCACGGAGAACACCACCGGCGATACGCCGGACAGGTTGGGCGCGATGGCCATCTCATAGGTGCTGGCGCTGGTGCGGGGGATGGCCACCATGGGGCCGATACACAGAATGATGGCGCACATGAGGATCTCGGCGGGGACTTTGCCCGCCCGTTCCAGTACCTTCTCGCTGCTGCCCACGCGGAGCAGGGCGAACATCCCCGTCATCGCCAGACCGATATCCGCAATGAAATAGGCGGAAAAGCCCGCCAGCCACTGGCTGCCGGCCTCCATGCCCAAAAAGGGCGGGAAGATCACGTTGCCCGCGCCGAAAAACATGGAAAACAGCGCAAAGCCCACGACAACGATATCCGCCGCGGTGTTTTTCTTCTGTCCGATCATTCTGATTTCTCCATTTCTCTTCTCTTGTTCCCACGCCGCCGACTGCGGCGCACCGGTGCAGACTCACGCTTTAAAGCGCGTTGCATCCTGTGCATATAGCGTATCATGCTTTTCATCATTGCGGAAATGACGCTTATCGAACGACGCATAAAAAATTTTTATGACGTATAAAAACGTTTACCGCATTTTCCAAATCGTTGGCGGAAAGTTTACATTTATGGCATTGAACGGCGACAGCCCTTGTGATATAGTTAAAAATAATCGTTGCAATTTTGTCCAATTTGTACAGAAAGCGAGGCCCCTATGGATGACAAACGGCTGCGGGCGCTGCTGACGGCAGTGCAGTGCGGCAGCTTTGGAAAGGCGACGGCGCAGCTGGGCTACACCCAGTCCGCCATGACGCACATGGTGAACAAGCTGGAGGCCGAGCTGGGCTGTACCCTGCTCACCCGCAGCAGCCACGGTGTCCGGCTCTCGGAGGAGGGCGAGCACCTGCTACCCTATATACAGGACTATCTGCGCGCCAGTGAGACCCTGCGGCGGGAGGCGGCGGCCCAGGGCAAGGCCCACAACTGCGTGCTGCGGATCGGCTGCTTTGCCAGCATTGCCCGGGCACGGCTGCCGGCGCTGCTGCAGAAGTTCCGCAAGCTGCACCCGGAGATCAAGATCGACGTACTGGTGGGCGGCTATGAGCTGGCCGCGGCGCTGGAGGAGGAACGGGTACAGCTGGCCCTGGTGGAGGAGACCTGCGGCAAGGGCTTCTATTGGACGCCGCTGACGGACGCGCCGCTGGTGGCGGTGGTGCCGCCGGACTTCCCCTGGACAGAGGACGTCATTCCCCTGGAGCGCCTGCTGCAGGAGACATTTCTCTCCTGCCCGGAGCAGTATGTGGCGCGCCTGCTGCCGCCGGAGGCACCACGGCTGGAGGTCACGGCGTCGGACGACGCGGCCATACTGTCCATGGTGGCGGCGGGACTGGGCGTGTCGGTGCTGTCCGCCTTTTCTCTGGCGGGCTATGAGGGCCAGGTGCGGGTGCTCCCGCTGGCAGAACCGCTGTCACGCCGGCTGGGCGTGGCGGTGAAGACACCGCCGCCGGCCAACAGCGCCGCCCGGTATTTTCTCTCCTTCCTGAAGCGGCAGTACCCCGCCGAGCCGGCGGATAACGAATAAAAGGAGGTCCCGGCCCATGTGCACTGCGGCCACATACAAGACAAAATACTTCTATTTCGGGCGCAATCTGGACTATGAGCGCGGCTTCGGCGAGCAGGTGGTCATCACACCCCGGCACTTTCCCCTGCCCATGCGGCACCTGCCGGACCTGACGCGGCACTACGCCATGATCGGCATGGCCTCCGTACAGGACGGCTACCCCCTGTACTATGACGCGGTGAATGAGAAGGGCCTGTGCATGGCGGGGCTGAACTTCGTCCGCAGCGCCGTATACGGCCCCTGCGCGCCGGGAAAGGCCAACGTGGCACAGTTCGAGCTGATCCCCTGGCTGCTGGGCCGCTGCGCCACGGCGGCGGAGGCCCGGGACCTGCTGGCGGAGAGCCGCATCACCGACGACGCCTTTCTGCCGGGGCTGCCCCCGGCCCGGCTGCACTGGCTGCTGGCGGACCGGGAGCAGTGCTTCGCGGTAGAGCAGACGGCGGAGGGCCTGCGGATCTATGAGGACCCGGCGGGCGTGCTGACCAACGAGCCGCCCTTCCCCATGCAGCTGTTCCGGCTGAACGACTACGCCCAGCTGTCCCCCCAGCCGCCGGAAAACCGCTTCTCCCCCGCCCTGCCGCTGGAGACATACAGTCGGGGCATGGGCGCCATGGGGCTGCCCGGCGACCTGTCCTCCCCCTCCCGGTTCGTGCGGGCGGCCTTTACCCGGCTGAACAGCCGTTCCGGCGACGGCGAGGCCGAGAGCGTCAGCCAGCTTCTGCACATTCTGGGCGCGGCGGCACAGCAGCGGGGCTGCTGCGTGCTGGAGGACGGCGCGTGCGAGCTGACGCTGTATACCAGCTGCTGCAATGCCGACACCGGGGTGTATTACTACACCACCTACGACGCCGCCCAGCTGTGCGCCGTGGATATGCACCGCGCCGACCTGGACGGCACGGCGCTCACCTGCCAGCCGCTGGACACGGCGTGGCGGGTACACTATCAGAATTAACGCAGAAAAGTACGGGACGGGGCCTGACGGCCCCGTCCCGTTTATTTCAGCAGAGCGGTAAAGGTGATGGTATCGCCCTCCGTGCGGGCGGAGATGGCACCGCGATGGCCCTCGGCAATGCTCCGGGCGATGGAGAGCCCGATGCCGAAGCCGCCGGCGGTGCGGGCCGGGTCCGCCCGGTAAAACCGGTCAAAGAGCTTGCCGGTATCGATACTTCCGGCGTTCTCGCAGCGGTTGGACACCCGCAGCGCCACGCCCCGGCGGGCCTTTTCCAACGTCAGCGCGATGGGTGCGGACGGTGCGGCGTACTTGACGGCGTTGTCCAACAGGATGGACACCAGCTGCCGCACGGCGTACTCGTCGCCGGTGTACGTCAGGCCCGGCGTCACGGACAGTGCCAGCGCATGGCCGCCGCCCTCCGCCACCTCCCGGAAGGACTCCGCTGTCTCGGTGACGGCGTCGCTGACAGGAAACGGCTCCATGTGCAGGGGCGACTGCTCCTCGTCCATGCGGCTGAGGGTCACCAGCGAATTGACCAGCGCCTTCAGCTTCTCCGTCTGGGCCCGTGCCTTATCGATCCATTTCTGGGGCCCCACATCCATCTCCAGCACCTTCAGGCTGGTGGCGATGACGGTGATGGGGGTTTTCAGCTCATGGCTGGCGTCGGTGATAAACTGCTTCTGCTGCTCCGCGCTGCGGACCACCGGGTCGATGGCGCGGCGGCTCAGCAGCACCACCAACCCCAGCACCAGCAGTGTGCAGATCGCGTCCGCCGCCAGGGACCACACCAGCACCGTCCGCACGGCGCGGCGGGACTGGCTGCACTCCAGGAAGATGGCCATGCTGCGCCCGTCCTCCGTACGGGTCACCAGAAAGCGGTAGCCGCCGCAGCTGCCGTAGCCCGCGCCGTGGTCGACGGCGGCTGCCAGATATTCCGCCGTATCCTCCTCGGTGACGGAGGCGATGTTTTGCAGGTCGGCGCGCACCAGCGTGCCGTCCTCCTGATAGAAGAGGACGAAATAACGGGTGGCGTAGGGCGTCTCCGCCGTGAAGGGACCGTTCCGGCCGGGACGGGAGTCGTCTGCCGGGGCTGTATCGCCGTCCGCACGGGGCTGCTCCGGCGGCTGCCGGTCCAGCCGGGGGACGTCTCCCGGCTTCTCCGGGAGGGGGATGGTGCCGCGGTTATCGCTGATGAGCTGCAGGGTGCTTCGCAGGTCGGCATCGGTGGCGGCATAGTTGGCCACGTTGAGGATCGCTGTCAGCAGCAGCATTACCGCCGCCACCGACAGCGTGGCAATACGAATGAAACGGTTGCGGAGCTTGTTGATCATGTCTCCTCCTCCAATACATAGCCCAGCCCTCGGTTGGCCCGCAGGGTCATGCGGGAGCCGATGGACTTGAGCTTCTTCCGCAGGTTAGAGATATTGACCCACACCACGTTGATCTCCGCCTCGTTGTCCCAGCCCCAGATGCGCTCCATGATGCGCTCGGCGGAGAACACCTGGCGGGGCGAGCGCATGAACAGCTCCATGATCTGAAACTCCCGGCCGCCCAGCCGCAGGGACGTATCGCCGCATTGCAGCAGCCCGCTGGCCGGGTCCAGCGTCAGATCGCCGCAGGCCAGCAGGGACGGCTGATAGCTCTGGCTGCGGCGGAGCATGGCCCGCACCCGGGTGATAAGCTCGTCCGGGTCGAAGGGCTTGGGCAGGTAGTCGTCCGCACCGGCATCGAAGCCGGTAATGCGGTCCTCCTTCTGTCCCTTGGCCGTCAGCATCATAATGGGGGTCTTGACCCCCTCGGCACGCAGGCGCTCCAGCACCTGTATGCCGTTCATTTTGGGCATCATCACGTCCAGGATGATGGCATCGTATTCGCCGGAGACACCGTAGTCATAGGCGTCCGCGCCGTTGTGGACCGCGTCCACGGTGAAATGATTTCGTTCAAAAAAGACCGTCAGCGCCTCCGCCAGGTCCAGCTCGTCCTCCGCAATCAGCAAGCGCATGACCGTCACCTCGTTTCCGTCGTGTACCCCGCCCCCGCAGGGCGGGGTACATCGTCTCCGTCACAGTATAAATAAAAACCGCGGGAAATGCAAGTTACAGCGCCTCCTTGGCCGCTTCGCGGCCGCAGACGATATTCAGGTTGCCGTTGCGGCAGCGCAGGGCGTCCAGAAACGCTTTGGGTACGGTGTCGCCCGACAGGATAATGCGGTACTCCAGCTCGTACAGGGTGCCCATGTTGGTGGTCTTGACCTTCACCAGCTCGTGGGCGGCGGTATATTGGTCCAACAGGTCGTCGAACAGGCCCTCGTAGTCCAGATCCTCGGGGATGGTGATCTTCAGCACGCGCTCCCGGGCATCGGGCCGGCCGAAGCCGCAGGCCGTCAGGCCCAGTAGCACGGCGAAGACGATGACAAACGTCAGCGCCGCCAGCACCACATAGCCCATACCGGTGGCCAGGCCGATGGCCATGGCCAGGAACAGCACGCCGATCTCACGGGCAGTGCCGGGGGCGGAACGGAAGCGCACCAGGCTGAAGGCCCCGGCCACCGCCACGCCCGCGCCGATGTTGCCGTTGACCAGCATGATGACCATCTGCACCACCGCAGGCAGGATCGCCAGCGTCACAGCGAGGCTCTGGGTGGAACGAGCCTGAAAGCGGGCCACCAGCGCCAGAGCGACGCCCAGCACCAGCGACACCGCTGTACAGATAAAAAACGAGGTGAGCGTCAGCTCTGTTCCCAAAATCGAGTTAAGCACAGCAAAATTCCTCCTTTATGCGCTCCTGCCTGCCGGGCAGGAGATGGTTTTTATAGCAGGCACCGTATTTGGAAAATGAGGTGGGATAGGCCTGCGCCTCCGAGAGCAGCTGGCTGAGCCACAAGGGACACACACCGGGGATCTTGACCTCCATCAGCACCATGTTCGGGTCGTCGATGGGTGCGCCGTGGTCGCCGCAGCGCAGATCCAGATCGGTATCACGCCAGCGCAGGTTCGTGTCGAAGGTGATCCGCAGCGCCGGGTCCTCCTTCCCCACAAAGGCCAAACGGTCATAGGCGATAAATACCTTCGGCACCGTGCGGTAGAAGGACTGGAACCACTGTATCTCATGGCCGATCTGGCCGTAACGGTCCGCGTCCGCGCCGGCAAGAAACGCCGCCGCGCTGTCCGCCCGGGTGGTGATGCGGCGCTTGTAGACCACGCCGTCGTATTTTTTCTTGACCTCCACGAACACCTTGCCGCCGTCGGCGGGCACGCCGTAGCTGCGGACACGGAGCTTCTCCTTATACACCGGCTTTTCCAGCGAGGCGCGGATGAGCCGCCAGTCCGGCGTATCGTAGTAGATGCTGCAGATGGTATACGCGCCGTACTCGTCTGCCGTCATATGTTCGCGCATACCATTCAACAGAAATTGCTGCTGCGCCGGCGTCAAGCGGTATTTTTTCTCGTAGCGCTTGAAGCAGCTCTGCACGTTTGCCATGGTGGTCGCCTCCTTGCGTGATTTGCTTTGATGGGTACAGCATACAGGGACAGCCTAAAGAAAACCTAAAGGAAAAGAGTTATTTCGCTTTAGGTTGCTTTTAGGCGGAACGGATATGATACCATCGATCAACAGGAAATACCCATGACAAAGGAGGTCATTTCACATGAAAAAGAAATGTATCGCACTGGTGTGCGCCGCCGCGCTGGCCCTGAGCCTGACCGCCTGCGGCACCGTGGGACAGACCGGTGCCGCCGATACCGATAAAAATACAAACGCGGTACAGGCGGTCGGCGCGGAGGTATCGCTGGAGGGCTCCACCACCCTGACGTTCACCGACAGCGGCGTGGCCGCGTCCGACGGCAACTACACCGGCTATGCGATCGACGGCACGGCGCTGACGATCGCCGGCGCGGGCACGTACATACTCACCGGCACGTGCGGCAACGGCTCCGTTACCGTGAAAAAGGGTACCACCGGCGTAACGCTGGTGCTGAACGGACTGGACCTGACCAGCACCGACACCGCGCCCATCTCCTGCAGCAAGTCCACGGAGGTGACCATCTGCGCCGCGGACGGCAGCGTCAATGTGCTCACCGACAGCGCGGAGAACAACGACGAGAGCTATCCCGACAACACCGAGGCCGAAAACGCGGTCATCAAGTGTAAGGACGGCGCCCAGGTGACGCTGTGCGGCAGCGGCAGCCTGACCGTCAACGCCAACGGCAAAAACGGCATCAAATCCGGAGCCTCCACCGCCGAGGAGGGTGAGGCGTCCCTGACCATCCGGGATCTGGCGCTGACCATCGCTGCGCCGGTCAATGATGCGGTGAACGCCGAGCAGCTGCTGACCATTGAAAGCGGCACGCTGACCATCTCCGCCGGGGACGACGCTCTGCACTGTGACCTGGCGCTGAACATCGGCGCGGACGGCACCGCCGGCCCCACCATCACCATGACCGACTGCTGCGAGGGTATCGAGGGTGCCACACTGAACATCTATTCCGGAGACATTGCCATCAACGCCGCGGACGACTGCCTGAACGCCGCCAACAGCGATTTAAGCGGCTACGACTTCTCCATAAACATCAGCGGCGGCACCATCACGGCCTATACCTCCGGCGGCGACGGCTTTGACTCCAACGGCGATTTGAACATCAGCGGCGGCACCGTGGCCGTGTGGTCCGCCAGCAGCGCCGACAACCAGCCCCTGGATGCCGACGGGGCTATCCGCATCACCGGCGGCACGGTGCTGGCGGCGGGCGGCAGCAGCGGCATGGGCATGAGCTTGACCGCGGAGCAGCCCTGCGTGGCCTTCAGCTTCGGCGGCGCAGGCGGCTTCGGCGGGAACAGCGGCGGCAGCTCTCTCACCAAGGGCAGCGCGTTCACCATCGGCAGCGGCAGCAGCACCGTGTACAGCGGTGAGGCACTGTGCAATGCCGGGTTCGTGTTCTTCTCCTCCTCCGACCTGACGGCGGACAGCAGCTATGACCTGGCCGCCGGCGGCAGCACCATCGCCACCGCCGCAGCCCAGACCGGCAGCGTACAGACCGGCATGGGCGGCATGGGCAGCATGGGCGGTCAGCCCGGTCAGATGCCCGGCGGCAGCTTTGACCCCGGCAGCGCACCCACCCCGCCCAGCGGCGACTTCCGGCCGGGAAACAGGCAGTAAAGACCGGCGCTGGACACAAAACACCACACCCCACGGCGCAAGCGCCGTGGGGTGTGGTGTTTTGTGGGGAGAGGAAGACAGGAAGAAAGCTCCGTCGGTTATCGTTGTTGATACGCCCGCATGGCCGCCTCGATCCGGTCGGCCGCGGCTGACAGCGCCGCGTCGTCACTGGCAAAGGAGAAGCGCAGGAAGCAGCCCTGGGTCATGCCGTAGGCCGCGCCGGAGACGCCCACCACCTTGGCATGGTCCAGAATGTAGTCGCACATCTCGTCGGAGGTCATGTCCACATCGAAGGACACCCAAGCATAGAAGGCACCCTCGGGCATCTGGCAGTGCACGCCCGGGATGGCGTTGAGTCGGCCCACAAAGGCGTCGCGCCGGCGCTGGTAGCTCTGGCGCATGGCCTCTACTTCATCAGGGATGCGGAAGGCCTGCACCGCGCCCTCCTGCAGAAAGCCGCTCGTGCAGGAGACGCTCTGCTGGTACAGCTTGTAGATCGCGGCGTAAATGTCCCTGCGGGCGGTGAGATAGCCCATGCGCCAGCCGGTCATGGCCGCGAACTTGGAAAAGCCGTTGATGGTGATGACCCGGTCCGCCACCTCGGGACAGGAGGCCATGCTGATGGACCGCACGCCGTCATAGACAATGGCGTCGTACACCTCATCGGACAGCAGCAGCACATCTGGGTGGCGCTGCATAAACGCGGACAGCGCCTCCGCCTCGTCCTGATGCAGGATGCGGCCGGTGGGGTTATTGGGGTAGTTGATGATGATGAGCCGCACCTCCGGCGTGTAGTGCTGCTCCAGCAGCGCCTCTGTCAGCCGGTAGTGGTCCGCCGGGGACAGCGGGACCTTTACGGCTTCGGCGCCGGCGGAGATGACGATGGACTCATAGGATACCCATGCCGGCTCCGGCAGCAGGACCTTGTCACCATGGTTCAGCACCGCCTGGACCGCCAGATAAATGGCCATCTTGCCGCCCGGCGTTACCAAAATACGGTCAGCCTCTGTCTGGATGCCGTTTTCCCGCAGCAGCTTCTGCTGTATCTCCTGCCGCAGCTCCGGGATGCCCGGGCCCACCACGTAATGGGTGTTGCCCCGGCGCAGACTGGCGATGGCCGCCTCGGTCACCGCCGCAGGCGTATCAAAGTCCGGTTCGCCGCCGGCCAGGGAGATATAGGAGCTGTCGTTCTTCTGCAGCTCCTTCGCCCGCTGGATCATCAGCAGGGAACGGGGCGACGTCATTTTGTCGATCACGCAATTCATACGCACTTACCTCCGCGATGCCCGGACCTCTCCCTCGCAGGAGAGGCCCGGTACGTCGTATTCATTCCGCCGTATACTGCCTGAAGGACACGTCGGCCACATATTGGGCCTTGACCTTCTGCAGCTCGGCGCACTGGGCCGTGCCCTTGTGGGCCTGCTGCGCGATCTCATCCGCCCAGGCCTCCAACAGCAGGACCTCGTTCGGCGACGACGCGGAATAGAAGAACTCATACTGGCAGCAGCCAGTCTCGGCGCGGGTACGGGCCGGGATATCCGCCTGTTCCAACGCACGGACGAAGGCGGCGGGGTCCTTGCCCTCCTGGAGGGTATAGCGTACTTGCAGCATCAGCATCGTCGTTTCCTCCGCTTATTTCTTCAGAATGTCAAAGGGAATATGCAGTTTCTCGCACAGGCCCTCCAGCTCGCGGTACACCGCCAGGGACAGCTGAGGACCGGCCTCCAGGTTCTTGCGGTAGTTGTTGCACTCGATCTCACCGGGCATGAAGATCTCCTCCACGCCGGCCGCCGGCTTCAGGCCCTTCACCTCGCTGCGGTAGGTGTCCATGGTGGTCTTGAATTCCTCGGGGTCCTGGAAGCGGGAGATGTCGATGGCGATCATGCAGTGGCCCGTATCCATGGGCACCTCGGGGTGGGCAAAGGGGTTGTGGATGTGGCTGCCATAGGCCGCACCGGACAGCACGCCGGAGAACACATCGATCATCATGGCGATGCCGGAGCCCTTTGCGCCGCCGAAGGGCAGCACACAGCCCTCCAGGGCCTTGGCCGCGTCCGTGGTGGGATGGCCGTCCACATCGATGGCCCACCCCTCCGGGATGGAGTCGCCCTTCTTGTCGGCCAGGATGATCTTGCCGCGGGCCACCACGCTGGTAGCCATGTCGATCATCACCGGGTCGCCGTGGGTGGGCGCGCCCACCGCCAAGGGGTTCGTGCCCAGGTACTTCTCGCGGCTGCCCCAGGGCGCCATAGACTTGGGCGCGTTGGAGCTGACGATGGCCAGCATATTCTCCTTGGCCGCCATGCGGATATAGTAGGCCGTGCAGCTGCAGTGGTTGGAATTGCGGACGTTCACGATGCCGATGCCCACGTCCTTCGCCTTTTGGATCGCCAGTTCCATAGCGCGGTAGGCCGCCACGATGCCGAGGGCGCCCTGGGCGTCCAGCAATGCGCCGCCGGGGAAATCCCGGATCGTCTTTATCCGGCACCTGGGATCCGTACCGCCGGCCTCCATGCTGTCGGTATAGAATTTCACGCGCTGTACACCGTGGGACTGCAGGCCGGTCAGCTCGGCCGACACCAGGCTGTCCGCCACGATGGCGGCATCCTGCGGCGCGACGCCCTCCTTCTCCATGATCGCCGCTACGGCGGCCTGGAGCTTTTCCGCATCTACGCGGAGCACTTCACTCATGGCCGGCACCTCACTTCCACTGGCCTTCGATGACCTGGCAGCCCAGCGCCGCCAGAGTGGCCTCGCGGGTCTCCTCATTGTAGGAGGCCACGGTGGCGCCCTCGTCGTACTTGGCGTGGAGCATATCCTCCTTGGCGTGCTGCTTCCAGCTCTTCTCCAGGATCTCCTCCGCTTCGCTGGGGCGCACGAAGATCATGCCGTCGGTGTCGCCGATAACGATATCGCCGGGGAAAACCACCTGACCGCCGAAGGCGATGGGCACATTGATCTCGCCGGGGCCGAACTTGTAGGGGCCCTGGGGTGTGATGCCGCGGGCGAACACGGGGAAGTCCATGTGGGAGATCTCATCGATATCCCGCAGGTAGCCGTCAATGGCGCAGCCGGCAAAGCCGTGGTTGCGGCAGTCCATCATCATCAGCTCGCCGCAGTAGGCGCGCTCAGGACCGCCGGCGGAGATCAGCAGCACATCGCCGGGCTGGGCCATCTCAATGGCCTTGTGCAGCAGCAGGTTGTCGCCGGAGGGCAGGTGCAGCGTGTACGCCACGCCCAGCATGGGCTTGCCGTTCATGGAACGGATGGCGGAGTCCACGCAGTAAATACGGTTCATATTGTCGCCGATGTTGGCCACCGGCAGGCCGCGGAAGCGCTCCACCAGTTCCTTGGGCGGCCGGGGCACCTCCGTAAAAATTCTGCATCCAACATTAGACATTTGCTTTTTCTCCTTTTTTCTCATCCAGCATTTTCTTCACCGCCAGCACCTCATCGTAGGTCTTGGCGCGCTCCGGGAAGTAGGCGGCATACCCCTCCTGCTGGAGCCACTCAAACTTTTTCAGCGTAGCCTGGGTCATGATGCTGTTCTCGCCCAGGTCGTCCAGGGTCTTGAGGACCTCCTCCATCTCGTGGCAGAAGCGCCCGTTGTGGATGGCGGCGGAGGCCACGCAGTAGTGGCAGAACCCCATAAAGCCACGCTCATCGAACATGGTGACCTTCATCTTGTCCAGCACTTCCTCAGTGATATGGTAGTGGTCCGTGGCGAACACCGTCTCCGTGACCAGGGCGATAATGCCCTTGGCCAGCACGCTGCGAAGCGCCTTTGTGGCGGAGGCCAGGCCGATATCGTCGCTGAGGTATGTAAATTTCATGCCGTGACTGTTCAGCAGCTCCGCCGCCTCTTTGGCCTTTGCGCCGCAGACGCTGACCGGCACACGGCTCCCGTTCACCGGGACGGAGGCCATGACCGCGCCCTCCACGAAGTCGCCCCGGCTGTCCGCGAACACCGCGGCGATCTCCCGCTTCGTCTGGGGAGAGGTGGTGTTCATGTCCAGATAGAACTGGCCCGGACGCAGCAGCGGCGCGGCCTGACGGGCGATGGGCAGCGCCACGTCCGCACTGGTGAAGCAGAAGAACACGTCGCCCCAGGCAATCAGCTCCGCCATGTCGGTCACCAGCGTCACCTGGTCCATGGCCGCGTGCTCGCGCATTTTCTGCGCGCGGGGCGAGTCGTCCTTTGCCGAGACGTCGAAGGCGCGGACCTCCACATCGCTGTTCACAAAGTCACGCGAGATGTGGTGCGGCGCTTCGCCGAACCCGATAAATCCTAATTTCATTTGTATACATCTCCTTTGGATCGCGGATATGGGCGCTTATGTGCCCATCATAAAGCCGGGCAGGAAGGTGATGATGGGCGCGACAAAGGCACAGATCAGCACGCAGATGATCATCACGATCATGAACGGGATAACTCCCTTGACCACCGACGTGTAGGATTCGCCCGTGGTGGACACCGCGGTGAACAGGTTGATGCCGAAGGGCGGAGTGATGAAGCCCACCGTCAGGGTGATGCAGAACAGCACGCCCAGGTGCAGTTCGTTGCAGCCAAGCTGTACGCCCACAGGTACCAGAATGGGCGCCAGGATCAGGATGCTGGGGATGGTGTCCATCAGGCAGCCCACCAGGAACAGCAGCACCATCAGGACCGCCAGATACACCCACTTGTTGGGGATGACCTCCATAATGGCCGCGCCGATGATGGCGGGCAGACGGGTCTTGGAGAGGATCCAGCCGAAGGTCTTGGCCACGGAGATGATGAACGTCACCACTGCGGAGGTCAGCACCGTCTTGCTCAGCACCGTCCACAGAACATTGACCTTGATCTCCTTGGTCACCAGGCCGTAGATCAGGGCGTACAGCACGCTGAGGACCGCCGCCTCGGTGGGCGTGACGAGACCGCCGTAGATGCCGCCCAGAATGATGACCGGCAGGACCAGCGTGGGAATGGCGCGGGCCGTGCGGCGCAGCACCTCTTTCTTGGGATAGCGCACGTCGCTCTTGGCAAACTTATACTTGGCCGCCAGATAGACGTTCACCAGGCACAGGGCGATCGCCATCATAATGCCGGGCAGCACGCCGCCGATGAACATCTTGGACACGGACAGGCCCATGGCCGCGCCATAGACCACCATGTTGGCGCTGGGCGGGATGATGGGACCCAGGGCGCCGCCCGCGGCGATCATACCGGCGGAGGTGGATTTGGGATAGTTGGCACGGGTCAGCGCCGGCATCATAATGGCGCCGATGGCCGCCACGGTGGCGGGGCCGGAACCGGTCAGGGCGGCGAAGATGG
>ERZ773258.1198-NODE-1198-length-22364-cov-4.160339_pt1 | contig 22364 bp, 23 predicted proteins | sample MGYA00511962_ERZ773258 | MGnify/ENA primary metagenome ERZ773258 (study PRJEB29015, sample SAMEA2737755) | human gut metagenome | biome: human gut; feature: human-associated habitat; material: faeces | place: China | collected 2012 ... | reverse complement strand
ATAGGGATTGAGAACAAGCACTTTTTTTGAAAAAACATACTTTTTCTACAAACTGCACTGCCCCGTGAGAAAGCTCACGGGGCAGTTTCATATTTGTTTTTTCTGTACCGTTTACAGCTTGTCAAAATACTTCTGCACAGGGCTGTACTGCACGATATAATCCACATACTCTGCCGTTGCCGAGTAGAAATCTGCTTCGAATCTTGCTATACCCGCACCGCCCGATGCAAAATTCTCATCAGAAACATAGTTCTTCGAGTTATCAAGTATATAGCAATCCGTATTCTCGACAAATCTTTCCTCGCACAGCTTTAGCAGTGCCTTTGCATTTGCGAATTTCTTCTTGTCTGTCACAAGCGGCTTTATTTTGCCGTCATAATCTCTTACCTTGTCATTGAGCGACACCTTGCACAGAATTATATTACTGCCGTATTTCTGCTTCACAAACTGCGACAGCTTATCACAGGCGGCAAGAATACGCTCCTTATCCTTTTGAGCGTCAAGCGTGAACGGTTGTCCTGCTTTTCCGAGAATAACCGAAAGGTCAGAATTTGCATACTGCTTGTCCACAGTAAATCCCTCGCCGTTATATTTTGCGTTATCCGCAATAACGTCCGCCATATCTATCGCTATCCACCGTGACTGACTTACCGTGAGCCTTTGCACAGTCGTCCTCATAAGCTGTTCCAAAGCCTTAGCGCCCGACTTATCTGCAGTGGCAAACCTCTTTTCCTCTACGGAATGAGGCTTGTCAAACGCCCATACAAACGACTCTCCGCTCACCGCCACATTCATTCTGATAGTTGTAGCCTTTGCAAGCGCTCGCTTTATGACACCCGTACCCCACATATCTATCAATGTGAAGTTGTGTATCTTTTCATATTCATCTATCTTCTGAGGCACTGCCTTAGGATCGCCGCCGTTCCACAGCTCGTATGCGACCCTTGTCATAAACCGCAGGTTCTGCTCGTTTACATCTACCTCTTTTCCCAGCGCACCGCCAAGCGTAGCCCTAACAAAATTTGCAATAGGACGCTTTATCCTGTACTGCCTGTCAAGAAGTCTTATAAGTTCGCCGTGTGTCACATTCTGCAACGTATTGCTTTCCAGTGCCGCAATAACCTTCACCGCATTCTTCATCTCGATATTGTCACCGAAATCGTAATATCTGTAAATATCGGTTATGCTTGAATAATGCTGTTCAATTATGTCCTTTATTTCAGCCCTGTTCTCCGCAATAAATTCTCTTGAAGTATGGAACATAAGTGCGTCTGCAGGCTCTTTTCTGTCAAGCAGAACGGTAAGCAGTCCCCTTGCACACGCATTGTCATAATAGCACAGTATCTGTTCAAGCCTTGAATCAATGTCCTGCTCCTTGTACACTCTGCCGGGTTCTCCCGATGTAATCTCATCAAGCGCCTTTTCGCAGTCCGCAAAATAGAAACGGTTGAACACCGCCTCTTTTCCGTCACCGGTCAACGACAAATCACCGAAATACCTTCCTGAAAGGTCTATTATAACAGGGTGTACCTTTTTGATAAAATAATTCTCAATATCCTCAAGGAATGCGTTCAGCTTGTTCTTCGGCGTGCTTTTTCTGACCTGTCTGCCTATTGCGTAGAATTCGGGAGAAATTGTCCTTACAAGAATGATTCTGTCCGCAGGATACAGCTTTAATATCTCTTTTGCGAAAATATCGACAAGCGGCTTATAAACGTCTTCGGGCAATATGTTCGGCAGTCTTTCGCCGTGCTTTTCATTGCCGTCAATACCGCCCGTCAGAAATGAATTTTCGGTCTTGACAAGTCCGTGTACCGCAGTACCGTAAAAGTCAAAAATAAAATAGTCCGAGCGGTTTTCTTTTATATATTCAAACGTCCTGCTCTCAACTTGAGCATCGCTGTTGTCGATTTTTTCAGGGAAGAACGCCGCAAGAGGAGATATTTTTCTTACATTGTTATCGGCTGTGAACTTAGGGCTTCTTTCGACTATCTTCTGTACATTATAAGAGCCCATGGTAATAAAGCCGGTACGCTTCATAAGCGAAGAAGTATCCACAGTGCCTATATTCACCGTTCTTCCGCCGCTTGTCTGTCCTGTTATCCTGAAATAACACAGCCCTTCGACAGCGTTCACTCTGACAGCCGTTTTTTCTGTGGTTATAAGAAATTTGAATCTGCCGTTCTCACGTCTGAAATAAACCGTGTACCTTTCGCAGTCCTCACGCTTTTCAAAACGCAATATAACAGCGCCGTTCTCATCTTTGGTTATGCGGATTTTATCCATATTAACACCTCGCTATAGGCTATATAGTTTATTTTATCATATTTAAAAGGAAATTTCAAGATTCTTTGCGTTGCCGCTTGACATTCACGGCTAAGGAGTGTATAATATCAAAGGATTTGAAAATGAATTTCATTTTCATTTTAACATTCGTAATTACTGCGGAGGGATAAATATGTCATACAATACCCGTCAGCGTGAACTGATACTCGATTATATTAAAAAGAACGCAAAAAAGCATCTTACCGCAGACGATATAGCCGATGCGCTGAAAGCTGAGCAGGTCGGCAAAACCACCGTATACCGTTATCTTGAAAAGCTATGCGAACAGAATATCGTCAGGAAATTCATTCTCAGCGAGGGAAAAAGCGCCTGCTATCAATATAACGATGAAAAGCAATGTCACGATCATTTTCATATGAAATGTCTTAAATGCGGAAGGCTGTTTCATCTTGAATGCGACCACCTGAAAGACATTGCGGCGCATATTTCGAAAATGCACGATTTTACAATAGACAGCTCACGCACCGTTTTTTACGGTATTTGCGGAGAATGTGCCAAAAAGACCCCGACAGCAAAAGAAAAGAGTGATATATAATGAAGTTAAAAAGAAAACTGCTTGCCGTGATTACAGCGGCGGCAACGGTTCTCAGCCTGTGCGCCTGCTCGTCGGAAAGCGGTTATTCAAACAGCGACAGCGGCAAGCTGAAAATCATCTCGACCGTATTTCCGCCGTATGACCTTGCAAGGCAGATAGCCGGCGACAATGCCGAAATCAGCATACTTCTCCCTCCGGGAAGCGAGATTCATAATTATGAGCCGTCCGCCAAGGATATGATCGCAATACGCAACTGCGACATATTTCTCTACATCGGCGGCGAAAACGAACAGTGGGCTGAAAAGCTGATAAATTCAAACGATACTGAAAATGTCACAGCGGTAAAGCTGATTGATTATGTTCCTACCCTCTCGGAAGACGAGGACGAGCATGACCACGATCACGACCACGACCATGATCACGAGCATGGACACGAAACCGATGAGCATATATGGACATCGCCCAAAAATGCTCAGCTTATGCTTTCGGCGGTATATGATACAATCTGCAAGGTTGACCCGTCGGATAAACAGACCTACACAAAAAACAAGGACGCCTACGCAAAACAGCTTTCCGACCTTGATAATGCTTACAGGTCGGCGGTTGACAATGCAAAGAACAAGACGATAGTTTTAGCAGACAAGTTCCCGTTCAGGTATCTTGCACACGAATACGGTCTTGAATTCAGTGCCGCATTCGCCGCCTGCTCCGACGAATCCGAGCCGGGCGTTTCTACGATGATAAAGCTGACAAAAACGATAAAGGAAAACAACATTCCCGCAGTTTACTATCTTGAATTCAGCAGTACCAAAATAGCGGATACTCTGTGCGATGAAACAGGAGCAACAAAGCTGATGCTTCACTCCTGCCACAACGTTTCAAAGCAGGACATAGAAAACAACGTAAGCTATGTCGATCTTATGAAACAGAATCTTGAAAATCTTAAATTGACCCTTAATGGCTGACAGGAGGATTAATAATGTCATATCTTATAGAATGTAAAAATCTTACCGCAGGCTACGAGGGAATGCCTGTTGTAAAGGATCTCAGCTTCAATGTTTCCGCAGGCGACTATCTGTGCATAGTCGGCGAGAACGGAAGCGGAAAATCCACCCTTATGAAAACCATTCTCGGACTTCGCTCTGCTTTATCGGGAGAGATAATCTTCGGTGACGGTCTTAAACAGACCGAGATAGGCTATCTTCCCCAGCAGACCGCCGCACAGAAGGACTTCCCCGCTACCGTGCGTGAGGTTGTGCTTTCGGGCTGTCTTGGCAGAAAAGGGCTTTCTCCCTTTTATTCAAAAGCCGACAAGAAGCTCTGCGATGACAACATAGATCTTCTCGGCATAACCGGCATCACCCACCGCAGCTACCGCAATCTGTCGGGCGGTCAGCAACAGCGTGTACTGCTTGCCCGTGCGCTTTGTGCGACAGGAAAACTTCTTCTCCTCGATGAACCCGTTTCCGGACTTGACCCTATGGTTACTGCCGAAATGTATGAGATAATAAGCAGGCTGAATCGTGAGCAGGGCATAACGATTATAATGATCTCCCACGATCTGCAGGGCGCACTGAAATACGGTACAAAGATACTTCACATGGAGAGCGGCGCATACTTCTTCGGAACTACTGCCGAGTACCGCAGTACCGATATATTCCACGCAATGAGTACCTGTGACTGTCATTGCACCTGCGACCATCACACAGGCTCAAAGGAGGCTCGTTAAAATGCTTGAGATTTTTCAATACGGATTTCTTCTGCGTGCGCTTGTAGTCGGACTTCTTGTTTCGCTGTGCGCCGCACTTCTTGGTGTAAGCCTTGTATTAAAACGTTTTTCTATGATAGGCGACGGATTATCCCACGTCGGCTTCGGTGCGCTCGCAATAGCCTCCGCACTGAATTTAGCGCCTTTGCAGGTATCTATCCCAGTTGTAATCGTGGCCGCATTTATTCTGCTCAGAATAAGCTCTGACGGCAAGATAAAAGGAGATGCCGCAATAGCCCTTCTTTCAAGCAGTGCGCTTGCGATAGGCGCAATAGTCATATCGCAGACTAACAGTGCAACCGATATGAACAGCTATATGTTCGGCAGTATTATGGCTATAAGCAACGACGATCTTGCACTCAGCATAATCTGCTCGATTATTGTCATTGTAATGTTCGTCTTATTCTACAACAAGATTTTCGCTGTGACCTTTGACGAGAATTTCTCCAAGGCGACAGGTGTAAAGTCGGGTGTATACAACACGATAATTGCGCTCCTCACTGCTCTTACTATTGTAGTGGGAATGCGGATTATGGGTGCACTCCTTATTTCAAGCCTTATAATATTCCCTGCACTGACCTCGATGAGAGTATTCAGGAGCTTCCGCAGTGTCACAATCTGCTCTGCGGTTGTTTCCTGCGTCAGCTACATTATCGGTATAGCGATAACCTACTATGCCGACAATTTCCCTGCAGGCGCAAGCGTAGTAGTTGCAAACCTCGGAATGTTCCTCATCTTCTCGCTTCTCGGTTTCCTCCTCCGCAAAAAGCAACAATAAGCGGCTGTGAGCCGCCTCAAATTCGCCGTGTGGCGGGTCGCCACTCCCAATTCGCCGTTCTGACAGACTGAGCTTTGCTTGACCTCCGTTACCGGCGGTAGCAACTTGTTAGTGCGGATTCATTTATTAATTGATGAATTATTCACTACCGGCGGTAACAACTTGTTAGTGCGGATTCATTTATTAATTGATGAATTATCTGCTTTACCGACAGGTCTGATACTTGAAATAACAAACGCTTATAAAAAAGCCGCCCACACGGACGGCTTTTTTGCAATACCCTGTGACATTTTCGTAAAAACATCGTCTTAATATATAAAGAGAGAAAAAGGAGAGTGAATATGAATATATCCGACAAGAATATCACCACCCTGCTTGAAAGCCGCAATGAACAGGCACTAAAACTCCTGTCCGAAAAATACGGCGGACTGTGTTCATCAATTTCATACAATGTCCTCGGCAACAGAAGCGACAGCGAAGAAGTCACAAACGATACATATATGAAAGTATGGAACACAATACCGCCGGAAAAACCACGCAGTCTTTGTGCTTATGTGGCTAAAATCGTTCGCAATCTTTCCCTTGACAAGCTGAGATACAACAACCGTTCAAAACGATGCGGTGAAACCGATGCACTGCTGTCAGAACTTGAAGAATGTATTCCCGCAACGGACAACACCGAAAAATCGGCAGAAAACAATGAGCTTAAATCCGTCCTCAACGCATTTTTAGCTCAGCTTGACGAGCGTACACGCAAAATTTTCGTCTTACGTTATTTTGCCTGCTACAGTATAGCCGATATTTCAGAAAGGTTAGCAATTACCGAAACCAATACAACATCTATTTTAAGCCGCACACGGAACAAACTCCGAAAGTACCTTTCGGATAAAGAAGTATACATTCAGAAAGGAGAAAATCATGAATAATCATAAAGCATTCCCTCTTTTTACAGCTTTCAGCGACATAAACGAAAATTATATTTCCGACGCATTTGACGAAACGCCGCACAAAAACAAGTGGTATCTGAACTCCGCTTTTCTCGGCGTTTCAGCCGCCTGCTTCTGCCTTGTTGCAGTAGTGACCGCCGCAATGATAGCGCTCGGCGGTTCAGAAAATCTCAGCGCATTTTTCAGCGGAAACAGCAACACATCGTCACACAGCGATTATTCCACCTCAAACGGAATTAACGAAAAAACAATGTTCGCAAGAGATTTCATCAAGGTGCAACATGATAAATTTTCTGTCGGTCTTGGTGCGCCGGGTGATGTGAGCAACAGATACATGGTAGACGATCTTGCATCGGTAACTCAGCTTGATACATACAGCTTTGACGAAAACAGCAAAATCGAACTGTACAGTGAGGACGGAATAAAGCAGGTCGATAAAGCGTTCTTTACATGCAAGGATTATCCCGATGTTGATTATCTGTACGGTGAGAGCGTATGGTATGACATAAGGAATAAAACGTATAAAGTCGCTTACGGCGGAGAGCTTTCATCTCCCGATATCAGCATATGGGCAGACGACAAGGGCGAACTTGTTATGCGTATACAGTCGTTCAACACAGATGATAATTCCGTGTCGCAGATAGAGGGAATATATCCGTCGGAAATGCTGTATACACTGGCGCTTGAACACCGTAAAAATCGGACGGATTCGCTTTATGTTACCGATGAACAGCTTGGAAAGATAAAGAGTGAGTTTGCGGAGTATATCAAAAATCACTCGTCTGTTTTCGGCGAGGGGTATGAAGAAAGTGCTTTTGAAACGTATTCGATAAATGAAGATAAAGCGTTCTATCCAACTATAAGATATACGGCAAAAACGAAAAAGGCTTCAACAGCGGAAGAACAGATACTCGACTATAACAATATGTTCTGCAAGACCGTCACTATCGAATATAATGGCAGTGATACTTATATATCGGTTGACGGAATAGCGCCGTATATCAAGAAAACAGGTACGGTAAATATCCTGCCGTATGATGAGGCTAAGAAGAAAATGGCGGCGAATGACGGCGTTTATGCAATTCAGCCGGGTGTATGCCAAGACGGCGAGGATAATGATTATTGCCCGACACACAATGAGCTTCTCAAAACAGAGTATACGGCTGAAAGTGATATGATACTTACTTACGCAAAGACAAAGGACGGCAGTATAATACCTGTTTATGCCGAGAATAGAACATATAAGGCAGATGACGGCAATAAGGATGATTATATTGCGTTATTGTCCGCTGCGAAATAATGAATGAATACAAAAGTCGCACCCACAGTAGAAAAGCTGCGGCTGGTGTCTGATAAAATTAAATGAAAAACGCATTAAAATCGAGTATAATATAGATATTATCTCATAAAACCGCACCGATAAAAAACAGCCGCCTGCACGGACGGCTGTCAGTCTGTCGAAAAACCTCTATCGTTATCCAAAAATGGGGTTTGGGGCGTAGCCCCAAGGCAGGTCGCAGGGACGCCAGTCCCCGTATTCACCCCCGGCACGGATGCCGGGCGTGTATGCCAAAAGGCTCTATGCAAGGACGCATACAAGTGGTCGAACAAAGTCGGTGCAGGACGCACCGACAACAAACGACCACGATTGCACAGATGCAGAGCCAACAAAGCATACACAGCCTTTCCCGGGGAAAGGGGTTTTCGGCAAGGATGCCGAAATAAGGACACGCCGAGCTTTGCACGAGGCAAAGCCATCAGAGTGTCCTAAAGGGGATAGGGATAATAAATCAGAAGTTTATTTCAAAAACAGACTTCTTCTGATAGTTGTAAATTTGACAACCACTTCTTTTTTTGGTATATTTCCTGACTGATTTTGCTTTATCTGATTTACTTTCACCCGCTTTTACTGCGGGTGATTTTTTTGCGCTCGGGGTTCATTACGGACAGTAATTAAAAATAGAATAATAAGGCTTGATTTTTTATTTAAACTATGGTACAATAGTACAGTATCAGAAATAGAACCCGTGATTATGGGTGTAAGCCCTGTGCAAGGGAGTCCTGTGAACCATGTCAGGCGGGGAACCGAGCAGCATTAAGCAGTTATGACCTGTGCCGCAGCAAGTTTACACTCATAATCACGGGTTCTATTTTTGCGTATCGTTTTATTTACCGATTATTATGTACTTTGTCACGGGAGGTTAGTTATGCATCTTGCACTTTATCGTAAGTATCGTTCTGCCACCTTTGACGAAGTAATTTCGCAGGAACATATAACCACCACACTGAAAAATCAGATAAAGGCCGGCACTCCGGCTCACGCTTATCTGTTCACAGGATCGAGAGGTACGGGTAAGACCACCTGTGCGAAGCTGATGGCAAAGGCGGTAAACTGCTTATCTCCCATTGACGGCAACCCCTGCGGAGAATGTGAAAGCTGTAAGGCGATAGCCGCAGGCTGTCCGGATATAATCGAGATGGACGCCGCCTCAAACAACGGCGTTGACGATGTAAGGGCATTGCGTGACGAGGTTATGTACGCTCCGACTGTCTGCCGTTATAAAGTTTATATAATAGACGAGGTGCATATGCTGTCCTCACAGGCATTCAACGCACTTCTGAAAACCATAGAAGAACCGCCGCCGCACGTTATATTCATACTTGCGACTACCGAGATACACAAGGTGCCTGCGACTATCGCATCAAGATGTCAGCAGTTCCGCTTTTCAAGAATTGACGTAGAAGAAAGCACAAAGCGGCTGTGCGAGATAGCAAAAAAAGAAAACGTAAATATAACCGAGGATGCGGCAAGACTTATTTCAAGATTGTCCGACGGCGGTATGAGAGATGCGGTTTCGCTGCTCGACCAGTGTATAAGCGTGAGCGCCGACATTGACGAGGAAACCGTAAGGACTACCGCAGGCATCGCAGGAACGGAGCATCTGTTCACGCTTGCACAGTGCATACACGAGCAGAATGCGCCCGAGGCACTGAAAATTCTCGACGAGCTTCACAATCAGTCGAAGGATCTTATGCTTCTTCTTGACGAGCTGTTGTCGCATTTCAGAAATCTGTGCATACTGTCGGCAACGAACTCCGACTTTTCGCTTATCCCTGCAGGAAGCGGAACAAGAAACGATCTTGCAAGGCAGACAAAGGAGTTTACTCTCGGAGAAATAATGCGGTGTATGGATATACTGCAGGACTGCATTGCGAGAACTCCGAAAACGGCAAAGCGTAAGACGGTTGCCGAAATGTGCCTTATAAGGTTGTGTACGCCACGTCTTGACAGTGATACATCGGCGTTATCGTTAAGGCTTGAAAAGCTGGAGAACAGGCTCGACAAGCTGTGTGACGGCGAGATAAGCATTCAACCGAGAACCGCCGTGCAAACCGGCGAAAGCACAGAAAAGCATATACCGGCACAATCCGCAAAGCCCGTAAGCGTAGCCGGCGACAGACCGCAGGATATTATTGCAGATACGCTGAACAGGATAGAAAATAAAATCACATCCGCCGATGATAAGCAGAAGGACGTGACAGCTCCGACCGCTCCGGTACAGCAGAGCGGTACAGAGCGGAATGCCGCAGACAGCAAGCCTGACTGGTTGTTTGAGGGTACCGGTGGTGCTGATGAAAACGCAAGTACAGGAAACGAAGATGCTCCTCCGTTTGACCTTGACGAACCGCTGGCAAGCGTTGCTCCGCCTGAGCCCGCTCCGCATGAACAGGCAAGCAAGACAGTCGGCAACGGCGACAAGCCTGATTGGCTGTTTGAGGGTACGGGCGGCACAGACGATAACGCAAGTGCAGGAAACGAAGACATTCCTCCGTTTGACCTTGACGAACCGCTGGCAAGCGTTGCTCCGACAGAGCAGGAACAGGCAAGCAAGACAGACGGCAACGGCGACAAGCCGGACTGGCTGTTTGAGGGTACGGGCGGTGCTGATGAAAACGCAAGTGCAGGAAACGAAGATGCTCCTCCGTTTGACCTTGACGAACCACAGGCAAGCATTACTACGACAGAGCAGGAACAGGCAGTAAAGACCGAAAATAATCTTCCCGAACAGCATAAAAATAATCTGTCGGCAGGCAGTGCGCAAAGTACCGGTAATGCCGATCCGCAGGTAACCGAGATACTCGACAGACTTCCCGTTATACTGCAGGCTATACTGGGACAGGTGCAAGTTACGCTCGGTCGGGATACGGTGAATATCAGCGGTTATCAGAAATTCCAGTATGATTTCCTGACAACAGGCGACTCGAAGGAACGGCTTGAGAAAGCCGCCGAAGAGGTAACAGGCAGAAGGCTTGTAATGGCCTTTGATAATATCGGCGATACAGCCGAAAGCAAGGATAAAAGCGACCCTGTTTCCGATTTCTTATCAAGAGCGGAAAAAATGGGCGTAAAAATAAAATACAAAAAACCAAAAAATTAAGTCGTTGACTTAAAGATACGAAAGGAAAAATCACAATGAAAGCAAGATTACCCAAGGAATACCAGAACAGAGGCGCAAACAACATGAACAGCATGATAAAGCAGGCTCAGAAGATGCAGGAAGACATCGAGCGTGTACAGGCTGAGCTTGAGGCAAGAGATTTCACGGCTTCTGCCGCAGGCGGTATGATTGAAGTTACGATGAGCGGTGCAAAGGTACTCAAGGAGGTTAAACTCAACCCCGAGGTAGTTGACAAGGACGCTATCGAGGATCTTCAGGACGTTATCGTAGCAGGCGTAAATGCCGTTATCACACAGATTGAAGAAGTAAGTGCCGCAGAGATGGAAAAGGTAACAGGCGGAGTTAACATTCCGGGACTGGTTTAATGGCTGAATATAATTCTCAGCCGCTTATAACGGCGGCGCAGGAATTCGCCAAGCTCCCCGGCATCGGTCTTAAAACGGCGCAGAGGCTGGCATATTATATACTGAACGCCCCGGAGGAAGAAGTGGAGCAGTTTGCGTCCGGAATTCTACGGGCAAGACGCAGTATGAAGCTGTGCAGTGTATGTCAGAATATCTGCAATACGGACAAGTGCGATATATGCTCGGACAGCCGCAGGAACCACAAGGTTATATGCGTTGTGGAAAGTCCCAAGGACGTTTCCGCCATAGAACGAAGCGGCGGCTTTGACGGAGTGTATCATGTACTTCACGGGCTGTTGTCACCGATGAATTCGATAGGTCCGCAGCAGCTTAAAATAAAGGAGCTTATGGCAAGGCTGTCGGATACGGACGAGGTCATAATGGCTACAAGTCCGACTATCGAGGGAGAGGCTACGGCAACATATCTTTCAAGAATGATAAAGCAGCTGGGAGTAAAGGTGACCCGTCTTGCGTATGGTCTGCCTGCGGGCGCATCGCTTGAATATGCGGACGATGTTACGCTCCAGAGGGCGCTTGAAAACCGTAACGAAATATAATTTTCTTCGGGAAAGGAATATAATAAATGACACAGGAACAGTTGAACACGATACAGGAACAGACAAAGAAAATAACCAACCCGAAACTGCTCGAAGTGATGAGGACGCTTAAAAAGTGCGCTGAAGAGAAAACAAATCCCGAGCCGCAGTATCAGGTGGATTATATCGACAATCTGATGGAAGCAAGACTTCTTGCCCCTGTAACCGTGACGGATATGTCGGGTGAGAACGAAAATCAGATGAAGGTACAGTTCTCGCACCTTACAAATCCTCAGAACGAGAAATATTTTATGGTGTTCACCGATATGGAAACAATGCAGAAGAACATCAACGATATAAGCAAGATCTGCGTGATCGCCGTTACATATAAGGATCTTTCTGCTATGCTGTCACAGCCGAAGTGTGCTATGAAGGGCTTTGTTATAAACCCCTTCACCGAGAATATTATCTGCGGTCCTCAGCAGGCAGAGGTCATAGCAAATTATATAAGGCAGAAAAAATTCAACAGCGGCGAGCTTACTGTCATAAACGAGGTTACGGGCGTGCCTGACACTGTTACCAAGCCTATAACGAGCTATTTTGACAGCCGTAAGGATATCAAGAAGGCATATATTATGAATATGCGCAAGGTAAATCAGCTCAACCGCCTTATAATCGTGGATTTCGAGGGTGAGGACGACAAATTCGACGACTTTACCAAGGACTTTACCGAAAAGGTACTGAAGGATATAAACGACGAAAAAGCGCCGTTTATGATAATGAACTTCAATCAGCCTGCCGCAAAACAGGCGACAAAAGAAAAAGTTCCGTTCTATGTAAAGGTTTAAAATTCGAAAATATTGCTATTTACTGTTTTATCCCCCAACCCCTGACCCCTTCCCCCAAAGGGAAGGGGAAATAGCATGGGCTGCCGCCCATACCAAGCAAGGACGCTTGCAGTCAGTCGGACACAATCGCTGCACGACGCAGCGACACAATCGACTGACGACCTGCATTGGGGCTACGCCCCAAACCCCTTTTATGTAACAATAGCATAGATTTTCGACAATATAAAAAGAGGCTTTTGCCTCTTTTTTGTTTATTCTGCGGAAATTTTCTTTAATTTTTTGCATTTACTTGACGAAAAAGCGGTTATGATATATCATTATACTGTATAAATAGGTCTACGGACCGGACGGGAGAAATCATGAAAAATATTATCTCTGCTTCAATGCTTGCGAGCGACCTTACAAATATAGAAAAAGAAATCCACCGTACCGAAAACGCACAGGTCGAGTGGCTTCATATAGATGTTATGGACGGAGTTTTCGTTGACAATATAACCTACGGGAACAACGTGGTTGCCGCTATGCGTAAAGTGAGCGATATATATTTCGACACGCACCTTATGGTGACCGATCCCACAAATCTTATACCGCTTTTCGCCCTTGCGGGCAGTAATATGCTTACTATCCACCTTGAAAGCAAAGGCGACACAACAGCAAACCTTAAGTATATAAAGAAAAGCGGTATGAACGCAGGACTTGCCATCAAGCCTGCTACAGACTGGAAAGAAGTAATACCTTATCTGCCGCTGTGCGATATGGTGCTTGTAATGACCGTTGAACCCGGCTACGGCGGACAGGGATTTATTCCGCAGTGTGCCGACAAGGTGGCAATGCTCCGTAAATACTGCAACGAAAACGGATTTGACAAAATGAATATACAGGTTGACGGCGGTATCAACACAGCAACCGCCGCAACAGTTAAAGATGCCGGTGCAAACGTACTTGTAGCAGGAACATATCTGTTCAGGGCGGAGGATATGAGGGCGGCGGCAGACGCTATACGCTAAAAGCAGTCGGGCAACAGCTCAGTTGCCTTGTCTGTGAGCAGAGTGTAATATTCCTCCGTGTCGCTCATACGGCTGAGATCCGTATATAACGGGAGGCGGTACTCCGACACGATGTGCCGTATAATTCCGATGCGGCTTTCGGAAGATTTGCTCTGCGGCAGATGAATGGCAAGACGGTAATCTTTCCCGTCACGGTCTGCATATAAGGATACACGGTCTGCGACAGCCTTGAGTGCCTTGCAGAGCCTTGCGAGAACGCAAAGCTCTCCCTCGCAGATGACCGCCGTAAGCGGCGGTCGGCAGGAAGTGTTTTTTCCGGACGGAGTGCCTTTAATGCAGGAGATATATAAGGTACACCCTCCGTCGCTTTTTGGGAAAGCCTCGACAAGCAGACGTTCTCCGCAAAGCCCGAGATTATGATCTTCGCTGAGGCAGGATATAAGTCTTGACAAGGCAAGCTCTGAGGTACGGGAATCGCCCGAAATATCTTCGCATTTGATGCGGTATCCGTCCATATCCGACGGATTTAGCGTAATTTTTACGGTATTTCCCGCAAGCTCATCTATCTGCATGGGACACCTCCTGTTAAACCCGATTAAACAGCTTATAGTCTGAAAGGACAAAAAGATATAATGAATACAACCACAAATGAAGCTCTTCTTAAGAAGATAGACGAAGCTCCTTTGCTGATGTCAAAGGAGGCGGCTAAGAAAAAACTGCGTAAGCCGAGAAGCATATACGGCGATCAGATACTTTTTATGCTGGCGATAACCGTCATTGCCACCTGCTTTTACGGTATGAGGGTAGTAACGGTGTGCGCCTGCTCGGTGCTTGCCTGCATACTGACCGATATGGTCGGCTGTTTCCTTTCAAAGAAGGAATACGGTGTAAAAGACCTGTCAACCATAGCCTACGGTATGGCTCTTGCTCTTATGCTCCCTGCAAGCGTTGAATATTATGTCGTGATAATCGGCGCAGTGCTTGCAATTACGGTAAAGCATATATTCGGCGGCAAGGATAACTATATATTCAATCCTGCGGCGGTTGCGATAGCGTTTCTTATAATCTGCTATCCGACACAGGTGCTGATGTATCCCCAGCTTGACGCTCATCCGGAAATATTCGGAGATGCGGGAACGCTTGTAAGCGGAATCGAGAGCAGTTTTATAAAGAACGGCGCAATGCCGTCACTTACTCCGCTTGAGATACTTATGGGAAGATTCCCCGGTCCTATGGGAACTACTCATATACTCGTGCTGATAGTAAGCGGTATCTGCCTTATCTGCAGAAGAAGCGTGTCGCTTTCCGCTACTGTGGGCGGAATAGCCGTAATGGGTGTGCTTTCCTATCTCACAAGCAGTGTAGAGCCTGCTATGGACGCTGTTATATTCCGTTTTATAAGCGGATTTGTACTGTTCGGCTTTATATTCCTTGCGAGCGATCCGCAGACGCTTCCGTTTACAAACGGCGGAAGAGTGCTGTACGGCATAGCACTCGGCGTAATCACGGTTATATTCAGAAATTCCGCAAATATCGAGGGAATATTCGTGTTCTCCCTGCTGATAGTAAACGCTCTGTCGCTGTATCTTGACAAGCTGGCATTCGTAATAGGCGTACAGACAAAACAGCTTTTAAGATACCTTAAGCATAACCTCGGCTCGTTTGAGCGAATGACAGAGGACGCAAAGCAGGGTAAGACACCGGAGCTTTCGGATACGCAGGAAATTATGATTGAACCTGTTAATTATAATATGCCCCCTATAGACAATAAGGTCACAAAGGTAAAACGTCATAAAAAGTCGGTAATAGAGAATCTTTCCGACAAAATATCGGATACGGTAAAGAAGAAGAAATCATCGGCTCAGACCGCCGGCGAAAACGAAAAGGAAAAGGAGGCGCAGCATGGCTCAGGCAAAACAGATGAAGCCGGAAAAGACACGGAAAAGTGACTTTAAATTCACCCGTGATCTTATAGACGGACTGGCAAAGCAGAATGTCGTGCTGATGACAGGCATTGTAAACGCACCTGTTATAATCGCCGCTACGACCTTCAAGAAGGGCGTGGTAATCGCTCTTGCTTTTGCGATAATATCGTTTCTGACGATAGTTACCTGTTCGTTTGTACCGAAAAAAATAGTTTATACCCTCAGAGTAATTATATATGCGCTGGTAGGCTCGGTCTATTATATCCCGACCGTACTTCTTTTAGAGCAGATCTTTCCGCTCACGGTCGAGCTTATAGGCATCTATATGCCGCTTATAATCACAAACGCTCTTATCTTCTCGAAAACGGAAAGCCGTTTCTATCTTGAGGACAAGCTAAAAATGATAATCGACGTAATTTTCTTCATAGCAGGCTTCGGCGCAGTGTGCGTCCTTACCGGAGGCTTCAGGGAACTGATATGCTTCGGCACATTTGCCGGAATAACGCTGTTTGATTTCAAGATTGCGGCTTTTGAATCACCTTTCGGCGGATTTATACTTGTCGGAATAATGGCAGGTATGTTCAGGGCGCTTTACAACTATCTGCGTAACCGCAGAATAAGGCTTAACAGCGAGGAGCATAACAAGGCGGCGGCTCACACCTACCGTTCAAGCACCGAAAGCAAGCCTGCTGCACCACATCTGCTTCCCTCTCGGGACGGCAACGTAAAGGAGCGCAGTGATGGATAAATTAGCACTTTTTATCAATACGGCTATGCTCGCTATGTTTATCGAAAATGCGATATTCTCCCGTGCGCTCGGCACAAGTGTGGCGTTCTACGCATCAAGAAAAAAAGAAAGCATATTCGGACTGGGGCTCGGCATAACATACGTTATCGTGGTTTCAAGCTGTATCACGTTCTTTATAGACGGGTGGCTTGCCGACTGGCAGTATTTTTATGTTGTCATGCCGCTTATATACACGCTGACGGTGAGCATAGTATATACGGGCAGTCTGCTCCTCCTGTGGAGATTCCTGCCAAAGATATTCAGAAACATCAAGAAATACGTTCATCTTTCGGTGTTCAATGCGGCAGTGCTGGGAGCATTGTTCCTGAACACGACATACCACGCTGATTTCTTTTCGTATATGGGATTCGGTGTCGGAATAGCGGCAGGCTTCTTCATTGCGGTGTTCTTCCTTCATATCGCAAACGAAAGGCTCAATTCTCCGCTTATTCCCGAGGCATTCAGAGGAATGCCGATAATGATGGTTTTTGTCGGCATTATGTCACTTGCATTCTATGCGCTGACAGGATATAACACGGGCGCTATCTGATAATTTCTAAAATGGAGATACTGATATGAGCAGAAAAAAAGGATTCAAGGTAAAACGTTCAAGAAGAAATCTGTATAAAAAACGTAAAAGCACCGGCAGGAAGATATTTGACGGGGTTCTTTTCGTTGTGATACTGGGCGCATTTGTCTTTGTGGGATACTCGGTCGCTTCTCCGCTGATAAAGTTTTTCGGCGGAAACGGGGGTAATTCCTCTGTGAGCGAGCCTGCGTGGACGCCGCCCGAATCGCTACCCGAAACATCGGACAGCAATTCACAGACCAACTCGTCCGTCAACTCAGGCGGCAGTGATACAACAAAGGATAACACCTCCTCTGCACCAAACGAGGTAACATCGGCTTTTGCGACGGTCGCTCCCGACTCCGCACTGAAAAGCGATGCCGCACTGAATAAGTTCCTTGCCTCAGCAAAGGACAGCGGTTATAATACTGCCGTATTTACGCTTAAAAACACCACAGGCGAACTGTTATACAAATCATCGCTTAAGGCTGTAAAGGACAACACAGACGTAAATAAGGGCAGTCTGACGGCGGCTCAGATAGTAAAGGCGTGCAAGACGGCAGGAATCACTCCCGTTGCGGCTGTAACAACGCTTTACGACAGAAAGACACCGTATCTTTTCGACAATGCGGGATATATAATCTCTGACGGAAACTGGAGCTGGCTGGATGCCGCCGCCGATAACGGCGGTAAGCCGTGGACTACTCCCTATTCCGCCGATGCGGTAAACTATTATGCGGATATATGCGAAGAGCTTGCAAAGGCAGGATTTGCCGATATTGAGCTTGAAAACACCGTCTTCCCGAACTTCCAGTCCTACGACTACTCGCTGTTGTCAAAGGAATTGCAGAATGCAAACAGAAGCGAGAAATTAGCCGTTCTTGCGGCAACGTGTGCAAAGAAAGCAAAGGAAGGCAACGCAACCGCAACGGTTGAAATAAAGGCTGACGCACTGCTTACAATGTCGGCTACGGCTTATGACGGTACGGCTGAAATATGGTCTGCGAAGGATAAGCTGGGCGACAGCAGGGTACTTGTCACAATGGATATGTCACTCCTCGGCACAAAGCTTCAGACCTCGGCAGACAAGACAGTAACCGTTGAAAAGGACAAGGTCAAGGCGGTAAATCAGATATTCACGCTTGTAAAGAAGGCTGTCGGCGACAAGGAAATATCGGTCGGAATAACAGGCAGTGCAAATTTATCGGCAGACGAAATCAAAAATTGTAAAACAGCACTCGAAAAGCTCGGATTTACCGATATAAGATTCGAATAAATGCACAAAAGTGCTTGCATTTGCGGCACTTTTAAGGTATAATTAGAGAATAACGTAAGAGCGAATATCGCACGGAAAAGAAAGGAATACAAAATGACAGAATTACTGACATTATTAACAAGCGGACAGACAGCAACAACCACAGGACAGGGTGGAAACGATATAGTGAGCATTCTCACAATGCTTATCCCCCTTGCGCTTATGGTAGTTATATTCTACTTCCTTATCATAAGACCCGAAAAGAAGCGTGGCAAGAAGATGCAGGAAATGCTCAACAACCTTGAGGTTGCTGACGAGGTAGTAACAACTTGCGTTATAGTCGGCATAGTATTAAGAGTTACAGATGATACTGTACTTATCGAAACAGGCTCTGACAGAACAAAGATCCGTGTTTTAAAGAGCAGCATTGCCGAGAACAGAACTGTTCACGATGATACGGAATCAAAGTAAGAGATTCTGAGATATTACAAATATACACCCTCACGGCATCAGCTGTGAGGGTGTTGCTTTATGGAAAAAATCCATCGTACTTGCCCGAAGATTATCGAACAGTACGATGGATTTGACTTATTGTGCCGATATGCGACATTATGCGGTTACATATCGAACAGGTTTATCACTTCAATACCTTTGGCTTCAGCCATGCGTACCGTCTGACCTGTACCGCTCCTGCTGTTGCTTTGGTCATAATACGCCACACAGCAGTCTGCAAGCTCTATCATTCTTGCGTTACGCTGTTTCATACAGTCCTTGGTGTATTCACTGCCGATATACTCAATGCTGTCAGCCGCCATAATTATCGCATAAAACTCCTGCTTGTCGTTGTAGCTCCAGTTCTTTGTCTGCTCTTCGTTTGAGCAGGGGAGTACAAGGTGGAGTTTTATATCGAGTGCCTTGCGTTTTCTCAGATACAGCACCATATGAGCGCACATAGTGTCGAAGCCGAGAGCACCGCCGCAGTAGAAGTCGGTAACGCCTCGCTTGACAAGTCCGCATATTGTGCTGTCAAGCAGAGATTTAAGCGCATACATATCCGAGCCGTCAATTTTACGATGCCCTGTAAAGCAAACCGATGTCATACGCAAAGTCTCCTTTTAATTACGATAAAAAGAAAAATAAGCCGTATCTGCGTCTGACAAATACGGCTGATGTGCTAAAGCAAGATGTAAATCAGTCTTCAACCTTTTCTTCGATGAACTTAACGATGTCACCGACAGTCTTGATCTTTTCAACCTGATCATCGGGGATCTCGATGTCGAACTCTTCTTCAAAGCTCATTACGAGGTCTACTACGTCAAGTGAATCAGCGCCGAGGTCGTCTGTGATGCTTGCAGCCTCAGTAACCTTGTCTTCTTCAACGTCGAGCTGGTCAACGATTATCTTTTTTACCTTATCAAATACCATTTGAAATCTCCTCCGTGTTTTTAAAAAGAAATTTTCTTTCGTTAATATTATACGGCATTACGCCGAAATAATCAAGTCGTATTTACAACAAATACATTAAAAAAATGTCTAAATTTACAGGGTGTATTTCTACACTTTGCACAACTTTCAAAGGGTTATTGAAAGCTGTTGATTTACCGTCCGAAATTACGAATATGCCGTAGCATATTATGACCGCCGGTAACGTAGGTTACGCAAATCACAAGCCGTCAGAACGGCGAACAGTCAGCGGCGACTCGCCGCACGGCGAATTTGCCGTGACTTTCAGTTACTCGGAAAACATACCGATTTTGCGGAATTTCTTGTAGCGGTTGTCAAGCAGGGTAGGAATATCTATCCTTGACAGCCTTTCGACCGCACTTATAAGATATTCAGATATATTGTCCGCTGTCTGTGCAGGGTCTGTATGAGCACCGCCTACAGGCTCGGCGATTATCTTATCGCACACGCCGAAATTGTACAGATCGTCTGCGGTGATCTTCATAAGATCTGCCGCTTCCTTTTCTCTTGAAGGATCCTTCCATAAAATAGAAGCAAAGCCTCTGGGAGAAATTACGGAATATAAAGCGTGTTCAAGCATAGCAAGCTCATCGCATACGGCAAGTGCAAGTGCGCCGCCGCTTCCGCCTTCACCGAGAACTACCGATATAACGGGGGTTTTCAGCGTCATAAACTCGGCAATGTTCTTCGCTATAGCCTCACCCTGACCTCTTTTTTCGGCTTCAACTCCGCAGAATGCGCCCGGTGTATCAACAAAGCAGATAACGGGTCTGTGGAACTTCTCCGCCTGATATGCAAGCCTTAATGCCTTTCTGTAGCCCTCGGGATGAGGCATTGAGAAATTCGACTTCTTGTTTTCCTCAAGATTTCTGCCCTTTACCTGTGCAATCACTGTGACGGGAGTGCTGTTAAGAGTAGCTATACCCGACAATATTGCGGCATCGTCACCGTAGTGGCGGTCGCCGTGAAGCTCTGTGAAGTGGTTGAATATAGCAGGAATATAGTCGTTTACGGTTGGACGATTCTTTTCTCTTATTATCTCAAGATGCTGTGTAGCAGTCATATTTGACATTATCATTACCGTCCTTTCAACCGTGCTGCCAGTCAGCGCCGATTTTTTTATAGTTATGCAGTCTTAATATATTCGACAGCGTTTTACGCATTGAGCGTCTGTCGGCTATCGCATCAACAAAACCGCTTTCAAGCAGGAATTCTGCCGTCTGGAAATCATCGGGGAGCTTCTGCTTTATAGTGTCCTGTATAACACGTCTGCCTGCGAATCCTACAAGCACCTTAGGCTCGGCAAGGATTATATCTCCAAGACTTGCAAAGGACGCTGTAACACCGCCTGTTGTAGGGTCGGTAAGCACCGTGATATAAAGTCCGCCCGCATCGCTGTGACGTTTTACCGCACCGCTTGTCTTTGCCATCTGCATAAGGGAGATTATACCCTCCTGCATTCTCGCACCGCCCGACGCTGTGAAGAGTATAACGGGCAGCTTATGCTCTGTAGCATATTCAAACGCTCTTGTTATCTTTTCGCCTACAACACTGCCCATGCTCGCCATCATAAAATTGGAATCCATAATGCCGATGACCGCACGGTAGCCTCGTATAGTGCATTCGCCCGTCACTACTGCGTCCTTCAGTCCCGTGCTTTCCTGCATACCCTTTATCTTCTTCTCGTAATCCGGGAAGCCGATAGGATTCAGTGACACCATATTTTCGTCAAACGGCTTGAAGCTGTCCTTGTCGACCGTTATATCAAGACGCTCCTTAGCGGAAAGCCTTGCGTGATAGTTGCAGACAGGGCAGGTTTTCTTACGCTTTTCAAACTCGTCCATATAGAACACGTTCTGACAGCGGGGACATTTGAACAGCAGGTCCTTGGGTATTTCGGGAGCGGAGGAATCCGCCACGTCCTTCTGTTCCTCATTAAAACGGTCCTTGACCATTTTAAACAGATCTTCTAACAATTAAAGCACCGCCTTTTCGTTTGCTTGTGGCATTATCAATAATTCGTCAGATCCTTGCGGTTAAGGAAGCCTATATCGAAATTACCGCTTTCGACATCCTCGTCACGCAGGAGATTAAGCTGAAAATCAATGTTGGTATTGATACCCTCTATGAGAAATTCGGAGAGGGCGACCTTCATCTTCTGGATAGCCTCTTTCCTGTCCTCGCCCTTTACAAGCACCTTTGCTATCATACTGTCATAGTAAGGGGGTATCTCGTAGCCCTGATATACCGCCGTATCAATACGCACGCCGAAACCGCCGGGCATATGGATCGACTTTATCTTACCTGGGCAGGGGCGGAAGTTGTTCTTAGGCTCTTCCGCATTTATACGGCACTCGATAACGTGGCCGCTGAGCTTTATATCCTCCTGCTTATACTGCAGGGGAAGTCCTGCGGCGATGTTTATCTGCGCCTTTACAAGATCCACGCCGGTCACCATTTCGGTTACGGGGTGTTCGACCTGTATTCTTGCGTTCATCTCCATAAAGTAGAAGTTTAAATCCTTGTCTACAAGGAATTCTACCGTTCCTGCGTTTGCATAGCCGCAAGCCTTTGCCGCTCTTACTGCCGCTTCTCCCATTCTCCGACGGAGATCCTCTGTCATAATGGGGCTGGGGCTTTCTTCAAGCACCTTCTGATTACGGCGCTGTAACGAGCAGTCACGCTCACCTCGATGGTCAGCACCTTGTCATAGGGAAAGGTCATTTTCCTTACGAC
>ERZ773258.1197-NODE-1197-length-22379-cov-3.155617_pt1 | contig 22379 bp, 27 predicted proteins | sample MGYA00511962_ERZ773258 | MGnify/ENA primary metagenome ERZ773258 (study PRJEB29015, sample SAMEA2737755) | human gut metagenome | biome: human gut; feature: human-associated habitat; material: faeces | place: China | collected 2012 ... | reverse complement strand
CAGCAATATACAAAAGACCTGCATCACTATGTCGTTTTACCGCTGCGCTTATTTTGGCCATCTGCATCAGAGACAATAAGCCTTCCTGCATACGGGCACCGCCAGATACAGTAAAGCCGATAACCGGCAGGCGGTGCTGCACGGCATACTCAAATAGTATCGTTACTTTTTCACCAACAGCACTACCCATGCTACCCATCATAAAGTACGGTTCCATAACAAACAGACAGCATTTTTGTTTCCCAATAGCAGCCGTACCGCAGACCACGGCCTCCTTTTCGCTGCTTGCTACACGGACAGTTTCAAGCTTCTCCTTGTATCCGGGAAAATTTAACGGATTATCAGCTTTCATATTAGGATATAGCTCATGAAAGCTTCCCTTATCCGTGATCATCTGTATACGCTGACGTGCTTTCATACGAAAATGATAACCACAGGAACAGACAAGATCATTTGCCCAAAGGCGGCTCAGCGGAACATCCTTGTGACAATTCGGACATTTCTTTTCAGGCTCGCCGGCATCACGCTGGACAGGAGCAGAAGAACGTCCGCCTTCTTCTAATTGATTTTTAGGTTTCAAAAAATTAAGCAATGCCATTTCATCACCTGTTTCCCATAAACGCTAAATCATAATTACCGGATATAAAGCGCTCATCCTCTACGATCCGCAATTGTTCCTCAATGTTAGTCGATATGCCGCCAATTACCAATTCGCAAAGTGCTGCCCTCATTTTGCGGAGGGCTTCTTCCCGTGTTTTAGCATATACGATCAGCTTGCCAAGCAATGAATCATAATACGGGGATACGACAGTGCCTGTGACCAGACAGGTATCAAACCGTACAGACGGTCCGCCCGGAACATGAAGCATTTCCAGCGCTCCACAGCTGCCTGCATTGATACGGCATTCAATGGCAGAGCCTTTTATTCTAACATCCTTTTGTATAAAATTCAGCGGTATACCAGCTGCAATGCGGATCTGCCATTTTACAAGATCAAAGCCTGTCAGCATTTCTGTTACACAATGCTCAACCTGCAGCCGCACATTCATTTCCATAAACCAGAAGTTTCCCTCCCGGTCAAGCAGGAATTCAAGCGTACCCGCACCTACATAGCCAAATTTTTTTACAGCATCCACTGCCAGCTCTATAATCCCCTGACGCTGCCCGTCATTAACGGCAGGAGAAGGAGTTTCTTCCAGCAGCTTTTGGTTTCTTCTTTGGAGAGAGCAGTCCCTGTCACCAAGGCACACTACATTTCCGTGTTCATCAGCAAGAATCTGCAATTCAACATGTCTTGCAGGAAAAATATATTTTTCAAGATACACACTGCCGTCGCCAAATGCACTGACCGCTTCACTGGTTGCCTGATAGTAGGCATCCTCCAGTTCATCCTCCGAATGAATCAGACGGATTCCCCTTCCGCCTCCACCTGCACAGGCTTTGAGCATAACAGGATATCCGATTCCGTCAGCTGCCTGCCTTGCTTCTGCGGCAGAAGCTACTGTTTTTGTTCCGGGAATGACCGTCAGGCACGTGCTTCGAATCAGTTCCTTCAACAGTGCTTTATTACCAATACGCTCCATGCTTTCGGGATCCGGGCCGATAAATACCAATCCGTTCTTTCTGCAGGCACGGGCAAAGTGTGCATTTTCAGAAAGAAAACCATAGCCAGGATGAATTGCCTGCGCTCCCGCCAAAATAGCGGTGCTTATAATTTGATTTTCGTTCAGATAACTTTCCGAAGCCTCGGGACCACCGATGCAATAGCTTTGATCAGCAAGAGCCACGTGAAGGGCATTTTTATCCGCCTCAGAATATACAGCAACCGTAGCCACACCCATTTCCTTGCAGGCACGGATGATACGGACAGCAATTTCGCCGCGGTTGGCGATCAGTATTTTTGAAAACATAGTTTACACTCCTGTGATTGCAAAGGAAAATTCAGCTGAAGCGCAAAGTCTTCCATCCACTGTAACAGTACCCTCTGCAAAGTAGAAAGGATGCTTTGCGCGTTTGATACGGCACTGTGCTTCGACTGTATCCCCTGGCTTAACAGGAGAACGGAATTTCACATTGTTAAGCCCTGTATAAACAGGCAGTTTCCCTTCGCTCATTTTATCCTTCATCAGTACACATGCAGACTGAGCCAGTATCTCGCAGAGAATAACTCCGGGCACAACAGGATTATCCGGGAAATGTCCCTTAAGGAAAAATTCATCGCCACGAACAGTATAATGCCCGACAGCTGTACTCTCCTTATTTTCTGCATCGTCAAGAAGCAGCATATTATCCCTGTGAGGTAATATAGTCATTATTTCTTCTCTGTTCATATTTTTATCTCCTGATACGGAAAAGCTCTGTTCCATATTCAACAACCTGCCCGTCAGTAACACAGATCTCCGAGATGACACCATCTTCATTGGAAGCAATCTCATTCATCAGCTTCATTGCTTCCACAATGCAGAGAGTTTGTCCCTTTTTCACTGTATCACCAATAGAAACATAGGGATCGGCATTTTCTGCCGGTGCCGTATAAAATATACCAACGATAGGTGATTTTACGCTGATATAATCCTTTGACCCAGCTGCTGTCTGCATATTGGCAGCAGCACCGGGAACAGAATATAAAGTTTCTTCTGCAGGCGCTGCAAGGGAACGCTCCAGACGGACCTTACTGTTTTCCTCTGTAATTTCAAGTCCTGTCAGCCCAAGCTCCTTCATCAGCTCGGCATATTTGCGGATATTTGTTTCTTTCATCTTATTACACCTTTCTGAAAGCAAGACATGCATTATGACCGCCAAATCCAAGGGAGTTGGAAAGTGCCAGCGTGATATCTGCTTTTACAGCAATTTTCGGGACACAGTTCAGATCACAATTTTCATCCTGTTCATCCAAATTGATCGTGGGCGGAATAATACTCTCATTCAGTGCAAAAAGACAAGCCAGTGCTTCAATAGCGCCCGCTGCCCCAAGCATATGTCCTGTCATGGATTTTGTGGAGCTTACATAAGCCTTCTTTGCATTATCTTCTCCAAGGGCTTTCTTGATAGCAGATGTCTCAATTACATCATTCATCGGTGTACCTGTTCCATGTGCATTGATATAAACAGTATCTTTATCTGTGTATCCGGCTTCTTTCATAGCATCCTTCATTGCCTGTGCACCTCCGCGCGCATCCGGATGAGGAGCAGTGATATGACAGGCATCACAGGTAGAACCATAGCCACATACCTCGCCATAAATTTTTGCACCGCGTGCCTTTGCATGCCCATACTCTTCAAGAATAAGCGCAACAGCTCCTTCACCGATAACAAAGCCGCATCTGCGTTTATCAAAAGGCAGAGATGCCGCATCTGGATCTTCGGCTGTGGAGAGTGCCTGCATATTGACAAAGCCTGCGATAGCAGAAGGAACAATAGCAGCTTCAGCACCGCCGGTGATCACAGCATCAGCATAACCGTGACGAATAAGGCGCATTGCTTCACCGATGGCGTTGGAACCAGAAGCACACGCAGTAACGGCAGGCATGACAGATCCCCGGCAATCATGACGGATAGCAATCGTACCGGCTGCCATATTACCGATCATCATGGGCACAAATAAAGGAGAAACCCGACGCGGTCCTTTCTCTATCAGCTTTGTATGCTCTGTTTCAAAGGTGCTGATACCACCAATGCCTGAACCAAAGATAACTGCGAAGCGTTCTGGCTCAACATTGCCTTCAACACCGCTATCATCTACTGCCTGCTGTGCGGCTGCAACAGCAAACTGTGCATAGCGGTCAGTACGGAGGACCTCATTAACCTCCAGGTACTCTTTGGGATCAAAGCCCTTGACTTCAGCTCCCAGCTTTGCTTTGAATTTTTCTGTATTGAAAAGCGTAATGGATCCAATGCCGTTTTTACCGTTCTTCATATTCTCCCAGGTATCAGAAACACTGTTTCCCAAAGGGGTAATTGCACCGATACCGGTAACAACAACTCGTCTATTTTCACTCATAGTTCTTTTCTCCTTACATAGCAATGCCTCCGTCGACACGGAGCACCTCGCCTGTTACATATTTTGCAGCTGCAAGATATGCAACTGCGTCTGCCACATCCTCTGGTTCACCCATCTTACCGAGTGGGATCATATCCAAAAGAGGATTGTCTGTCTGATTTCCTGTCATATCTGTTGCGATAAATCCGGGAGCAACCGCATTACAACGGATACCTTTTGGTGCAAGCTCCTTCGCTACAGACTTTGTAAGTCCGATCAGCCCAGCCTTTGATGCGGAATAATTGCATTGTCCTGCATTGCCCATCATGCCCGAAACTGATGTGATATTGATAATACAGCCTTCTCGTGCCCGGATGAACAGTCCTGCCATATGGCGGATCATATTGAAAGCACCTTTAAGATTGGTGTCCAGAACCGCATCAAAATCCTCTTCTTTCATCATGGCAAGAAGTCCGTCATGCGTAATTCCCGCATTATTCACAAGGAACTGTACAGTACCAAAATCAGCCCTGATCTTTACCACAGCTTCCTTGACAGCCGAAAAATCAGCAACATTGCATTGATAAGCCCGCGCTTCTACACTGTACCTCTGGCCGCATTTTTTACACACCTTCTCTGCGGCGGCAGCATTACCTGCATAAATAACGGCTATATTGGCACCCATTGAAGCCAGTTTATATACGATCGCTTCACCAATGCCGCGAGAGCCTCCTGTCACAACTGCGGTTTTTCCGTTCAACATCCTTCCACCTCCGCAAGATATTCGATAACATTTACAGCCCTTATGTCTGTACTTATTTTCTTAATCATGTTAGTAAGCGTTTTACCAGGACCTATTTCAATGAAGGTATCAATTCCATCTGTGATCATATTACGGATAATCTTTTCCCACTGTACCGGACTGCATATCTGCTTGGAAAGCAGTCCTGCCACATCATTGGTATAGACTTCAGCGGTCACATCCGAATAAAGTACTATGTTTCTTTCCTTAATAGCCGCCTTGTTCAGCTCTCTTTCAAAAGCCTCTGCTGCCGCCTTCATAAAAGGTGAATGAAACGCTCCCTTTACTTTAAGCGGGATTGCTCTGCCACCGGCTGCTTTTACATCTGCAAGGAAATCTGTCATTTGAGAGGAAATACCGGATACTGTGATCTGCCCGGGACAGTTAAAGTTTACAGGATAAACATCAGGATATCTTCTGCATATATCCTGCACCTGTTCTGACGTCAGCTTCACAACAGCAGCCATAGCCGTGTCGAACTTCTCAGCCTCGCTCTGCATCAGTTCTCCACGCTTGCAGACAAGACGAAAACCTGTTTTATCGTCAAATATTCCACTGACCGTTGCCGCAACAACCTCACCGAGAGAAAATCCTGCTAATGCATCCGGGACAACACCCTTTTCGATCAGAATGCTTGCTGCAGCTAACTCCATTGCAAAGAGGCAGGGCTGTGTATTCCTTGTTTCCCTTAGTTCCTCTTCTGTACTATTGAAGCACTGGGTGGATGTTCCAGGCCGTATGCTATCGCAAAGATCATAAATCCTTTGAGCAACCGGATATTTTTCGTACAGATCTTTCCCCATCCCAGGAAACTGATCGCCCTGACCCGAAAAAACAAATGCTATTTTATCCATTGTGATGCCTTCAGAAGGACAGCCTCAGCTTCCTCCATTACCTCCTTAACTATTTCTGCTGCCGGCTGCTCTTTTTTTACCATTGCCGCTATCTGGCCGGACAGAAAACAACCCTTTTTATCGTCGCCCTCCTGCACAGCAAGTCTTAATGCCCCTGTTGCCAGCTTTTCCAGCTCCTCATCCGGCATTCCGCCATATTCAGCCTTGGAATATTCTCTTGCAAAGGGTGTTCTCAGACTCCGGACCGGATGTCCCAAACGCTTACCAGTTACCATCGTACAAAGGTCAGTTGCTTTAAGTATTTTTTCTTTATATACAGGATGGATGGTACACTCATTTGCACTGAGAAAACGGGTTCCCATCTGCACGCCCTGTGCGCCAAGCATAAATGCTGCTGCTACACCCCTGCCATCGGCAATACCACCGGCAGCAATAACAGGTAAATTAGTTGCATCACAAATCTGCGGGATCAGTACTATTGTAGTAAGCTCGCCTACATGACCACCACTTTCACCGCCCTCTGCAATAAGGGCAGAGGCACCAAGACGAGTCATCAGCTTTGCCATCGCAACAGAGGCTACTACAGGAATTACCCTGATTCCTGCATTCAGCCATTCCTTAATATATTTGGAGGGATTACCTGCACCTGTGGTCACAACCTCAATCTTTTCTTCTATAACAACCTTTGCTACCTCATCCGCAAAGGGACTAAGCAGCATAATATTAACGCCAATAGGTTTATCAGTAATACTCCTGGCAGCCTGGATCTGCTGTCTGACATAATTGCCTTTAGCATTTCCTGCTGCAATAATACCAAGGCCGCCACCGCAAGAAACAGCAGCGGCCAGTTTTCCGTCAGCGATCCAAGCCATACCGCCTTGAAACACTGGATATTCGATACCAAGCATTTCACAAATTGTTGACCTGATCATAATACTAGCCCTTTTTACTTTGAATAAACCTATCCAGGTCATCAACAGTTTCTACCTTCTGGTCCAATTCGATCTCAATACCAAGCTCATCCTCCAGATTCATCAGGAGCTCTACCGTATCAAGCGAGTCGATGCCAAGCTCAGAAAATCTGCTTTCCGGTTTTACAACAGAAACATCACAGCCTGTGCGTTCTGAAACGATTTTTGCGATAATGTCAAAGTACATGGTTAAATGCCTCCAGAATAATTATTTCAGGCAATTTTCTGCTGCCTGTTGTTATTTATTATATAGAGCTTCCGTTCCTCCAAAGAAACCGGTGCGTTCCAAAAGCGTTCCTGCTTTGTACACAATTTAAAAAACGGGAGTGCATCAGTTAAAATGCACTCCCGTTGAGTTCAAAGTTTTCCACAGTGATTTTGCAGCTGCTCATGGTGTATTATAGATATAAAGGCTGTTAAGAACGATATCCGCATTTACATTCTCCCGGTGTATGCTCTTCCAGATAGTAGTAGTCGCAATCGGAGCACTGCATTTTATGTTCCTTATTAGAATAAATGGTTGTTAGTACACTGAATTTATGTGCTTCCGAAGAGCCGAAGTTGCATAAGGTGCATGATTTTATATGATATTTATCATCATAGTTTAATATAAAGTAATTATGCACATGCTGATATCTACATACCGAGCATATGAAATCGTTAGTAGGATACTGATGATTACCGGCATCCATAAGCCTGTCACACCCCTTGCATTTATGTACGTGGTACATCGTATCTATTATGTATCTGTCCTCTGCTTCGCAAAGCTCCTGCTTTTGTTCGTCTGTGTATCCACAGATTTCACACACCGGTGCGTGTGATCTTGTATTCTCCAGTTGTCTTGTTATATATTGATGGGTACATACAGTAGCAGAAGGGACAGGAACAGGCTCTGGAGAAGGAGTTTCCGGTATGGCAACAGGATTACCGGTTTCTTCGTGATTTGTTTCTTCCTGATTTGTTTCTTCAGTCGGAGTAATCACAACGGGTACCGGTCTGGCAATTACCTGTCCGCGTAGTCCTGTTACCGTTATGCCGGCTTTTACAGCCTGAGGAACTGTTGTAATTGATCTGTTTTCCTGCATTCCATGAGTGGCATAATGGATATAATAAGCAATGAGATTGTTCCCGAATGCTTCCTGAAGATCTTCATATGCGGCACGGTATGCAAACACGTGAAAGCTTTTGCTTAAAGCTCTTCCCTCCGATAACCCATATGTTACAAAGTGATCCCAAAGAGCAGCTTCTTCATTCCCGTGGGTTTTTACCACATCAGGATATAATTCAGCATATTCCTCAGCGGAAAATAATGTTTTGATAATGGATAGTTCTTCAGAAGTTGCATTAGTTGTAAATTGTGGCTGGTTCTGCAGCTGATCCGCCTGTGGAGAGGCATAAGCCGTCATGGTGATACCTATACACATGATAAAAACCAGAGCCGGTGCAAGAAATTTTCTTCTCATAAAGTGTCCTCCTTTACACTGGTGGTATTGGTTAATATGATTCTATAAATATAGGTACAAAAAATTAAGAAAACTCTCACCCTCCAATTAAAAAATTTCTTCCTGCCACATCAAATATGCTTATTGTTGAGCTGATACCCTTTTGTATATAATCGGAGCATCATATCCGAAGGTTCTCCTTCCGTTCACTTCCATACTTTCTGAAACCTCCAGGCATTTTTCCGAAAACCTCTCCCATAACCTGAAGGTCATAACCGGGGAAAAGTGACTCACACTGCCACCTTCCCAGCCACCATCTGTTTCCTTATATAATGCCGGTGTAAACTTCTCAGATCTTTTCAGTTCATGATAGTCTACGGTCTTCATGGAAGCATAAGAGAACGTATTCTTGTCTTCTCCTGCCGGTAATTCATAGGAGGAAAGCAGGATCCCATCACCACTCTCTGTAATAAGGAATAAATGTGGTGATGCATGTTGTCTTCCATCCGTCTCATAATAGCTCTCTTCTACAATGAATATTCCCGCGAAATCTTCAGGAATATTTTTTACCTTATCATTACAGACTGTATTCACATGCTGTGCATACGGATAGATCTTCCCGGCTTCTTTCATTGCGGTAAACTGTTCTTTATTATCAAAATGGCCTGTCATGAGCTTTACAAATTTTTCTATTTTCATTATAGTGTCCTGCCTTTTCGTTACGCTTCAGCTTTAAAATAAAAGCTGAAGTCCCATTACAATGATCCACATATATGCACAGGTCTTTGGTATCATCAATAATCCAACCCTGGGTTTCGTTTTACTGAATAAGGTTACCGGCAGATAACAGCCAAAGGAAATAATTATGGCTGCGACCATCCTTGTCATATGATATCCATAGGTATTTCCTGAAATAGCATACAGACAGATTACCCCTATACCGGTTACTGCGAAGACTGCATTTCTGATAATGGATAATTTCATACCACCAGTCCTTTGCTTTCCAGATTTTTCAGCGAAATTGAGACATGGGATTTTGTTGATTTTCTAACGTTTACTCCAGCTCAAGAGAATCTGAAATATAAAAATGAAAGCCTTGTTTCCTGCAATATTTTTCTATTTTCCGGATCAGCTTCTGGTTGGCTGTATATTCCAACAGGTACACTTCCATTCCATCTGCCTTACATGATTCCAGATATCCGCAGAAATACTCCCTCTCCTCCCTGTTCTGCTCGTTAAAGGTTCCCTTAGCAAAATCAATATGGCTCCATACAGTCTCCTGGTTTACACCTGTCATAATAGGATCAATAGTCCCATAACGTTCCTTATATTCCGTCACATAAGTATCACCACCATTGATGATGACTTCTTTTCCCAATGTCATGATGTACTGCAGGATGACTGTAAGACCATCAAAAATATCCTTTCGCGGAGCATAATAATATACGTCACAATTATCAATAAAAAAACCATCAACATCTTTTTCATATAGCTCCCGTGCCAGCTGCATTATAAACCTCTGCCAGTCCGGGCTTGCTGCATCCACCCATTTTTCCTCATCCCAATGTTCATAACTGCCAATTGCCAGTTCCTCATAGGCCGTATAATATTCCCTGAAGTTCTCGATAGAACCAATATTAAGATAAGTATATACGGTCGTTCCATTTTCATGCAGCTGTTCAACGTCCTTCTTTGTAAAATACTGCGCATCAATCACTATCGTTTCATACATTTTAAGCCGTTCCATGGATGAGTCATCTGCATTTAAAAAAACTCCATAATCCCTTTTTCCAAATGTTTCCGCTTTACAGTATTTTACAAAAGCTACCTCAATAATAAATGTAACAACAAGCAGCACTGCCAAAGCTGTTGATTTTTTCTGTGGAATATTTAACATCTCCTTTAAATGGTTTTATTCTGTCTTTTCAACAGATATTACCTCTCCATCAAACGGATCCACCTCAGATATTGTTCCCGTATATTTTACAGTTACAGTATCCCCTTCGCTGACATTCTCCAGGCCTTCCGGCTTTTCTTCAAAGGTAAAGCTATATGGCGTATCATTCTCATCTGTAATGACAAACATAAAATCCTTTATCTCATCGATCGTTCCCGTCAATTTCTTTTCTTCCGCCCGTCCACAGCCTGCAAATAATGCTGCACAAAGCATTATACTAATTACAATTGTCATCATTTTCTTCTTCATTATCAATCTACCTCTTTCCTGTTATCAGTATTCTCTGAATATTTTTTAAAAAGATTACTCTACTTTTTGACCTATGTAAATAGTATCTCTCCATAATTAAGGAAATATTTATGTTTCTCTATCCGCGCAATACTCCAGCTTTGAAAAACTGTTTACACCATACTTTTCCCGCAACACACCAATCTGCGATTGTTCCAGCTCAAGCAGTGAAATTTTTCTGTCAATTCCTGCGGCATATCCTGTCAGACTCCCATTTACGCCCACTACACGATGACATGGAATGATAATGGAAATTTTATTATGTCCCACTGCACCGCCAACTGCCCGTGCGGACATATGAGGAATATTTTTCAATTCCCCCATTCTGCGCGCTATTTCTCCATATGTGACCGTCTGTCCATAAGGGATCTCTGATAAAATCTTCCACACCTCCTGTCTGAATGGTGAGCCGGAGGGATGAAGCGGTGGCGTAAAGTCAGGCTCATCACCGGAGAAATATATATCCAGCCACTTTTTTGCTTTCGTGAGGACGGGCGTTTCCTGTGAAACATGCTCATCCGGAAGCGTATCCGCAAAATATTTCTGCCCTTCAAACCACAAACCGGTAAGTCCGTTTTCATCCGCAGCCAGCAAAATATCACCTAACGGTGACCTATATCCACATGTGTATACCATATTTTTATACCTACCATATCTTCATCACATGCTGCATGATCAGACTTACGACCGTTATTCCACACCAGCAGGAAGCACCAACGATAATGGGTTTGCCACCTGTTTTGATAAGCTGTACCATATTACTGTTCAAGCCGATCGCAGCCATAGCCATGATGATCATAAATTTAGACAGCTCCTTCATTGGCTTAAATACTTCCGCATTGACTCCCATATGTACACAGACTGTCGTGATGATCGCTGCTATCACAAAGTAAAGTATAAACATGGGAAATGCCCGTTTTAAGCTGAACTTTGCGGCCTGCTTTCCTTCCCGTACACTCTTTTTCGCCTGTATGAATGATAATCCAAGCGTGATCGGTATGATAGCAAGCGTTCTCGTAAGCTTCACAGTCACTGCTTTATTCAGTGTCTCACTTCCAAGGTTCCACATACTGTCCCAGGTTGATGCTGCAGCCGTTACAGATGAGGTATCATTGATCGCTGTCCCTGCAAAAATCCCAAATGCATCACCGTGTATAGTATCGAACCCAATTGCTTTTCCAAGCATGGGGAAGAAAATGGCTGCAAGCACATTAAAAAAGAAAATCACTGCTATGGACTGTGCGATCTCATCATCATCTGCACCTATGACAGGAGCAGCCGCCGCGATCGCAGAGCCTCCGCAGATAGATGAACCAACGCCTACAAGTACAGATGTATTCGCCGGCACCCTAAGAACCCTTTGTAATATCCACGCGATAACAAGAGATGCTGTGATCGTGCAGATAATAATTGGCAGTGACTGCTTTCCAGTCTGAAAGATAACCCCAAGATTCATTCCAAACCCGAGCAGAACAACTGCAGTCTGAAGAATTACCTTTGAAGTCCATTTAATTCCCGGTTCAGCTTTTCCCTTATTGTTCCAGAACATAGTAACGATCATTCCTGCTATAATGGCGATCACCGGTCCTCCTGCCACTGGAAAAGCCTTTCCAAGCAGCCACGACGGAATCGCTATCACAAGGCAGACAAGAATGCCACTCCAGTTTTTCTTCATAAAATTCATTTGTTAATAACCTCTCTTTCATTTTCTTTTTTTCGCCGGATCAGGAACATGGCAATTCCCGCACCACAGATGATCAGATATCCGAGGATACTGATGACATCCGGCACTTCTCCCAGAAAGATCATGCCAAGCAGGGCAGCAAATACGATCTGCGTATAATCATATACAGACAGTTCACTGGCAGGTGCATAGGTGTATGCCGCCGTAATGGAAAACTGTCCCAGTGTTGCGGAAAGACCTGCCATTAAAAGTGATACAAGCTGCCACCATGTAAGCGGCTGATGATCAAAAATAATAAACGGGATCGCACATACACAGGAAAATGCAGAAAAGCAGAATACTATAAGCGGTCCCGTAGCACCATGTTTTGTTGCCATACGCACGTTAGTATACGCCAGGCCTGCTCCCATCCCACCTAACAATCCGATAAATGCCGGGAATGTAGCAACGCTGTCAAACCCGGGTCTTAAAATGAATAGTGCACCCACAAATGCTGTCAATACGCAGGCAAACTGATATAATTTGATTTTTTCCTTTAACAGAAAATAAGAAAAAATGATGGCAAAAAAAGGTGACAGCTTATTAAGCATGGATGCATCCGCAATATACAGCTTTCCAATGGCATAGAAGTTTGCAAAGATCCCGATTGTTCCAAACAAAGACCGGAAAAAAATATATTTCCCGGTTCCCTTCGGAATGTTGAATGGGATCTTTTCCTTTTTCATAACGGTAAATGCAAAGAAAACGGCTACCAGATTGCGGAAAAAGCTCTTTTCAATCGCCGGCAGATAACCCGCCAGCTTCACAAACAGATTCATAAAAGCGAATCCGAAGGCCGCCAGGATGATATAAAAAATCCCCTTATATTTATCTTTTATTTTCATGTTGTATGATTCCCTTAATCTCCTCCAGATTTTTTGCGAAATAAATCCCTTCCTGACGCTCCCTGGAGGACAGTCCTTTTTCCTGCATATGCAGAAGCAGCTCCTTCAGGCTGTCATAATAACCATTCAGATTATAAAGAATACATGGTGCAGACAGCCATTTCAATGACACCTTGGACATTACCTCAGCAATTTCCTCAAGTGTTCCTGTTCCGCCCGGAAAAGCGATAAAAGCATCCCCAAGCTCGATCATCTTCGTCTTCCGTTCGGTCATATCCTTTGTCACGATAAGCTCTGTCAGCCTGTCATACTCAAAGCCCTGGTCTATAAATATCTGCGGTTCCACTCCGATCGCCCTGCCACCGGCATCCAGCACGCTTTCTGCAACTTCCCCCATAAGTCCGTTTTTTGATCCGCCATAAATAAGTGTATTTCCACTGGATCCTATCCATGTTCCAAGCTCACGCACTGCTTCTTTTAAAAGGGGATCATTTCCTTCATTTGCCCCAAGATATACCGTAATATTCATAATCTGCTCCTTTTCTTCTGTCCACTCTGACTGACCTGCTGCCTCTAATCAAACATGGTCTTCCAGTCCGGATCCTCATAAGCATCAAAACACATCAGTATCTGTTCCCTTGTGGTTTTCTCCACCGCCAGCTTTTCAGGGATACTGTCCCTGTCAAAGAACCTGATCTCTGTCGTTTCTATGTTTTTCATAAATTCGCCGCTCTCATACCTGCACAGAATAAAGACCTTCATAACACCAAACGCATAATTCTGAACATTATGCTTTCTCCAGTCCTGTACCGCGATCAGCCTGTCCGCATGCACCGTAAAACCTGTTTCCTCCCGTACTTCCTTTTCTGTATTGGAAGCCACAGACTGATCCACATCACACCATCCGCCCGGCAGTGCCCAGGTTCCATTATTTTCATGTACAAGCAGGATCTTCCCATCTGAAAACACAGCAGCCCGTGTATCTACCTTGGGCGTCTGATACCCTGTTTCATTGCAGAACAGATCCCTTATCTTATCAACCGGGATATCTGTCTTCTCAGACATCATTTCTGCTGCGATCTCACGCAGCTCCTCATAACGCTCCTTATCATATTTATCCTTCCCATACTGAAGTCCTGTCTGCGCAATACTCTGGATCCGGATCGCAAATTCCAGCCATTTATCATTCATATCTCTGTCATCCTCCATCTTACAGCTATAAAGCAGAATACGATATCAATATTAATTACAGCTTTTATCTGATTTGTCAAGAAACATACAACTTTACCTAAAAAATGGTAAAAGTTGTTGAAAATCCTAATTTTTGTATGTTAATCTTACAAAGGAGCTTGTGACTTCCTGTGGAATTGGTGGCACTGCCAGCCTCAGATTCCCTGCGGATGATCTATGAAAATTCCGCCGCATATCTGGCTAAAAGGAATGATTATGGAAAATAAAAAGAAAATTCTTATAAAGCTTTTCATCTCGACCCTGTATCTCAGCACTTTTACATTCGGAGGCGGATATGTGATCGTGACTTTAATGAAGAAAAAATTTGTAGATGAATACCACTGGATTGAGGAGAATGAGATGCTGGATCTCGTTGCGATTGCACAGTCAGCTCCAGGACCCATCGCTGTCAACGGGGCAATTGTAATCGGTTATAAATTAGCCGGGATGACAGGTGTGATCACAGCGATCATCGGCACGATCATCCCTCCGTTTCTCATTATCTCCCTGATCTCGATCTGCTACAACGCATTCCGTGACAACTTTATCATCAGCCAGATGCTTTCCGGCATGCAGGCCGGTGTCGGAGCTGTGATTGCCTCTGTAACATATGAAATGGGGGCAGAAATCATCCACAAAAAAAATGCTGTTTCCACGTGCATCATGGCTGCTGCGTTCCTTGCCTCCTGCATTTTTCATATCAATATCATCATTATTGTCATTGCCTGTGGTCTGATCGGCGCACTACGGACATTCGTGGTAGAAAGGAGAATGAAAAAATGATCTATCTCCAGCTTTTCTTAAGTTTTCTGCAGATAGGCATGTTCAGCTTCGGCGGTGGATATGCGGCAATGCCGCTGATCCAGGGACAGGTCGTGACCACCCATCACTGGCTCTCGATGGAAGAATTTACAGATCTGATCACGATCTCCCAGATGACACCGGGACCCATTGCCATCAATTCTGCAACCTTTGTCGGAATAAAGATTGCGGGCATCGGCGGCGCTCTTGCGGCTACCTTTGGATGCATCCTGCCGTCCTGCATCATCGTCACCTGCATTGCCAGGCTGTATTTAAAATACAGAAACCTGACACTTTTACAGGGAATCCTGAACTCCCTGAGGCCTGCGGTCGTTGCTTTGATCGCCTCCGCCGGGATTTCGATCCTCATCACTGCATTTTGGGGCAGTAAGGCAGTGATCACCTTTGCAAACACAAACTGGTTACTTGTAGTGATCTTTGCTGTCTGCATTATCCTGCTTCAGAAGCTTAAGATGAATCCGATCCTGGTGATGGTGCTGGCCGGGGTCATAAAGACCGTCGTTTCCCTGGTCGTCAGCACATTTTAAGATCTGTATACCAGCACACAAATCATCCGTCTTCTACAGGATAACGGATTCCCTTTAAAGCTGAAATAAAATCTCTCCAATATCCCCACTGATACAGACAGACCGCTTTCTGATCTCATCTGGTGCAAATGCCTCATCATAATTCAGACAGGCATACATGGACTTCGGATTTCTGCCTTTCAGCTGCCCTGTTGCAACTACAGTTCAATTAATTGGAAGTAAATGGAAGCTGCTGATCATACAGAATCTCCTTTCAAGACCATGGAAGAAGATGGGATCATTACAAGAACCGTTTATCCTGAGGTTCCACCCCGTGTAGAATATACCCTCAGCGAAACAGGGGAATCCATGCGTCCCATTCTCAATGCCATGCAGGAATGGGGTACCAATTATAAGGAATCTTTTCAGTAAACTAATGTAAGGAGCAAAATTATTTCACTCCTTACATTGAACTATTTCTCTATTTACAAATTAGCTTCATCACAGTATAATACAGACTATATTGTATAAAATATAATGTGCTGATGGATCGGTGTCTATACTTAGATGCTTTAGTCCTAAGGTGCAGATTAAAACAAAAAGGGCTTCCTGTACGGTATCTGCTTGTGTCAGATGCTTTAGTCAGGAAGTTCTTTTATTTACCCCACTTGAGATAATCATAGATCATAATTAATCTTCTGATATTGGTTCTGATTGCAGGCTTTGAATCCTGAAGAATATTTATATCATTTTCAAATATTTCATTTAAAACAATTTCCAATTCTTCAACATTTATATCTTTTTCAGGCAAATGAGCTATTAATCTTGTTGCTTTTTCCAGAGAATCCTTTTCATTCTCCCATATTTGTTTAACTGTTTTATATTTATCTAATTTATATCTGTTCTTCTTTATTGTTTTTGATATGATATAATCAAAATCTTGCTTTTTTGCTAGTTCAACACAATCCGGATAATTTCCTTTGGCTTTTGATAAATATTTATTAACTGGCAATCTTCCAGAATTTTGTTTAACCAGATCCTTAAATGCATACTGTAACAAATCATCTGCTGAAAACTCTATATCTTCAACAACAATATTTTTATACCATTCATCTGCTTTAAGTCCATGAAGTCCTTTTAGCCCAAAATCATTATATTTTCCAATAGCCATTACCAGTTCTTCATCTTGAACCCTTTCATCTTCAATAGATGCAACTCTCATATTAGCCGTTGGTTTATTTGTGACAGTAAAATCATATAATTCCTGCTTAAATCGTCTGAGAATTCTTACTGGTAACTTTGACCTTTTTCCTTCCAGAGCTCTATACAGTAATTTAAAATCTTCAACAACAATCCTTTTCATAGAAAGCGGTTTATCATCTACCATTATGGTATAAGGTGACACTTCTATTCCCATTTTTTCAGACTGATACTCTACAAAAACAAATCTATCTTCCAAAGTCTTAATCTGCTGCATGTCTAAGCAATCTATTATAGATTTAATAATCTTCTGAATATTAACATCACTAATGGAATATCCCATAAAAATTATTGGATACTCTATAAAAATAGTCATTAACTTAGCAGCAAGATATGCACTTTTCCTATCAAAATCTAAATAATCTTTTTCATTAATAATAAGACTGTCCGGATCTTCAATAGATCCATGAATTTTAAAAACTTCAGCTATTCCCTGTATTGGTGAAAATATTAACTGCTTTTGTCCAACAAATTTTGTATATCCTAAAAAATGGTTTTCAATAAATTCATCATAATTTGTAGTAATAACTCCCGCTATATTTTTCTCTGATAAATTTGATAACATTTCTATTTCAGTCTTATATTCATCAACAACTACACTATTTTTCTTTATATATGTTGCAACTTCTGCCTTAAATGGCGATAGACCTCTTTTCACTTTCATAAGTAAATCTGCTTCCAGATTTCTAATTGACGCATCCCTAAACCATTTTTCATCATAATCAGTCTGAATTAATTCAGCAACCTTTGGAAGCAGACCAACTGGTGTATCCATCTTTGAGGCTCTGTTTTCATATATACTATACGCAAATTCATCATCCCTGATTTCACGTGCAAAATGTTCTAACAAGCCTTTCCAATCTGGTAAATTGTAGTAACGTCGAGTCATTCCTGAACCAAAGAATAAAAATGGTGTGGTATTAAATTTTTCTACTACATCCTCAATTTTCATATTTATTCCCCTTTTAATTATATTTATTTATATATCTGATATAATTACTGTTTACTCTTATTTCAAAACCGGTTCTTCCATGAAAAACCCCTTCTGATTACAATAAGATCAAAGAAAAGAGAAAATTTGAATTTCCTAAAATTCAGGTGAAAGAGGTTATGAAATGGCAGCACTGATTGCTTACTTTTCAAGGGCAGATCAGAATTATTTTGGCGGAAGACTGAAAAATATTTCTGTGGGAAATACAGAACAGGCAGCCAGAATTCTGGAGAAGATAACAGGCGCAGATATGTTCAAAATAGAGCCTGTCCAGCCCTATTCAAAAGACTATAATATCTACATTTCACAGGCTCAGGAGGATCAGCTGAGAAATGCAAGACCGGAACTGACACATTATCCGGAAAGCATTGACCAGTATGATGTGATCTATCTTGGATATCCCAACTACTGGGGAACCATGCCGATGCAGGTATTTACTTTCCTGGAGCACTTTGATTTCAATGGAAAGACGATCTGTCCCTTCTGTACACACGAAGGAAGCGGCATGGGAAGAAGTGAAGCTGATATTAAAAAATTATGTCCTGGCGCTGATGTCCGTAAGGGACTTGCCATTCAAGGAAGTCTTGCAGCACAGGCAGAAAATGAATTGAAAAAATGAGCAGGAAAGGAGAACTGAGGCTATGATAAAGCAGACAGCAGGAAGAGACGCATTTAATGATTTTTCACCGAAATTCTCAGAACTGAATGATGATGTTCTGTTCGGGGAAATATGGTCAAGGGAATACAAGCTTTCATTGAAGCTTCGTTCCGTTGTAACCATTTCCACTTTGATTGGAAAAGGAATCGTAGACAGTTCCCTGAAATATCATCTGGAATCTGCCAGAAAAAATGGTGTCACCAGAATACCATGTCCAGTTATTCCATGGATGTCACAGCTTGCATTTTCGAGCATTCCATGGAGCACACCATGAGTGCTTATCATCAGCATCTGCCTCACGGAGCAGGACTGATCATGCTTTCCAGAGAATATTTCAGCTTCTGGATCAGTAAACATGTCTGCGATGACAGATTTGTAGATATGGCAAAATTCCTTGGAAAAGAAGATTCCACAAAACCGGAAGATTTCATTACCGCACTGACTGATCTGCAGAAACAACAGATGAAGAAATCGCCGGTATTTATGAAAGAGCATATAAATAAGAGTTTTCTTGTGATTACTACTCTCGTGTGATATTCTGAAAGAGCAGAAATAAACATATTTCACAAAGAGAGCTAAAATAATGATACCAATTATTATCCCAGCTTATGAACCCGATCAGCGACTGATCGGGTTACTTAAGGAACTGTCAGAATATCCCTATGGTCCTGTCATTCTGGTAAATGACGGAAGCGGATCAGCCTATGAAGATATTTTCAAAGCAGCAAAAAATCTGCTTTCTGAAAAAGCTATCCTCCTGACACATGAAGTAAACAGGGGCAAAGGACGGGCATTAAAAACTGCATTTCAATATATTCTGGAGCATCTGCCGAAAGCAATAGGAGCCGTAACAGCAGATTCCGACGGACAGCACACGAAAAAATCAATCATGAATGTGGCAGAAATGATGCTGCAGAATCAGGGAGATCTTATCCTCGGCGTCCGTACCTTTGACAAAGAAGATATTCCCTGGAAAAGCCGTTTTGGTAACCGTCTTACAGAAAAGGTATTTACCTATGTGGCAGGTGTCCATATCAGTGATACCCAGACAGGACTTCGTGGTATTCCAAGGAAGTTTATGAAAGAGCTGCTTACCATTTCTGCAGATCGTTTTGAATTTGAAACACAGATGCTTCTTCTGGCTTCCGGTCAGTACAAGATCAGGGAAATACCGATTGAGACGATTTATGATTCGAAAGAAGATCATCAGACTCATTTTAATCCGCTGAAGGATTCTGTGAAGATCTACGCAGTTCTTGGAAAATGGTTTTTAAGATATACACTGGCATCCTTTTCGTCCAGCATTGTAGATCTTTTGTTGTTTACCATACTCTGCCATTTTTTGAGGGATCAGCTTACAGCATATGTAGCAGTAGCTACCGTAATGGCAAGGATCATATCAGCAGCTTATAATTATACTGTCAATTATAAGCTTGTTTTCAAAAGCAGGGAAAACATGGGAAAGGCAGCCTGGCAGTATGCCCTGCTTGCTGTCATACAGATGGGTATGAGTGCCCTGCTTGCAACAGGCGGTGTAAAGCTTCTGCCATTTATACCGGAAGTAGTTACAAAGGCAATCGTTGATACGATCCTGTTTTTTGCCAGCTATCATATTCAGAAAAAATATGTATTCTAAAAGGATCCGCAGAACTCAGTTTTCTGCGGATCCTTTTATATTAAATACTTTCGTTATTCTCTGCTGCTTCTGATACAACTGCACCGGATACGGCCGCTACAACATCCTTTTTATCATCACCGGAGAGTCCGGTAACATTGATGTTCTTATTTACCTTGGCATCGTAGGTTCCTGCCTTCACGATATCAGCAAGATCAATACCTACTGTTTCCTTCATAGTTTCAAAAAGCTTTGCCATGACACTTGGAACATTGTCTGCTACATTGCCTACACCATTTCCTCCATCACCGCCGATAATTGTGATCTTATCAATCTGGGTAAGAGGCTCAGCAATTTTTCCGGCGATCTCAGGAAGAACCTGGATCAGCATTTCTGCCATAGCCGCATTGTTGTACTTCTGGTAAGCAAGTGCCTTCTTCTCCATGGCTTCTGCTTCCGCAATACCCTTTGCACGGATTGCTTCAGCTTCTGCTTCACCGACCATACGGATACCGGCTGCCTCCTGCTCCTTGGCGAATTTCTGTGCTTCTGCAGTTGCCTTCATTGCTTCTGCTTCTTTTTCACGTTCAAACTTCTCAGCTTCTGCATTCTTCATTCTCTCATACAGCTCTGCTTCTGACTGCTGCTGACGGGCGAATTTTTCTGCTTCCGCTTTCTTCTTAACTTCTGCATCCAGAGCCTTTTCCTTAACCTCGGCTTCTTTCTGCTTCAGGATAACTTCCTTTTCCTGCTTTGCAATGCTTGCTTCCTGAGTAGCAACCTCTATCGTCTTTCTCTGTTCCTGCTCCTGGATACTGTAGGCTGCATCTGCCTCTGCTCTCTTGGTATCCTCCATTTTCTGAAGCTCTGCCTTCTGAAGGGCAAGCTCATTATTCTTCTTGGCAATCTCACGCTCAGCATTGATTCTTGCATCATTTGCCTGCTTGTCAGCCTCTGCCTTTGCTACAGCGATTTCCTTCTCTGCTTCTGCTTTGGCTATAGCTGCTTTTTTCTTGATCTGGGAAATGTTATCAATACCAAGGTCATCGATAACACCATTTCCATCAGCAAAATTCTGCACATTAAAGCTGACAATATCAAGACCCATAGCAGCCAGGTCAGGCTCTGCATTTTCTTTTACCAGATTTGCGAACTTCTGACGGTCACTGACCATTTCTTCCAGTCTCATGCGTCCTACTATTTCACGCATATTACCTTCCAGAACCTCTCTGGCAATACTTGCTATGTACTGTGTATTCTGATTCAGAAAGTTTTCTGCTGCCAGTGCCAGCTTATCCTTCTCACTGCTGATCTTGATGTTGACGGCTGCATCTACCTGAATATTGATATAATCAGCGGTAGGTACGGCATTAGATGTTTTGACATCGATTGCGATCAGCTTCAGACTCAGTTTATCCATTCTTTCAAGAAAAGGAATCTTTACACTTGCCTTACCAATAATAACCTTTTTTCGAAGACCGGAAATAATATAAGCGGTATCCGGCGGTGCTTTTTTGTAACCGCTCACAATAACGACAAGTACGAAAACGATTACTACTGCTGCAATGATTGGTCCAATCATTCTGTTACCCTCCTGTGGTTTTCATTTTTATTAATTCACCAGCCCCTTTAAGCTGTCTGAACCCCGTTTTCTTCCTTATCCCTGGAATAAAGGAATTTTAGAACAATTGGTGTTGAGATTGAAGATACAATGATCAGCAGGATAACAGCTGTAAAATAAACCGGATCGATCAGGTTCATGGAAAGACCCTTTTGAGCTACGATCAGTGCTACTTCTCCACGGGTCATCATTCCCACACCGATCTTCAAAGCATCCTTTCCTTTAAATCTGCATATCCTGGCCATCAGTCCACAGCCAATTATCTTACTTATAAGTCCTACAATTACAAATCCTACAGCAAACAGAAGGATACCACCTGTTACATCATTCAGATCTGTTTTCAGTCCTATACTTGCAAAGAAAACAGGTCCAAACAGCATATAGGAATTGATGTCGATCTTTCTTTCAATATATTCAGAATCATTGATAGAACAGAGAATGATACCTGCCACATAAGCCCCTGTAATATCTGCGATACCGAAATACTGCTCTGCCACATAGGACATAATGAAGCAGTAAGCCAGACCTGCGATTGGGATTCTTCTGGTATGCGGATATCTTTTATCTATCCATTTAAATATTTTATAAGAAATAAAACCAACTCCTACAGCAAGTACAAAGAAAAGAATCGTATTTACTACAACAGTAGAAGGCTTTGAATCCGGATTTTTAAAGCCTATGACAAATGTAAGTACAATAATACCAATAACATCATCAATGATGGCTGCACTTAAAATTGTAGTACCTACTCTTCCCTTCAGCTTTCCCATTTCTTTTAGAGACTGTACGGTAATACTGACAGAAGTAGCTGTTAA
>ERZ773258.1167-NODE-1167-length-22911-cov-4.152433_pt1 | contig 22911 bp, 19 predicted proteins | sample MGYA00511962_ERZ773258 | MGnify/ENA primary metagenome ERZ773258 (study PRJEB29015, sample SAMEA2737755) | human gut metagenome | biome: human gut; feature: human-associated habitat; material: faeces | place: China | collected 2012 ... | reverse complement strand
CCGTCAAGACCAGAGCAGTAGCAAAAGCCGCCGCAGGATCCGACGCCAGAATGAACGGCTGCACCATGCCGGTAGTGATCAACTCCGGCAGTGGAAATCAGGGAATAACAGTGACTGTACCTGTGGCAGAATATGCGGCAGAGATGGGCATAGACAGGGAGCTTTTGTATAAAGCCCTCGCCGTAAGCAACCTCATATCTATACATATAAAACACCACATAGGAAAACTTTCGGCCTTCTGCGGCGCAGTCAGCGCCTCCTGCGGAAGCGCCGCCGCCGTCGCATACCTCAAAGGAGCGGACTATTCAAAGATATGCCGCACCATATCTAACACGCTGGGAAATGTAGGAGGAATAGTCTGCGACGGAGCCAAAGCCTCCTGCGCGGCCAAAATAGCCTCTTCCCTCGACGCAGCATTTCTGGGATACGACATGGCAGAAGATGATCTTGGATTCAAGCCGGGAGAAGGTTTCGTGGAAGACGACATAGAAGAGACCATCGACAATGTGGGTAAGATAGGGCGATATGGAATGAAAAACACAGATAAGGAAATTCTTCACCTCATGCTGGGACATAAAGATTATATATGCGATTAAAATCAAACCGGCGTCTTCCTAAGGGAAGACGCCGGTTTTCTATATCCGATGATAAAAATGCTATTTCCATAGGACGTCAGGATATTCACCCTTGTCTTTCATCGACTGAAGGGCCGAGACTACGCTGTCCTTGTCCTCCTTGTAAGTTACACCATACCAGCGGTCTTGAGACCTGAGAACCTTGACCCGGGCCTTTCCTTCTTTTATGAGCTGATCCACTACTCCCGGAAGAAAGTATTCACCCTTCATGGGATTCTCTTTTAAAGCGTTGTCTAAGAAGGCAGGGAACCTCTCTTCCATTTCTTTCATCATGGACTGGGTAAATCCCCAGAAATTCATGGACACCACGGTTCCGCGGGGAAGTTCCTGCCATGTGGCGCCCTCGTCCTCAGTGTATACGATCTTATCTCCCTGCCACTGTATTTTAGTACGCTCGGTTATTTCTTTGAGAAGACCCTCCTCTGACGTCTGGCAGACGCCTCTGGAGACATAGCCGTTTTCTGTCAATGTGTTTTCTATGTTGTATCCTGCCATACAGAAATCATACTTATCAGAATCACAGGCAGTTTCGAGGAACTGATATATGCTCTGAAATGCGCCGGGACCGTAATAGTCGTCGGCGTTTATCACTGCTATCGGACCGTCTGTCAGTCGCCTTGCCGCCAGAACTGCATGAGCCGTACCCCACGGCTTTTCCCTGCCCTCCGGCACAAAATATCCTTCCGGAAGATCGTCAAGACATTGAAAAGCATATTCTACGTCTATATATTTTCCGGCCCGTTCATCTACCAGCGTTCTGAAAGCCTCCTCGTTTTCTTTTTTTATTATGAATATTGCTTTTTTAAATCCTGCCATGACGGCGTCGTACAGCGAAAAATCGAGGATTATCTCGCCTTTGTCGCTTACCGGTTCTATCTGTTTAAGACCGCCGAAACGGCTTCCCATGCCTGCCGCCATTATAACTAAAGTAGGTTTCTTCATTTGTGAGTACACTCCTAAAATTTCTTTACCTATATTCTATAACAACTTTACCCATACCGCAAGTTTATGTATAATGTAATTATATTAAAGAAAAGAGGCGAGATTTATGATAAAGAACATGGAGCAATGTGAACTTGACGCGGTGCTAACTGTAGCTGACAAGATGGTCACCGCCGCAAAGACCGCTCCTAAGGCCAGCGGACAAGACAGCATAGTTGCCGCTGTCGTCACAGGGGAGGACAAAGACAGATTAGCTATGGCCATGAGAGAGATAGGCAAACGTGAGGAAAAAGAGTTTTGCATACGAGACGCAGGAAACGTAGATAACAGCGTGTGCGTGGTGCTCATAGGTTGCAAGGAAAGACCTTACGGCCTTAACAGGTGCGCTTTGTGCGGCTTTGAGAATTGCGCGGCCATGAAAAAGGCGGGAGGCGTCTGCGCCTTCAACCTGTCCGATCTGGGTATTGCCGTAGGTTCAGCCGTCTCCCTGGCCGCTGATAACAGAGTAGATAACAGGGTAATGTATTCGGCAGGCAGAGGCGCTGTCGAACTCGGGCTGCTGCCGGATAAGATACGCGTCTGCTACGGAATCCCCCTCAACGCTACTTCTAAGAGCATATATTTTGACAGAAACCCGGGCGCTGTACTGTTCTAAGGGATAGAGTAGCGAGCTGATAACCACGAAAGGCCTGAGGTACCTCCCCTCCTCCAAAAATCTAACGATTGGGAGGCCGGTCGGTTCAGCCTTTCGTGGTTTTATTGTGTCTTAAGGTGACAAAAACACCAGTTGAACTGGTGTTTTTGTTGTTTCGAGTGGGGATGGGGTCTCCACTCGAAATTATAAAAAATGTTCAATTAAGTGAGATTATGCCCCACTCGAAAACCTGAAAAGCTTGAAAACGAGTGGGTAGGCACCCACTCAAAAACCGAAAAAATGTGAAAATGAGTGGGTCTGCACCCACTCAAAAGGACAAAAAAAGCTTAATCGAGTGGGTCTGCACCCACTCGTTCCGATAAAAATTTTCCAAACGAGTGGGGAAGAAAATAGGGTAAAAAGCAAAAAAGTGTATTTTCATGGCCAAAATTTATAATATATGTAAAATTTGCAAAGGGAGTGACCCCACTCGTTTCTTAAAAAAGTAGCTTTTCGAGTGGGTTTGTACCCACTCGAAAACTAAAAAACGTGAAAATGAGTGGGCCCACACCCACTCAAAAACCAAAAAAACGTGAAATCGAGTGGGCCCACACACCTACGCACTCACACACCCAAACACCCACACACCTACGCACGCCGACACTCACACCCCTATACGCCCCACTCGCCCCATCTACCTCTCCCCAAAAAAATCAGTAAAGCTATACACATAGCTCCGCCCCTCTTTTCAAAAAAATAAAAGCTTCCTGCTGCCGCTAAGTTTTAGTAAGGAGTACCTTTATGGGTGGAAAGTACAAAATTCAGCATTGGCGGCTTGTAGCAAGAAGCTTGATCATTATGTGGCTTTGATAAAAGTATATCATTATCCTGATAAATAATCTTTGTACATGATAATAATATTCAGGCGATCTTTTGTAAAAAATACAAAAGATCGCATTTAAAGGCGCTCCCTTCGCCGGACTGAGCCTCGCCCTTTCCTTAATGTCCTGCTAAGAATAAAAATAAGAGCAAATAGATATTGACAAAATCCGATTTCAGATTTAGAATAAAAACCGAAATCGGATTTTGACTTAAAACTTTTGGCGCATCAGGATATCAGGAGGGCTTAAGATGAAAAATGAAATACACGAACTCAATATGACTTTAAATCAGATTTACAGAAAACAGGATGATCTGTATCACGAATACGCTTCCCACTTCGGCCTTTCCAGCATATCATTCTGGATACTATATACCCTCTGTGAGACCGAAGATGAAGTTTTTACACAAAATAAGCTGGCGGATATGTGGCATATCCCAAGGCAAAGCCTTAATTCAGCAGTGCGGACGCTGATGAATCAGGGCTATATCAAACTGGAGCAGATGGCGGTAGCAAGAAACAGCAAAGCGCTCAGCCTTACAGAAGAAGGGGGGGTGCTTTGCAAGAGGGCCATATATCCTTTCTACGAGCTGGAAGAGCGAATATTAAAAAGAATGTCAAAACAAGAGCGGGATCAGTTTGTCGAGTTTTCTTCACGGCAGCTTGACCTGATGAAAGAAGAAGTAGAAGCTGTCATCAGACAGGACTCCGCTCAGAAATAAGGGGTAAATATGAAAGTTATACTTGATTTTATAAAACCATATAAGAAACTGGTGGTGTTTGTTCTGCTGGTCATGATCCTGGATGTGGCCGGCGGTCTTCTGATACCCACGATAACTGCTGATATCATAAACTACGGTATAGGCAGCGGAGATATGGATTACATAATACAGAGGGGTCTTTTGATGGTGGCCGTATCGATAGTCACCAGCTTCGGCGCTCTGGCCGGTAGTTATCTGTGCGCCAGCCTGTCGTCAAAAGTTGGCAGAGACATAAGAAACGCCATATATGACAAGTCGCTGGAGTTTTCTTCCTCAGATATGGAAAAGTTCGGCACCGGTTCCATGATAACCAGAACCCTCAATGACGTCAATGTACTTCAGCAGGGTCTGGTCATGTTCATACAGATGGTCCTGCCGGTTCCGGTAGTATGCGCCATGGGAATAGTGATGGGCTTCATGATAGACTCTGTGATGGGAGGCATATTGACCGTCGTCACCGTGGCCATACTCATCATGGCTGTCTTCATAATGAAGAGAGCCACTCCTCTCTTCCAGAAACTTCAGAAGTTCCTCGACAGGATGAACATAGTCATCCGTGAGAACATAACCGGAGTCAGAGTCATAAGAGCCTTCAACAAAGAACCTTACGAAGAAAAGAGGATGAAAGGCGTATTCGGCGATTATGCAGAAGTTTCCATAAAAGTCAACCGGCTTTTCGCAGGGCTCGAAAGTATAGCTCTACTGGTGATAAATCTCATAATCGTGGCGGTTCTGTACGTAGGCGGAAACAGAATCGGCGCAGGGTTTATGGAGATTGGCGACATAACGGCCGTAACTGAATACGCCATAATGATATTGTTCTACCTCATCATGGCGCAGATGGTCATGATACTGCTGCCCAGAGCTATGGTCTGCATAGCCAGAATAAAGGAAATTCTGGTTCTGGAGCCGGAGATTAAAGACGGCTGGATCCGCGGAGAAGGCCTGAATAGAAGAACTGCTGCGATAGACAGTTCAGAAGAAGTCCCAGATCGCCGGACGGCAGAGAATCGGGATGATATAATCACTTTTAAAAATGTCAGCTTCAGATTTGCCGATGCCGAAGAGGACACTCTAAGCGGATTAGACTTTACATGTAAAAGAGGAGAGACTACCGCCATCATAGGAAGCACAGGCAGCGGAAAATCTACTATAGCCAAGCTTATATTGAGATTCCATGACGTTACATGCGGCTCTGTCCTTTTGAACGGCAGAGACGTAAGAGATATGAGTCAGTCTGAGCTGAGAGGACGTATCTCATATGTGCCGCAGAAAGCGTGGCTTTTTTCGGGAACCGTCAAAGATAATCTGCGCCACGGCGACCCGTTGGCTTTAGAAGAAGAGATGGATAGAATACTTTCTGTCGCCCAGGCGGACTTTGTGAGAAACTTGGAAAGGGGACTCGCCTCCCCCGTATCACAGGGAGGCACCAACTTCTCCGGAGGTCAGAAACAGAGGCTTTCCATAGCCAGAGCTTTGATGAAAAAAGGGGATATATATATTTTCGACGATAGTTTTTCTGCTCTGGACTTTAAGACGGACGCGGCGCTGAGAAAAGCCCTCAAGGCAGAGACGGAGGATGCAGCCGTGCTCATAATCGCCCAGAGGATAAATACGATACTTTCTGCCGACAGGATCATAGTCCTGGAAGACGGCAAGATCGCCGGCATGGGCACCCACAGCCAGCTGATGAAAAGCTGCCCGGTCTATCAGGACATAGCCAGATCGCAGATGAAAGGGGAGGATATAGATGGATGAAAACAGAATAGAAGAATTTGATGAAGGTTTTGACGTATCGGCCCCCGATGACGCAGGCAAAACTCTGAAACGATTGTGGTCGTCTGTCAGCGATCAGCACAGGAGACTCCTAATTGTATTGGTCTCGGTGATATTTTACACTCTTTTGTCTATCGTAGCTCCCCTGTACAGCGCAGACATAGTAGACTTGCTGTGGGAAAAGATAAAAGCTTCTCTCGCAGAAGGAGCGACCTTTTCCATCACGTGGAACGACGGAGGAAGAGAGATATTCGGCCTGCTTATCATCTATCTGGCCACAGGGCTGTTCTATCTTCTCCAGTCTTTTCTGATGGCCAGCTTCGCAGAGAAGCTCAGCCTGAGACTGAGGAGCGAGATCGGCGAGAAACTCAGCCGCATGCCTTTAGCCTTTTTCGACAGAAACAAGCCCGGCACCGTACTGAGCCGCATAACCAATGACTTGGATAAAATGGCGGAAGCCTTCCAGACAGGCGTGCTTAAATTATTCACTTCCGTAGGTATGATCGCAGGATCTTTGGTGATGATGTTCAGATTCAGCGTACTGCTTACGGTGGTCTTCCTGACCTTTATGGGAATATCTCTTCTAGTGACAAAGATAGTATCGGCCAAAACTCTAAGATCAGCTCTCGAAAGGCAGCAGAGAGTCAGCGACGTGACGGCTCTCGTAGAGGAGGGCTACAGCGGAAGAGTCATCATAAAAGCCTTCAATCAGGAAGGTGAAAGCTCGCATAAAATGCACAAGGCTACAGAAGAGCTGGCAGAGGCCACACGCAAAGCGGATTTCATGATAAACGCCATAAATCCGGCTATACGTTTTATCAACCGCCTCGGCCAGATACTCATAGCCGTATTGGGCGGAAGAATGTTGCTGACAGGAACCATGAGCGTCGGTGTATTTCAGGCGTTTTTCCAGTACGTAAATCAGTCGGCAGAGCCTTTGACAGAAATGGCCTTCATGGTCAACTCCATGCAGTCCTCTCTGGCGTCTCTGGAAAGAGTATATAAACTCTTGGACGAAGAGGAAATCTCCAAAGACGAGGAAGGCTTTGCGCCTGCCGGCATGGCGCAGGGAAGCGTCGAATTTTCTCACGTAAAATTCGGATATTCCAAAGACACAACTTTGATGAAAGACGTCAGCTTCAAAGCCCGACCGGGCCAGAAGATAGCCATAGTGGGAAGCACCGGAGCAGGCAAGACCACGTTGATAAACTTGCTGATGAGATTTTATGAGACAGACGGCGGCCAGATATTCCTGGACGGAAGAGATACCAGAAGTATCAGCAGAGCCGCCCTGAGAAAAAATTTCGGAATGGTGCTCCAGGACACATGGCTGTTTGAAGGTACTATAGCTGAAAACATAGCGTACGGAAAACCGGAGGCCACGAGAGAAGAAATCGTAGCGGCCGCTAAAGCCGCCAGAGTAGACTTCTTCGTTCACACCATGCCTCTGGGATATGACACCATTTTGAGCAATGACGCAGAAAACATCTCTGTGGGGCAGAGACAGCTTCTGACTATAGCCAGAGTTTTCCTCTGTGATCCGGCGGTACTGATACTGGACGAAGCTACTTCCAGCGTCGATACCAGGACCGAAGCGGAGATAAGCAAAGCCATGGGAAGGCTCATGAAAGGCCGTACCAGCTTTGTTATCGCCCATCGCCTTTCTACGATAGTAGATGCAGACATGATCCTATTCATGCAGGACGGAAATATCATCGAACAGGGCGATCACAGATCATTGCTTGCCGCAGGCGGCGCATATGCAGATCTCTATAACAGCCAATTTGCATAAAATAAAAAAGGAGAGGAAGGCTGGGAAAGATAAAATCTTTCCCAGCCGCAGCGTCTCTCAAGAGAAAGCGCATAGAGCGAAGAGAAAGAAAACAATCACGGGCCGCCGGCCCGTGATTGTTTTCTTCATATCATAAAAACTGCGACAGCATATATATTCTGACGGCGATAGAGAGATTCTCGTGAAACTCCTTATCGTTGCTGTATGGGTCGAGAATCTCGTGCAGCTTTGACAGCCGGTATCTTACGGTATTCTTGTGACAGAACAACTTGGCGGCGGTCTCATCCAGATCGCCTTTTGACAATATGTAGACGCAGGCCGTTTCCAGAAGCACATTCCTCTCCCTCTGGACAGGAACAGGCCGGAGGCCTTCTTCCTGAGCGGCGCTGCCTGAAATCCCCTGAACCGGAGCAACATCGCCTAAAGGCGATAGGTATTCTCTCATATAATTGAGTATGTTTTTCGAATGGATTTCAGGTATTATAAGCCGATATATGCCTATATCATCGTAATATCGCGCAGGATCGTTTTCCATGACTGCCACGTTGCAGGCCCAGAAAGCCTCTCTTACTACCTTTCCGAAATCCTCGCTTATGGGAAGAACTGCGCTGACGCCGCAGTGTATTTTGCTTTCGTCTATAGACAGGGCGGCAAATATGTCGGCCAGCAGAGCTCTGAATCTGAAAATTTCATCGGTATCCTGACTGAGGAATATAAAGTAAGTGTCTCTGAACTTACAGAGAGCAGCTTTTTTACTTATCCGCTCCAGAGAAGCCATCCTGCCTACCATTTTGACGATCGCCTCTTCGCTTTTAAGAGAGAGGTCTTTGACAGAGACTGCCCGTATAAATCTCTTAAAGCCGGGATTTATCTTCTTTCGTATCTTCAGCTCTTCCCGGGGAGAGGCTTCCTGATCGAGAATCCTGGCCAGATCTCTTTCGAGAGAGGCGATGTCTTCTCCGTCTCTCAGTTCCCGGTTGACTGAGAATATTATATCCTCAAAGAACTCGTCTCCGCCGAACTCCAGAATAGGAAAGCCCTTCTCATCGGCAAAATCTATGACCTCCTGCGGCAGACTGTGATATATGACCTTTTTATACGCCATGCAGCTTACGTCAAGGGCGAAGAGCCCCTTTACCGCCTCGAGAATCTGGCGGGGATCATCTTTTGCAAAGAGCAGGCTGGTGAGGATCAGGCTTTTTCCCGTAAACAGAGTGCTTCTGGGCATCGAGATCCCTTTGGTGAATTCGAAGTCCAAAGTTTCGGTGAGCATTACCGGCCTGTTCAGACCTTTTTCTCCGGCAATTAGTCTGAAATTCTTCATGATGGGAATATCAAACAAATCTCTGACAGTAAGTTTCATATTTATACCTCGTCGGTTCATGAGAGATCAGCCCCGGTCTTGCAGGGCCTCTACTTGGAGAACATCGGTGTGGATAGATAGCGGTCTCCCGTATCAGGCAGAAACGCCACTATATTTTTCCCCTTGTTTTCGGGGCGAAGAGCTAAAGTGACTGCCCCGTGAATAGCAGCCCCCGATGTTATGCCCACTAAAAAACCTTCCAGAGAAGCGGCTAAGCGGCCCTTCTCGTAGGCGTCTTCTTCTTTGACGGTTATGATCTCGTCGTAGATATCAGTGTCCAGAATCGAAGGGACAAAATTGGCGCCTATGCCCTGAAGACCGTGAGGTCCCGCCTTGCCCTCTGAAAGCAGCGGCGATGAGAATGGCTCGATGGCTACAACCGAGGTGTCCGGATTCTTTTCCTTGAGGTAGCGGCCCACGCCGGTGATAGTGCCGCCGGTGCCTACTCCTGCTACGAAGATATCAGCGTCTCCGTCGAGGGTCTCGTATATCTCCGGCCCCGTAGTACTGTAATGTGCCCGTGGGTTGGCGGGGTTGTCAAACTGGCCGGGGATAAAGCTGTTCTCCGTTTCTTTAGCCAGCTCCTCGGCCTTTTGGACGGCCCCCTGCATACCCTTGGACCCTTCGGTCAGGATCACAGAAGCTCCATACGCCTTCAGAAGATTTACCCTTTCTATGCTCATGGTCTCCGGCATGGTCAGGATTACCTTGTATCCCCTTGAAAGACCCACGGCGGCAAGACCTATTCCCGTGTTGCCGCTGGTAGGCTCGATTATGGTAGCGCCCGGCTGTATCAGCCCTTTTTCTTCTGCGTCATTTATCATGAACAGAGCCACCCTGTCCTTGGCGCTTCCGGCAGGGTTAAAAGATTCTATCTTGGCGTAGATCTTGGCCTCAAGACCAAACGCTTTCTCGATAGACCGAAATCTTACGAGAGGTGTGTTTCCTATGGTTTGTGAGATGTTATTGCAGATCTTCATTTTTCTTATTCATCCTTTCTAAAATTGTAACGGCGATGATGAGTACGGCAGAGCCGATGAGCCATCCGCACAGCACGTCTGTAGGCCAGTGGACTCCCACATATATTCTGCTGGGCCCTATGATGATCATCAGGGCGGCGCATAAGACGGTCAGAATATTTTTGACAGTCTGATTTTTGCAGCGCTTCCTTATGAGATATATGAGCAGTCCGTATACGACGACAGACGTCACCGAGTGACCGCTGGGGAAGGAATATCCTCCCTGTTCTACCAGATGAAAAACTTCGTCAGGGCGAGCCCTCATAAAGATATGTTTCATGGGCTTATATATAGCTACTCCGCCGAGAGCGGAGATAGAAACCGGGACGCCGAATTTCAGCCTGTTTGGAAGCAGCAGCAATATTATGCACAGCGCTATTATAGTGACCGTATCACCGCAGTGAGTAAGAGCCGACACTATAGCGTTGAGCCCGTCTCCTCGCAGAGAGAAAAACCACTGCTGAACAGACAGATCAAAAGGTGAAGGCCCCATATCGTACCGCGATTTAAGGATAAATGCTATTGCCGCCGAACATATGAACAGCGCCAGCGCCAATGCGATACGAACAAAAGGCATATTCTTATTTTTTTCCATAAAATACTCCTTATGTATATTTGAGATAATTATACACCCTCCCTTTGCCAAGTGACAAGAAATATTAAAACTTCCTGCTTTTCAAGGGGCTTAATAGCCCGGCGAAAGTCTTCGCTTTATTTTTTGAGTGAAATAGCGGGAAAAATATGTTACAATATAATATGTATATATGAAGATTATGGAGGAAAACCCGTGAAGATATTCGGAAATATAGGAACTTTTGCGTATTTGACCAAAACCATAGGAGCTCTGGGAGATCATAAGAGAAAGATAGAATCCCTCAAAGCTCAGGGAAAGACCGAGGAAGAGATACAGGCCATACATGAAGTTTGCCGCCTGTGGTCAGACAAAGTAGTGAAATATCTGAATCTGAAGATCAACGTCATCAATCCTGAAAACCTGCCGGAAAAAGGCCCCGTAGTATACGTCTCTAACCACCAGTCCTATGCTGACATACTGGTATTTCTCAATGTGCCAAAACATCAGATCGGCTTCATAGCCAAAGAAGAACTGATGAAGATACCTATGTTTGCCGGCTGGATATTGAGGATAGAGAGCCTGTTCATCAAGAGAGGCGACGCCAGAGCGTCGCTGGCTACCATCAACGAGGGCGCTAAGATGATAAAGGACGGATATTCCCTGGTGATCTTTCCGGAGGGCACCAGAAGCAGATCAAATCATATGTCGTCCTTCAAACACGGAAGCCTCAAACTGGCCACCAAGGCTAAAGCGACCATAGTGCCGATCACCATAAAGAACAGTTTCAAGTTATATGAGGAGACCGGTAAGATCAGAAAAGGCGTGACTATAGATTTCATAGCTCACGAACCAATAGATACGTCTGTCATGGACAGAAAAGAATTGGGAGAACTTTCGGACAGAATAGAGAAGATAATAAGAGGAAGCTTAGAAGAAGACTGAAAATGAAAGCCTTCAAGAACTCCCGAGAAAAACCTCTGCGCCGCCCTTTACGGGCGGCTTTTAATATTATGTATGTCTCGTGTGTAGAGCACACGAGACATTACTTTTCTCTCCTTCTTGCCCCGTCGCAGGCGGCCGCCGGCGACGAGCGGCGGAGCCGAAGAGCCGGACAGCTTTGAGGTTTAGGACCGCAACCGTCAGAGCAGCGAATCACGCTTAAGACCCGCCGATATGACCGCCGCCTGCTCATGGTTTCATCGGCGATTCTCGCAACCAAGCCTATTTTAGCTTTTTGCGAGAATTTTTTTCTTGTAAGTCTCGCTCATCTTAAAATACAGAGGGTTTGCGAGAGTTTTTGACCATTTTATAGCGGCAGTGAGCCTCCTGCGGCCTTTTTTTCTCGATTTTCTTACAAAAAAGTCCCCCAAACAGCCTTAAAATCCGACTTACCGAGAATCAGCCGTCAAAAAGTCCCCCAAACAGCCTTAAAAACCGACTTACCGAGAATCAGCCGTCAAAAACTCCCGCAAACCTCCTGATTTTTAAAATATGCGGGACTTTGCTGTTCCTTAAGGGCTGAAAGCCCGCCAGTTGAGCCGGTTGGCTTAGCCTCTCTCTTAAGAATCGATTCCGAGGGCAAAGCCATAGGAACAAAACCACCAGTTAAACTGGCAGTATGTTCTGGCCCTATAAGGGCTCAATACTGGCGGGCGGCTTAGGCCGCACCGAATAATCTGCCAATCGCATTAACGATTCGAGCCGCCGCTAAAGCAGCTTTTTTATTGTACAAACTTGCGGCCGGCGGGCGTGATTTAACGTCTGATGATTATCCCCCCCTTCCAAAAAAATCAGCAGACAAGCCCGAAAAAGCAAATGAGGACTTTAGAGCTTGTCTGCTGATTTGAAAAACTCCGAGCCAGCGGCTCGGAGGTTTTCTTCATAGGTATATTTAGAAAGGAATTAGTTGTTTGCTTGTTTATCTGGCAAGCCGAAGATCCCGACCTGCAGTTTAATTATCAGATGAAGAGGAAGATACTGATTCCTGTAGCGTTACTTCCAGATCCTTCATCTCGTCACCTCGGACTACGGTGAGTTTTACTTTGTCGCCAACTTCGTGTTTCTGAATCGTCCTCACCAGCATATCTGAACTGGTGACCTTTTCTCCGTCGATCATATATATCAGATCGCCTTCCTGAAGACCGGCTGACTTGGCGTTTTCACCGGTGACTTCTTTAACGTATACTCCCGTCTGATTGACTCCGTATTTCATAGCTTCTGAAGCGGAAGTCAGATCGACGATGGTTATGCCTGCCGCAGGGCGGCCTGCTACATAGCCGTTGCTTATCAGAGATTCCACTACCGATTTTACGGTATTTGAAGGAATGGCAAAGCCCAGACCCTCAACATCAGACCCGGAGGATTTTGCCACTACCAGACCGATGAGATTTCCATACTGATCGAATACTCCGCCTCCCGAGTTGCCCGGATTGACAGAAGCGCTGACCTGAATTAAAGTCATGCTCTTTCCGTCCAGAGTAATTTCTCTCTCAAGACCGCTGACGATACCGTCAGTGGCAGTGCCGGCCAGAGTACCAAGAGGGTTTCCTATGACCACTGCCAAATCTCCTACCGACAGAGAGTCAGAATCCCCGAAAGATACAGGCGTAAGTCCGGTGGCGTCGATCTTGAGGACGGCTATATCCGACTGACTGTCTGCCGCTACGAGAGAAGCCTCGTAAGTCTTTCCGTCGTTCATGGTCACGTTTATAGTGCTGGCGCCCTCGATGACGTGATTATTGGTGAGAATGTAACCGTCTTCGCTGTATACTACTCCGCTTCCTGCGCCCTCAGTCACATACTGGCGCGCCCACGAGTCCGTGGACATGGATTCTGTAGTTATGGCGACTACTGAATTCTCATTTTTAGCAACGATCTCCTGAATTGAAAGCTCGCTGCCGGTGGCCTTAGTCAGACTGTAATTGGTCGAATTGATGTTTTTTCCGGAAGACCTTCCGAAGATGGATTGAGTTAAAGCGAACCCACCCGCTCCGACAACTGCCGAAAAAAGCATTGCTATTACCAAAGTTATGACGAAGGCTTTTTTCGTTACGAATTTTTCTTTTTTCACTTTTTTTATTTCCGGAGCGGTGCGGACCACGTCGTTGATCCCCTCGAAATTTTCTTCATTTCCGGAAAACTTGTTCCAATCATCCATAAATAAGACCTCCTTTTGCCTAAATTATATTCACTAATTGTGTATTTTCTGTGTAAAAATCATGGGAAATATGATAAAATAAATTGTTAAATCTGTATAAAAAAAATAAAGATGCGGATAAAGATATTATGGAAAAAGCGATTAAACAATATTCATCATGGACAAGAGAGAATCTGCCTGAAAATTTAAAAGCTGAGGCAGAAGCCATAAAAGGCAACGAAGAAGAGATCTACGACAGATTCTGCCGCGATATGACCTTCGGCACATCAGGACTCAGGGGAAAGATGGGCCTTGGCACCAACAGAATGAACAGGATAGTGGTCAGAAGAGCCACCATGGGAGTGGCAGACTATCTGCTGTCAAAGCACGAGAGAGCAAAGGTAGTGATAGGCTATGACACCAGGGCCGGCTCTGAGAGCTATGCCCGGGAGGCGGCCGGCGTTCTCAGCAGCAGAGGCATAGACGTGAGCTTGTTTAATGAGCCGACGCCGGTGCCGGTAGTTTCTTTCGCTATAAGATATATGAAGGCCGACGGCGGTATCATGATAACTGCCAGCCATAATCCTAAAGAATACAACGGATATAAAGTATACGACCATTTCGGCAACCAGATAGACGATCTCAAAGCTCGCAGAATAGAAGAATATATAAATAAGCGGCCTTATTTTGAAGAATTTGAGTCCGCCGCTAAGGGGACAGTAGAAGAATGTCCGCCTCATGTAAAAGAAGCATATTTGGCCGCCGTCGCCGGGCAGTTTCTTCCGTGGACAGACGATGCGGAAGAAGTCAGAAAAGCCCTGAGGGACCTCAACGTGGTATACACTCCTTTGAACGGAGCCGGCCGTGATTATGCCATGGAAGTATTCAGACGTCTGGGAGTTGGGCTTACTGTCGTTAGAGAACAGATGGATCGTGACGGCGATTTTCCTACTTGTCCCAAACCAAACCCCGAAAGGGAGGAAACTTTTCGGGAGGCCTTAAAATATGCAGAGGGTGAGACGGACATCATAATTGCCACCGATCCTGACAGCGATCGAATGGGCGTAATGGCAAAAAAAGACGGCAAGTTCTGCCGCCTCACGGGAGATCACGCCGGTATTCTGATGCTCGAATACGTCTGCCGCTGTCATGCCAGCCGGGTGGCCGGCAAAAACATGCAGGGACAAAAGATGGTGTACAAGAGCTTTGTCTCCTCTCCTTTTGCAGAAGATATCGCCAGAAAATACAGAGTGTATATAAAGAACGTTCCTACAGGGTTCAAGAACATTGCCTTAGAAATGGAGCTGCTCAAAGCGGCGGGAAGAGAACAGGATTTTCTGTTCGGATTTGAAGAAAGCCTGGGCTATCTGTACGGCAATTATACTCGAGATAAAGACGGAATTCTGGCGACTCAGATGATATGCCTCATCGCCGCATGGCTCAAGACCCAGGATAAGACTCTCTACGACAGACTCGAAGATCTCTACAGAGAGTTCGGATATGCCGAATCGAGAGCTACGGCCATAGAATTCCATGCCGAAAAAGACAGGCAGAAGATAAACGATATAATGGAGACTCTCTTTTCCGGAGGGCTGAAAGAACTTTTGGGACAGCCTCTGACCATAGACGCCTCCCACTGCTGCGACGATATGTTCAGGGCAGTCCTTCCCGAAGGACATCAGATCATAATAAGGCCCTCGGGCACAGAACTCAAGATAAAGATGTACGTCTTTGCAAAAGGAGCTACCAGAGAGCAGGCTCTCACTAACCTGGACAGCATACTGAAAGAACTCGAGGACTTCGCCGTCAGCATATGCGGCTTTCACAAAAACGGAGAAAAAACATATGAATAAAGTATTGACAGCAATAGATAAAAGCGGGTCTTTTCGCGTGTATCTGACCATATCTACCCAGCTGGTGCAGGAGGCTTTGAATATTCACAACACCACCCCTGTGGCTACGGCGGCTTTGGGCCGCGTCCTCACCGGCGCCGGCATGATGGGTCTGATGCTAAAAAACGAAAGAGATAAGCTGACCCTCATATTTAAGGGAGACGGTCCGGCCAGACAGATACTGGCCACCGCAGACGGAAAAGGCAACGTAAAGGGATATATAGCAGACCCCGGAGTCGATCTTCCTCTCAAAGAAAACGGAAAACTCGACGTGGGAGGCGCCATAGGCAGGGGAGAATTGACGGTAGTCAAAGATCTCGGATTAAAAGAACCTTATGTAGGCACCGTATCCTTAGTTTCGGGAGAAATAGCAGAAGACCTTACTTCCTACTATTATATATCAGAACAGCAGAACACGGCCATATCGCTGGGAGTAAAGATCGAGAGGGATTACTCTGTAGGCTGCGCGGGAGGCATGATAGTTCAGCTGCTTCCGGACGCTTCAGAAGACTCCGTGGCAGCGCTGGAAAAGATCATAGGCGATATGGAGCCCATAACCACTCTGATAGACAGGGTAGAGGATAGCGGCGCCGACGAAAGCCTGAGACTCCTATTGAAAGAAATATTCGGCCGTATTCCCGAAGAATTCGCCATAGAAGAACTGGAGATAAAGAATATGGACTGGAACTGCGACTGCTCTTTTGAGCGGCTTGAAAAGATCCTGATGACCATAGGAGAAAGAGATCTCAAAGAAATTATAGAAGAGGACGGCGAGGCGGAACTCGTTTGCCAATTCTGCCTTAAAAAATACAAGTTCGATAAAGCTCATCTGGAGAAGATTCTGGCAAGTATCAGATAATAAAACCGGAGGCTTAATATAATATGTACAAAAAAAGAATCGGGATAATCTTCGGAGGTCGAAGCGCAGAACACGACGTGTCCTTGAAGTCGGCGGCCGCCGTCATAAGAAACCTGAATTCAGATAAATTTGTACCGGTATACATAGGAATCAATAGAAGAGGAGAGTGGAAGAGATTCGGCGGCAGCGTAGATCTCATAGAAAAAGGGATCTGGGAGACCCACGCCGCGCACCTGAACGCAGAAGAACTGAAAGACATCATAGACTTCGCCCTTCCCATACTTCACGGGCCATACGGCGAAGACGGAAAAATACAAGGATTTCTTGAGACTCTGGGTATCCCGTACGGCGGCTGCGGCGTTCTGGCTTCGGCTGTCTGTATGGATAAGCAGATGTTCAAAGACGTCCTCCGACACAAGGGCTTTCCCGTGGTAAGGAGCATGTGCCTCACCTGCCAAAAGGATCCTGATGAGAGCGTCCTTGATAAGATAGAAGAAGAACTGGGGTTTCCGTGCTTTGTCAAACCTGCCAACATGGGTTCAAGCGTAGGGATAAGCAAGGCCGCAGACAGACGTCAGCTTGCCTGCGCCCTGAGACTGGCGGCAAGCTATGACAGCCGAGTGGTAATAGAAGAATTTGTACAGTGCAGAGAACTTGAGACTGCCGTCATGGGAAACGTAGATCCAGAGGCTTCCGAGGTGGGAGAGATAATACCCTCCGCCGAGTTTTACGATTATGAAGCCAAATACTCCGGCTGCGGCAGACCTTCAGAGCTGCACATACCGGCCGGTATAACAGACGGCGACAGAAAGCAGATACGCCGCCTTGCGGTGGAGGTCTACAAAGCCGCATGCTGCAGCGGATACGCCAGAGTAGATTTTTTTAAAGACAAGACTACAGGAAAGATATACATAAACGAGATAAACACTATTCCGGGGTTTACAGACAAGAGCATGTTCCCCCTTCTTTGGGGCTCATACGGAGTCAGTTTCCCTAAGATAATAGAAAGGATCATAGAGTTAGGTTATGAAAGATATCACGCTGAAAATAATCGGCAAACAGAGCTATGACGACATGGAAGAAGAGCAGATGGAGTTTGTCACAGACGGCAGGTTCTATGTACGAGGCGGCTCGGCCTATATAATTTATGACGAGAGCGAAGTGTCGGGTCTTGCAGGCTGCAAGACTACTATCAGGGTAGACGACCGTTCGGTTAAGATGAAGAGGATCGGAGAGGCCGGGTTTGGCGCCGAGCTGTATTTTGAAAAGGGAAAGCGCTTTTCAAGCGTATACGAAACGCCTTACGGGCCTATGGGCATAGAGGTGCTTACTGACCGCGTTCAAAGCAGCATAGATATGGAAAAGGGCAGCGGCTGTATCGACGTAGAATATCAGGTGAGCATGGAGGGCCTGGCAGAAGGCAGAAACAGGATCACCATAGAAATAATGTAAGAAAACACGAGAGAAAAAAGAAAGGAAGAATTATGCAGAGGAAAGGTTTCGATTCAGCAAAGTACATTGAGGAACAGTCAAAGTATATCCTTGAGAGAATAAATCAGGGAGACAGCGCCAGGCTATATCTGGAATTCGGCGGCAAGCTGGTACATGACAAACACGCTATGAGAGTTCTTCCCGGCTTTGACGAAAACGCCAAGATAAAACTTCTTGAAAGGCTCAAAGATCAGGCCGAGATCATCATCTGCATCTACTCGGGAGATATAGTAAACAGCAAGACACGTCAGGATTTCGGAATAACATACGATCTGGAAGTGCTCAGGCTTATAGATATATTCCGCAAGCACCAGCTGGCTATAAACAGCGTGGTAGTCACCAGATACGAAGACGCTCCGGCTGTCAACAAGTTCATAAACCGCCTGGAGAGGAGAGGTATCAGGACGTATAAGCATTTCTACACCAAGGGTTACCCTACAGACGTGGAGACCATAGTCAGCGAGGAGGGATACGGCGCCAATCCTTACATAGAAGTTACAAAGCCTCTGGCCGTAGTCACAGGTCCCGGCGGCGGTAGCGGCAAGCTGGCAACATGCTTGTCGCAGCTCTATCACGAGTACAAGAAAGGTGTAAAAGCCAGATACGCCAAGTTTGAGACTTTCCCTATCTGGAACTTGCCTCTCAAGCACCCTGTCAACATAGCTTACGAGGCGGCTACGGCCGACCTCAAGGACGTGAATATGATAGACTCCTTTCACCTTGAGGCGTACGGAGAAATGGCCGTCAACTATAACAGAGATCTCGAAGTTTTTCCGGTAGTAAAGAGGATCATAGAGAAGATAACCGGGGCGGCCGAATACCAGTCCCCTACAGATATGGGAGTAAACAGAGCAGGCTTTTGCATATATGACGATGAAGCAGTCAGAGAAGCCGCCGTCCAGGAGATAATACGCCGTTTCATCATAGCAAAGTGCGATTATAAAAAGGGAAAGATAACGGCTGACTCTCTCGAGCGTTCAGAACTTCTCATGAAAGAAGTCAACGCTAAAGAAGACGACCGGGCGGTGGTCAACGCCGCAAGGGAATACGCCGAATACAAGAGACGGTGCGATAAATATGTAAACGTCGTAGTCATGGCCATAGAAATGCCTGACGGAACCGTGGTGACCGGAAGGAGCAGCCGCCGCATGGTGGCCGCCGCCGCCGCGGTGCTCAACGCGGCCAAGACCATAGCGGGCATCGACGATGAAAAATATGTCATCGCCCCTAACGTCTTCAGAGACATACAAGATCTGAAGGCCAACATATTAAAACATGACAGGACAAGCCTGAACGTCGAGGAGATCCTGACGGCTCTGTCCATATCCGCCGAAAGAAATCCATGCGCTCAGCTGGCCTGCCGCCAGCTTGAGAGCCTAAGCGGCTGCAAAGCACACTGCACGGCTATCTTAAGCGACAGAGACGAACAGACTTTAAGGAGCATGGGTATAGACGTGACATGTGATCCGGAATACGTTACCACAAATCTATACTTTGCGTAATATATAAGGCTGCGGCCCTTGCTGGGGCGCAGCCTTTTGAACAGGAGAAGACATGGCAAAAAAAATAGTCAGACGACGCAGAATGAGCTCTACTAAAGAAAATATACAGAGGAAAGAAAATTTTCAGTACATACTCATCCTGGAGGGCGTGGCAGTAGGCTTTCTGGCGGGGCTCATAGTCTCCATGTTCAGGTTCGCTTTCATCAAAGCCGAATCTATGAGGGACATTCTCGTAGAGGCTGCGTCTCACAAGATTACCGTAGGGATTCTTGGGACGGGACTCCTCTTATTTTTGCTGATCACTGCCGCCGCCATAACCAAAAGAGAGCCCATAAGCGGCGGAAGCGGCATACCCCAGGTAGAGGCCGAGCTCAAGGGAAAGCTCAACGCCAGATGGGCGCAGGTGATGATAGGAAAGTTCATAGGCGGCATACTCACCGTAGGCGGCGGCCTTTCTCTGGGCAGCGAAGGCCCCAGCGTTCAGCTTGGAGCCATGACGGGCAAGGGATTTTCCAGGATAAATCAGAGGCTTAAGACAGAAGAGAAACTGCTCTTAACATGCGGCGCAGGCGCAGGGCTTGCGGCGGCCTTTGGGGCGCCTCTGGCCGGAGTCGTGTTTACCCTTGAGGAGCTCCATAAGAACTTCTCAAAGGAGGTGCTCCTCTCCACCATGGCCTCCGCCATAACCGCAGACTGCATATCTTCTTATCTGTTTGGATTAAAGCCGGTATTCGGCTTCACCGTAGCCAGCGGGATGCCGCTGAACAGGATATGGATGGTGCTGATACTGGGCATAGTCATGGGAGTCTTCGGCGTTATATATAATAAGACCACTTTTTTTGTACAGGACGTGTTCGCAAGATTTAATCCCGTTTTCAGAAAGGTGGCGGTACCTTTTGTCATGGTTATGATACTGGCCTTCACTTTGCCTCAGACGCTGGGAAGCGGCTCGCAGCTCATCGCTCCGGCAGGCCAGGGAAAGTTTGAGGCCGGATTTTTGCTGCTTCTTTTGGCCGTCAAATATGTGTCTTCTGCCATAAGCTTCGGCAGTGGGCTTCCCGGAGGGACTTTTCTGCCGCTGCTGGTGCTGGGAGCTTTATCGGGCGGCCTGTTCACGGAGGTTTTAAGCCCTATAGCCGGATATTCGGAGAAGTGTACAGAATACTTTGTCATACTCGGAATGGCCGGATATTTCAGCGCCATAGTGAGGGCTCCTATTACGGGGATAATCCTCATCAGCGAGATGACCGGCACTTTTTCTAACCTTCTGCCCCTTGCGATGGTCTCTCTGTCGGCGTATATGACGGCGGAGATACTTAAAGGCGGACCATTGTATGAGCAGCTTACAGAACGGCTCATAGCAGGCGGCAGGGTAAAGAACACTCACAGGAGAAATAAGATACTCATAGAGAGCGAAGTACACTTCGGATCCCTGATGGACGGCCGTCCTCTCTCTGCCATAGATCTGCCCACGGGGTGCCTTGTAGTATCCGTAATGAGAGACAGGCACGAGATAGTGCCGGGAGGAAGCACTCGCATGAGAGCGGGAGACAAACTGATAATACTGTGCAGCGAAGGGCTCGTCATGGACGTTCAGGCCGAGCTTGTCGAAAAATGCAAGACCGTCAGAATTTAAGAGAATAGACTTTATCATCTTCAAATGTAAAGCACAACGGCATTTTGAAGAAATGTGGCGCAATCCGCTGATTAAGGATGCGCCATTTTTTGTGCAAACAATCGTCCTTGCGAAACGCCGGCGGCTCTGCCGGGGCTTGGAACTGCCTATGTTTACCGGTGTCTTCAAAGTTCCCGGCATATCGAGTCAGTATCGTGTCACAATCGTGTCAAATTGTTGACCCGATTGACACGATTTGTTATAATATGGCTGATGAATAAAATTAAAGGAGGGGACAGAATGGTTTTTCGGGAAAGTGAGACTGTAGAGCTGAAAGAAGCTGTTACAGATGAAATAAAAAAAGAAATCATTGCTTTTGCCAACTGTGACGGCGGCAGGCTGTATATCGGCGTTCAGGATGACGGTACAGTAGTCGGGCTCGATGATCCTGACCATGTTTCACTGCAAATCAGCAACATGGTCAGAGACTCAATTAAACCGGATGTGACGATGTTTTTGCATTATGAGACGATAGAAGAAGACGGCAGAGAAATCATCGCCGTGGATGTTCAGAGGGGGACAGACCGCCCTTATTATCTCATAAAGAAAGGGATGCAGCCTGCCGGCGTATATGTCAGACAGGGGTATTCTGCTGTTCCCGCCACGGACGCGGCAATTCGCCGCATGATTAAAGAAACAGACGGGGACTGCTTTGAGAGCCTGCGCTGCTTAAATCAAGAACTTACTTTTGAAGTCGCAAAAGAAGAATTTCAGCTCAGGAATGTAGACTTTGATTCTGCAAAGATGCGTACTTTAAAGCTGATTGACCGAGACGACCTTTATACTAACTTGGCGTTGCTCCTTTCAGATCAATGCAGTCACAAGATCAAAGCAGCGGTCTTTCAGGGTACAGATCAGACCGTCTTTAAGAACCGCCGGGAGTTTACCGGGTCTCTGCTGAAACAGATGAATGAAGTATATGATTTCATCGACTTTCACAACCAAACGCGCGCTACTATACGAAAACTGCTGAGAACCGACATCAGAGATTACCCGCAGATCGCAGTCAGAGAGGCGCTGCTGAATCTCTTGGTTCATCGGGAGTATTCATTTAGCGCCAGCGCGCTTATCAGTATTTTTACTGATAGAATTGAATTTGTATCTATCGGAGGGCTGGTGCCGGGAATTGATCTTGAAGATATTATGGTAGGCATTTCTGTATGCAGAAATCAGAATCTGGCCAATGTGTTTTATCGCCTGCAGCTGATTGAGGCTTACGGCACCGGCATAAGCAAGATCATGAAAGCATACGAAGGTATGAAAGAAAAGCCTCTGATCGAAACCACGAAAAATGCTTTTAAAATCATACTTCCCAACGTCAACGCAAAATACGAGACGGGCGAGACCTCGCTGCTTAGAGAAGCGCCGGCTGTAAGCTTTGACGTCAGAGCAGAAAAAGTATTAGAATATGCAATCTCTCATGGCGCGATTACAAGAAACGATGTGACTAAGCTGCTTGATGTGAGCGTTTCTACCGCTTCAAGAGTCATCAGAGAACTGGTAAAAAGCAACTTGCTTAAGCAAAGCGGAAAAGCCAGAAACACCCGATACACCATAGTAAAATAACTTAAAGTCTACCAGACAGCCGATTGAGCAAGCTCAGTCGGCTGTTTTACGGGTGGCGCAGATTAACAATACACAATCGAGTGGGCCTGTGCCCACTCGAAAACCGAAAAAGCTTGAAAACGAGTGGGCCTGCGCCCACTCGAAAACCGAAAAAACGTGAAAACGAGTGGGGCTGCACCCACTCGAAACCAAAAAAACTTGAAAACGAGTGGGCCTGCGCCCACTCGAAACCAAAAAAACTTGAAAACGAGTGGGCCTGCGCCCACTCGTTCGGATAAAACTTTTCCAATCGAGTGGGGAAGAAAATAGGTCAAGAATCAAAAAAGTGTATTTTCACGGTCAAAACTTACAATATATGCAAAATTTGCAAAGGGAGTGACCCCACTCGTTTCTTAAAAAAGTAGCTTTTCGAGT
>ERZ773258.1161-NODE-1161-length-23112-cov-5.021989_pt1 | contig 23112 bp, 18 predicted proteins | sample MGYA00511962_ERZ773258 | MGnify/ENA primary metagenome ERZ773258 (study PRJEB29015, sample SAMEA2737755) | human gut metagenome | biome: human gut; feature: human-associated habitat; material: faeces | place: China | collected 2012 ... | reverse complement strand
TTGTCGCAGATGTTGCGGCACACGCCGCCCGCCGAAAGATGCAGGCGGCCGGGGTTGGAATCCCGCATTACGATGGGAGCGTCGCTTTGGCCGTGGATGTCCACGTTCGCGCCGCCGATCCCGGCAATGTATCCCGCCATGGGAGGAGCCTCCTTTCTGAAAAGGCCGCGCCCCGCAAACGGGCGGCATGCGGCCGGGAAGTATATAGCATTATTGTACTTTTTTAAGATTAAAAACGCAAGCCCGGCTAAAACGCACGGTGCGGCGGAAATGTAAATTTTTTTGCGGCCGTACCGCGTGGCCGGCGGCATGTATATTCGGGGCGCGCCTGTCCAAAATACTACTATCATGTGCCGCAGCCGCAGCCAGCGCGCCGCGCGCGGGCCAGGGCGGCAACACGGCAGGGAGGAAAAATATGAAAAACAATCAGGAATCCAAAAGCTTTTGGAAGGGCAAGGGCTTTTATCTGGCGTTGACGCTCGTCATCGCGGGCGCGGCCACGGCCAGTTTCCTTGCCATCAACAGCATGATGGACAAACTGGGCGCGGACCCCGCGCCGCAGATCCAAGGTGAGGAGGACATTCCATGGCAGGAAGAACAGCATACCCCCGTAGAAGAAAAGCAGGAGGACGTGCCCGTGGCGCCCACATCGCCATCCTCGTCATCGAAGCCGCAAAGTACGGTTTCATCTGCGCCCAGCTCATCGCCTGCTTCATCCGCGCCCGCCGCGCCTGCAAGCTCGCAGCCGGTGCAAACGCCCTCGTTCGCATCGCCGCGGGCTGGGGCGGCCTTGCAGGCTTTCAGTGGTGACGAGCTGGTGTTCAACGATACCATGAAGGACTGGCGCACCCACAATGGCATGGACCTGGCCGGCGCGGCGGGCGACGCCGTAACGGCGCCCACCGGCGCTGTGGTGGCCCGCGCTTATGAGGACCCCCAGTGGGGCGGCGTTGTGGAGCTGAACGCCGGAAAGCTGACGGTACGCGTATGCGGCCTTGCGGACATCGCTGTGAAAGAGGGCGACACCGTGGCCGTGGGCGACGCACTGGGCACGGTGGGCGAGCTGCCCGCCGAGAGCGCCATGGAAACGCATGTGCATCTGGAGTTCCTGGAGGACGGCGCTTATGTGGACCCGGCGGAATATTTCGCCCCGGTAGAATAAGGCTGCGCACGAACGGCGGCGCGCGGACGGGAAGACCCGTTGTCCGCGCGCCGCGTTTTGCTGCGCGCGGCCTTTGGAAGCCCGCATGCGCGGGATACCTTGAACGCGAGGCCGTTTTATGATATTCTATACTTGGCTTGTTCCATGCGGACGGGCCTGCTGCGGAATGAAAAAACAGGAGAGGACTGTTCTTGTTTATGAGCAAATTCAATTTTATCGCAACCGAGATCCCCGGCGTGATCATCATCGAACCTACGGTGTTCGGCGACAGCCGGGGTTATTTTATGGAGACCTATCAGGCGGAGGAATTCGCTGCCGCGGGCATTCCCGGCCCCTTTGTACAGGACAACCAGAGCAAAAGCACCAGGGGCGTGCTGCGCGGGCTGCACTTCCAGAAGGAGCATACCCAGGGCAAGCTGGTGCGCGTGGTGTCGGGCGAGGTGTTCGACGTTGCGGTGGACTGCCGCCCGAACAGCGAGACCTTCGGCAAATGGGTGGGCGTGACGCTCTCTGCGGAAAATAAGAAGCAGTTTTATATCCCGCAGGGCTTTGCCCACGGCTTTCTGGTGCTGTCCGAAGAAGCGGAGTTTACTTACAAATGCACCGACTATTACGACCCCGCGGCCGAGGGCGGCGTGAAGTGGGATGACCCGGACGTGGGCATCGTGTGGCCCGCGGTGGACGGCGAGATCCGCCTTTCCGCCAAGGATGGGGAGCACAGGGGCTTCAAGGAGCAGACCTATGAATTCTTTGAAAGGTGGTAAACCGGGATGCAGATGCTGAAGGCTTACGCCAAAGATTTCTGGCGATACCGCTACCTGCTGCAGAACCTGATCGGCCGTGATTTCAAGCTGAAATACCGCCGCAGCGTGCTGGGCGTGGTGTGGAGCGTGCTCAACCCGCTGCTGATGAATGTCGTCATGGTGGTGGTGTTTTCCACGCTTTTTGACATGCGCGGCAGCGGTATCGAAAATTTTTCCGTATATTTGCTCATTGGGCAGCTGCTGTTCAACTTTTTCAATGAAGGAACCGGCAGCGCCATGGGCAGCATGCTGAGCGCGGCGCCGCTCATCAAAAAGGTGTATATCCCAAAATACATCTTTCCGCTGGAGCGGGTGTGCTTTGCTTTGGTGAACTGTCTGTTCTCGTTCATTGCTCTCGTTATTGTAATGCTTGTAACAGGAGCCAAGCTGCACGCCACCGTGCTTCTGGCGTTTTATCCGCTGCTGACACTGTTTGTATTCACGCTGGGCATCGGCCTTGCACTGGCCGCGGCAACAGTGTTCTTTCGGGATGTGATGCATCTGTGGGGTGTGTTTACGCTGGCGCTGAACTATTTTTCCGCCATTTTCTATGACCCTGAGCAGATGAATCCGCTGGTGGTGGGAAGCGTGGAGCTGAGCCTTTCCCAGGTCATCCGTTTCAACCCGCTGTACTGGTACATCACGGGCTTCCGCGCCACGGTGCTGGACGGCACGGGCCTCACCTGGAGCATGGTCTGGATCTGCGGCCTGTGTGCGGTCATCGCGCTGGCTGTGGGCCTGTTCGTGTTCCGCCGCCAGCAGGACAAATTTGTCCTGCATATCTGAGGGAGGACGCCGCTGTGAAAATGATCGAAGTAAACAACGTGTCCATGCGCTTCAACATGGCAAAGGAAAAGCACGAGAGCCTGAAAGAGTATTTTCTGGCCGCCGTGCAGGGCAAGCTGCAGTTTGAAGAATTTTACGCGCTGCGCGATGTTTCCCTCACCGTGCATAAGGGTGAGTTCCACGGGATCATCGGGCTGAACGGTTCGGGCAAATCCACGCTTTTGAAGGTGATCTCCGGCGTGTTCAAGCCCACGGCGGGCAATGTGGTGGTGCACGGCAGCATCGCGCCGCTCATTGAGCTGGGCGCGGGGTTCGACATGGACCTCACCGCCCGGGAGAACATCTATCTCAACGGCACGGTGCTGGGCCTGACGCCCAAGTACATCGACGAAAAATTCGACGAGATCGTGGATTTCAGCGAGCTGCGGGAATTTCTGGACGTTCCGCTGAAGAACTATTCCTCCGGCATGGTGGCGCGTATTGCGTTTGCCATCGCCACGATCACCAAGCCGGACGTACTCATTGCGGACGAGATATTGTCCGTGGGTGACTTCATGTTTCAGGAAAAATGCGAGGAGCGCATGCGCCAGCTGATGAGCGGAGGCACCACGGTGCTGTTGGTGAGCCACTCCATCGGCCAGATCGAGCGCATGTGCGACCACGTGACATGGCTGGAAAAGGGCCGCGTAAAGATGCAGGGCGAAGCGGCCGAGGTGTGCGCCGCATACAAGGCGCTGGACCCGGAGGCCGCAGCCATTCAGAACGCGAACAGCAACAAGAGGATCATTGAGGCGCCGTAAAGGCGCACATCACCGGCGCGGCTCTCGGCGGCCGGCGCGGGCCGCGGGGCCGGCGCATCCGCCCGGGCCGCGCCGCGTCATAAGACGGTACCGCACAATTCCGACGCCGACAGCGCAATGAGATTTTTGCGAAACATGGCGGAGAGCCATGGCGGCACAGTGCCTGAAGCTCAGGGTGTAAATTGTGCGGTCTGTCTTCGATGAAACCGGAAAGGGATAAGCCGTATGCCAGAAGAAAATACCCCCAAAAACCCGGCGGAGCACGATTCCTTTGCAAAAGCTCTGCGCCGCACGGCGCGCCCGGCTCATTTTGCAAGCCTTGCCCGCCGCGCCGCCGCCTGCCTGCGGGAGCGCGGCGCCGAGGCGCTGTGGCGCGAGGCGTCGTTCCGCATCAGCCTGATGACAAAGGGCGAGGTGTGGCGTTTCCGCGCCGACATCCCGCTGCGCCGGGAGCTTAAGGCCCAGCGCGCGGCGCGCTTTGCCCGCATGCCGCTTGTGTCGGTGGTGGTGCCGTTGTACAATACGCCGCCCAAATTTTTGCGCGAAATGATGCGGAGCGTGCTGGGCCAGACCTACGCCGGCCTGGAGCTGGTGCTGGCGGACGCATCCGACGCGGCCCACGGCGAGGTGGAAAAGGCTGTGCGTGCCGTGCGGGACGCGCGCGTGCGTTATATCCGCCTTGCCAAAAACGGCGGCATTGCCGAAAACACCAACGCGGCCCTTGCGGCGGCACAGGGAGAGTATATCGCTTTGCTGGACCACGACGACGTGCTCACCCCCAATGCGCTGTACGAGGCGGTGAAAGCCGTCAACGAGCAGGGGGCGGACTTTGTTTATTCGGATGAGATCGTGCTGGATTCCACGCTGAAAAAGCTGGGCGAATACCATTTCAAGCCGGACTTTTCCCCCGACACGCTGCGCGGCTGCAATTACATCACGCATCTGGCCGTATTCAGCCGTGCGCTGCTGGCGGCGGCGGGCGGCGGCGAACGCGCGGAATTTGACGGCGCGCAGGATTTCGACCTGATCCTGCGCTTGACGGAGCGCGCCCAAAAGGTGGCGCACGTTCCCAAAGTGCTGTATTGGTGGCGCGGGCACGGCGGCTCCACCGCCAGCGGCATGCAGGCAAAGCCTTATGCGCTGGCGGCGGGCGCGGCGGCGGTGGAGGCCCAGCTTCTGCGCCTGGACATGCCCGGCCGAGTGGAACCCATTCCCGGCAGCCCCGGCGCATACCGCACCCGGTATGACGTCACGCGGCCCGGCCGCGTGACGGTGCTTATCCCCAACAAGGACCATTCGGAGGACCTGGCCCGCTGTCTGGAAAGCCTGTACCGGAACGCCGGCTGGGACGATCTGGAGGTGCTGGTGCTGGAAAACAATTCCACACAGGCCGAAACGTTCGCCTGTTACAGGCGGGCACAGCAGCAGTACCCGAACTGCCGCGTGCTCACCTACAAAGGCGGCTTCAATTTCAGCGCCATCAACAATTTCGGCGCGCGGCATGCCACGGGCGCACACCTGCTGCTGCTGAATAACGACATCCAGGTGGAAACGCCCGGCTTCGTGCGGGAGCTGCTGTCTTATTCCCAGCGGCCGGACGTGGGAGCCGTGGGCGCGAAGCTTTTTTACCCCGACGGAACCATCCAGCACGCGGGCGTATTCATCGGTTTGGGCGGCAGCGCCGGACACAGCCATAAGGGCCACCCGCGGGACAGCGGCGGCGATATGTACCGCCTTGCGACCACGCAGAATATGTGCGCGGTGACGGGCGCGTGCCTGATGGTGAAAAAAGAGCTTTACGACCGCTTCGGCGGGCTGGACGAAGAAAATTTCGCCGTAGCGTACAATGACGTGGACTTTTGCCTGCGGCTGTGGCAGAGCGGGCTGCTGAACGTAATGACGCCCTTTGCGGCGGCGGTGCACCATGAGAGCAAGAGCCGGGGCGACGATACCCGCGCGGGCGGCGAGAAGCAGGCCCGGTACGAAAGGGAAAAAGCGCGCTTTTGTGCCAGATACGCTGGACTGATGCAGCAGGGCGACCCGTATTATAATCCGCATTTTACGCTCCTATATGAAAACTATGGGTATAAATAAAGAAAATTATACAAAATACGCGACCTGAAAGAGCCGCAGGGCCCCGCTTGCGGCATTGCCTGCGCAGCGGCGGATGCGGGAACCGGGCCGCGTGCGTCTTTGTGCCGCGCCGGTTCGGGGCGCGTTCATAGTTCATAAAGGGACGGCCTTTGGCCCGCAGCGCTGTTTGAACGGCCGCGCAAAGCGCTTCACGGCGGCGCATAAAAGGCAAGGCTGGCCATTGTTAAAAAGGAGATTATCCATGAATTTGAAAATCAAGCGCATGCGGGAGCTGGCGGGCTTCTTTGCCCAGACGGTGCGCACGGATGGCTTCGGCCCCACGCTCAAGCGTTCGGCGGCATTTTTGAAGCGGCGCTTCGGCAGCAAAAAAGGGCGTTTTCTGCCCCAAAAGGAAACGCTGGCGGCCCAGCGCGCGCTGGATTACGGCGCGCTGGGCTGGCCTGCGGTGAGCATCTGCGTACCTCTGTACAATACGCCGCAGAAATACCTGCGCCAGCTGCTGGACAGCGTGTTGGGCCAGACCTGCCCGAATTGGCAGCTCTGCCTGGCCGACGCCAGCGACGCGGCCCACGGTGATGTGGCGCAAACGGTGCGCGCCTATCAGGCCCGGGACGCGCGTATCGTATATACGAAGGTGAAAAACAAAGGCATCTCGGCCAACACCAACGCCGCCGCTGCGCTGGCCGCCGGGGAGTACCTGGCCCTTGCCGACCACGACGACGTGCTGGCGCCTCATGCGGTATACGAGATGATGAAGGCCGCCCACGAGACGGGCGCGGCGTTTCTGTACAGCGACGAGGCGTTGTTCACTTCGGACGTGCGCCGGCCCACGGCAGGCCACTTCAAACCGGATTTTGCGCCGGATTACCTCAACTGCTGCAATTACATCTGCCATTTTTCCGTGTTCCAAAAGGCTCTGTTCGACGCTGTGGGAGGGCTGGACCCTGCCTGTGACGGCAGCCAGGACCATGACCTGTTCCTGAAGCTGAGCGAGCGGGCCGTGCCTGTGCATGTTCCCAAGGTGCTGTATTACTGGCGTGTGCACGAGGGCTCCACCTCCGGCGGCACAGGGGCGAAGCCCTATGTGGCTGCGGCGGCCAAACGCGCCGTTGCGGGGCATCTGGCGCGCACGGGCGCAAAGGGCGCGGTGGCGGACGGCTTGTTTCCAAGCACCTACAAGGTGGAGTATGCCGTCGAGGGAAATCCGCTTGTCTCCATCCTCATCCCGAACAAGGACCACGCGGACGATCTGCGCAAGGCGCTGACGTCCATCTTCACCAAAACGGCGTATCCCAACTATGAGGTCCTTGTCGTCGAGAACAATTCCGTGGAGCCCGCCACCTTTGACTATTATCGGGAGCTGCAAAAGCAGCATTCCAACTGCCGCGTCGTGACGTACGAGGGCGGTTTCAATTTCAGTGCCATCAACAATTTCGGCCGTAAGGCCGCCCGGGGCGAATATCTGCTGCTGCTCAACAATGACGTGGAAGTCATCAACGGCACATGGCTGGGCGAGATGCTGGCCCTGTGCGCGCAGCCGGGCGTGGGCATCGTGGGCGCGAAGCTGTATTATCCGGACGATGCCATCCAGCATGCGGGCGTGATCGTAGGGCTGGGCGGCTATGCGGGCCACAGCCACAAATACGCAAAGCGCGGCGGAAGCGGCTATATGTTCCGCGCGGCTACGGTGCAGGATCTTTCTGCCGTTACGGCCGCGTGTCTGCTGGTGAAAGCCGCGGTGTACGATGAAGCGGGCGGTTTGGACGAGGGCTTTGCGGTGGCGTTCAACGACGTGGATTTCTGCCTGCGCGTGCGGGCGCTGGGCTACCGGGTATTGTTCACGCCTTACGCCGAGCTGTACCACTATGAGAGCAAGAGCCGGGGCCTTGACACGAAAGGCCCGGCCAGGGAACGCTTTGAGGGCGAGCGCCGCCGCATGAAGCAGCGCTACGGCGAAAGGCTGCTGCGCGACCCGTTCTATAACCCAAATCTGACGCTGGACCGGGAGGATTTTTCCGAGAGCGACGCTCTGCCCAAGGACGACCCTGTGCCGGGCGTCCCGGCCCGTGGATAGCGCCAAGGCGGCGCTGCGCCGCGTGATGAAAGCGCGCATCGCCGCGCTGGACGCTGCTTATGATAAGGCGGCGGGCGAGGACATCGCCCGGCGGCTGACGGCCCATCCCGCCTGGGCCGCGGCGGATTCCGTGTTCTGTTATGTGGGCCGCAGGGGCGAGATCGACACGCGGCCCCTCCTGCGCGCCGCGCTGGAGGCGGGCAAAACGCTGGCCGTACCGCTGTGCATGGGGCCGGGCGTGATGCAGGCGCGGGCCGTGCGGAGCCTGGAGGAGCTTGCGCCGGCGGGGCCTTACGGCATTCCGGAGCCGCCTGCCGGTGCGCCGGAGGTGCCTCCGCAGCGATTGGCGCTGTGCGTGCTGCCCTGCCTTGCCGCCGCGCCGGATGGAACGCGCCTGGGCTATGGCGGCGGGTATTACGACCGCTTTCTGCCGTTGGCATGCAACGCAGTGAAGATCGCCCTGTGCCGCGCGGCGCTGCTGGAGCTTGTGCTGCCCCGGGAATGCCACGACGTGCGCGCAGATTTTGTACTGACGGAGGACGCGCTGTATGCCTGCAAGGGCGGCGGCTGAGGCGCCGCGCGGAAAGAGAGGAGCAGCATGCGAGGAACATTGACGCTGCCCGACGGCTATGCGGGGCTGTGCAGCATCGACCTGCAAAAGGACAAGCGGCTGGCGCTGCTGATCAACGGGCTGGCGCTGCTCATCGCGCTGCCGTTGGTCTTTTTGGGCAACCGGATCGTGCCGCTGCGCACGCGGTTCAGTATGGACGATGGCTTCGGCTTTTATTTTCTGCGCCTGGGTATGCTGACGGCCGGGTATGCGGCATATGTTGTCCTGCACGAACTGGTGCATGGCGTCTGTATGAAATATTTCAGCGGCGCGCCCGTGCGCTACGGCTTCACCGGGCTGTACGCGTATGCGGGCAGCGAAGCTTATTTTACAAAGAAGCGCTATTTTATCATCGCGCTCGCGCCGGTGGCCGTTTGGGGCGTGGTGCTGCTGGCGCTGTGCATGCTTGTGCCCGCGCCGTGGTTTTGGACGGTCTATTTGATCCAGATCGGCAACATCGCGGGCGCGGCCGGAGACTTTTATGTGGTATGGCGCTTTGCCGCAATGTCACCGGACATTCTTGTGCGGGACGCGGGAGTGGACATGACGGTTTACAGCCGCGGGCGTAAAGTATAGGCTCAATGACATATGCGGCGGAAGCATCTGCGTGCTTCCGCCGCTTTTTTGTGGGCAGGGCTTGACTTTTATCTGCTACAAGTGTAGTATAAAATTGTCTTCTACAAATGTAGTAAAAGCGGCGTTATCTGCCGCATGCTGAAGGGGGCGAAAAAATGAAAGAAAAGCTGCGCCGTCTGCCGGATTCCGAGCTGGCGGTGATGCAGGCGCTTTGGCGCGCGGACGCGCCGCTCACGCGGCCGGAGCTGGACGCGGCGCTGACGCATAGGGAATGGGCGGCCACAACGGTAGTGGCTCTGTTGGCTCGGCTGGAGGGAAAGGGCTTCATCGCCCGCGAAAAACAGGGAAGGGGTTACCTGTACCGGGCGCTGGTAACGCAGGACGCATACCTTGCCGCCGAGAGCCGGACACTGCTGGGGACGCTGTATGGCGGCAGGCCGCGCAATTTTATCGCAGCCCTGCACGACGCAGACGCGCTGACGCCCAACGACATCGCGGAACTGGAGGATTACCTGGAAAAGGCAAAGCGGGGTGACGTGTGATGGAACGGCTTTTGTTCGCATACGCGGGCGTGGGGCTTGCCACGGGCGCAGCGGCGCTGGCACTTCTGGCGTTGACTCCTTTTTTGGAAAAGCGGTATGCCGCGCGGTTTCGGTGCATTGTATGGCTGGCGCTGGCTGTACGCCTGCTGGTTCCGTTTGCGGCGCCGCTGCCTGCGGCCGCGCCTCAGCCGCTGCTGCTGGAGCTGCCCGCCTCGCTGCCGGATACGGCGCGGGCAGGGGAAACACAGGCAGCCGGCGCGCCCACGGGCCAGGCTGCGGGGACGGGGGAAAGCGTAGCCTCCGTACCGCAGGCATCCGGCAGAAATACGGAACCGGAAATAAAGGAAGCCTTTGGAACGGCACAGGCGGCGCCGCGGGAACCGGCTGCCGGCGTGCCGTCTGCACAGGAGGAAGGGCGGACGGAGGCTTCCGGAGCATCACGCAAAACTCCCGTTCTCCGCTCCGGAGAGATCCTTCTTCCTGCGCCAGCGCGGCTGGCCGGCTTTGTGTGGCTGGCGGGCGTGGGCGTATGTGCGCTGTGGCACCTTGCGCATTATGCGGTATGGCGCGCCCGCACGTTCCATTGGAACCGGCCGATGGAAAGCTCTGCGGCGCAAAAGGCTCACGCCGCGGCCTGCCGGGCGGTGCGTATGCGCCGCGCACCGGGGATATATGCCAATGCCGTCGTGCCGTGCCCCATGGCTGTGGGCGTGCTGCGTCCGGTGGTGCTGGTCCCGGAGACCCTGTGTGAAAGCCCGCTTCTGGAATGGATGTTCCGCCATGAATTGACGCACATAAAGCGCAGACATATCGTCTGCAAAGCGGTGCTGCTGTCTGCGTGCGCCGTACATTGGTATAACCCGGCGGTATGGCTGCTGGCGCGCCGGTGCGAAAAGGACCTGGAATTCGCCTGTGATGAAGCCGTGCTGCACGGAACAAAGCTGGGAGCGCCTGTCCGGGCGGCTTATGGTGAAGCTCTGCTGGCCGCTTTGAAGGCGGGAGCAGGCAGGCCCGCGCCGTTCACCACCTGCTTTGCGCCCGGTAAAAAAATGATGCTGCGCCGCTTTTCGGCCATTTTCAGCAAGACGGGAAAGCGCGCGGGCCGCGCGGCACTGGCCTGCATCCTCTGCCTGGCTGCGCTGGCAGGCAGCTTTGTGGCATGCAGTGCCGAACAGCCGCCGGTTTCCGTTAAATCCGCGGAAAGCGAGCCCAAGGCCGCGGCGCTGTCCGCGCAGGCCGGGTCCATGGAAAACGTGAAGGAGCACTGGCTGGTTTACGGCGCATCGGTTTATCCGGGGCGGGACGGCGAATGCGTGATGGCTTACAACAGCGCCGACGGCAGCGAGGTGTACGCGCCCGCGCCCCGGTGGGAGGGAAAACGCAATATCCTGTACGGAGGCAGTTACTGGCCCCGGGAAGATGCATGGTTTACCGCAGCGTGTGATGCGGATGAGGAGCACCCCGGCCGCGTGACGCTGTACACCTCCCGCGACGGCGGCGCACAGTGGACGGCTCAACCGCTGGACCTGGTGGGTGAAGGGCAGAACACACCGATTGAAAACATATACTGCATGGAGGTCGTTCGGGACGACCTGTTCTATCTGATCACGGGCGTATATGCCGGAACGGGTGAAAGCCAAACCGCAAAGCTCTGGCTCTGGCGCTGCGAGGGCGCGCCCGACAAGCCGCTGGAGCGGGGGGCGGTGCAGGGGTGGCCCATCCCGCTTTCAGAGGGCACGCACGTGAGCCGGGCGCGTTTTGTGAACGCTTCTGTGGGATATATCACCGCCGGGTATGAAATGGGCGAGCGGTTTACTCCGCAGCCCAACGTGCTGCGCACGGTGGACGGCGGCCAAACGTGGCAGCGGCTGGACTTTCGCGCCGCGCTGCACGATGCGCCCTATGGCGGGTATCTTGGCTGCTGCATTTTCATGCAGGGGACGACAACGGAGATTCGCTGCTTTACGCCGCTGAATGGAATCACGCTGGAGAATGTGTCGCTTGTTTCCGAAGACTTTGGCGAGACGTGGAACTGGTATCCACGCATGTATGTTCGGGATGAGGCCGGGACGATCACAGCCATCCGGTATTTCACGGATAAGGCCGACGGCCTGCGCCTGCAGCTGGAGGAATGCGAAAAGCAGTTACCCGCGCAGCCGGATGCGGCCCGCGAGGAGGAGCATGCCGCCTGGTGCGAGCGGCTGGAGAAAGCCATCGCACGCCAGGAGGCAGAGCGTACCTGACGGCGGAACACAAAAAGGGCGGGGAGTTCCCCGCCCTTTTGCTATTTCATTTTTGAAAATTGCTCCAGCGCTTTTTTCAGATTTTCCACAGTGGTTTCCCGGTCGCCCGTTTCAAAGCCCGCCAGCACACAGTGCTCCAGATGCTCCGCCATGATGAGCCGCGCCACCTGCGTCAGCGCGCTGGACGCACTGGAGAGCTGTACCAGCAGGTCGTCGCAGGGGCGGCCCTCCTCCACCATGTCGCGGATGCCGTTTACCTGCCCCGCGATACGCGCAAGACGCTGTGTCACACCGCTTGAATGTTTACATTCCATCGTTTTCCTCCCTGTCTGCCCGCACGGGCCTGCCGTTTTGACGGGGCGGAACGCCCGGCAGAAGCCGAAACACGCGCCCGTCGATTTGTAATATTCCGTCCCGCCGCATGCGCGAAAGCTCCCGGCACAGAGCGCTGCGCTCGCAGCCCAGATATGCCGCCAGCCCGGCGCGGGTGTACGGCGTGCGCACAGCGCCGCCCGGCGCGGGCAGAGCCTCGGTGCGCAGATAGTGCAGCACCTTTTCCCGCAGCGAATGCAGCATCAGAAGCTCCACCCGCCGGTCCAGCGCGAAGTATTTGTCCGCCATGGCCGCCACGAGGTTTTGCAGCACTGCCGCGTGGGCGGCGTCCAGCGGAACGCCCGGCCGCAGCAGGCTTTTGTAGGGGATGAGCAGTACCGTCACGTCCGTTGCGGCCGTCACGGTCACCGGGCTTTTTGCTCCCCGGCTGCCCGCCAGAATGTCCGCGAAGATGCCGCCCGGCCCCATGCGCGTCAGCGTAAGCGTCACGCCGTCCGCCGTCTGTTTTTCCGCCTCGATCTGTCCGCAGAGCACCACGCCCAGCTCCTGCGTCTCGTACCCGGCCAGCAGCAGCACCTCGCCCTTTGAAAAGCTGCGGCGCACCGGATGCAGGCTTTGCAGCAAAGCGGCTGTCTGCGTGTCCGAAAGGCCGGCAAACAGACTGCAGCGCCGTAAGATCGTTAAATTTTCTTCCATCTTTTTCACCTTTTGTTGCTGCTGCAACAGTATTCCTTGCTCTATTATAGTAGAATAGGGCACAGACCGCAAGCGCGCTGTATGAATTTGTGCGCGCGGGAATGGCCGGGCAGATCCGGCAAGGGAAAAGGAGTTATGAAAAACATGAAAAAAATGCTTTCTGCCGCGCTGGCGCTGGCAGTTGCGCTGGGCCTTTTGGCCGGCTGCAGCGGTGCGCCCGCTTCTTCTGCGGCGTCCGTCTCCGGTGCGCCCGCTGTTTCGTCCTCTGCCGCCGCAGGCAGCGCCGCGCCCGAGAGCACAGGCACACCTGCGGCCGAGCGCACGGCTTTCCGCATCGCCAGCCTGAAAGGGCCCACGACCATGGGCCTTGTAAAGCTGATGGACGAAGCCGACAAGGGCGAGGCCCGCCACGATTATGAAGTGACCATGTACGGCGCGGCGGATGAGATCGCCCCGCAGCTTATAAAGGGCGATATCGACGTGGCGCTGGTGCCGTGCAACCTGGCCGGCGTGCTGTACAACAAGACCGGGGGCGCCGTCGAAGTGGCCGCCGTCAACACACTGGGCGTGCTGTATGTCGTCACCACAGGCGACGACATCACCAGCGTGGCCGATTTGGCGGGCAAAACCATTTACACCACGGGCAAGGGGACCACGCCGGAGTATGTGCTCAACTATGTGCTGACGCAGAATGGCCTTACCCCGGGCGAGGACGTGACCATCGAATACATGAGCGAGGCCACCGAGGTGCTGGCGGCGATGCAGGCGTCCAGCGGCTATCCCGTTGCCATGCTGCCTCAGCCCTATGTGACCACTGCCCAGATGCAGATGGAAGGCCTGAAGGTGGCGCTGGATATGACCGAGGAATGGGACAAGGTCTCGCCGGATTCCGCGCTGGTGACAGGCGTTGTGGTAGCACGCAAAGAGTTTGTGGAGCAGAACGAGGCCGCATTTAACGAGTTTTTGGAGGATTACAAGGCCAGCACCGAGTTCGTGAACGCCAATGTGGACGAGGCTGCCGCGCTGGTGGCGGGCTATGAGATCGTGCCCAAGGAGCCCATCGCGCAAAAGGCGCTGCCGGAGTGCAATATCACTTTCATCAGCGGCGCGGATATGAAAGCGAAGGTGAGCGGTTACCTGAAGGTGCTGTACGACCAGAACCCCGAGGCCGTGGGCGGCACGCTGCCCGACGACGCATTCTATTATGGCGCGTAACAAACGGAAAAACCGAATCGCAAACACACTGGCTGTCTGCTTCTGGCTTTGTGCCTGGCAGGCGGCCAGCGTCTGCATCGGGCAAAAGCTGATTTTGGTTTCGCCGCTGGAGGTGTGCGGTGCGCTGCTGGCGCTGCTGCCCACGGCGGATTTCTGGCAGACGGCGGCGTTCAGCGCCGGGCGCATCATCGGCGGCTTCCTGCTGGCGCTGGCGCTGGGCCTTGCGCTGGCGGCGCTGGCCGCCGCGCTGCGCTGGGTGGAGGTGCTGCTGCGGCCGCTGATGCTCACCATCAAATCCATCCCCGTGGCCAGTTTTATCATTCTTGCGCTGATGTGGCTGCGCAGCGCGGGCAATCTGGCGGTGTTCATCAGCTTTTTGATGGTGCTGCCCGTGGTGTATACGAACACGCTGGCGGGCATCCGTGAAACGGACGCCCGGCTGCTGGAAATGGCGGCCGTATTCCGCGTGCCGCCGGCAAAGCGGGTGCGGTATCTTTACGTGCCCGCCGCGCTGCCGTATTTCCGCTCGGCCTGCACGGTGGGCCTTGGCCTTTGCTGGAAAAGCGGCGTGGCGGCGGAGGTCATCGGCATCACCAGCGGCAGCATCGGGGAAGCGCTGTACAATGCAAAGATATTGTTTTCCACGGCCGAGCTTTTGGCATGGACCGTGGTGATCGTGCTGCTGAGCCTTGCGTTTGAAAGGCTGTTTTTGTGGGGCCTTGCACGGGTGGAAAGCGTTTTGCTGGAAAGGAGCGGCACATGAGCATCGAACTGGTGAACGTGTCCAAGGCGTTTGGCGAAACGCAGGTGCTGCGCGGCCTTTCGGAGCGGTTTGCACAGGGAGAAGCCGTTTGTGTGATGGGGCGCTCGGGCCTCGGCAAAACAACGTTGGCGCGCATCGTTATGGGGCTGGAAAAGCCCGATGCGGGCGCGGTGCGCGGTGCAAAGGGAAAACGCTTTGCAGCCGCCTTTCAGGAGGACAGGCTGGTGGAGCGCCTTTCCGCGCAGGGGAACCTGCGGTTTGCCTGCGGTGCGGCGCTGGATGAGCCGCGCATGGCGGAGGCTTTCGCGGCTGTGGGCCTGACCCCGCAGGATGTGGAGAAGCCTGTCGGCGAGCTTTCCGGCGGGCAGCGGCGGCGTGTGGCGCTGCTGCGGGCCTTGCTGGCTCCGGCGGACGTGGTGGTGCTGGACGAACCGTTCAAGGGCCTGGACGAAGCCGCGCGGCAGGCGGCCGCCAGCCCAGCCCCGGCGCACGCTTTGCGCCCAACGGCACGGCACCCCGTAAGCCGAAGAATGATCAACAGAAAGAGAATACAGTGTGGAAAACTTCAAAAAAGAAAAAGTAAGCCTCTGGCGGCGCATTGCCGCTCTGGCCCTGGCGGCGGCGCTGGCCCTTGGCCTTGCCGCCTGTGATGCCTCGGCGGTGGTGCCGGGCAGCAGCACCCCTACGGTCAGCACTGCCCAGCCTGCCGGAGACGGCCAGACCGCCAACTTCGAGATGCACTTCCTGGATGTGGGGCAGGCCCTGAGCGTGCTGGTGGAATGTGACGGCCAATATATGCTCTACGACGGCGGCAACGTGGACGATGGCAGCTATGTCGTCTCTTACCTGCAGAATCTCGGTGTGGAGGAGCTGCAGTATGTGTTCTGCTCCCACGCCCACGAGGATCATGTGGGCGGCCTGTCCGCTGCGCTGGCCTATTTCCCGGCAGACCATGTGTACAGCCCCGTGACGGAAGCCTCCACCAAATGCTTTCAGGATTTCGTCAAGTACACCCAGCAGCAGGGCCTGCAGGTGGAGGTGCCCGCTGCGGGCACGGTCTGGCCGCTGGGCAGTGCCACTGTGACCATGCTGGGCCCTGTGGCGCAGTATGATAATACCAACGATACCTCCATCGTTCTGCGGGTGGACTACGGCTCCACCAGCTTTCTGCTCACCGGCGATATGGAATCGGATGCGGAGCGCGACCTTGTGAACAGCGGGGCCAACCTGAAGGCAGATGTTCTGCAGGTGGGCCACCACGGCTCCAGCACCAGCACGAGCTACATCTTCCTGAACGCCGTCCTGCCCAAGATGGGCATCATCTCCTGTGGTGTGAACAACAAGTACGGCCATCCCCACGAGGAGACCCTGAGCATCCTGCGGGATGCGGGCGTGGATGTTTACCGCACGGACCTGCTGGGGGCCATCGTGATCGGTTCCGATGGACAGAACTATACCATCCGCACCGAGAAAACGGCCACCGATGCTGAGCTCAACCCCACCGACCCGGCGGCAGCGTCCACCGCGCAGCAGGGGTATATCGGCAACGTGAACAGCAAAAAGTTCCACCTGCCCAGCTGTGCCAATCTCCCTGCGGAGAAGAACCAGATCCTTTTCTCCAGCTACGAGGAGGCCATTGCGGCAGGGTACAGCCCGTGTTCGAGCTGCATCAAGTAAAAGCATATCAGACAAGCAGCGCCCTGCCGGGGCAAACCGGCAGGGCGCTGCTGTTTTCTGGGATCATTTTTTTCGCTTCTTGAAATCGATCGGCAGCGTTGTCCACCGCTTCCGGAAGAGGTACGCTGCATCCTTGGGCTGGCGCTGGCGGGTGAAGATGCCTTTTTTGTTGCCGTCCACCCGCAGGATGCCCTCGGTGGTCTGGAAATCGGCAAAATTCCACACCAGCTCACCCTGCACGAAATCGTAGTGGTCGAACACGGCGTGGGTCATCTCCAGATACTCGTTCTGGTACTCGGCACTCCACATCACGCTGGGGAGCTTGTGCGCACCGCTCAGGTTGTCGGTGCCGTACTCAGTGAAGATGAGCGGGCGGCCATGCAGGACTTTTGCCCAGCCGTCCATCTCATGGTGGAAGGCGGCTTCGGCATCCGCCAGCCCGGCCCTGCCCAGTACATACCAGCCGTAGTAGCGGTTCAGGCTGACAAAATCGGCAAAGCGCTGGCCCTTGCTGGTGTCGGGCAGGCTGGTCATCAGGACAGTATAAGTACGGGGGCGCTTCTGGGGGTCGAGGCGGCGGGCCAGCTCGAACAGGGGCTTGAAGTATTCCTCAGTGCCCGCGCTGGTGCACTGAGGCTCGTTGAGCAGGCTCCATGCGATGACCGAGGGATGGTTTTTGTCCCGGTCGATCATATCGGTCAGGGCTGCCTTGTGGTTCTTGAGCAGCGCAGGCGTGGTCTCCTTCTCAAAAAAGCCCTGCTGCCTGCCGTTGCCCTGATTGGCGGCCAGGAAGTTGGCTGTGCTCTGCATAAAGCCCACGGCGGGGACTTCGTCGATGATGAGGAAGCCCTCCTCATCGGCCATCTGGTAGATCTCCTCAGCGTAGGGGTAGTGGCTGGTGCGGAAGCAGTTTGCGCCGATCCACTTCATTAGCTCAAAATCCCGCTTGACGGTGGGCAGGTCGAGCCCACGGCCCCGGATGTTGGCATCCTCGTGCCGGCCAAAGCCCCGCAGATAGACCGGGCTGCCGTTGAGCAGGAAACGCCCGTGCCGGATCTCAAAGGTGCGGATGCCGATCCGGTCCAGATACTCGTCCACCACCGCGCTGCCCTCGTGGATGCGGATGACCAGATCGTAGAGATAGGCGGCGTGGATATTCCACAGTTTGGCGTTTTTGACCACCAGTGTGCCGGTGGTGCCGGAGCTTTCGGCCACCCGGGTGGTGCCGTCGTAAAGCTCCACAGTCACGGGGTGGGGGCCGTTGGTGGACACGGTATAGTCGATCTCGGCCCCGGTCTCGGTCAGGCGGTATCGGGTGGAATAGTCCAGCACCCGCTCCTTGGGCAGGGCCATCAGCCAGACGGGCCGGTGGATGCCGGCGTAGTTGTAAAAATCAAAGTAGGGTGCGGCGATCTTTCTGCCATCCGCAAGGGTGCGGGTGGTGCCTGCGGGCAGCATCGTTTCGCTGAGCTCGTTATTCGCCAGAACACTGAGCTTGTTGAACTGGTTGTAGCGCACGATGTTGGTCACGGTGGCATCAAAGGGCAGGAAGCCGCCCTCGTGCTGGGCTACCTCCACGCCATTGACGAAGACCCGGGCCCGGTGGGTGACCGAGCCAAACCGGAGAACGATGTCCCAGCCGCTCCATTCCGCAGGGACAAAAAAGCTGGTCTCGTACCAGAAATCACCGCAGTATTCGCGGGAGGCCTTGTCGGTGAACAGGTCGCAGAAGGAGGCGGGCACCGGCATGGAAAGAGAGGAGGGCAGGTCCAGCGCCCATCCGGCCTCCACACCCTTGCTCTCGGGGTCGAAGCTGAAACGCCACATCCCGTCCAGGCCGATGAGACGGCGGGTAGTGGTAGCGCGGGGATACAGCAGGGAGCGGTTCATCAGGATGACCTCACATTCATCAGCCCGGCGGCATTTTGCGTGCCACAGGGGCGTTTATTGTCTTTATACCCAGTATGACAGAAATTTTATAAAAGGGATAGAAAGATTTTTGAATAAATCCAGACTTTTTTCAGGAAAACAGGCGCTGCTCTGGGCAGAATACCTATTATCTCCGTCCGGGTTTAAAAACTTCCGTAAAGAGTGCCACAAAAAGTGAATGCTGGGAAAAAGAGGAAAAAAACGGAATGTGAACGAACTGTGAAAATATACAAAAACAATACCTTAAAATTGTACGAATTCACCTAAAAAATATTCTAACATTTTTTGATAAAAGTTTGTCATAATATTGGAGTACAAACTTGGATACAGCAGAAGGGACACTGTACCGTTTGAATTGACCACCGAAGGAGAATACAATGGCAAATGAAATGCAAAAGACCACCCCGTTTGGGATGCGGGACAAGGTCGGCTATATGTTCGGCGATTTCGCCAACGATTTTACTTTTATCCTGTCGTCCAGCTTCCTGATGAAGTTCTATACCGACGTGATGGGCGTGAGCGCCGGTGTTGTGGGCATGATCATGATGATCGCCCGCTTTGTGGATGCCTTTACCGATGTGACCATGGGCCAGATCGTGGACCGCTCCAAGCCCACCAAGGACGGCAAGTTCCGCCCCTGGCTCAAGCGGATGTGCGGCCCTGTGGCCATCGCATCCTTCCTCATCTTCCAGTCCGGTCTGGCCGGGATGTCCTACGGCTTCAAGGTGGCATGGCTCTTTGTGACCTATATCCTGTGGGGCTCCATCTTCTACACCTCCGTCAACATCCCTTACGGCTCCATGGCCTCCGCCATCTCTGCTGACCCCAAGGACCGCGCAGAGCTGTCCACCTGGCGTACCATCGGCAGCACCCTGGCCGGCCTTGTGATCGGCGTTGGCACCCCCATGGTGGCTTACGTCACCGTCAATGGTCAGACGGTCCTCTCCGGCAGCCGCATGACCATCATTGCAGGCGTTTTCTCTGTCTGCGCCATCCTCTGCTACCTGCTCTGCTTTCACCTGGTGCGTGAGCGTGTGGATGTGCCCGCCAACAACAGCAAGATGGACATTGGCAAGATGCTCAAGAGCGTGTTCACCAACCGTGCCCTGCTGGGCATCATTGCTGCCGCCCTCTTCCTGCTGCTGGCCATGCTGACCATGCAGGGCATGGCAGGCTATGTGTTCCCCAACTTCTACGGCAGTGCCGCCGCCCAGTCTACCGCTTCTCTGCTGAGCAGCGTACTGATCCTGCTCGTCTGCGCACCCTTTGCCTCCAAGCTGGCCAGCCGGTTCGGTAAAAAAGAGCTGGCCACCGTATCCTGCATCGTGGCCACGGTGCTGGAGGTCATCTGCTTTGTTCTCAAGCCCGCCAATGTCTGGGTCTATGTCGGCTTCTACTGTGCCGCCTTCATCTGCCTGGGCTTCTTCAACACCATCATCTGGGCAATGATCACCGATGTCATCGATGATTCCGAGGTCCGCAACGGCATCCGTGAGGACGGCACCATCTATGCGGTCTACTCCTTTGCCCGCAAGCTGGGTCAGGCATTCTCTTCCGGCCTGACCGGCGGTCTGCTGACCATGATCGGTTACAGCGCTGCCACTGCCTTTGACCCGGAGGTCACCATGGGCATCTTCAACATCTCCTGCATTGCCCCCGCCATCGGCTTCGTGGCCGTGGCCCTGAGCCTGTTCTTCATCTACCCCCTGACCAAACAGAAGGTGGAGGAGAATGTGGCCGCACTGGCACAGCGCCATAATAAGTAAGGAAACGGATCAAGCCGCCCACGGGAAATTCCTGTGGGCGGCTTGTTTCTGCTTCAAAATTGATGTATACTAATATATCAAGAATGACACAATGGCACGAGCGGAACAACAGGAAAAAGGAGCGGTGTACGATGCGGGTGGATCCCTTGCAGATCCTTACAAAGCTGGCAGCGGTGCAGAATATCCCGACCCGGCGGGTCACCCCGCCCTTTGAGGGGTTGGAAGAGTTTGACTACGGCCTGCGGCGATCGCTGGACCCCCAGTTCGACTGGCAGGAGTTCGGCCAGCTGCTGCTGGACAGCACCCCTGAAAATACCCTGCTGCTGGTGGAGGGTACCTTTGAGCTGCACTTTGCTCTGTTCCGCATCCCCGATGAAAAAAACACGGTCTTTCTCATTGGACCCTGGACGGTGGGCCCCCGAACCCCGAGCGCCCGCAAATGGGTCAGGCGCTATCTGGGGGAAGCCGGAGAGGCCGCTGTGCAGGAGTACTACAACGGCGTGAAGATCCTGGAGGCCAGCGATTTCTATGGAGCCTTGCGGGTTGTGGTGGATACGATGTTCGGCTGCACTGTCCCGGTGCAGGAGCTGAAGGAATTCCTGCCCTTCCAGTTCCACCCGGATACCCGCTATTTCCACGAGCCGGAGTTCCAGAAGGAGATCCCGGTCACCATGCTGGAGCAGCGGTACGAATCAGAGAACCGCATTCTGGATGCGGTGGCCCGGGGCGATGAGGAAGCCGCCATCGAGGCCATGCACCAGCACTCCCGCTTTACCTATGGCGGCCGGTTCGAGGGGACGCTCTACCAGCAAAAGAACAAGATGATCGTGCTGAACACCCTGCTGCGCAAGGCCATTGAGCCCAGCAAAGTGCATCCCTATTATATTGATGCCATTTCCAGCAAGTACAGCCGCATCATTGAGGAAGCCAATGAGGTGCCCAACGAGATGATGTGGCAGATGACGCGGGATTACTGTGCCTATGTCCGCCGCTACTCGCTGAAGGAGTATTCGCCCGCGGTGCAGAAGGTGATGAACTACGTCAACCTGAACGTGGCCGAGCCGCTGACGCTGAAAAGTCTGGCTGCCATGTGCTTCATCAGCCCATCGTACCTGTCGGCGCTGTTCAAGCAGGAGACCGGCAGCACTCTGATCGATTATATCAACACCCAGCGCGTCAACCGCGCGGCCCAGCTGCTGGTACAGAACAACCACACCATTGCCGCCGTGGCCGAGGAAGTGGGCATTCTGGACGTGAATTATTTTACAAAGATCTTCAAAAAGACGCTGGGAGTCACCCCCACACGCTACCGCCGCGAACACAAAGAAAAGTGAAAAATGAAAAAAATGCCCGGTTTTTCCCGGAAATGTACGTTTTGTGCAAAACTTCCGGGAAAAGACGGGCATTTTCTGTACGGAGAAATTTGTTGCATGAACAGAATGATGTTGTAACCATTTTGAAAGGATTTATGGATTTTTGGCATGGAATTTGGATGTATGTTGCATTTTTGACCGATTTTGTGCTTGATATCAAAAAGAATGTTGTACACAACAATATAAATTGTGAAGAATGCACAAAGAAACGGCCGGAATCTTGTGAACTTGTCCCATTGCGAATGATTTTCCAGACGGCTATAATACAAACAGAAACCATGGAACGTACATGTAAGTATATTCCATGAAATGCTGTGATATGCGAATGAAGGAGAACAAGATTATGAAAATGATTTCCCGTCGTGACTTTATGAAGGCTTCTGCTGTTGTGGGTGCTGCCGGCGTTCTGACCGCCTGCGGCGGCTCCTCCAGCTCCACTGCTGCTTCCTCTACCGCCGCTTCTTCTGCAGCTTCTTCTGCAGCTGCTTCTGAGGCTGCAACCGGCAGCGCAAACATCGGTGTCTGCATCTATCAGTTCGCTGATAACTTCATGACTCTGTACCGCACCGATCTGGAGGAGTACCTGAAAGATATGGGCTACTCCGTGACCATCGTTGATGGCAAGAACGACCAGAACACTCAGACCGAGCAGATCAACACCTTCCTGCAGCAGGGCGTTGACGTTCTGATCATCAACCCTGTTCAGACCACTTCTGCACAGACCATCGTTGATACCATTTCTCCCTCCGGCACTCCCATCGTCTTCATCAACCGTGAGCCCGAAAAGGCTGTTCTGGATTCCTACGCAGGCAAGTGCTGCTACGTTGGCGCTGACGCACGTCAGTCCGGTACTTACCAGGGCGAGCTGATCCTGGAGACCGAGACCCAGGGCGATATCAACGGCGACGGCAAGATCACCTACATCATGTGCAAGGGCGACCCCGAGAACATCGATGCTCAGTACCGCACCGAGTACTCCATCAAGGCTCTGACCGACGCCGGCAAGGAAGTCGAGTGCCTGTACGAGTACCTGGACAACTGGGATCAGACCACCGCACAGCAGGACGTTGCAAACGCTCTGGCACAGTACGGCGAGAAGATCGAAGTTGTGTTCTGCAACAACGACGCAATGGCTCTGGGCGCTCTGCAGTCCATCGAGCAGGCTGGCCGTACCGTTGGCAAGGACATCTACCTGGTCGGTGTTGACGCACTGAAAGAGGCTGTCCAGAACGTTGTTGACGGCAAGATGACCGGTACCGTTCTGAACGACGACGTGGGCCAGGCTACCAAGGCTGCCGAGGCTACTCAGCTGTTTGTTGAGGGCAAGGACGTTGAGGAGTACTACTGGGTCGACTACGTCAAGGTCACTACCGAGAACGCAGCACAGTACCTCTAATTCCTGTAGCACAAAACTCACGTTTGCAAGGTACGCAGTGAGTCCTATGGCTTGGTAAAAGCTTAAAAGCGCGTGCGTGCGAGATTTCTCTCGGGCGCACGCGCCTTCTTTTAGAAAGGACGCACCGCGCGGCCTGCAAATTGCAAGATAAGGAGGCTCTGCGGAATGTCAGAATACCGTCTGGTAATGAAAGGCGTGGTCAAGACCTTCCCCGGCGTCAAAGCGCTGGACCACGCGCAGTTGGAGCTCCGCCCCGGCAAAGTCATGGCCCTGA
>ERZ773258.1136-NODE-1136-length-23437-cov-3.583226_pt1 | contig 23437 bp, 19 predicted proteins | sample MGYA00511962_ERZ773258 | MGnify/ENA primary metagenome ERZ773258 (study PRJEB29015, sample SAMEA2737755) | human gut metagenome | biome: human gut; feature: human-associated habitat; material: faeces | place: China | collected 2012 ... | reverse complement strand
CCACCGTGATGACGGGGACCAAGTAGATGTAAACACTGGTCCGGACCACCCCCAGATGTTTGACTGCGGCTGTCCAGGTGACAAAACAGAGTGCCGACGCGCCAAGGCCCAAATAGAGGAGCGGAGGTAAGGTAACCGGTCGGATAAACAGGGATAAATCCGGCCGGAACCCAAAAAGAAACAGGGCCGGAATCATAAACAACAACCCATAGGCAAAAATCCTCCGCGTGGACTGAACGACATGATAGCCAAACGAACCTACCTTTTTTACCAAAACTGAATAACACGACCACACAAAAGCGGCCATTACCGCCAGAAGATCGCCCTGCGGATTTACCTCCAATCCGGCGCCGTTGAAGCTGATAAGTCCGATACCTGCCATGGCGGCGGAAAAGCCGATGAAAAAGGTTGGGCGCATTCTCTCCTCTCTCCTCGCTGTCATCCATGTCATTATGGCTGTAAAGAAGGGTGCAATCGAAATGATTACCCCGACGTTGGACGCCTGTGTTTCCATTAAGGCCATATTTTCCAGCAGGTAGTAGAGGCACACACCACATAGCCCGGCCAGGGCAAAGTACAGTTCCTGCCGCCGCTCTGTCACTTTCATCCGGTGTGGAAATACCGCTGCCAGGGTAAAAAAGCCAAGCACAAAGCGTGCAAACAGAATCTCTACAGGACGAAGATCCCTCAGCAAAATTTTCGTAGAGATAAAAGTTGTTCCCCAAATTAGGATCGTAACGATGGCAGCCAGATGTCCTGACGCATCTTCAAGCCTCATCTCCGCTCCCCTTTTCCCGCTCAGTCCGAGGAGTCTCCTTGTCCCAAAAAATCGACCGATATACGCCGGGCGCCACCCCGATAAACATGCTGAAGAAATTGGTAAAGTGGCTCTGGTCGGAAAACCCCGTCTGAAGCGCGGCCTGCACAGGAGTCAGACCCTGCTCCAGAAGTTTTTTCGCCTTGTTGATGCGTAAAGTCTGTAAGTAGCGGTATGGTGTGATGCCCCGGTATTTGGTAAAAGCCCGCAGCAGGGCGGACTTGCTCAATCCGGCGTACCGGCAAATTTGCGCCAGAGAGATGTGCTCGCTGTAATGGCGCCTCATAAACACACAGGCCCGCTCCAGCTCGGCGCTGCCGGCAGACAGGCGGGGCTCATGCAGTTTCGAGCAACGATCCGTCAACAGCGTCACCAGCAAAAGCAACATTTCTTCCCTTTCAAACGCAGCGCCCCCGTCCATCACCGCCTGGTGGAGCGCCCGAAAGCAGCCGGCAATCCCATCATCTTGAACCACTGGGCTGGAAAAGCACGGGAGTATATGCTCTCCCGCCTTCTCCTCCGCCAATTCCAGTACCACTTCAGCGGGAAGATTAAGCCCCCGATAATCCAGGTCCTCTATTCCCAGCTGGGCACAAGCGTGACTGTCTCCCGGGTGAAAGAGCACCACATCCCCGCTCCTCAGGGTGTAATCCCGGTTTTGGCATGTCATACTGCGTGCGCCTCGCTCAAGCAGTCCGAACACATAGTGCTCATGAAAGTGGTTGGGAAACGCCTGCACAACTCCCTCCAGACGGTAGGCCTCGATTCGCAGCGTCTCATCATAACAGATGGTTCGAATCTCCCTGTCCATCACGCCTTCCTCCTTTCACCGTCTTTATGTTACCTCACCTGCATCCAAATGGCTTGCAAGATATCTCCAAGTTTTTCTTTTGTCTGGAACAGCAAACAGGCGGAGCCCTCTGAAAAAGGCTCCGCCTGAAGCGGTCCCGGCATTAACCGGGCAGGAGAACGGCATCTTCCTCCGTCAGTCCGTCCACAATCTCTATATATCTGTCTCCGACCGCGCCGGTGGTCACCTCCACCGCACGGGCCGTTCCGTCCCGCAGAACCTGAACCGTATTGCCGCTGACCGCCTCCGCGGGGAGCCGCAGACAGCCCTCTTTCCGCACGGTGACAATGGAAACCGCTACGTTCATCCCCGCTTTGAGACCTTCGCTCCCATCCAGCTCCAGCTCCACAGTATAGTCGGTTACACCGCCGGAAGTCACCCCTGTGTCGTCCACCTTCCGGACGCAGGCGGCGTAGGTCCGCTGTTCGCCACTGTCGGTGGTGAAGGTGACCGACGCCTCCTGACCGGGCCAGATACGGTCGATATAGATCTCGTCGATATCCGCCTGAACACACATGGAGTCCGCCTCAGCCAGCGTGGCCACAGGGCTTGCCGCCGCGGCAAAATCCCCCGCTTTGGAAAGCCTTGACGTCATGACACCGTCTGCCGGGGCCAAAAGCACGTAGTCCTCCCGCCTGGCCTCCAGCTGGGCCAGGTTGACCCGGGCCGACTCCAGCTCCAGGGCGGCGTTGGCAGCGGCATTGGTCAGGCTGGCGTTTTTCAGTGTCATAACTGTCTGGCCCGACGTCACCGCACTGCCCACGTCAATGGGCAGTGTAAGCACCTGCCCCGACTGGGCGGTATAAATGGACTGCTGCGTGGCGGCCGCCACCTCCCCCGCCTCCATGCAGGCGGCCGCCCCCACCTCGGCGGTCGCCGTGGTGCCGGCAGTCAGTGCGCCCGGATTCCGGAAAGAGATCTCCACATAGACCCCCTCCCGCCCTCCGGCCAGTGCAGTCGGAGCGTCGTAGACCCGCTCGACCGTACCTGTCACCTGCCCGCTGTAGGAGGAAAAGGAGACCAGCGCCGGGCTCCCGGGCCCCATGGCCGCCGCGTCCTCTTTCGCAAATGGAACGGTAAGCGTCAGGTTGGCGCTGTCCACCACCTGGGCAATGGGCGTCCCCGCCGAGACAAAATCTCCAACATGTATGTACAGCTCCGTCACGGTCCCCTCCGCACTGGCGGTGACCGTCAAATCCTCACAGGCGGCGGCGCTCTGGGTTACGGCTTCCTCTGCACGCTTCACAGACAGCGAGGCCTGGACAATCTGGTCCTCCAGGTCGGAGGAGTCAATGACATACAGCGTCTGTCCCGCCGCCACGGCGTCCCCCTCCTCAAATGTGCAGGAGAGGATCTTGCCGCTGACCACCGGGATAACGGAATAGGGATCCCGGTATGCCACAATTCCCGTGTCCTCCACCACACGCTCTACCACGCCTATCTCAAGGTGTACTGTCTCTCCCGCCGGGTCCTCCCCAGCGGTGCATCCAGCCGCCAGAAGGAGCGGGACGCAGGACAGGGCGGCCAGCGCCGCCCGGTAATTCCGGTTCATACACGATCTCTCCTTATTTCAAGGGCCCTACTCCACGCTCTTCAGGGCGCCCAGCATATCGATCTCCCGCATCTTACGTCCAATCACGGCGTTGACCATCAGCGCGAAGAGCAGCGTTACCGCGCAGGACAGAATGTAGGAGACAGGCCTGGTCGCCAGCTCCAGGGGCATGTCCTTCAGCACTGCCAAAATCACATAGCTCAGGGCAATGCCGAGGGGCAGGCCGGCACAGATGCCTGCCACGGCAAAAATGATATTTTCACTGAGCTGAAGGCGCTTAATTTCCCGGTCGTAAAATCCCAGCACCATTAAGGTCGCCAGACTGCGGATCTGTTCAAAAAAGCTCATAATGCCCAGATTGTAGATGACCACACAGGCCAGTCCGCCGCCAAAGACAATCAGGATGTAGGCCACCATGGCGGCGCTGTTCAGATTGGAGGCCGCCGCATCGGTGACCGTCTCCCGGGTCTGCCACGCCTCCACAAAATCGTAGCGCTCCAGCTCCCGGACGACAGCTTCCCGGTCTTCGGCAGCCAGATAGGCTCCTGTCGGCAGGTAAGGCCGCCCGAGACTTCGCCAAAAGCTCCGGCTTACGATGGCCCCGGTGACCGTGCGGTCCACCTCCGCCACCGCAATCTGATAATAGCGGGGGTCGCCGGCAAACCGTACTTCTACGGTATCCCCCACGGACACGTCCAGCTCTTCGGCCAGGCTCCTGCCCAGCAGGATACCGTTCTCCGGCAGAACAAGGGGGCTCGGCGCATAGGGGTTGTACAGCTTCAGCGTCTCCACATCCTCCCCCACTGTCAAAGCGGCAGTTGTCATGCGGCTGTCTGTATAGATCCAGCATGCGGCGGACATCTCATACTCGGCCCCGTCCACTCCGCCGATCCCCTCCAGGCGCCGGTACTGCCCCTCAGCCACCCCGCTGTCCAGGGTTACCATCAGGTCGTATTGATTCTGATTACCGGTCAGGGCCGCGGCATAATGGGAGACAGAATCCCGAAGAGCAAAGGCCGCAAAAACCAGTGCCATGCAGAAAGCGATACCGATGATGCAGGTGAGCATCCGCGCTTTATTGCGCAGCGTGTTCCGGACGATGTACTTCTGATTGAAGCTCAGCCGCCTCCACAAGGGCGGCAGGCGCTCCAGCAGCACGGGCTTGGTGCTTCCGGGCGGTCTGGGACGCATGCACTGGGCCGGGCTCTCCCTCAGCAGGGATCGGATCACCAGGAAAGCGCTGCCCAGGCAGCACACACCGGTAATAACCAGCGCCTCCAGCCAGGCGCCATAGTCGTACACGATGGCATAGGCGGGCAAATCATTACCGGTGGCCAAGGTCTCCACAATCAGGCGAATCAGCGGCTTCACCGGCAGCACCCCCAGAGGGAAGCCCACCGCCACCACCAGAACCGCATGGAGCAGATAATACCACAGAATGGTTCCGTCCCCATATCCGAGGGCCTTAAATGTCCCGATTGTGGTGCGGGCGCCTTCGATGAGCCGGCTCATATTGCTGACCATCAGCAACACTGCGCACAGGAAGAAGAGAATGGGGAAGAGGTGGAGCACAGGGGTTAAATCGTCGGTGGAGCGCTTGAGCATATTGACGGCCAGATTATCCTTCCGGGCCAGTATGTTGACCACCTTGTCCCCCAGCCGGCGGTCAATTTCGGCGCGCAGGGCATCGTCGTTGATTTCTTCAGACACGGTGACACAGATCTGATTATACTGATTCTCGCCCGTCAAGGTGCTCAAAACCGAGTCAGTCACATAGGCAAAGGCATAGCGGTCCAGCTCCGGCGTAGGTGTGGAGGCATTGACATGCTTCACGCACTCCACGCTCTTAATCAGTCCGCTGATCTGAAGGCGCAGATCCAGATCGGTTCCCGTGACGGTAAGCGTATAAAAATCTCCCGGCGAAAGACTATGGGCCCTGGCAAACACATCGCTGATCGCCATTTCCCGGCCGCCGGCAGGAAGGCTGCCCTCTATCAGTAGCGGAGTATTGATGCTGTAGTCAGGGACGGCGTACAGGCTCACGACAACCGCGCTGTTTCCCTGCTCCTCGGCATCGTATACCACTCGGGGCTGCACCCCCGTCACACCGGAAATCTGAGAGAGGGTCCTGCAGTCCTCCCGGTCCAGATTTACGCCAGTGATCCAGTAGTCGGCCGCATTCTGGGCATCATAATAGCCGCCGGTGATCAAATCCACATTGTAGGGAATCCCCATCAGCGCGGTATAGACCATCACGGCAATCATCGTGATGATGATGACAGAGATTAGGCGGGAGATGGTGCTCTTCAAATCCCGCAGAAAATTGAGCCAGATCATCCTACCACTCCAGCTCCTGTACCGGCACCGGACTCAGATTCTCCTCAAAGGACTCGATCGTTCCGCTCTTCATGCGGATCAAAATGTCGGCGCTGGGGGCCAGAGCCCCATTGTGTGTCACCACAACCACTGTCTTTCCGCTGCGCTTGCACAGGTCATAGAGCAGCGCCAAGATGGCCTTGCCGGTCTTATAGTCCAGTGCGCCGGTGGGCTCGTCGCACAGGAGAATATCCGGGTTCTTTGCCAACGCCCTGGCTATGGCCCCTCGCTGCTGCTCCCCGCCGGAGCACTGCGCTGGAAAACTGAAGAGCCGTTCCCCCAGTCCTACCATCTCCAGAACCTGGCGGGGATCCAGAGGATTTTTACAGATCTGACTGGCCAGCTCCACATTTTCCAGGATATTCAGATTGGGCATCAGGTTATAGAACTGGAAGACAAACCCAACGCTGCTGCGGCGGTACTCCGCCAGCTGACGTTTATTGTAGGAGGAGATCTCCCGCCCCGCCGCCACAAGGGTGCCCGACGTAGGCGAATCCATCCCGCCCAGCATATTCAATACCGTGGATTTTCCTGCGCCGCTGGCCCCCAGGATCAGCGTGTACTTGCCCTCCGGAACGGAAAAGCTGACGTCGTCCACCGCCCGGATGATATTTCGCCCCATCATATACTCCCGGACCAGATGCTCTGCCTGTATTCCGCCCACAGCGCTCATCTCCGTTCTCCCAAGGGTTTCACGTTAAGAATAGCGGCCAGATGTCGTTTTGACAACCGACAGTTTGCTATTTACTGCCTTTAAAGCGACATTTTCACTTATATCGTTGTCTTTACGACATTCTTTGAATAACTGGCCCAAGGTGTGTCACCGCTCCACGATTGACATTCCGGGGTGCGAAATCTATAATGAACACAGAGCATACAGAGAGGGTGCGAGCGATGGAGAAGCGGGAAAATCAACGCATTATGCTGAGCAAACGGCTCATCAAAGAGAGCCTGACGCGGCTGCTGGCCAGCGAGAGCATCCATAAAATCTCAGTCCGGATGCTCTGTGAAGAGGCGGGTATCAACCGCTCCACCTTTTATAAATATTATGGCAGTCAATACGACGTACTGACTGAAATGGAGAATGACCTCATCGGCAGCATCCGGGACACGCTGGATGACCGGGATAACGGGCCCGGCGCGGCCGCACGGAAAATTCAGGCCATCTGCTCCTATCTGGAGCGCAACCTGGCCTTTGTACGGACACTGGTGGGAAACAATGTGGACCCGGATTTCCCCGGCAGGCTGTTCAGCCTGCCCCAAATCCGGCTGATGATACTGGAACGGCTGGCAGGGCGCTATGATGGAGAAAGTCAAGAGTACATCTACAGCTTTCTGGTCAACGGGTGCTACTCCCTTGTTCAGGACTGGCTGAGCAGAGACAGCGGCAAGCATTTTAATGAAATAGCTCTGCTGCTGGAGGAGCTCATTGAGAAGGTCTGCGGTAGCTTTGAGCAGGAAGAGAAATAAGGGGTGACGGGGGTTCCGCAGGGCGATATGCCATGCGGAACCCCCTTTTGCGCTTTTTGGTGATATTTTTTGTTCTGCTGTCTCTATAGGCAGGCAGGTGATACCACAACTGAATTCGAGGCCGTAGATAGCGTCTATTGCAATCATATCTGCCGCTATCGATTTCTGCTTTTACGGCTATTATCCGCCCGAGGATAGGCAGGCGCCGGCTCTCTGCGCCGCACTGGCCAGTGTGCTTGCGGCCTCCTCGCCAAGTTGAGAAGCAATGGAATTTTCTACGACAAAGAAGCCCTAAACGTTCCGAATTTTCACGCTTTTCACAGTGTCTCCCATAGACAGATACCCATCGGTTGACATCCCGCGCCTGGAATGTTACGATGGAAAAAACGACCTGCAGTTTTCTGAATTTACTGCCGAGGAGGACGCTGAGAGATGGATTGGAAGAGCGATATCGAAATTGCGCAGAGCTGCGTAATGAAGCACATTGGGGATGTGGCGGAGACCGCCGGGATCAGCGAGGATTATCTGGACTACTATGGCCGGTATAAGGCCAAACTGGATCTGTCCCTCCTCGCCGATCGTGCGGCCCGGCCCGACGGTAAGCTGATTCTGGTGACCGCCATCAACCCCACCCCCGCCGGAGAGGGAAAGACCACCACTACCGTCGGTCTGGCCGACGGACTGCGCAGGCTGGGCAAAAATGCCGTGGTGGCCCTGCGGGAGCCCAGCCTGGGCCCTGTGTTCGGCGTCAAGGGCGGCGCTGCCGGCGGCGGGTACGCCCAGGTGGTCCCCATGGAGGACATCAACCTCCACTTCACAGGCGATTTCCACGCCATCGGCGCGGCCAACAACCTGCTTGCCGCCATGTTGGATAACCATATTCAGCAGGGTAACGAGCTGGGGATTGACGTGCGCAAAATTACCTGGAAGCGCTGCGTGGACATGAACGACCGGCAGCTGCGCAGCATCGTATGCGGTTTGGGTGGAAAGGTCAACGGCGTTCCCCGTGAGGACGGCTTTGACATCACTGTGGCCAGCGAGATTATGGCTGTGCTCTGTCTGGCCGACGGACTGGAGGATCTGAAGGCCCGTCTGGGCCGGATGGTGGTGGCTTATACCTATAACGATACGCCGGTCACCGCCCACGATCTGAAGGCCGAAGGCGCCATGGCCGCTCTCCTGAAGGACGCTATTCGCCCCAACCTGGTGCAGACCCTGGAGGGCACCCCCGCTCTCATCCACGGCGGCCCCTTTGCCAATATCGCCCATGGCTGCAACAGCGTCACCGCCACCCGTATGGCCCTCAAGCTGGGGGACTACGCCGTCACCGAGGCCGGATTCGGCGCAGATCTGGGCGCTGAAAAATTCCTGGATATCAAGTGCCGCCTGGCGGGCCTGACCCCCTCCGCCGTAGTGGTGGTGGCCACTGTCCGCGCCCTGAAGCACCACGGCGGCTGCCCGAAGGACCAGCTGAACGAGGAAAACCTGACTGCTCTGGAGGCAGGACTGCCCAATCTGCTGCGCCACGTGGAAAATATCACTCAGGTCTATGGGCTCCCCTGCGTCGTGGCCATCAACCGCTTCCCCACCGATACCGCCGCCGAGCTCGCTCTGGTGGAGAACAAGTGCCGCGCCCTGGGTGTCAACGTGGCCCTGTCCGAGGTGTGGGCCAAGGGCGGCGAGGGCGGAAAAGCGTTGGCAGAGGAGGTAATCCGGCTGTGCGGGCAGTCCGGCCGCTTCTCCTGCTCCTATGAGCTGGACCAGACCATTGAGGAAAAGCTGGACGCCATTGTCACGCGCATCTATCACGGCGCCGGCGTGGTGCTCACCCCTGCCGCCCGGAAACAGGCGCAGCAGCTGACCAGTCTGGGCTTCGGCCGCCTGCCCATCTGTATGGCAAAGACCCAGTACTCCTTCTCTGACAACGCCGCCCTGCTGGGCGCTCCCGAGGACTTTATCGTCACAGTACGCAGCCTGAAGGTCTCTGCCGGAGCCGGTTTTATTGTTGCCCTGACCGGCGATATCATGACAATGCCCGGCCTTCCGAAAGTCCCCGCCGCCGAGAAGGTGGATGTGGACGAGAACGGCCGTATCTCCGGGCTGTTTTAAGGGAGGGCATGGCTATGAATGCTGCACAGTTCAGCTGCGGGGATTTTCTCGACGCCCTCGCCTCCAAATCTCCGACCCCCGGCGGTGGGGGGGCCTCCGCCCTGGTGGGCGCCCTGGGCGCCGCCCTGGCCTCTATGGTTGGAAATTACACGCTCGGCAAGCAAAAATACGCCGGCGTTGAGGCGGAGATCCGGGCTCTTATGGTCCGGACGGAGGAACTACGCACCCGCCTGCTGGCCCAGGTAGACGCGGATGCCGCCGCCTTCGAGCCCCTGTCCCAGGCCTACGCCATCCCCAAGGACGACCCCGCCCGTGGCGAGGTGATGGAGCGCTGTCTCCGGGAGGCCGCCGCCCCTCCCATGGAGATCCTGCGGCTGAGTTGTCAGGCCATTGACCTCCATCAGGCCATGCTGGAAAAGGGCAGCTCCATGATGCTCTCCGACATCGGCACCGGCGTTGTCTTTTGCTGGAGCGCGCTTCACGGCGCTTTGCTGAACGTGAAGGTCAATACCAAGAGTATGTCAGACAGGAAATACGCCGGGGCCATGAACGCCGAGGCGGACGCACTGGCGGAGAAATACGGGAAGATTGCCCGGCAGGTCTATGAGTCTGTAATGGGGAGGTGTTCATAACATGGCAGAGCTCTGGAAAGGGGCCCCGGCGGCCCAGTCCCTGACCGAGGCCCTGGAGTTACGGACGGCGCGGCTGCGTGAAAACGGCATCACCCCAACCCTGGCCATCGTTCGGCTGGGGGAGCGGCCGGAGGACCTTGCCTACGAGCGCGGGGCTCTCAGCCGCTGCGGCAAGGCAGGCGTAACGGTACGCCAATTCCTGCTGCCCGCGGACGCGGATCAAATCCATCTGCTGGAGATTCTCCAGCGAATCAACGGGGACAATGGCATCCACGGCTGCCTGCTCTTCCGCCCCCTCCCTCCCCATATTGACGACGACGCGGTCCGCCGGGTTCTCTCTCCCGCCAAGGATGTGGACGGCATTACCGACGGCTCCCTGGCCGGCGTCTTCTCCGGCGCGTCTCTGGGCTTTCCTCCATGTACCGCGCAGGCCTGTCTGGAGCTGCTGCGCCACTACGGCTGTTCTCCCGCCGGAAAACGGGTGGTTGTGGTAGGCCGCAGCCTGGTCATCGGCCGCCCGGTATCTATGCTTTTGCTCCGGGAGAACGCCACTGTCACTATCTGTCACACCAAAACCCGTGATATGGCCGCCCTGTGCAGGGAGGCCGATATTCTCATTGTGGCTGCCGGAAAGCCGGGCGTTGTGGATGCGTCTTTTGTCTCCCCTGGGCAGGTTATTCTGGATGTGGGGGTCAATGCGGCTCCTGACGGCAGACTGGTGGGCGATGTGGATTTCCCCGCAGTGGAACCCATTGTGGCCGCTATCACCCCAGTACCCGGCGGCGTAGGCGCTATGACCTCCACCGTGCTCTGTGCCCATGTGGTGGAGGCTGCGGAGAAGCTGCTATGACAGGATTGGACGCGATTTCTTATATCCACGGCTATTCATGGTTGGGCAGCCGTCCCGGGCTCTCACGCACCCGCGAACTGCTGGATCGGCTGGGCAATCCCCATGAGAATCTGAACTTTGTCCATGTGGTGGGTACCAACGGCAAGGGTTCGACCAGTGCCTATCTGGATTCTGTCCTCCGGGCCGCCGGTTTCCGGACCGGCCTCTACACCTCCCCGTACCTGTCCCGCTTCCATGAGCGGATTCAGGTAGACGGGGTCCCTATCTCCGATGAGGAGTTGGGGACGGTCACCGAGTTGGTGCGTCCCCACGCCGAAGCTATGTCTGAGCATCCTACCGAGTTTGAGCTGGTCACCGCCGCGGCCCTTCTGCACTACCAGCGGACGGGCTGTGACATCGTTGTACTGGAGGCCGGACTGGGCGGGCGGCTGGACTCCACCAACATCATCCCCGCCCCCGAGGCTGTGGCCGTCACCCGCATCGGCTTGGACCACATGGAGCAGCTGGGCCATACGGTAGAACAGATAGCCGGAGAGAAAGCCGGGGTAATTAAGGCCGGAACCTCCGCTGTCGTCTACGATCAGGAGCGGCCGGTCATGGAGGTCTTTGACCGGACGTGCCGAAGTGTGGGGGCCGCATACCGCCCCTGTGACTTCGCAGCGCTGCATACACTGGAGAACACGCTGGAAGGCCAGCGCTTCGACTACCGGGATTTCCGCAATCTGCACACTTCCCTGCTCGGCCTGCACCAGGAGAAGAACGCCGCGCTGGCGGCGGAGGTCGTCCTGGCGCTGCGGGATCGGGGATGGAATCCCCCCGATGAGGCGGTGCGGACCGGCCTCTCCTCCGCCCGCTGGCCGGGACGCTTTGAGGTGCTCTCCCGCTCGCCCTGGTTTATTGTGGACGGCGGACACAATCCCCAGTGCGCCCAGGCCGCCGCAGAGGCGCTGGCGCTGTATTTCCCAGGCCGAAAAATCGTTTTTCTGCTCGGTGTCCTGGCCGACAAGGACTATGTTGGTCTCGCCGATCAGCTTGCCCCTCTGGCCGCCGGCTTTGTCACCGTAACGCCGGACAGCCCACGGGCCCTGTCCGCAGAGCGGCTGGCACAGGCGCTGCGCGATCGATATGCGCTTTCCGCCCTCCCCTGCTCCACTGTGGAAGAGGGCGTTGCACAGGCTTTGGCGCTGGCAGGCACGGACGGCGTCGCCTGTGCTCTGGGCTCTCTCTACATGACCGGAAAAATCCGGGCCTGCTTCGGGCCCGTTTAAATAAAAATAAAATAAGGCCGGGCCTTGTGGCAAACAAGGTCAGAATGACAGAGTAGGAACTGGCGCGTCAAGTGCCGGCGGATGGGAGGTTGCCGCCGGACGAAGAGCTTCCCCGGAGGCTCGCGGTGCCGTTCCGCATCCGCTGCCACTGGGGAAGTATTGCTTCCTTTCGTGGCAAGGCCGCGAAAGGAGTATATGATTTTATATGAAGACAAGACAATTGGCCCTCGATGCCATGCTGGCCGCTATGTGCGCGGTTTTGGGCGCGGTATCCCTGGATTTTGGAAATCTGAAGGTCACTTTGGAGAGCCTGCCCATTATTTTAGGCGCCGCGATGTTCGGTCCCCTGGACGGAGTCGCAATCGGCTTTGTGGGCACCTTCATCTACCAGCTTCTGCGCTATGGCGTCTCCGTCACCACTCTGCTGTGGATGCTGCCTTACTGTGTATGCGGCCTGATTGTGGGCTGGTATGCGAAGCGGCACGACTGCGGCCGTCCCTCTGCCAAGACGCTGTGCATCGTGGTCGCCGCAGAGCTTGCGGTAACCGCCCTGAATACCGGCGTACTCTATATTGACAGTCTGGTCTATGGCTACTACTCGGCAGTCTATGTGTTCGGTACGCTGCTCCCCAGACTGATCCTCTGTGTGTGCAAGGCACTGGTTATGGGCGCCGTTCTGCCTATGCTGGTTAGTGCCCTGCGGCGCGTCGGCTTTTCTGTCGCTAAAAGCCGCTGAAACTGCTTCGGCGCTCTTACTGTCCGCAGAGGCCCTCCCTCCCCTGCGCTATTTTTCCAATAAAATAATTTTATTCCCCGTCACAGATCACAGAGGGAGCGCGGAGTGAATTCCGCGCTCCCTCTGTATTTGTTCTGTTTGCTTTCTTCGCTTCTGCTTATTCTATGAAAAATTGAGTCAAACTTTAATCAGATCACCCAACTCCGCCCAAAGTCAGAGAGTGCGGCAAGCAGCCTTGGGAGTTGCCCATCTTGATTACCATAGCGCAAAATCAAGCAGGGTGTTAATGGCAGCGTACAAAGTCCGCCGTTCATCTCAACCATTGACACTCCTGACCTAAGTTGCTGCTTCCCCGTTAATCCCGGATTTACGATGTTACTATCGGCTTTCCCTCTTTGTCAAGTAATGGTGTAAAGCCCGCTGCACTTCCGTTTCTATGAAACACATAATTTACGCCTGTTTCTGTGTCAATCCAGATTTCAACCACATCAATCGTACCTTGTTGATAAACTCTCTTAAAACGATCCACAAATATCCCTCTCTCCATTTAGATTTATCGCTCTGCTATTAGAAAATAGTATATCATAGACCTTCGTATAAATCTACTCTTTACCACCTCTCCCAAAAGACTGCCGTATCTGTTTTGAGGCTTTTTCGCCTTCTCCCGTAAGTAATGGCTCCCACCGCCGCAGAGCTTCCACCAGCTTTGCTCCATCTCATAATGAAAGCGCAAAGAAAGACAAGCAAAGCCGTCCTGCTTGAACTTGTCGTTCAGCAGAGCGTTTTGCTTGTCCTCTTGTGACTATTCTCTTGAGCATAACGGGCGGACACGAATCGTATCAATCCAGTATCAAGCGCCATATAGGCGGGCAAAAGAGCCTGTATTTATACATGGTTGCGCCGTTTCACGCGTCATTCCCACTCGATGGTCGCGGGCGGCTTGCTGGTGATGTCATAGACAATACGGTTAATGCCGGGAACTTCGTTGACAATTTTGACGCTGATTTTATCCAGCACGTCATACGGGATACGCGCCCAATCGGCGGTCATGAAGTCGCTGGTAGTCACAGCCCGCAGCGCCAGGGTGTAGTCATAGGTACGGCCGTCTCCCATAACTCCTACACTGCGGGTATTGGTGAGCACCGCAAAATATTGGTTGATATTCCTGTCCTCCCCTGCCGCGACAATCTCCGCGCGGTAGATGGCATCGGCCTCCCGCAGAATATCCAGCTTCTCCTTGGTCAGGTCGCCTATGACCCGAATCGCAAGCCCCGGCCCTGGGAAGGGCTGCCGCATGACCAGGTACTCTGGCAGGCCCAGTTCCCGGCCCAGTTGGCGGACCTCATCCTTGAACAAAAGCCTCAAGGGCTCAATGATCTCCTTAAAGTCCACATAGTCTGGCAGGCCGCCCACATTGTGGTGGGACTTGATAACAGCGGCATCTCCGCTTCCCGACTCAATCACATCAGGATAAATCGTTCCTTGGGCCAGGAAATCCACAGCGCCGATCTTCTTGGCCTCCTCTTCGAAGACGCGGATAAATTCCTCGCCGATAATCTTTCTCTTGCGCTCAGGCTCGGCCTCCCCGGCCAGCTTGAGGAGAAAACGGGTCTCAGCGTCCACCCGGATAAAATTCAGATCCCACTTGGAAAAGGCGGCCTCCACCTCGTCTCCCTCATCCTTGCGCATGAGACCGTGATCTACAAAGACACAGGTGAGCTGCCTGCCGATGGCCTCAGCCAAAAGGGCGGCACAGACTGAGGAATCCACGCCGCCGGAGAGGGCGAGCAGCACCTTGCCGTCCCCCACCTTCTCCCGGATGTCACGGACGGAGGCCTTCAAAAAATCCCCCATGGTCCAATCTCCGGCTGCCCCACAGACCGCATAGAGAAAGTTATGAATCATATCTACTCCATGCTCGGTGTGGTTCACCTCAGGGTGGTACTGTACGCCATAAAATCCCCGTGCCTCATCAGCGATTGCGGCATTTGGGCAGGCATCGGTGTGGGCGGTAAGCGCAAAGCCGGGAGGTACCTGCTCCATATAGTCTCCGTGGCTCATCCAGGATACCCCGCAGGCTGGCAGTCCGTGGAAAAGAGGACTGCCGGTGTTGTAGTAGGTCAGGGTTTTTCCATACTCCCGTGCAGTGTCCTCTTGGGCGGGGACAACCCGTCCACCCAGGGTCTGAGCCATGAACTGGCAGCCGTAGCAAATCCCCAGCACAGGAATCCCCATCTCAAAAACAGCAGGATCCACCCTGGGAGCGGACGCCTCATAGACACTGTTGGGCCCGCCCGTGAAGATAAGCCCAATAGGCTCCATAGCCTTCAGCTCATCCAGAGGAGTCGTATAGGGCTTTACCTCGCAGTATACCCCGCACTCACGAACCCGGCGGGCAATGAGCTGGTTGTACTGGCCGCCAAAATCCAAGACAATGACAGTCTGATGGGACATAGTTGGTCTTCCTCTCTACGGTGGGAAGTTCTCCCTTCCCCGCGCTAAATCTCAGTAATATCAATCGGGCGCAGATCGGCGCTCCGCCCCTGGGTGCGGACGGTAAGCATGGCCCGTGCGGTATCGATGGCTGTAACACAGCCCACAGAGTGCTCCACAGCGGAGCGGCGGATTTTAAAGCCGTCTGTATCGTGCTTCCGTCCCCGCGTAGGCGTGTTGATGATGAGGTCTACCGATCCGGAGGCGATCATGTCCAGAATATTCGGGTGCGCTTCTGAGACGCGGGCCACCCTGCGGCACTCCACGCCGGCCGCCTCCAAGGCATCGGCAGTGCCGGAGGTAGCCAGGATCTCGATATCCATATCGGCAAAGGCCCTTGCAATGCCCACAATCTCTTCCTTATCCTCATCCTTCACCGTGATGATGATACGCCCACCCTTCTTGGGCGCCTTCATGTTGGCCCCCTTAAAGGCCTTCAGCAGAGCCTGTGGGAAGGATTCAGCCAGGCCCAGGCACTCGCCGGTGGACTTCATCTCGGGTCCCAAGCCGGTATCCACGTCGGTCAGCTTCTCAAAGGAGAACACGGGCATCTTGACGGCATAATACTTGGCCTCGGGATAGATACCTGTACCGTAGCCCAGATCCTTCAGCTTGCTGCCCAGCATCACCTTGGTTGCCAAATCGATAATGGGCACACCGGTGACTTTGGAGATATAGGGAATGGTCCGGGAGGAGCGGGGATTGACCTCGATAACATAGACCACGTCGTTGTAGATAACAAATTGAATGTTTACAAGGCCGATGACCCCCAGTGCCCTGGACAGGTCCCTGGTATAGCGGAGCATGGTCTGCTTGTGCTTCTCCTCAATATGGAGGGGGGGATAGACCGAAATGGAGTCGCCCGAGTGGACGCCGGCTCGCTCCACATGCTCCATGATACCGGGGATCAGGACATCCTCGCCGTCGAAAACGCCGTCCACCTCCACCTCGCGGCCCATCAGGTACTTATCCACCAGAATAGGGTGCTCCTGCACCGTCTGATTAATGATACGCATAAAATCGGTGATATTGCGGTCGTTGTAGGCGATCTCCATCCCCTGGCCGCCCAGCACGTAGGAGGGCCGGACCAGCACGGGATAGCCCACCTCGTGGGCGGCCGCAATGGCCTCCTCGGCGGTAAAGACCGTCTTGCCTGCGGCCCTTGGAATGTTGCATGCGTTGAGGATCGCGTCAAACCGCTCCCGGTCTTCGGCGGCGTCCACGCCGTCGGCGGGGGTTCCCAGGATGGGGACCCCCATGTCGGTGAGCGCCTGGGCCAGCTTGATGGCGGTCTGTCCGCCGAACTGGACCACCGCGCCCATAGGCTTCTCCAGCTCCACCACGGCCTCCACATCCTCGGGGGTCAGGGGCTCAAAATAGAGCTTGTCGGCCACGTCGAAGTCAGTAGAGACGGTCTCGGGGTTGTTGTTGATGATGATGGTCTCATAGCCCAATCGCTTAAAGGCCCAGACCGAGTGTACCGAGCAGTAGTCGAACTCAATGCCCTGGCCAATGCGGATGGGACCGGAGCCCAGCACCAAGACCTTTTTCCTGGGAACAGAGTCCTCAGCCCGGTGGGCATTCGCGCCGGCAGCAGACAGAAAAGGCGCCTCAGGAATGCCGGGGGCCAGCTCTCCCACTGAGGGGAGCTGAAGGGGCTCTGCAGCCTCATTCTCCTGATCATAGGTGGAGTAATAGTAGGGGGTCTGTGCCTCGAACTCGGCGGCGCAGGTGTCTACCATTTTAAAGGCCGGTATAATGCCGAAGCTCTCCCGCAGAGCCTTAATCTCTTTGGGCTGCCTGCCGGAGAGCGCGGCAATCCACGCGTCGGAAAAGCCCATCTCCTTGGCCTGCCGCAGGGTGTCGCTGTCCAAACGGCCATGGTCCAGGCTGTCCTCCATGTCCACGATATTCTTCAGGCGATCCAGGAACCAGAGGTCGTACTTGGTGATCTTGTTGATCTTCTCCGGAGAGAAGCCCCGGCGCAGGGCCTCGGCCACCACAAAAATGCGCTGGTCATCGATATTGACGAGGCGCTCCTCGATCTCCTCGGTGTAGGCCTCGTCCAGGCCGGGCAGCCGCAGGGACTTGACCGGCAGTTCCAGGCCCCGAATGGCTTTCATCAGCGCCCCCTCAAAGGAGTTGCCGATGGCCATGACCTCGCCGGTGGCCTTCATCTGAGTGCCCAGGGTGCGGCTGGCGGTGGTGAACTTGTCAAAGGGCAGACGGGGAATTTTCAGCACACAGTAGTCCACCGCAGGTTCGAAGCAGGCCGTGGTCTTCCCGGTGACGGCGTTGGGGATTTCGTCCAGAGTATAGCCCAGCGAGACCTTTGCGGCCACTTTGGCGATGGGATAACCTGTGGCCTTAGAGGCTAAGGCAGAGGAGCGGCTTACCCGGGGATTGACCTCGATAACGGCATACTCAAAGGAGTTGGGCTCCAGGGCGAACTGGACGTTGCATCCCCCCTCAATCTCCAGAGCGGAGATGATGTCCAGGGCGGAGGAGCGAAGCATCTGGTACTCCCGGTTGGCCAGGGTCTGCGTAGGAGCCACCACGATGGAGTCGCCGGTGTGGACGCCCACCGGGTCCACGTTCTCCATAGAGCAGATGGTAATGACGTTGCCGATGCGATCCCGCATCACCTCGAATTCGATCTCCTTCCAGCCGGAGATACACCGCTCGATGAGAACCTGGCCCACCCGTGAGAGGTGTATGCCCCGATCTGCGATCTCCCGCAGGGAGGGCTCGTCGTAGGCGATGCCGCCGCCGGTCCCGCCCAGGGTATAGGCGGGGCGGACGATGACGGGGTAGCCAATGGAGGCAGCGAAGCTCACCGCGTCCTCCACGCTCTCCACGACGTCGGAGACCACGCAGGGCTGGCCGATCTCTTCCATGGCGTCCTTGAATCCCTGGCGGTCTTCCGCCTTTCGGATGGACTCGGGGCTGGTGCCCAGCAGACGCACGCCGTACTGCTCCAGCACGCCCTCTTCATGGAGCGTCATGGCCAGGTTCAGGCCAGTCTGGCCGCCCAGAGTGGGCAGGATGGAGTCGGGGCGCTCCTTCTCGATGACCTGGGTGACGCTGGCAATGTTCAGCGGTTCAATATACACATGGTCGGCGATGTCCTTATCGGTCATAATGGTTGCTGGGTTGGAGTTGACCAGCACCACCTCCACGCCCTCCTCCTTGAGGGCGCGGCAGGCCTGGGTGCCCGCGTAGTCAAACTCGGCGGCCTGGCCGATGACGATTGGGCCGCTGCCCAGCACCAGGACCTTTTTGATATCCGGATTCTTCGGCATTACCGATCGCCTCCCTTCATCATATCTACAAAGCGGTTAAACAGATATTTGGTATCCTTGGGCCCGGGGGCCGCCTCCGGATGGAACTGCACGCTGAAGCAGTTGGGCCGCTTGTACTCCAGCCCCTCCACGCTCCCCTCGTTGACATTGACATGGGAGATCTCCGCCACGGCGGGGTCCACACTCTCCCGAGTAACTACATAGCCGTGGTTCTGGCTGGTGATCTGGGTCCGGCCGGTACGGACGTCCCGCACCGGGTGGTTGGCACCCCGGTGGCCGAAGCGCATCTTTCGGGTCTGTGCACCCGTGGCCAGGGCCAGGAGCTGGTGGCCCATACAGACGCCAAAGATAGGCAGGTCGGACTCGTAGAGCTTTTTGATCTCGGCGATGATCTCCACGTTGTCGGCCGGGTCGCCGGGTCCGTTGGAGAGCATCACGCCGTCAAAACCGCCCTTGAGCACGGCCTCGGCGCCGGTATGGGCGGGCAGTACCGTCACTTCACAGCCCCGGTTGGTGAGGCACCCGATCATGCTCTGCTTGACCCCGTAGTCCAGAAGGGCCACCCGAACCGTCCGCCCGCAGTCCACTGCAGGCGCATATACCACAGACTCTTTGCAGGTGACGGCCTCCACCGTCTCCTTTACCTCATAGGCGCGGATTTTTTTCAGGCAGTCCTCAACACAAAAATGCTCCGCACAGGTGATCATACCATTCATGGTACCCTGACTGCGGAGAATACGAGTAAGGGCGCGGGTGTCCACGCCTTCAATTCCGGTAATATGATTTTGTTTCAAATAGGTGTCCAGATCTCCCTCACAGCGGAAATTGCTTCCACGCCGTGCCAAATGCCGGACAATCAACGCCTCCGCCCAGGGCCGGGAAGACTCGTTGTCCTCATGATTGACACCGTAGTTTCCAATCAAGGGATAGGACATCACGATCCCCTGTCCGGCATAGGACGGATCCGTCAGGATCTCCTGATAACCAGTCATAGAGGTGTTGAACACCATCTCACATACCCGCTCGGCCGCGGAGCCAATGCTGCGTCCCTCGAAGACGCTGCCATTGGCCAGAATAAGGGTCGCCTTCATCTGTGGTATCCCGCCTTTCCTGCTCTTCATTGTTATCCGTCCAATTTTATCTCAAATCGCGCTTTGTGACAATATTATTTTTAACGCTTTTTCCGAGAAATTTGAAAATTGTGTTTTTGGACAAAGTACGGGGACACATCGCCCTCTTTCACGGGCAATGCGCCCCGTATTGCCTTGACATTCGTAACGGCGCCACCCATTATGTGTTCCGTAGGGTACCGCTGAGACCTGACATCCGCGCACATACCTGTGGAGAATAATGCGTCTGCCCGGGGCAATACTGTACCAGAGACAAATTATCGGGGAGGTTCCTTTATGGTCATCGCCTTTATCCGTACCATCATCCTCTATCTGCTGATTATAGTAGGCATCCGCCTGATGGGTAAGCGGCAGGTGGGCGAGCTGGAGCCCTCCGAGCTGGTCCTGGCCCTCATTATTGCCGATCTGGCCGCCGTCCCCATGCAGGACTTCGGTATTCCCCTGCTGACCGGCATTATTCCCATTTTCACTCTGCTGTCGGTCACCATGATCATCTCAGTGCTTACAATGAAGAGCGTCCGCTTTCGTGCGCTTCTATGCGGCCGCCCCTCTATCATTGTAGAAAACGGCAAGGTCCACCAGCGCGAGATGAAAAAGAACCGCTTTACAGTAGATGAACTGATGGAGGAGCTCCGGATGAAAGGGATTACTGATCTCTCCACTGTGAAGTATGCGATTCTGGAGACCAACGGTCAAATTTCAGTCCTTCCCTATGCCAATCAGCTCCCTGTCACCGCTGAACAGATGAATGTGACTCCGGAGGATGTGGGGCTCCCTCTGGTCATCATCAACGACGGCCGGGTGCTGGACCACAACCTGAAGACCAGGGGGCTCAACCGGGAGTGGCTTCACAAACAGCTGGACGAGCGGCATGTCAGGCATACTGAGGATATCTATCTTCTCACCGTCGACGAGCAGAACCGCGTCTACTTTGTGGTAAAGGAGGGATAGGCATGAAACGACTGTGGATTGCCGTGGCCCTATTATGCGCCGTTTTCGCCGCCACTCTTTGGAACGGGCGTTACCTGAGAGACCTGACCGAAGAACTTTCCGGGCTGCTCACCCGCGCCGAATTCCAGGCCGAGAAAGATAATTGGGAAGAGGCCTCCCTCCTCACACAGCAGGCACGCGAGAAATGGGAGAGCCGGGATTGCTATCTGCACGTCACGCTCCGTCATTCCGACACGGATGAAATCCATGCCGGTTTTCGCGAAGTACAGGAGTTTATCAATTGCCAGGAGGGCGGAGAGTACTCCGCCGCCAACGCCCGGCTCATCGCTCAGATCGAGCTGCTCTATGAGTCGGAACAGCTCACCCTGAAGAATGTGCTGTAGCTTTTGACACACCCGGCAGATTTTGCTATAATGAGACAAAATCTGCCGGGATGAGGTGACGAGTGTGGCAACAGAGGAAGAACTGCGAAACAAACTGGCCGAGCTGCTGGAGGCGGGCGAACCCCGGGGGGATTCGACGGCTTTGATCCACTATCTCATCGAAGTATGCCGATGCTACCAGGGCCTCAAGGAATTCCACAGCCTGCTCCCATACCGGAAGCGTCTGGTTGAGCTGCAGCCAAACGCGGTCCATTATAACAACTACGCCGTCTGCTGTGTCGACACCGGCTACTATCGAGACGTCCTCCCCTATTACCGGCGCGCTCTGGAGGCCGAGCGAAGGGAAAACACCTCCAGCATTATTTACAGCAACTTAATCCGATATGTCGCCGATCGGGGGACTTTTGACGCCGCGCTGCACATACAGCTCCTGCCCCGTACATATAGCGCCTCGCTGGAGTACATCATCGGGCTTGCCAATGCCTGTGTCCAATATGGCCGCCTTGACGGTTTCCGGCTGACAAACGGTCTGGTCATCTCCAAAGACTGCGACGACTATGAAAAGCACTCCGTTCCCCGCCTCCTAATAAGAAAACATGAGCAAGTCCAGTAAAATCAATGTTTTCAGAGGCAAGGAACACGATGTGAAGTCAAAAATTTAATACTGGCAGGACAAAGGGTGCTGATATGAAATGTCAGCACCCTTTTCCTGTCCCAAACGCCATAGGTAACACAAACCTGTGGCGTTTTTTTATGCCCTGCTGGGGGCACCCAAAACTGTATGAAAACGGGTGGGAAATCCCCTGTTTTTTCGCCTGTGGGCGGCGCAAACGAAGCCGCCCATATTCTTTCCCTCATGGGAGGCCGGACGGTGATACAGGGGCGCAAAACCACCGAAACGAACACTTTTCAAAACCGAAGGAAGGAGGTATCCAACATGGCGGTATTCCGCATTGAGAAAACCCGCGATTACACGGTGATGTCCAACCATCACCTGCGGGACAAGTCGCTCTCGCTGAAAGCGAAGGGCCTTCTCTCCCTCATGCTCTCCCTGCCGGAGGAGTGGGACTATACCACCAAGGGGCTGGCCCGGATCTGCAAGGATGGCGTTGACAGTATCTGCGCCGGGGTGCGGGAGCTGGAGGAACACGGCTATGTGATCCGCCAGCGGGTCCGCAACCCCAACGGTCAGCTCGGCGCCATCGAGTACACCATCCTGGAGCAGCCCCGCCCACCTGAACCGGGAAAACCTGAACGGGAAAATCCAGTCTTGGATAATCCTGAACAGGCTTCCCCTGTCTTGGAAGAACCTGAACAGGGAAACCCCGCACAATTAAATACTAATAGATCAAGTAAAGAAAAATCAAAAAAAGATCTATCAAGTACGGAAGGATCAAATCCTGTCCTATCTACCCCCAAAGCCCCCAGGGGTTCGGACGGGATGGGACGGGATGGGACGGGACTGGATGCGGGAGCGCGAGAGTTATCGGGAACTCATTATGGAGAACATCGAGTATGACTACCTCATCCAGAACCATCAGCTTGACCGGGACCGTCTGAATGAACTGGTGGAGCTCATGGTGGACACGGTATGCTCCCGCCGGGAGACCATCCGCATTGCCGGGGACGATTACCCGGCGGAGGTGGTCAAGTCCCGGTTCCTGAAGCTGGACAGCTCCCACATCGAGTATGTGCTGGACCGGATGCGAGAGAACACCACCTATGTCCGCAACATCAAGAAATACCTGCTGGCCGCCCTGTATAACGCCCCGGCCACCATCGGCAGCTACTACACTTCCCTGGTGAGCCATGACCTATAAGGCAATAGGGGCCCGCGCAAAACAGAGTTTTGTAGGGAGTAGGGGAGTTGCTGCGTGAATATGGTTTCGCCGCCAGTCCAAACCGAGTGATTCAGAGCAAACTACGACGAAAAGGAGGCATTGCCAACCACTCAGTGTACATGTTCGGTTTTTATCAAAACGACTTGATGATTGGGGGAATCATTTTAATCTATAATAGCAAATGTTCTTCCCGGCGCCTTCTCGTTTCAGTTCGCCGGCGGCCACTAATTTCCGCAGTGCCCCTTCGATGGAGCTGATACTGAGCGAAGGGCAAAGCTCACGGATGTCCTGCTTCGTAAACCGGCCGATTTTCTCCATGGTCGCCCGGTGCACGGTCTCCAGGGCAGGGAGTTTAGTCTCTACCAGAGCAAAACGATCTTCAAAATCCTTGTAGGCGGAAAGAATGGTCCCCAGCAGATACTTGATGAACGGAACCACATCTTCAGTACCTTCATGCCATCCGATCTGCGCCTGGCCCAGGACATCATAATAGAGGTCCTTATTTTTTGCGATCTTGGCCTCCAGCGAGATATACTTGCCCACATAGAACCCGCTGCGGTAGAGCAGCAGTGTGGTCAGCAGACGGCTCATTCTGCCGTTTCCGTCGTTGAAGGGATGAACACAGAGAAAGTCGTGGATGAACACAGGAATGACGATCAGTGGCTCCACTTCCATGT